>Ga0187827_10003367_pt1 | contig 20681 bp, 21 predicted proteins | sample ETNtaG_39_FD_167969 | JGI IMG/M metagenome (GOLD analysis project Ga0187827, IMG submission 167969) | Marine microbial and viral communities from oxygen minimum zone, Eastern Pacific Ocean - ETNP2014_SV_150_PacBio MetaG (Illumina Assembly) | ecosystem: Environmental > Aquatic > Marine > Hypoxic... | reverse complement strand
TGGCTGGGGGCACTCAGTGCGGTGCTGCTGGCGATGGTGGTGCTGACGCCCTACGACGCCGGCGGCATGCAGCTTTTTCGCTCCGCCGTGCCGCACGGCGAAAGGCTCAGTGCGCCCAACCACCTGGGTCAGGCCCTGACCACCATCTGGTGGGTCTACGTCGGTCTGAGCTTGCTCTGCGCGGCGCTGCTGTGGCTTGTCGGGATGCCGGCCTTCGACGCCGTCTGTCACGCGCTGAGCACGCTGTCCACGGGCGGCTTCGGCACTCGCGACGGCTCGCTGGCGGCCTTCGCCAATCCCCTGGCGGAGAGCGTGATCGCCGTCTTCATGTTGGTCGGCGCGATCAACTTCACGCTGCACTGGGCCGTGCTCAGCGGTCGCGGCACCCGGGCGCTACGCCAGGATCCGGAACTGCCGCTGTTGCTCATCGTGGCCGGCGTTGCCGTTCTGGCCATCGTCGCGGCCCTGATGCTGGGCGGCGGCCAGGGTCCCTTGGCGGCCTTGCGCCATGGTCTTTTCGCCACGATATCGATGCTGACGACCACCGGCTATTTCAGCCAGGAGTCCGGAAACTGGCCCTTGTTCGTGCCGCTGCTGCTGCTGTCGCTGGTACTGCTGGGCGGCTGTTCGGGTTCCAGCGCCGGCGGCCTCAAGATTTTTCGCGGTTTCCTATTGCTCAAGCTTGGGCAACGCGAACTGGCCCGGCTGTCGCACCCGCACGGCGTGGTACCTGTGGCTTACGGCGGCCACGTCGTCGACGACGCCGCCAAACTGGCTGTCTGGAGCTTCTTCTTCACCTATATCTTCGGCCTGGCGCTGATGTCCCTGGTGTTGGCGGGATTGGGACTGGACCTGGCCGATGCCACCACCGCCGCCGCCGCTGCGCTCGCCAACACCGGCCCGGCGCTGGCGTTGCTGCCGGGCGCTGGGCCTTATGAAACCATGCCCGAAGCAGTCAAGTGGGTGCTGCTGGCGGGCATGCTGCTGGGCCGGCTGGAATTCTTCGTGATCTTCGTGCTGGCCAGCCCGCGGCATTGGCGCGGCTGAATAAGGGGAGGCGGGACTGAAGTGCGGGCACGTTGTGGCCGGGCCGGAATTGCACTAGGCTTGGCGCCATGGTTGCATGGCCCCAATAACACCTGCGAGAAACAAAATGGCCGCCGAAAAATCAAACAATCTTCAGGACGTGTTCCTCAATCACGTCCGCAAGAACAAACTGCCGGTTACGGTTTTTCTGGTGAACGGCGTCAAGTTGCAAGGCGTCATCAGTTGGTTCGACAACTTCTGTGTCCTGTTGCGCCGCGACGGGCATGCCCAGCTGGTATACAAGCATGCCATCTCGACGGTCATGCCGGGCCAGCCGATCCAACTTTTCGAGCAAGCCGAGACCGCGGACACGGACGCTGAAGCAGACTGATCCCAAAGCTGGCCGGGCCGGACCGGCGTCGACCGCCGGCGGCCGTGTGCTGGTGCTGCATCCCGACCTGCGGCAGCGCCGGAATCGACCCCAAAACCAGTTGCGCCAGCCCCAGGCGCGGCTCGAGGAAGCTCGCGGACTGGCTGCCGCGATTGGCCTCGAGATCGTCGATAGCGCCATCGTGGGGCTGTCGCGGGCGCGGCCGGCGACGCTTTTCGGTCGCGGCAAGGTGGACGAGATCGCCAGCTTGGTCGGCGCCCTCGAGGCCGGGCTGGTGGTTGTCGACGGCCAGCTTTCGCCGATCCAGCAGCGAAACCTGGAGCGCGCCTGGTCGTGCAAGGTGATCGATCGCTCCGCTCTCATCCTGGAGATCTTCGGGGCCCGGGCCCGCACCCGGGAGGGGCGCTTGCAGGTCGAGTTGGCGGCGCTCGAGTACCAGCGCGGCCGGCTGGTGCGCTCCTGGACCCACCTCGAGCGACAGCGCGGCGGTTTCGGCTTCCTCGGCGGCCCGGGTGAGACCCAGATCGAGGCCGACCGGCGCCAGATCGCGGGCCGCCTGGCGAAAATCCGTCGCGAACTGGAGGCGGTCCGCCGCACCCGGCAGTTGCACCGCGCCAGCCGTCAGAAGGTGCCCTTTGCCGTGGCCGCCCTGGTGGGCTACACCAATGCCGGCAAGTCGACGCTGTTTAACCGCCTCACCGAAGCCCGGGTGGAGGTCGCAGATCAGCTGTTCGCCACCCTCGACCCGACCATGCGCGGCATCACCCTGCCCGGCGGCCGGCGCCTCATACTGTCCGACACCGTGGGTTTTATTTCGCAATTGCCGACCATGCTGGTGGCTGCCTTCCGGGCGACGCTCGAGGAAGTGCTCGAGGCCGACCTGATCGTCCACGTGCGCGATGTCGCCCACCCCGATGCCGAGGCCCAAAAAGAGGACGTAATCAAGGTTCTGCGTGAGCTGGGTATCGGCGAGGACGATGAACGCCCGCTCATCGAGGTTCTGAACAAAACCGACCTGCTGGCGCAGACAGAAGTACAGCGGTGGCAAAACCATAGCCGGGAGCGGGCCGGGCAGGTGGCGCTGTCGGCGCTCTCGGGCCAGGGCTGCGATGACTTGCTCGGTCTTTTCGAAATTCACCTGGCGCGCCATAGCCAGATCCTGCAAGTCACGCTCGACCCCGGCGACGGGGCGACGCTGGCCTGGCTCTACCGCCACGGCGAGGTCCTCAGCCGGCACCAGATCGAGGACCGGATTCAGCTCGAGGTCGGCCTCGACGCCGCCAATATGGAACGTTTTCGCCGCCGATCCATAGTTGCCGGTTGACAGCGCCGGGAGCTTTCCATATATCCTTGGCACTCACGAACACCGAGTGCTAACAAAGCCGCCCGACCTCAGGTGGGACGGGGTGTGGGCGGATCACACAAGCTAACCAAAGACATCGGAGGTTATTGATGAGCATCAAACCTTTGCACGATCGCGTACTGGTCCGGCGCATCGACGAGGAAGAGAAGACGCCCAGCGGCATCATCATCCCGGACACGGCCAAGGAAAAGCCGATGGAAGGCAAGGTGATGGCGGTAGGCAGTGGCGCCCGTGACGATGGCGGCAACATTCACGCCCTGGACGTCAAGGTCGGTGACCGCGTGCTGTTTGGCAAATGGTCGGGCACCGAGATCAAGGTTGACGGCGACGAGCTGTTGATCATGAAGGAATCCGACATCATGGGCGTACTCGCCGGTTAAGGGGATAACGAAAGATGGCAGCCAAAGAAGTAAAATTCGATGCCGAGGCACGCAATCGCCTGCTCAAGGGCGTCGACATCCTGGCCAATGCGGTCAAGGTGACGCTCGGCCCCAAGGGCCGCAACGTGGTGCTCGACAAGTCCTTCGGGGCGCCGCGCATCTCCAAGGACGGCGTCACCGTGGCCAAGGAGATCGAACTGGCCGACAAGTTCGAGAACATGGGCGCCCAGATGCTGCGCGAAGTGGCCAGCCGGACCTCGGACGAGGCCGGCGACGGCACCACCACGGCCACCGTGCTGGCCCAGTCGATCGTGCGCGAAGGCCACAAGGCGGTGGCCGCGGGCATGAACCCGATGGATCTCAAGCGCGGCATCGATCTGGCCGTCGGCACCGTCGTCGACGACGTCGTCAAGCGCTCCAAGGCGGTGCGTTCGGACGAGGAAATCGCCCAGGTCGGAACCATCTCGGCCAACGGCGACCGTGAAATCGGCGACATCATTGCCAAGGCCATGCAGCGCGTCGGCAAGGAAGGCGTGATCACCGTCGAGGAAGCCAAGGGCATGGATACCGAGCTCGAGGTGGTCGAGGGCATGCAGTTCGATCGCGGCTACCTCTCACCCTACTTCATCACCAACGCCGAGAAGATGGTGGTCGAGCTCGAGGCCCCCTACATCCTGCTGCACGAGGCCAAGCTGAGCAATCTGCAGGCCTTGCTGCCGGTACTGGAGAAGGTGGTGCAGTCGTCGCGGCCGCTGATGATCATCGCCGAGGACGTCGAGGGCGAGGCCCTGGCCACGCTGGTGGTCAACAAGCTGCGCGGCGGCCTCAAGGTGGCGGCCGTCAAGGCACCGGGCTTCGGTGACCGGCGCAAGGCCATGCTGCAGGACATCGCCGTTTTGACCGGCGGTCAGGTGATCTCCGAGGATCTCGGCATCAAGCTGGAGAACGTCTCCATGGACATGCTGGGTAGCGCCAAGACGGTGGTCATCAACAAGGACGACACCGTCATCGTCGACGGCGTCGGCAAGAAGAAGGAGATCCAGGCGCGCTGCACCCAGATCCGCCAGCAGGCCGAGGAAACCTCGTCCGATTATGACCGCGAGAAGCTGCAGGAACGGCTGGCCAAGCTGGCCGGCGGCGTCGCCGTGATCAAGGTCGGCGGAGCCACCGAGGTCGAGGTCAAGGAACGCAAGGACCGCGTCGACGACGCCCTTCATTCGACCCGGGCGGCGGTCGAGGAGGGCATCGTGCCAGGTGGCGGCACGGCGCTTCTCTATGCCGTGCGGGCCCTCAAGAAGACGGCCGGCGAGAACGACGACCAGTCGAAGGGCGTCGACATCGTGCGCCGTTCGTTGCAGTCCCCGTTGCGCCAGATCGTCGAGAACGCGGGCTTCGACGGCGCCGTGGTGGCGGGCAAGCTCGCCGAGCAGACGGACACCAAGCGCGGCTTTGATGCCCAGGGCGAGAAATACGTCGACATGGTCAAGGCCGGCATCATCGACCCCACCAAGGTCGTGCGCACGGCTTTGCAGGACGCCGCCTCGGTGGCCGGCCTGCTGATCACCACCGAAGCCATGGTGGCGGATGTGCCGGAGAAGGCTAGCGCCGCCATGCCGGCGATGCCACCGGGTGGTGGCATGGGTGGCATGGGCGGCATGGGCGACATGGGTTTCTAAGCCCGCCCAGCCAAGCAAATCAAAGGGGTCGCCGCGGCGACCCCTTTTTTTGTTTCAATTTGCTGGAACCGATTGGGGACAGGCACCAATTACGGGCACCAATTACACTGGCGAAGACCGCAATCAAAGCGGCGGGGTAGGGGGCAACTCCCCGAGGTCCGATTCGATCTCCGACTTGGCCTCCTCCCACAGCCGGTCGAGGTCGTCGAGGGACATTTCAGCCAAGGATTCCTCGCTGGCAGCCAATTTCGCTTCGATGTGACGGAATCGGCGTTCGAATTTGGCATTGGTGCCGCGCAAGGCCGATTCCGGGTCGATGGCCAGGTGGCGGGCGACGTTGACGAAGGAAAAAAGGCCATCGCCGATCTCGTCGGCCAAGCGTTCGGGCGAGCCGCCGGCCGCGATTTCGCTCCTGAGTTCGCCGATTTCCTCCTCGATCTTGGCCAGCGCCGGCAGCGCCGTCTGCCAATCGAAGCCCACCCGGGAGGCGCGTTTTTGCAGCTTGAGCGCGCGCAACAGCGCCGGAAAGCCATGCGGCACGTCATCGAGGATGCTGGCGACGCGGCCGGCGCGCTCGGCCTTGGTGGCGCGTTCGGCCGCTTTGGCGGCTTCCCAGGCGACGGTCTGGGCGCCGGCGTCGGCGACCTGGGCGTCCGCGAAAATGTGGGGATGGCGGCGCACCATCTTGTCGCAAACCGCCGCCACCACGTCGGCGAAAGCGAAGGCGCCGGCTTCCTCGGCCATGCGGGCATGAAAGATGACCTGGAACAAAAGATCGCCAAGCTCCTCGCACAGCGCCGCGTGATCGTCCTCGCCAATGGCTTCGGCCACTTCGTAGGCTTCTTCTATGGTGTAGGGCGCGATGGTGGCGAAGGTTTGTTCGCTATCCCAGGGACAGCCGTCCTCGGGATGGCGCAACTTGGCCATGATGTCGAGCAGCCGTTCGATACCGGGATCGGTTTGGGCGGAATTTTTCATGGCCGGATTATCGAGAGGGCACCGCGCCGGCGCAAGCGTGACAGGATCACCGCATACCAAAAAGTCGCATAATGTATATTATCGGAAATTATTTCCGACAATATATGGGAGTATCCTGCGGTTTTAGCTAATCCACCTCGATTATCATGCCGTCGTAGGCCGGCTCCACACCGGCTGGCAGTGAGGCGCTCAGTTCGGCGTAATCCAGCGACGCCGTCATGTGGGTTAGTATGGCGCGACGCGGCGCCAGGCGGTCGACCCAGGCCAGCACTTGGTCCAGGCTGGCGTGCAGCGGGTGCTCGAAGCGCGCCAGCGCGGCGACGATCCAGGTATCGACGCCCTCGAGGGCGGCGAACGAGGCCTCGGGCAGTTCCACCAGGTCCGTTGAATAGGCGATCGGGCCGAAACGGAAGCCCAGCGACGGGGCCTGGCCGTGAACTTGCTCGAAAGGCTGCACCGGCACCTCCCCCACCGCGAACGGGCCGTTGACGGTGTGGGACTTGACGAAGGGCCGGTACCATTCGCTTTGTTGGCCGAAAGCGTAGGGAAAGCGCCGCCCTAACGAGTCGATGGTGGCTTGGCTGGCGTAGATATCCACGGGCGCGCCGGTGTCGCGGGCGACCACGCGCAGCTCGTCGATGCCATGCACGTGGTCGGCATGGTCGTGGGTGTAGAGCACGCCGTCCGGGCGCTCGATGCCGGCGGCCAGCGATTGCATGCGCAGATCCGGACCACTATCGACGAGCACGCCGGTGGCGCCGTTTTCGACGTAGATCGAGGAGCGATTGCGGCGGTTGCGAGGATTGTCAGGATCGCACTGGCCCCATTGGTTTCCCAGCCGCGGCACGCCGCCCGAGGCGCCACAGCCGAGAATCGTCACTTTCATCGCGCATCACGACGGTAAGCTTTTGAAAACAAAGCAAAAAAATTATCCGTGGTGGTCCGGTTCAAAGCCTCGACCGGCATCTCCAGCAGCTTCGCCAGGGCGGCCGCGGTATACGCCACAAAGGCCGGTTCGTTGCGCCGGCCGCGTTTCGGCACCGGCGCCAAGTAAGGCGCGTCGGTCTCGACCAGCAGGCGGCCCAAAGGCAACTCGCGTACCACCGCCTGCAGGTCCTTGGCGCTGTTGAAGGTGATGATGCCTGGGATCGAAAGGTAAAACCCAAATTCCATTGATTTTTCAGCTAGTTCCGCCGATCCACTAAAGCAATGAATGAGGCCTGAAAAGGCGCCTTGCGCCAGTTCCTCGGCGAGGATTTCAAGAGTGTCGTGCTCGGCTTCGCGGCTATGCACGATCAGCGGCAGGCCGCTTTCGCGGGCCGCCTGGGCGTGGACGCGAAAACAGGCCCGCTGCTCGGCCGGCGGGCTGTGGCGGTAATGGTAGTCGAGGCCGCTTTCGCCGATGCCCACGACCTTGGGATGGCGCGCCAGCCCGACCAGTTGGGCCACGCCAAGATCGTTGTAATGCGCCGCTTCGTGCGGGTGCACGCCGACCGAGCACCAGACGTCGTCGTAGCGCTCGGCGATAGCCAGCACCTCGGCAAAGCTGTCGAGCCGCGTCGAGATGGTGAGGAAGCCGCCGACGCCGGCTTCCCGGGCGCGCTGCAGTACCTGGTCCAGGTCTTCCTCGCCGGCCAGGTAGTCGAGGTGGCAGTGGCTGTCGACGAGCATGCCTAGGATTCGGCCTCGGCCTCGACGTGACGCGGGAACACCGGCTCGGGTTTGGGCAGTTGACTGCCGGGCTGCAATGCCCCCCCCTGCCCCAGGGCCGCGAAATTCCGGACCTCGGGCGCCACGGCCAACTGGTCGAGCATGCGCCCGGCGCCTTCCGGCACCACCGAAAGCGCCATGATGGCCAGGTTGCGGATGGCCTCGGCCAGCACGTAGAGCACGGTCTGCATGCGCGCCGGGTCGCTTTTGCGCAAGGCCCAGGGTGCCTGCTCGTCGACGTAGCGGTTGGCCTCGCCGACGCCGCGCCAGATGGCTTCCAGCATGCGGTGGATGGCCTGGTCCTGCATCAGACGGCGGATTTCCTCGAGTTGGCCGCTGACCGCAGCCAGCAGCGTCTCGTCGGCCGGTGCCAAATCGCCGGGCTGGGGCAGTCGGCCTTCGCAGTTCTTGTGAATCATGCTGAGTACGCGCTGGGCCAGGTTGCCGAAATCGTTGGCCAGATCGGCGTTGATGCGGCTCACCATGCTTTCCGGGGAATAGCTGCCGTCCTGGCCGAAGGGCACCTCGCGCATGAAAAAATAGCGGACCTGGTCGACGCCGTAGGCCTCGGCCAGGTCGAAAGGATCGACCACGTTACCCACCGACTTCGACATCTTCTCGCCCCTGACGTTCAAGAACCCGTGGGCGAAGACGCGGCCGGGCAGCTCGATGCCGGCCGACATCAGGAAGGCCGGCCAGTAGACGGCGTGAAAGCGCACAATGTCCTTGCCGATGACGTGGATATCGGCGGGCCAGTAACGTTGCCAGTCGGCGGCCTCGGTATCCGGGTAGCCCATGCCGGTGATGTAGTTGGTCAGGGCGTCGACCCAGACGTACATCACGTGGTCGGCATCGTCGGGCACCGGCACGCCCCACTTGAAGGTGGTGCGCGAGACCGAAAGGTCGCGCAGGCCTCCGCGCACGAAGCTCATGACCTCGTTGCGCCGGGTTTCGGGCCGGATGAAGCCGGGATGGCGTTGGTAGTGCTCGAGCAAGGGTCGCTGGTATTTCGAGAGGCGGAAGAAATAGCTCGGCTCCTCGACCCATTCCACCGGCGTGCCTTGGGGAGAAAGCTTCTCGCCGCCCTCGCCCGCCACCACCACCAACTCGTCCTCGGCGTAATAGGCCTCGTCGCGTACCGAATACCAGCCGGCGTAGTTGTCCAGGTAGATGTCGCCGTTCCCTTTCATGGCCTGCCAGATGGCCTGCGAGGATCGGATATGGCGTTCCTCGGTGGTGCGGATGAAGTCGTCGTTGGAGGCGTTGAGACGTTCGGTCATGCGCTGGAAAAGCGGCGCCAATTGGTTGCAAAACTCGCGCGCCGTCAGACCCTCCGCCCGGGCTGCCTGCTCGACCTTGCTGCCGTGCTCGTCGGTGCCGGTGAGAAAGCGCACGTCAAAGCCGTCGAGGCGATGGAAGCGCGCCATGACGTCGGTGGCAATCAGCTCATAGGCATGGCCGATGTGCGGCGGCCCGTTGGTGTAGCTGATGGCGGTCGAGACGTAAAAGGGTTTCCGGTCGGACATGCGGCCCCAGTTCAGACGCCCAGCGAAGCCCTTTCGAGGACCGAAAAGACGTTGAGCAACACCTGTTTGCGGTCGAGATTGGCGCCTTCGGCGCTGGCCGCGAGTCGGCCTACCTTTTCCCACACCTCCAGCCATTGTTCAAGGCCGCGCCGCGCCGCCAGGCGGCTCATCACGGCGCCCTCCCCGGCCATCACCTCGACCGGCTGGCGGCCCGTGGCGGCGGCGCTCACGAGGCGCCCGAGGAAATCCTGCAGCAGTTCCATCAAGGCCTGGAAGGCGGTGGCGCCGTTGGCCCGCGCCAGCCGGTCTCCCAGCTTGTGCAGCGCCGGCACGTCGCTGCCCGGCAGGTCCCGCAACAGCGCCAGCAGTTCCCGGTAAAGCCCGATGCCGCCCTCGCCGGCCAGTTCCAACGCCCGGCCCGGGCTGCCCGCGGCCAGCGCCACCAGGGCCGCCATCTCGGCCGCCTCGAGGTCGGGAAAGCGCTGCCCCAGCAGATCCGCCACCTGGTCGTCGCGCAAGGGCCGCAGCACCAGCTTGCGGCAGCGCGATCGCAAGGTTGCCAGCAAGCCGCCCGGGGCGTGCGAAACGAGCAGCAAAAGGCCGCACCCAGGCGGCTCCTCGAGCACCTTGAGCAACGCGTTGGCGGCGTTCTGGTTCATCTCGTCGGTGCAATCCACGACCGCCACCCGCCAGCCCCCTTCGGCTGCCGTCTGGGCAAAGAAGGGCAGCGCCCGGCGGGCGTCGCCGACGACGATCTCGGAGCGCAGTTTCTTGGACTTTTCGTCGATCGAGCGCTCGATGGCGAGAAAGTCGGCATGGCCACCGCCGACAATGCGGCGGAAGACCGCGTGTTCGGGGGCGAGCGCCAGGTTCTCGGGGGCGCCAAAGAGCCCGCCCTCCCCTTCGCCGGCCAGCACGAAACGGGCAAAGCGATAGGCCAGCGTGGCCTTGCCGATGCCGCGGGGGCCGCAAATCAGCCAGGCATGGGCGAAACGATCGCCCGTCCAAGCCTCCAGCAACGTCCGTTCGGCCGCCTCGTGGCCGATCAGGTCGGGGTTCTCGCGCGGCGGGATGAGGCCGGCCGGTCTGGCTGGCGCCTCGTTCAAGGCGCGATGCCCCAGCGTTCGGCGAGCGTCGCCATGATGGCACCGTGCACCGCGGCCGGGTCTCCGGCGGCGTCGATCAGGGCGCAACGTTCAGGATCGCCTGCGGCGATCTCCCGGAAGGCCTGGCGCAGGCGGCGGTGGAAGTCCTCGCCCATGCGTTCGTAGCGGTCTTCGCCATTGCCGCGCGCCGCCGCTCGCGCCAGGCCCTGTTCCACGGCAAGGTCCAGGACCAGCGTCAAATCGGGCGCGAAGTCACCGATGACCAAGCGCTGCAGCGTTTTTAGCGGCTCCGCCCCCAGGCCCTGCCCCTGCCCCTGGTAGGCGATGGTGGAATCGACGAAGCGGTCGCAGACCACCCAGCGCCCGGCCCTCAGGGCCGGCCGGATGGTGCGCTCGACGTGATCGCGCCGGGCCGCGAAATGCAGCAGCGCCTCGCTCATTCCGTCCCAGCGGCCAGGCTCGCCCGAGACCAGGAGCGCTCGGATCTCCTCGGCCCCAGGCGAGCCGCCGGGCTCACGGCTGGCCAGCATGTCGATGCCGCGGGCCTTCAGGGCCGCCACCAACAGTTCGGCCTGGGTGCTTTTGCCGGTGCCCTCGCCGCCTTCGAGGGTGATGAAGCGGCCGGGGGTCGGGCTAGGGATTGGCCGCGCCCCAGGCCAGATACCTGAGCGCCGCCCCCAGTCGGCCGACGACACCCAGCCGGGGCACATCGCTGCCGGCCACCAGCGGCACTTCGACCAGCGGCGTGTTGGGCGCTTTGATCGAAACCGTTGCCAGTTTCTGGCCCTTCTTCACCGGCGCCGCGATGGGGCCTTGATAGCTCACCACGACCTTCAGCTGGCGTCGCGCCCGGCGCGCCATGGTGACCTTCAGGTCGTCCTCGATGACCAGCGGCACGGTGCCCTCTTGGCCCAGCCAGATCTTGGCCTCGGAGACCTCCTCGCCGGCCTTGAAGAGCTGGTAGTTGCCGAACTCCCGAAAGCCCCAGTCGAGCAGCCGTTCGGCCTCGCGGGCCCGCTTGTTGACGCTTTCGAGGCCGTTGACCACCAGGATCAGGCGCCGCCCGTTGACCTGTGCCGAGGCCGTCAGGCCGTAACCTGATGCCTCGGTGTGGCCGGTCTTGAGGCCGTCGGCACCGGTGTAGCGGTAGAGCAGCGGGTTGCGGTTGCCTTGACGGATCTTGTTGTAGGTGAAGACCTTCTCGGAAAAGAGCTCGTATTGCTTGGGGAATTCGCGGATTATCTGGCCGGCCAAATGGGCCAGGTCGCGAGCCGTCATCTGGTGTTCGGGGTCGGGCCAGCCGGTGGAATTGGTGAAGATGCTGCCGGTCAGGCCGATTTCACGCGCCCGTGCCGTCATCTCGCTGGCGAAGGCGCCTTCGCTGCCGGCCAGGCCCTCGGCGACGACGACGCAGGCATCGTTGCCGGACTGGATGACGATGCCGCGCAAAAGATCGGCCACCGAGACCCGCGTGTTGACGCGCACGAACATTTTCGAGCCGCCCATGCGCCAGGCCTTTTCGCTCACCGCCATGGTGCTGTCGGGGGTCAAGCTGCCATCGCGCAAACGCTCGAAAACCATATAAAGCGTCATCAGCTTGCTCATCGAGGCCGGCGCCATGGACGCGTCGGCGGCCTTCTCCATGAGCACGGTGGCGGTATCGTAGTCGATCAGGATGGCGTGCTTGGCCGCCGTCTCGATGGCGCTGGCGGGGCCGGCGGCAGCGCAAAGCGCCAGGACCAGAAGCAATACCCGGAACGGTCCAAAGAGCAGTCGGCAAGGATGCGTTTTTTCGCTCACGGCCTGAACCTAACCCGGATTTCTCACCGGGTCACGGCCTGCGTCGCGTTCAGCTGATGCGATCCGCTAGGAAAAGACTGAAGAGCGTAGTGGGACTACGCGCTTCGGTCTTCGACGACGCGGGCGCGCGCCTGGATGCGACCCTTCGGGCGGCGCTGACGGGCCATGACCCGGTGAGAAATCCGGGTTGAGTCAGGCGCCGCACTTTGTCATCAGTCGACCACGATGCGGGCGCCGGAATGACCTTCAGCGATGATATTGGCCAGGGCCTGGTCGGCCAGCGGCAGCGATTCCAGCGGCCCCAGGCGCACCCGGAAAAACTTGCGCCCCTTGACCTGCACGCTCGAGATCGAAACCTGGCCCAGCGGGCTGAGTTTGCTGCGCAGGCGATCGGCGTTCTGGTATTTGCTGAAGGCGCCGGCCTGAATATAGATCCGGGTCGGCTTGACCGCTTCCAAGCGCACGCTGGGCGGCAGGTCCTCGGCGATCTTGGGTGCCACCGGCACGCCCTTGGCCGGTGGCAGCTTGGCCACCGCCACCGGTTTTTGCGGTGCCGCCTTGACGGCCCGCTTTTCGGCCTCGCTGGTTATCGGCTTGGCCGCGAAGCGCACCTTGCCGCCGCGGTCGACCATGTCCACCCGCACCCGCGCCGTGCCCTGTTTGATGAAGCCCAGCAACTGGGCGGCGCGGCGCGAGACGTCGATGATGCGGCCGTTGACGAAAGGCCCGCGGTCGTTGACCCGCAAGACCAGCGAGCGGCCGTTGACCAGGTTGGTGACGCGCACGTAGACCGGCATCGGCAGCGTTTTGTGGGCCGCCGTCAGGGCGTTCATGTCGTATGTCTCGCCATTGGCGGTGCGGCGTCCGTGGAAGGGTCGGCCGTACCAGGACGCTATGCCGGTAAGGGAGTAGTCGGGATCCTCCTCGGGCCGGTACCAGACGCCCTCGACCTGGTAGGGGTCGCCCACCTTGTAGACTCCGCCCTGGCCCAGCGGGGCACCGTTCTTGGCCCGCTTTGGCGTGCGTCTGGCGGTTTTTTCCGGGCTACCCCGATCGCGTTTGACGATTTCCTTGGCCGCGTGTACGGCCAGACGGGTTTCGGCGCAGCCGCCGAGAGCCCCCAGGGCCAGGCTCAGGACCAGGCTCAGGACCAGCGCCAGGCCGGCCCGGGTGCTAGCGCCCAGCGACGGCATCGGCCAGGTACCCCACGGCAAGAGCGAAGAAATTGGAGCGGTTCCACTTCAAAATGGCCTGAAAATTATCGTAAACCAGAAAGGCCGGTTTGGCCTGGCCCGCCGTCGGCAGCACCAAGGCCGCCCTGAGCTGGCGCGCCGGCAGCTCGCCACCGTCGGCCCGCCGCAGGCCCAGCCCCTGCCACTCAGCCAGGCGCTTGCGCCCCTTCAAGCCGGCCAGGCCGAGATCGAAGCCCGTGGGCAGGCGCACTTCGCGGCCCCAGGTCTGGTCGTCGCGCCAGCCCGAACGGGCCAGGTAGTTGGCCGCCGAGGCGAAGACGTCGGCCCTGGTGGTCCAGATATCGCGCCGCCCGTCGCCGTCGTAATCGACGGCGTGATGCACGAAACTCGAAGGCATGAACTGGCTCTGGCCCATGGCACCGGCCCACGAGCCCATCATCTTGTCGGCCTTGATGTGACCCTCGTCGAGGATGGTCAGGGCATGCAGAAGCTCGCCGCGGAAATAGCGGCTGCGGCGCCCATCGAAGGCCAGGGTAGTGAGCGCCGGGATCACCTTGAAACCGCCCGAGACGCGGCCGAAGTCGGTCTCGATGCCCCACAGCGCCACGACGAAACGGGGCTGGACCTTGTAACGCTGGCCCACTTCGATCAGCAGATCCTTGTTCTCGGCGAATTTCTTGCGCCCCTTGTTGACCCGCTTGGGCGGTACCACGCGGTCCATGTACTGGCGGAACGTGAGCTTGAACTCGGGTTGATTGCGGTCGAGCTCAAGCACCCGCGGAATCAATTGGATGCCGGTGAACGCCTCGTCGAGAGTGGCGGCGGCGATGCCGCGGGCGCCTGCTTCCTGGCGCAAGGCCGCCAGCCAGGTGGCGAAATCGGCGGACTCGGTCGCCGCGACCGCGTTTGCGGTCGATGCAAGGAGCGCCAGCCCAGCCCCGAGGACCCGGCCCGTTACCCAGCCCATGCCACTATATCTTGACCCTGTTCATTTTCTAGCCCATAGGCCTTGTGCCATAGCTGGCACCTTGAAGCAAGGCTAGGGTGCCGGAAAAAGGCTCGGCGTGCGCTCCAGCAGGCGATAGGCGAGCAGGCCGAACCATTCGTGCAGCGCATATGCCGTGGCATCGAGGTTGGAACGCAGCCTGAGGCCGAGGGAGAAACCGAAGCTGCCCGAAGTGCGGTAGTCGACGGGATAGGGCGTGAGCTGCCAACCAGCTTGACGGAAACTGCCGACGGCGCGGGGCATGTGCCGCGCCGAGGTGATGAGCAGCCAAACCTCGCCGCCCTGGGGGTTGATCTCTTGGGCCAGATTGCGGGCGCTTTCGAAGGTGTTGCGGGACCGGCGTTCGAAGTCGATGGTGTCGGCCTCGAGTCCCAGCGAGCTCAGCACCTGGCGGGCGACATCGGCCTCGCGCAATTGGCCCGGCCGCAAGGTGCCGTAACCGCCGCTGAAAACCAGGCGCGCCCGGGGATAGCGGCGCGCCAGGTCGGCGAAGGCGAACAGCCGTTCCGAATTGTCGTTGAGCACCGGCTGGCCCCGCCGCTGGGTCAGCCCCAGCGAGGTGCTGCCGCCTAGCACGATGATGCCGTGCACCTCCTGGGGCAGCGGCTGGGGCGGTGCAAAACGGTTCTCCAGCGGCAGCAGCAGCCAGCCGCCGATGGGCAGCAGCGTCAACAGCCCCAACCCGGCGGCGCACAAGGCCACCAAAATGCGCCCCAGGCGCCGCCAGCGGCTGAGCACCAGCAGCAGACCCAGCACCAGGCTCAGCACCAGCAACGAGCCCGGCCGGGTCAGCAGCGAAGCCAGTTTTGCCACCAGATAGAGGTCCACCCCGGCCGCCTCAACGCGAGAAATATTCGGGCATGGTGGCGACCCAGGTCTCGCCCCAAAGCTGTTGGCCGCCGTCCACCGAAATCACCTCGCCGGTGACGAACTTGGCCGCCGGCGCACTGAGATAGATGCAGGCATCGGCGATGTCACCGGCATCGCCCAGGCGGAACATCGGGCTGGTCTCGTGGTAGCGGTCCTGATCGTGGGCCGGGTACTGGTTCATGCCCTCGCTGGCGATGGCGCCGGGGGCGATGCAGTTGATGCGGATGCGGTAGGGCGCCCATTCCACGGCCACGGTCTTGGAAAGATAAGCCACCGCCGCCCGGGCGGCACCGGGTATGCCGCGGTGGTAGTTGGCGATGACGTTGACGATGGCGCCTTCGTGTTCGGCCGCGCGCCAGTGCCGCGCCGCCGCCTGCATCATGTACCAGGTGCCGTTGAGGTTGGTATCGATGACGGCGTTCCAGCCCTTGACGCTGAAATCGATGGCTTCCTGGGGAAACTGGCCGCCGGCATTGTTGACCAGCACATCGAGTCGCCCGAAGTGCTGCCAGGTGTCGTCCAGCATGGCCTGGACTTGGTCGGGGTCGCGGATGGTCATGGCGTGGCTGCGTACCTCGGCACCGAAACGCGAGCTGAGCGCCGCCGCCGCGGCCTCCAGGCGCTCGGCATTGCGGCCGCAGATCACCAAAGCTGCGCCCAGCCGGGCGTAGTGGAAGGCGATAGCCTTGCCGATACCCTGCCCGGCCCCCGAGACCAGCACGACGCGGTCGGCGAACAGGTTATCGCGGTAATGCAGCGGCAGCGCCGCCACCTCGTCGTCGCTCATGCCGAAGCGTTTCTCGTCGGCCATTTCGATCCCCTTCCACCCCCGCCGCCCCGTCGCGCGAGGGCGCCGGTGCGACACCTTAGTCTATCTTGAAGGTGAAGGTTTGCCCCGACCGAGGCGCCGGCGAAAAGGCGGCTAAGCCGCCTTCCCCGCCGGCCGACCGAAGCCCTGCCGGCGCTGGGCCTTGCGGCGGCGCTGGCCTTGGCGGGGCGGCTTGGCGCCGGGGCGAATTTTCCCCGGTCGGGGGTCGTTGGCGATCTCGGCCGCATGGAAAGAATGATCGGAGAACACCGGTAGACTTTGGCGAATGGTCCGCTCGATGTCGCGCAGCGCCCCGCGTTCGTCGTGGTCGCAGAACGAGATGGCCATGCCGCCGGCCCCGGCCCGGGCCGTGCGGCCGATGCGGTGGACGTAGCTTTCGGGATCGACCGGCACATCGAAGTTGATGACGTGGGTGATGCCGTCGACGTCGATGCCGCGGGCTGCGATGTCGGTCGCCACCAGGGCCCGGATGCGGCCGCTGCGGAAACTCTCGAGCGCGCGCTGACGGGCGTTCTGGGCCTTGTTGCCGTGGATGGCGTCGGCCAGGATGCCGCGCTGGTGCAGGTGCTTGGCGACGCGGTTGGCACCGTGCTTAGTGCGGGTGAAGATGAGCACGCGCTTGATGGCCTGGTCGTCGAGCAGCTCGCCGAGCAGGGCTCGCTTTTTGTCTTTGGCCACGAACAGTACTTGTTGCTCCACCTTCTCGACCGTGGTTGCGGCCGGTGCTGCTTCGACGCGCACCGGATCGCGCAAGAGGCCGGCGGCCAGGCCCTCGACGGATTTCGGCATGGTGGCCGAGAACATCACGGTCTGGCGCCGCGAGGGCAGCTTGGCGCTGATCCTCTTGACGTCGGGGATGAAGCCCATGTCGAGCATGCGGTCGGCCTCATCGAGCACGAACACCTCGATGGCATCAAGGCGAACGTAGCCCTGGTTCATCAGGTCGAGCAGCCTGCCCGGCGTCGCCACCAGCACGTGGACGCCCTGGTTCAGGGCCCGGATTTGAGGCCGGATGGAGGTGCCGCCGAAGACCGTGGTGGTGCGCAAGGAGAGATGGCGGCCATAACTGCGCAGGCTGTCGCCGATCTGGCTGGCCAGCTCGCGCGTCGGCGCCAGGATCAGCGCCCGGGGCTGGCGGTGCTGGGCCTTTCTCGGTGCCCCTGCTGTGTTTTTCTCCAGGTAATGCAGCAGCGGCAAGGCGAATGCGGCCGTCTTGCCGGTGCCGGTCTGGGCCACGCCCAGCAGGTCGCGGCCCGCCAGCAGCGCCGGAATCGACTTCTGCTGGATCGGGGTGGGAGTGGTGTAGCCTTCGTCCCGGATGGCGCGAAGGATGGGTTGGGCCAGTGCTAGGCCCGAAAAGTCTGTCATGTGTAGTGTGTCTTTCTTGATTCAAAATATCGCTCTCGGCCTGCGCTGGGCACGGGCCGGGCTGACGAAACGCCTACATTTGTCGGTAAGAAAAGAGGCCGGCCCAGATAACGAAATGGGCGGGCGAGCGATCCAAAAATGACCTTGAAGGGGTGTCGCTGAGCGCGATATGGGCTTTCGCAGCCGCCAAGTCAAGAGAATTCCGCTTTCGTTCCCGTCCTCTCCAACTCGGCCACCAGCCCGAATGCGGGCTAGGCGCCGTCCGGCTGGGCTCTGTCCACCCGCCGGATTTCGTTGCGCAGCGCCGCCGTGAAAGCCTGGGCCAGGTTGGATAGCGAGCGATGCGCCGGCGGCGTCATGATCGAAGCCATGAGACGAACCTTGGGACGGAAGGGACGGAAGACCACCCGGCAGTCGTCGCCGCGATAGATGCGGTAGCCCTCGGCGCTCAGGGGATCGACCACGGAATAGGCCAGGCCGTTCTCGATGAAGGTGAACATGGGCATGAAAAACTGCGTCTCGAAACGTGTGTTGAGCACGGCGCCGCTTTCCTCGAAGGCGCGCAAGGTCTGACCATAGGTCGGGTGGTCGGTGAACAGCGTGGCCATCGGCTTGCCATCCAGATCGGCCGGCGTGACGACCTCGCGGTTGGCCAGGGGATCGTCGGCCGGTATGGCGCAGAAGCAATCGAAGGAGAGCATCTCGTTGTTCACAAGAGCCGAGTCGACACTCTCCTCAAAGCCTACGTCGGCCACGGCGCTGGTGGTGCTGGTGCTGGAGATCGCCAGGCGTTCGCTGGGCTTCGTGCTGCCGCTGATTATCCTGGTTTTCGTGGCCTATGCTTTGTTGGGGCCGCACATGCCCTTCCAGGTGCTCAAGCACCCCGGCGTCGACTGGCGCCAGTTCATCAACAACATGTACTTCCCCCAGGAAGGCATCTTCGGCGTCACGCTGTGGGTGGTCTCGACGGTGGTCTTCCACTTCGTGCTCTTCGGCGTGGTCGCCCAGCGCATGGGTCTCGGCCAGTTCTTCGTCGACAACGCCATGATCCTGGCCGGCCGCTACACCGGCGGCCCAGCCAAGGTGAGCGTGGTTTCGTCGGCCTTCTTCGGCACCATCTCCGGCTCTTCCATCGCCAATACGGTGTCCACGGGATCGTTGACCATCCCCAACATGAAGCGGCTGGGCTATGCACCTGCTGAACGTGGTGGCGGCGGCGCCGGCCATCGTCTTGCAGTTCCTGCATGAAAATTACGAGCAAATGGCGGCCGGCCAGGCCGAGGCCGAGCTGGCCAAATTGGCGGCCGGGCTCGATCTCCGGTCGGGCACGATCTCGTGTTCGATCCGTTTCGGCACGGTCTACGAGGAGGTTCTGGCGGCTGCCGAAGCGGTCGGCGCCGGACTGATCGTCACCGGCTCGCACAAATCAAACGTTTCGGATTACCTGCTGGGCAGCGCCGCCGCCCGCATCGTGCGCCACGCCCGCTGTTCGGTGATGGTGATTCGCTAAGGGGAAGGACAAACGGATGCCCGACAAGGACGATGACGCCGTGACCATCATCGGCGGAGGTATCGTCGGCATCTGCTGTGCGCTTTCGTTGCTCGAAAAGGGCGCCCGTGTACGCCTCGTCGAACGCGACGAGCCGGGCCAGGGCACGAGCTTCGGCAACGCCGGCGTCATCTCGCCCTGGTCCTGCGTGCCCCAGTCGTTGCCCGGAGTCTGGCTGAAGGTGTCGCGCTGGCTGCTCGATCCCGAGGGTCCGGTGGCCATCCGGCCGCAATACCTGCTGCAGGCCATGCCCTGGGCGCTGAAGTTCCTGGCCGCTGGGCGCCGTCATCGCATTCCCGCCATCGCCGCCGCCATGGCGGCGCTGAACCGGCCCAGCGTCGATCTCTACCGCCACCACCTGGCCGGCAGTGGCCACGAGGGCTTGTTGCGCGATTGCTATTACATCCACGCCTACCGCAAGAAAACCAAAGCGGTGGCCGACCTCGACGACCTCGACGACCTCGCGTGGCGGCTTCGCCGCGACCACGATACGCCCTTGGAACTCGTCGACGGCGATCAATTGCGCGAGATCGAGCCCGACCTTTCGCCCGATTTCCAGGCCGCCATCATCATCAGGGACCAGGCCCGGGCTCTGTCGCCTGGCCGCCTGGGCGCGGTGCTGGCCGACAAGGTGCGAAGCCTGGGCGGGGAAATCCTGTCTGCCTCGGTCGCCAGCTTGGCACCGCGCGAGGGCGGCGGTTGGCGCATCACATGCGACGGGGGCGTGTTCGAAAGCCATAACGTCGTGGTGGCTGCCGGTGCCTGGTCGGCACGACTGCTCGAGCCCTTGGGGCTCAATCTGCCGCTGGAGCCCGAAAGGGGCTATCACATGGTCTTCCGCGAACCCGGCGTCAGCCTCAATCATTCGATCATGGCGGTCGATGCGATGTTCGTCGCCAGTTCCATGGAGATGGGCTTGCGCAGCGCCGGAACGGCCGAGTTCGCTGGCCTCGAGGCAGCGCCCAATTACCGCCGCGCGCGAATCTTCAAGCGCCTGACCAAGCGCCTGGTGCCGGGCCTAAACACCGAGGACGGCGAGGAATGGATGGGCATTCGCCCGAGCTTTCCCGACAGCCTGCCATGTCTCGGCGAGATCCCCGGCCGGCCTGGCCTCTATGCCGCCTTCGGCCATGCCCATTGCGGTCTCATGATGGCGCCCATGACGGGCCGGGTGATCGCCGACCTGGCTACCGGGGGACGGCCCAACATCGACCTGACGCCCTATGGCGTGGACCGCTTCGCCGGACCGGGAACATGACGCCATGAAGCTTCAGGGTGGCCCGAACATCTACGGCGTCACCATCGGCGTGTTGTGCCTGGATTCACACTTCCCCAAGCCACCCGGACACATCAAGAACCCCTCGGGCCTGAGCTTTCCCGTGCTCTATGAAACCGTGCCCGGTGCTACCGTGGCCAAGCTCGTCAACGGCCCGCCGCCCGATTTCATCGAACCCTTCCTCGAGGCTGCCCGGCGCCTGGAGGCCGAGGGCGCCCGTGCCATCACAGGTAGCTGCGGCTTTTTTGCGCTCTTCCAGCGTCAGTTGGCCGAGGCCGTCAGCGTGCCCATGTTCGCCTCCAGCCTGATCCAGGTGCCGCTGGTCCACCACATGCTGGGCGGCCGCGGCAAGGTCGGCGTACTGACCGCCAGCGGACCCAACCTGACAGCGCAGCATTTCGCCGCCGTCGGCGCTGGCGATATCCCGGTGGCCGTCCAGGGCATGGACGATTACCGCGAATTCCGCGAGGTCATCCTCGAGGGCCAGCGCGATGACATGGACATGGCGAAGATCGAAAAAGAGGTCCTGGCCCGCCGCCAAGCTGTTGCTCAAGACCCACCCCGACGTCGGTGCCGTGGTGCTGGAATGCACTGACATGCCGCCCTACGCCCACACCCTGCAACAGCGCCTGGG
>Ga0187827_10003362_pt1 | contig 20692 bp, 16 predicted proteins | sample ETNtaG_39_FD_167969 | JGI IMG/M metagenome (GOLD analysis project Ga0187827, IMG submission 167969) | Marine microbial and viral communities from oxygen minimum zone, Eastern Pacific Ocean - ETNP2014_SV_150_PacBio MetaG (Illumina Assembly) | ecosystem: Environmental > Aquatic > Marine > Hypoxic... | reverse complement strand
ATAAATGGCCGGGGCGTTGCCCCTTTTCAAATCTTTGTACCATTCACCCAGCCCGTTGGGCTGGGCTAGGCAAACAGCCCGGGGCTTCGCCCCTGAAATCCGTCAAAACGACTCCGTCTTGGAGGACTTGTAGCATGTCCCAGGACACTCTGGCGTCAGGGAGCTGATACATGAAGCAATCCCCAATCCCGATAATTACTCTCTCTTGCGTCTGCTCGATGTTGCTCTCTTGTTCGGGTCCAGACCACGTGCATGAAAGCAGCCCACGCAGACTTTCTGATCGATTGCGGAGACCTCGGTCGCGTACAGGGCGCTCCAGAAAAGACGCGGCTGGGGCGGCCACTATCCACGGGAGCCGCCGCGAAAACTTAACGCTGTCCCAGATACTGCGAAATATGAAGAGTCGGGACATCGCCACGAAGCGCGAGGCGTGGCAGTGTTTACTTCGGCTTGGGGAAGATGCGAAGCCCGCACTGCCTGAGGTGATCAAAGCAACCGAAGACTCGGATCCGTCGGTCAGAGCGTCTGCCTATCATGGCCTGTCTCTCCTGAGGCAACCGCCGGCTGAGCGCATTCCACTTCGTATCCGGGGTTTGCGAGACCCGGCTCCAGAGGTCCGCAGGAGGTGCCTCTGGGATCTGAGATTTGATGCCTTCCATCTGAAACAGGACATCCGTGCGGCGCTCCCCGACCTCCTGGTTCTTATCGACGATGACGACCGAACAGTCCGGCAGGCAGCTTTATCGGCCATCGCGGCCATGGGTCCCAAAGCACAGGCCGCACTGCCGCAGTTGAGGAAGTTGCTGAATCACGAGGATTCAAGAATGAAGAACCGCGCCATCTACACCATGGCTGCGATCGGCCCTGACGCCAGAGAGTACCTCCCTCAGATAATCGGTTTCGTGACTGACCTGGAAGGAAAAAACAGTTATGCAGCCATCGAGGCGCTCGTAAAAATCGCACCGCATGATGGGAGAGTCCTGGAGTGCTTAATGAACGCGTTGAAGCACCCAGACCAGACCTCACGAACTGCTGCTGCTCAAGCGATTGGAACTCTCGGACCCGAAGCCAAAGAGGCAATTCCAGCTTTGGAGGAAGCCATGGACGGAGAACCTCAGCTACTTCGTATCGCTGCCGCGCATGCAATTGTTTCCATTGACCCGACAAGGCAGGATGTGATGCTGAAGCTGGTTGAAGAGTATAAGAACTGGCCCCTGCTCAAGGACTGGAAAATGGACTGAAGAGCCCTGCCCAAGTCCTGGCGGATGCTGCTACGATAACGTATTACGATCTACCTATTCGTAATGAATCCCACGACTATGCGCACTACAATACTGATGCTTCGGAAAGGATCGTACTTCGCCCCTTGTGCATTGTGTCTGGTATGAAAATAAACAGAAAAGCCTTCTGTTGGGCGCTGGCAGCCTGCTTCATTGTTTTTTCACCTGCACTCTCTTTGCAGGCAGAGGTGGCTGTCACCGCGTCTTCAGTTCATGGGCCGCAGTACGTGCCGGAGCATGCGGGTGACGGGAATTCGGAAACGAGATGGGCCAGTCGGGTAACCGACCGCACGCAATGGCTCCAATTCGATTTCGGTGAGAGCGTGGCCTTCGAGAAGATGATCCTCCACTGGGAGACTGCTCATGCGGTCGAGTATGAGATGCAGGTTTCGGAGGATGCCAGGGACTGGAAGAGGATCCATCGCAAGTCTGACTGCAAGGGTGGCAAAGAACAGATCACAGGTTTGAAGGCCCAGGGCCGATATCTCAGGATCGTATTCCTCAAGTATGCCCGGTGGCGCCTGGCCTCAATCTGGGAGGTCGAGTTTCCGGGCAGCAAAGCTGCCGAAATACTCAAGGCACATGAGAAGAACAAGGTCCGGAGAGTGGCTGAGAAAAGCAGGAAAGTGGCTGAAAGACTCGCGGAGTTCGGGGTCAGCGAAATAGTCTTTGCTGCACGCGAGGACGGGGTGGACGGGCACTGGTATGGCAATTTCGGCTACTACGCCCAGAACGACAGAAGTAAGCTGTACCGTGCGCAGGGCCGCCTCTGCAAACTGGATCTCGAGACGAGGAAGGTAGTGTACCTGGTTGATGACCCCGAGGGCTCGGTAAGAGATCCGGCAGTTCACTACGATGCGGAGAAGATCCTGTTCTCCTGGAGAAAGAGCGGGACAGAAACCTTTCACCTCTACGAGATCAATGTTGACGGGACGGGACTCAAACAACTGACGGACGGAATCTATGATGACCTCGAACCGACATACTTACCGGACGGCGGGATAATGTTCGTATCTGCGCGGGGCAAGAGGTGGGTGAACTGCTGGGCCTCTCCTGTAGCTATCCTGTACCGGTGCGACGGGGACGGCAAAAGCATTCGCCAGATCTCAGCAAACATCGAGCATGACAACACGCCGTGGGTTCTTCCTGATGGCCGCGTTCTCTACCAGAGATGGGAATACACTGACCGGTCGCAGGTGCATTTCCACCATCTCTGGACCGCGAATCCCGATGGCACGGGCCAGATGGTCTTCTTCGGCAACATGCACCCGGGCAGCGTTTACATTGATGCCAAGCCCATTCCCGGTTCCGACAGGGTAGTCTTGATTGATTCACCGGGCCACGGAAGACGTGAGCACGCGGGTCATGTAGCTACCGTGACTGACAAGTCCGGACCGGATGAGAGATCCTCTCTGCGCCGCATCAGCAAGAGGGGCTCGTGCCGTGATCCGTACCCGCTTTCCGAAGACGCTTTCATCGTTGCAGACGGTAAGAAAATCGTGCTCATGGATTCGAAAGGTAACACGGCAGAGATTTATTCCCTGTCCGGAGAACTGGCAAGAGCCAACATCCACGAACCCCGCCCCATTCTCAAGAGAAAACGTGAAAGGGTGATCCCATCGAGGATTAATCTCGGGAAGGCCACCGGTGAGCTTGTTCTTACAGACGTCTATAACGGGCGGAACATGCAGGGGGTGAAACGGGGCGACATCAAGAAACTGCTGGTCGTGGAAAGCCTCCCAAAGCCGATCAATTTCACGGGCGGAATGGACCCGTTGAGCTACGGAGGGACTTTTACCCTCGAGAGGATACTTGGGACTGTCCCGGTCGAGCCGGACGGTTCTGCATACATGCAGCTACCGGCGAATCGCGCGTTGTTTTTCGTCGCTCTCGATGAGAACAACAATTCTGTCAAGCGCATGCAGAGCTTCCTCACGGTCATGCCCGGAGAAGTGACCAGTTGTGTGGGGTGCCATGAACAGCGAGGCAAGGCGCCGATGAGTTACGCCGGCCACGGCCGGCTCCAGGCAGTGAAGACCCCGCCAAGAACGCCAGAGCTTCCGAAAGGCATCCCGGACGTTTTTGATTATCCACGCGATATTCAGCCGATCCTTGACCGCCACTGTGTGAAATGCCACGACTACGATGATCGGCAAGGCAAAATCATCCTGACGGGTGACAGGGGACCGATGTTCTCGCACAGCTATGTCACCCTGACACTGAGAAAGCAGTTCGTAGACGGTCGCAACGATCCCAAGAGCAATCTTCCGCCGAGAGCCGTTGGCAGCTCTGCAAGCCCAATCATGAAAATGCTCAGCGGTGCACATTACAAAGCGAAGCTCTCCCAACATGAGCAGGACATGATCCGCTACTGGATTGAGACCGGCGCCGCGTATCCCGGGACATATGCTGCCCTTGGCGGTGGATCTATCGGCGGGTACCAGAGGAACAGGCAGACAAACCAGGACAAGGCGTTGCCGACTGCCGCCGCGTTCCGGAATGTGGCTGACCGACGCTGCATCAAGTGCCACAAGAAACGGCTCAAGCTCCCTCTGCCTCGCAGCCTCTCCGATGAAATCGGTCTCTCTTTCTGGCGGCCCCGCTGGAACGACAAACGCTTCAGGTTCTCACGTCACCTGATGTTCAACCTTACCAGGCCCGAGAAATCACTGTACCTCCTTGCCCCGTTAGCCAGCGAGGCAGGCGGCTACGGCATATGCAGAGGAAACGCACAACAGGAATCAGGGCCCGCAGACCAGCCCGTATTTGCCGACACCTCTGATGCCGACTACCGGGCACTTCTGAAGCACATTGCTGCGGGCAAGACATACCTGGAGCAAACCATAACCCGTTTCGACATGGCCCAGTTCAGGCCCACGCCGCAGTATCTCCGGGAAATGAAGCGGTACGGCGTTCTCCCCGCGTCATTCGACCCGGCGAAGGAGACGATTGACGTGTACGACCTCGACCGCAGGTACTGGGAGTCCATGTGGCACAAGCCTGGAACGAAATAGCCGGCCATTGCTGTCACTTTAGCGGGTGTCGCCGGATCACAGACCCTTGCCCTGGGTCTCCGTGTCTCAATCAGACTCAAACACGTTTTCGAGACAGCGACTGCTTCCTCTTTCTTTGTCCGTGAGATATTGCCAGGAAAAGGAATATGGCTGAGAAGACACGATATGGTCAGCTCATGATCACCTACCGATGCAGTGCCGCGTGTCGCCACTGTCTGGTCATGGCCGCTCCCGGGCAGGAGCCTACGCTCACGAGGATCGAAGATGCAGTTCAGTACGCGCTCGATTTCCAGAAGCTGGACCGCCGGATCATCATTGCCGGCGGCGAGGCTCTGCTGTTCTTTGACCATGTCCTTGCCATGTGCCGGGCCATCAACGATGCGGGCGTCCCGATCTTCTTCATCGAGTCGAACGGCTCCTGGTGCACTTCGGATGAGCTTGTCACCGAACGGCTGTCGCTTCTTCGTGACGCGGGGCTCCAGGGGATGTACTTCAGCATCGATGCGTACCATCAGGAATTCATCCGCGCTGAGCGCGTCTTCAGAGGGGTGTGCATCGCCAGAGAGTTGTTCGGCGATGCGCATGTGTTTGCGCCGAGGACGACGCTCGAGCAGGCGAAGGAGTTTGAGAGTGTCACAAAAGACCCGGAACGTCTGCGCAAGTATGTGCGTGCCGGTCGGGCGACCCACTTCGGCCGGGCCGGTGACGAGCTGGCGCCGTTTGTTGATCCCGTCTCCCTGGATGACCTGATGACGCAGGACTGCCGGGAGGCCCTCGACGTTGACAACCTCGCCGAAACGCTGGTCGATCCTTTCGGGTACGTCCGACCCGATATGTGCCCGGGAGTGAACCTCGGCAATACGAAGTGCGATCGGCTGTGTAGGTTGTCTACGACGAAGCGGGTGAGAGAGACGCCACTCTTGGCGGAGGTCGCGGAACGCGGCCCGGCCGTCCTCCTGGAGCTCGCCCAGCGTTCCGGCTTCTCCCCGCGCCCATCCTATTCGTCCAAATGTCACCTCTGTTTTGAGATCCGGCGACACCTTGTGCGGCAGATGCCTGAGAAGTTTGGGCCCCGTCATCTTTACGAGATCGTGCGTGGATGAGTGAGCACACTACACCGCAAACATCAGCCAGCCCGGTATTGCCTCAGACACGCCTCCTACTCAATCTCCAGACACTTTGTGAGGTCTTGCTTTGGTGACGGCCAGTGCTTCAGAGCGGTAGGCTCAGGGGGGACGAGAAAGACGTGCCCAAAGGGGGATTCGCCCAGGTAGTCGGCTTGCTTCATGTGGCGCTGGCGCCGCGGATCAAAGTGCCAGGGCTCTTTGACTGGTCTGGCGCTGGTAATGGTGAAAGAGATGGGGGCGATCTGGAGCTGATCCAGGCGCCCGCCGCGATACATTTCCCGATGGGTGAACAGGTACGACACAGTGCGTACGCGGCTCCACCGTGGGCCGGGCCGCGCGTAGGTGTTGCTGATGGGGCTCGTCTGGCAGTTCCAGCCTTCCGGTCGCATTTGAAGGAGGCGCCCAAGCACTTCCTGGACAGGGCATCGCACTTTGGCTGGCAGAACTTCGAACCCAAACTCGTTACTGGGTGGTATTGACGAATCAGGAGGCTGTTTATCCGCTGCGCCGGGAAAGGAGAGCCGCGCTCCCCACGCCTTCGCTCCGGGGAAGCGGACAGTGTACTTGCCGGGCTCGTAGACAAAGTAAGACATGGCAAGATCGGCTGACTCCAGTAGAGCTGTTTCGCCCGGTTTGACTGTGCGACGAGGGTTCATCGTCTGAGCGGTATGGCTGATGTATGGGATCTTCTTTCCATTCGAACCTCGAACGTCCAGGCGTCCATTGATAAAGACCTGCGGAAAATGATAGTCATGCGATCTGTCGCTGACGTTCTTCAGCTCGACTGTGAGCATGACAGGCTCACCCGCATAGAACTTTTCCCACCGCGACCAGACTCTTGTCTGCAGGCCACCAGCCTCCTTCCCGGATGGGACATCCTTTAATTTGGAATCAGGGACAATTCTTGCCGGCGCCTTTGCCTTTACTTTGAATCGCGATGAAGCCGCAGGCGGAATGAGGCCTTCGCCCGCTTTGCCATTCCATCGAAGCACATAGGACCCGGCCTTCAAAGGCGGATACAACGCGTGCTGATTTCCGGAAAGGTAAAAGTACTGCGCCTCCACCTGTTTTCCGGCGGGAACCTTGACAGGATGGAGTCTTCCCCCTCGTTTCGGTCTGCGTTTGATGATTTGGTCCCCAGGCCCGCTTAATTCCAGGCCTTGCGCCAACCCGGCGCCGACATTTACCTGCCCCTCCTGCCAGCCCGCATTGAACACATCCAGGTAAATAAAAATGTGCTCCCCTTCCTCGTACGTTAATCCGTCAGGTTGGAGCCGGGATGCGATGTTGTCGCGCGGGGCGCCGAAGGATTCAGGGACGGGCGCGGCAAGTGAGGCGGCCCAACTCGCCAGCGTCGAGGCAATCAGTAATTCATGCAGTTTCATAATGGTTATTCCTCTTGTTTTCGATTTCCGGCCCTCCGCAGGAGGATCACCGCGACAGCTGCCACGGCGGCCTTCCAGCTTAATGAGGTCGAATGGTTCGTTAAACCAGAAAGCTGTTCCAGCCAAGATTCTCAGGGTAACCAGCGGTGGCCGGTAGAGAAAGATTGTTTTCCGTGAAGCTGTTACGATGGCCGGGCGTCGCAATGAATACAGAAAGACCGGAACCCCGATGCGTAACACTCCGTCATACTGGTTGGCGGGAAGGCACGTGCGGGGGCTGTCTGATTCCACAAAAAGCTATGATCATGCACTCCACGATTCCAGTCATCCGTCGGACCAACCATGACTGAGAGATCCGAAGTGTCCGATGCATTCGATCCGGCCAAGGGCTGCCAGCGCATCTCTACCGGCACATTCGGGGCATTCCTGATCCTGGGGATCAGCCTCAGTTATGCCGTCTATCAAAGCCAGGAAGTGCCCTCGGGAGGCCCGAAAGTCGTTGGCGCCATGAGCACATGGATCTCCCCACTGAAGTTCATTAATCGGGATTATTTTGACCTGTTGATGATTCTGGCGATCGGCTTTCAGTACATGGTGACATGGGAGTTCCTCAGGCGTAGACGCGAACAGATGCTGATTGCTTTGACCGCTCTGGTCGGAGTCTGGATTACGTGGCAGGTTGCCAGCGGGGCGGAGTGGTTCTTTCCCTCGAAAACCGCTCGATTCCTGGGCTGGCAATGGACACGGATGGAGGTCGCTTTCCTGCTGTTTCCTGCTGCAGGAGTGCTCCTGTTCTCATGGCCGCTGCTCCAGTTTCTCATTAGTAAATTCAAGAGCAATAAGGGACGGATCCCTTGGGCAATCAAGACCTCCTTTTACCGGTGGCTGTCCGGCCTGTCGCTGTTCACTGCCGTTCTATTCTTGAGCTACAGACACCCGTTCTACCTGGACCCCTATTACATTAACTGGCGATTCACTTGTGCGTATCTGTACGTGGCTTTCGCTGTACTGGGCTGGCCTTATTCGTTCGTGACCAACCTCGTCAGACATGACAAGTCTGAGGATAGAGATGACCCATGCTTTGTTCTGTTGCTCATCCATGTCAGTCTGTTCAGGTCGATAAGATTCAACAAGCTCGGCCCTGTCAGGACCGTTTTTGGAAATCGGCGCGTTCAGATAGCTCTGCGGGATCTACTGGTCAAATTCTTCTTTGTTCCACTGATGGTGATCTTCCTTTACAACAATTACGGGGAAATGGCATCATCGGTGAGGAAGCTTTACGGGCCCGAGCGCGGGAGCTCGATGGACATTTTCAATGCATGGTACTTTCTGATTTTCAACGTTCTCTTTGTCGTTGATGTCGGCCTCTCCCTCATCGGATATGTGTGCTCCTCGAGGTGGTTGGGCAACAAATCCGTCAGTGTTGAAGGTACCGTTCTGGGATGGATGGTCGCCGTGATGTGCTATCCGCCTTTTGCCCAAGTCACATCCAACTATCTTCCTTACGATCTCATCAAGGGAAATCCGTTCCAGATACTCCAACATGATTGGATCAGCATCCCCCTGAAGATTCTCACCCTGATCTTTCTGGGGGTTTATGTCTGGGCCACCATGGCCTTCGGGCTGCGTTTCAGTAATTTGACGCACCGTGGAATCATTACCCGAGGGCCCTACGCCTGGGTGAGGCACCCAGCCTATATCGCGAAGAACATTGCCTGGTGGACGATGAGCATCCAGGGATTCTCCGGGCCTTTGCAGTTTTTATTCCTGGCATTGTGGAACGTTGTCTACTATGTGCGGGCCGTTACTGAAGAGCGTCATCTGGGCCAGGACCCGGATTACCGGGCCTACTGCAGGCATGTGAAATACAAATTCATTCCAGGAGTGTGGTAAACTTGGTGGCGAGATCTGAGGTCGTCAGAGCTGTCTGGTAAACACCTGGAATTCACAATGCCCCAAATCGGTATCCGATCATCTTCAGCCAGCAGCAGGCCCGCAGTCTGATGTGGATGTGCTTATCCTCGGTACCGGCCAACGGCTGCAGTTCTAATCGGTTTGGCCCGTCGTCTCAGCAGCATAGAGGGCGGGGCGACGGTCTTCGTTGAGGAATTCTCTGACCGATTGGACCGGCATGCCCCCGCAACGAGGGCGCTGCCAGTCCCACGATGGTTGAATGGTGGCTTCGGCGAGTCCTTCATAACGGCCGGCGTTGGCAAGAATCGAACCGTCCGGACCGACGATGCAAGTGCCGCCATACATGTTTCCGGGTACGAAAGCGCCTGCACTTTTCTGCCCGTAGCTGGAACGGATCAGGAAGCAAGTATTATCCATAGCGCGGGCGCGGTTCAGTAACATGCAGCCCTCTTCCGTGTCCGACCGTTGCAGCGATGGAAACAGAATGAGACGCGCTCCCTTTAACGACAGAATCCGGGCGACTTCGGGGAAGTAGATGTCGTAGCAGATCATCACGCCCACCAAGCCAAATGGCGTTTCGGCAACGTCGATTTTGTCGCCGGCGGTCAAAGCGTAGGCGTCTCTTTCTCCCACGGTCAGGTGTGTCTTGTCGTAGGTGTGTACGATGTCGCCTGCCCGATCGAATAAGTGCGCTGTGTTGAATCTCTTTCCCTGCCTTTCCTCAATCAGCGGCAGCAGAAGCCAGGCACCAAATTCCCGGGAAAAACGGGATGCCATTTCTTTCTGTGTACTGGTGACTCGGCTGGCGGCCAGGACCTGATCGGGAGGAAGCCCGAAGGTGTTGAAGTACTCGGGCAATACGATCAGTTTTGCACCGCGCTGTGCCGCCTGCCTGGCCAGGGCCCAGCCTCTTTTCTGCATGGATTGGCAATCTTCCGCATCGAGCGGCTGAAATGGTTGGACTGCCGAAACAGACAAGTGCTGGCTCAGTTCATTTCCCATTCCGACGGCTCCGTGAAATGGTATCTTCTTTGATACGTCTCTTATCCTTCCAGCGCCTTCCTTCTCTCCTCTCCGACTCCGGCCGCATCGTAGATGGCCTCGAGCAATGCGATGGCCTTGCGTCCCTCTTCGCCGGAAACATCGGGCACCTTGTCCTCGCGGATGGCCTGCACCACATCTTGTGTCGCGTTTTGCGCGTGGCCTTCCGGTTCAGGCGTCTCGAACTCCGTACGTCCGTCCGGAAACTTCACACGCATGTCACGCCAATTCTGCACGTTGCTCACGCTGCCGAGATGGCCGTTTACCTCGACGCCAAACTGGTCGTTTAGGGAGTAAGTAGTCGTCCCGAGGATGAGGCCGTTTGCACCGGACTCAAAATCCAGCATAGCCATCCCAAGATCCTCCGTTTCTATCTCATGGCCGTAGGTTCCGACTTTGGCAACGACATTCTTCCAGGGCCCGCCAAGCCACGCGAGCATGTCGATGACGTGGATCGACTGATTGGCCAGCGACCCACCCCCGTCAAGTTTCCAGGTGCCGCGCCATCCTCCCATGTGGTCATAATAGTCCTGTGTCCGCCACCATTTGCATCGGGCCTCGACAAGAACGATGTCCCCCAATTCACCGGCCTCCATCGCGGCCTTTACCTGCCTGAGCTTCGAGAAATACCGGGACTCGAAATCTACCACGAGCTTGGTGCCGGCATCAGCACATGCCTGGATGAGGCTATCGCATCGGGCGGTCGTCAGGTCCATCGGTTTGGTGGTCACTACATGTTTACCTGCCGCTGCCGCTGTCTTGCCAAAATGCGCGTGAGTGCCGGAAGGAGTCATGACGTAGGCAACATCCACATCATCGCACTTCAGCATTTCATCGAAATCATCAAAGGCCGGGCACCCATGATCTTCGACTGCCTTCGCACGCCGCGCCTCATCCAGATCGCAGACTGCGGCAACCCTCGCACCCTCGGTATCAGCAACCTGACGAGCCCGAGCCGCGCCCATTCCCAATCCAAGTATTCCGAATCCGATAGTGTCACTCATGATGTACTCCTGTTGATGTTGTGAATTCTCGGGCAGTGTAGGGCAGTCTTCAGGGCTGTCTATCAGACAAAGGTTATTCGATCGTCCTGTTCGCTTGCCCTGTGTTCCCTGCCCTTCCATCGTCTTTCCAGGTCGTCTTCTACATCCAGGAATCTCGTTGAGTAAAACACGAACACTTCTGAATGTATGATTGAGAAGTCAGCAACGCATCCAACAACACAGCAGCTATGTCTCAAAGAATTCCAGTCGGTGCATTACTGTGGCTCATTGCTTCGACCTCTTGGGCTATTGCAGAGAAGAGCCTTCCTGCTTCCCCCGCGCAGACGGACTGGTTTTCAGAATTGCCGGGCGAGCCATCGGCCACATGGAATCCCCATTTCCTTGACTGGACAAGAACCCTTTACCAGGTGATCGCGAAGAAGGCACCGTTTGTCTCAGCCGTGCCCGAAATGGCAATTCACCTCAAGGATAGACCCGGAATAGTTTTTCTCAGCGTGAGCGATGGCAGGTCAGCCGCAGCCATCGGGATGGGCGCAGCGGGGAACATCAGCGAGGCGGTGAACGAGGCCCTGGCCGCAGCCCGAAAGGCAATGAACAGCGATCCGGGCGATAAATTCTGGCTGAAAGTCGATGTGGTTATTTCCGCACGTGAAATAAAGCTGGACGCTGAGAATAGAGAAGTGCAGCCCGTTCTCGAAGGGCTCGCGTTCGAGAACGTCTCTTTTCTCCCGCAACGAGCTCGTCTCCTGGGCATTGTCGATTACAAAGGAAAGGTCCAGGAAGAGCGGCTGACAGAGATCCTGAAAGAAAAAGGAATGCCCAATCTGCCGGGACGGGCCTGGGCCTTCAGGACTGTCTCGTACTTTCGCGGGCCAAGCGACGCCTACAATCTCTATCGCAGCCATCCCCTTCGGCCCGTCCCCAAGAGAGAGGACCTGGATGCCTTCAAGGGAACGCTCTCTAACGCGGCAACGCTCGCCGGCGAATACCTGATCCGCGTCACCAACAAAGATGGCAGCTTCAATTATCGTTATTATCCCGACGAAGATCGCGTCTCCGGCAGTTACAACCTGCTCCGGCACGCGGGCACGTGCTATTCGATGTACGAGCTCTACCGGGTGACCTGGAATCGTGAGCTCCTGAGGGCCGCGAATAACGCCATGAGTTACCTGCCACAGTTCATCAAGCCCTACGGCAAATCCAATTCTACGATCCTCTGCCTCGTCGATGACAACGGCGAAGTCAAACTTGGTCTCGCCGGCCTAGCGGTCATCGCCTGGGTCGAGCAGATGAAGGCTGCCGGAAACAAGAAACAGCTTCCGATGGCGCAGGCCCTTGCCCGATACATCAGGGCGTCACAGCTCTCATCCGGCAAGTTCATCAGCAAACGCACCTACTCCACGGGGAAGGCGTCGGATTTCGAATCTCGCTACTACCCCGGCGAAGCCATCCTTGCGCTCGTTCGACTGTATTCGTTTGATCGCGACCCGGCCTGGCTGGATGTGGCCGAGAAGGCCGCAAAATACCTGATCACGAGGAGTGAGACGACAGAAAATACCGCCGAACTCATTCACGATCACTGGCTGCTCTACGGTCTGAATGAGCTTTACAGGCACCGACCGGATTCCATGTATCTGAAGCGCGCCTTCAGAACGGCTCAGTCCATGCACGCCCGGCAGGTCAGGCAATCAGAGTATTCGGACCATCTCGGCGGCTTCCCAAACCCACCCCGCATCACATCCACCGCGACCCGCAGCGAGGGCCTTGTGGCGACGTGGCACCTGGCAAAAGACTTCGGCTTCCACAAAGAGGCCGAGCACATCCTCGACACTCTCGTCAAGGCGACAGCCTACCAACTGCGCGGACAATATGGCCCCGAATCGGCCATGTACTTCAAGAGGCCCGACAAGGTCCTCGGCGGCTTCAGAAACAGCATGACCGGCTATGACATCCGCATCGATTACGTGCAACATAATCTCTCGGCCATGCTGGGCCTGCACAGGATTCTGACTCCTGGCAAAATCGGGCAATAGCCTGATCTCGACAACAGGCGTTCCTCGCGACGGATCAGGATTCCAGGTTGCAGCAGACCTGTTCCGGATACAACAATCAAGCTATGTGCAATTCAAAACTACTCGACAGACAATTCGTCTGGCATCCGTTCACTCAGATGCAGGACTGGATGGAGGATGACGTTCTCATCATCGAATCCGGCAGCGGCGTGATGCTTCGTGATACCGAGGGGCGTGAATATATCGACGGCGTCTCGTCTCTGTGGTGCAACGTCCACGGCCATCAGCATCCGCGTCTGAATCAGGCCATCCGTGAGCAGTTGGACAAAGTCGCTCACTCAACACTGCTTGGTCTCGGCAGTGAGACAGCGGCGCAACTGGCAGCCCGCCTGATCGAGATCGTGCCGGAAGGCCTGACACGCGTTTTCTATTCCGACAGCGGCGCGACCGCGTGCGAAATCGCCATCAAGATGGCATTCCAGTACTGGCAGCAATGCTCACCACCCCGGCCGGAAAAGACGAAATACGTTGCCCTGCCGAACGCGTATCATGGGGACACCCTCGGCGCAGTCAGCGTCGGAGGCGTTGAGCTCTTCCACAAGGTTTTCCGACCGCTGCTGTTCGAGGCTATGAGGCCACCCTCGCCCTATGAGCCCCCGCCGGTTGGAGTCACTCCCGATGAACACCTCAGAAAATGTGTCGATGGACTGGATGCCATCTTCAGCAAAAACGGGCATGAAATTGCGGCCATGATCTTAGAGCCGCTGGTGCAGGGCGCGGCCGGTATGCTGATGTCCCCGCCTGGATACCTGAAGGCAGTTCGTGAGCTGTGCACGCGGCATGACATCCTGATGATCGTGGATGAAGTCGCGACTGGTTTCGGGCGGACAGGCAAGATGTTCGCCTGCGAACATGAAGGCGTCACGCCGGATCTGATCACCATTGGCAAAGGGCTGACCGGCGGTTACCTGCCGGTTGCGGCCACCGTGGCCACGGAAAAAGTATTCTCAGCATTTCTCGGCGAGCATTCGGACTACCGCACCTTCTTTCATGGACACACCTTCACCGGCAACGCGCTCGGCTGCGCGGTCGGTCTGGCCAGTCTGGACGTCTTTGAGGAAGAGAAGGTGCTCGAGAATCTGCAGCCCAGAATTGGGTTATTGGGCAGACGCCTTCACGAGGATTTCAAACGCCACCCAAACGTCGCGGAGACCAGGCAGTGCGGATTCATGGGAGCGGTAGATCTGGTGAAGAGCCGTGAACCGTACGAAGAATTCCCAGGAGACGAGCAAGTGGGCATGAAGGTCTGCGTCGCCGCGCGCAATCACGGCATCCTGATTCGACCTCTTCGGAATACGCTTGTCATCATGCCGCCGCTCTCCATCAGCGAAGAAGAGCTCAATCGATTGCTGGATGGGATCCTGGCGGCAATGGCCGATGTGCTGGGATAATCTTCATCGCAGTTTTCGACTCTCTCTTTCTTAACCTGATCCGAGTGAGGCCAAGATGGATCTCTGTCGTTACTTCCGATACTTCCTCGTCAGTTCAAGATAATTGGTGAAGGAGTAGTAGACGATATTGATGCCCATCTGGAATGCACCACGGGCCATGCGGGGGTTGAGCCCTGAGTGGCCGGACTTCCATGCGTCGTTGATATCGCCGGGGTGGTAGAAGATGACCCATCGGCCCTTGTGTTTCATGCCGAGGGCGCGGCGCCCGCCGTGGTGCCAAAGTGGGGGAGCTCCGTTGGGGAATGCATAGGGCATCTGGAAAAGCGGATCGTCATCTGAAATCACAAGCAGTTTCTTATCCGTAAAAACACGGCGTGCGAAACTGTGGAAGCTGTGATTCCAGGAGGGGCCGCCGCAATCCGCGAAGAGCATGCCGCCATCGATGAGGTAATTACGCATGATTTTGACATCGCGTTCCGAGACGCTGATGTGGGCGTTACCGGTCATGTAAACGAAGGGTGGCGCGTACCCTTTGCGGTATTTCTTCAGAAGCCGGATAGCGTGGCTCTCGCCGTAGCGGCGTACTTTGAATCCGGTCAGGCGATGGAATTCTTCGAGGAAGTTAACGTCCGCGCGGCTGAGGTTGTCCATGCCGTCGTCCCAGTATCGGCCGTTGTATTCCATGCGGATGAAACGGACTTCGGCGTTTTCCATGCCGTCCGGCCAGCCCCCTGTCTTGCCTCCACCCGCACCCATCTTGCCGGCGCGGGCGTTGGGGTCGGCCCTGTAAGTGAGCTCCGTTTCTTCCATCACCTGCTTCAAGAGCTCGGAATCGTCGATATCCGGCTGATGAAAATAGATCGGTGAGTCTGGATTCAGGATGTACTGCTTCTTCTTTTTCTTCTTGGGCTTGACTACTTTCACCAGGGCGACGACCGGATTACCGCTGCCCTTCGGTACCCGGTAGTCTTCGACACATCCGACAAGCCGCAGCAGGAACGGGATGAGTATGAGCACGGCGAAATGCGAGAACACGCTGCCGAGGAGACTCTTGCGATACTCGGGCTCGCGCCCATGGCTGCGAACGTTTTCCACTATCTGGTCCCCGGTGGCCGGCTCGTCCTCGTGCTCGCGGGTGTAGAGATTGATCACGTCGCGGCGCCAGAGGTTGACGTGTATCAGCAAGACCGTCAGGACAAGATAGCTATACGGAAGGACAAGTTCACAGGTCCAGTAAAACGCCATCACCTTGTCCGGTTTAATCCCCCATGCGGCGAGTTCGTTGGCGTAAATCAGCTCCACGCAGCGGTCAGCCGCGTAGAAGTAAAAGATGTAAAGAAAGTAACAGGCCCAGCACGAGAACCGCAGCATGGCCAGCGAGTATCGGCGCCGGTGCAGAATGCCGGGCAGGATTGAGATCAGAAGAATGCCTGCGACTACGGCCGCGCAGACAGCCACCGACCAGATGAGGCTGGGGATGCCTTCGAGCGCGAAGAGTCTGCCGACTTCCTGGTTTTCGTTAATGAAGCCCTCATAAATGGCAAACCGCAGATCCACCGCCTTTCGGGCCAGATGGCAGCCCAGGACTCCAAGCGGAGCACACAGAAGGAGTGAAAGAAAGCTGGTCTTATTGGTTCTGTCAGGCACGAAATAATTCGTAATGAGTGATAAGTCTGCTGGCCTGAACCCGGGTATCGGTCAATCGAGAAGCCGTTCAGGAGCATCGACCAAGCTTGAAGACTGTCTGGCCGAGGCTGCATGCTCCCTCCGAGGCCCGCAAAGATAGCCTCGCTTTGCGGGACCCGAATCCGAACTGTTTGTGGTGGTCATAGCCGAAGCAGGAGTCCCGACACCAGATTGGTCTCTGAAGAGCCCGGCTACGTGGACCGAGGGCCTCAATTCGTGTCGTCGATGGAGATGCCTATGTCATCCGGGTTACGTGGGATTTCTTCTGGCTTGGCTTTCTCGGTTATGTCCTTGATGACTTGCGGCTGATCGCTGTTGCCGTTGGAGGTCTTCGTTTTGTCGTCGGCCCCTTTGTCTGTGCCTGTCTCTGACTCGTCCTTTCCTTTCTCTCCTTTCGCTGCCTCGGCTTTTTCTTTGGCGGCCGCCTCTTCAGCCCGCCCAACTGCCGCGTCACGATCGGCCTTGAGTTTGGCTTTCTCAGCCTTCAGCGCTTCTTCTTTGCGCTTGGCTGCGCCCTCAGGATCGATGTAGGAATCGCGGATGTAGGGGTACGAAGTGCCGGTCACAATGACGGCATGGATGACGATGGCCAGAATGATGAAGCTGGTCGTGCTCGTCCGCGTGAAGCCATGGAGGAGCTCGTCAGGATTGTGGGTTTTGGGTTGGAGTGCGCTCATTGTTTAATCAGAGAAAAGGGGATGGATTGATGGAATGGTGGATTGATGAAATGTTGGAGGAATGGAAGACTGGAATGATCGAATGTTGGAATGATGGAATGGTGGGGCGTGGTAATTACAGGACTCTTCTCGCTGCGCTCGACTCGTCCGGCGTTGGCTCACTGCTCCAATACTCCATTCTTCCATCCTTCCATTCTTCCATTCTTCCAACATTCCACTTCTCTTCATTCCTCCTCCTTACCGCTGGCGTTAATCAACGCGCCGGCTTTGGAGATGGATTCGAGGACGGGTTCAAAGAATGCTTTGTCGATTTCGTTGTGGCACTTGAATACGACCGTGCGGCCCTCCTGGGTGGCCTTGTCTTTGATGAGCGCGGCGACACCCCATTCGATGGCTTCCGCATCGGGGACGGTCTGGCCGTTGAGAAATATCTCTTCGTCTTTGCTGATGGAGACTGAGACCGGGGACTCTTTGATGGTTTCGAGATCCTTGGCCGTTGGCGGGTCGAGTTTGACCGCAGATTCTTTCATGAAATTGCTGCAGACCATGAAAAAGATGATCAGGAGGAAGGCGATATCTCCCATGCTGGCCACAGGGACGTCTACAGGTCGTTTCTTGCTGCCTCGACGTCTACTCATTTGCCGCCTCCACTGGTGTCTTCTTTGACAATGGTGACGATGCCGCCGGCCGCATCAATGGCGGCCATGGACGCAAAGTAATTCTGATAGCTCGCCCGGCCGGTTGCCTCGAGCATTACCATTTTCTGCTGGGGGTCCTTCTTCTCGCCGAGATTCAGTTCCTTGAGCTTGGTGCGGAGCTCGTCCATGCTGACCGCGTTGCCTTCGAAGAGGACAATGTTGTCCTTGATGTTGACCGAGGGAATTTTGTCCTGCTTCTGTTCCGTTTTTTGGCCGGCGGGGATATCGGTGAGGAAGCCCTTGTGCTTGGTTAGCGAGGTGACCAGTATGAAGAAGATGATCAGCAGGAAGGCGATATCGGAAAACGCCTCCACCGGGAGCTTGTCGCTTCTGAATTTGCTCTTTTTCTTACGGGGCATGGCAGAGATGGTTAATGGTCAATAGTTGATGGTTGATCCAGCGTCCCTGCCAGCAATTGCATCACCTGCGGCAAGTAATTCACAACAGTACACTTCTTATGCCGCCGCGTGAATGGCGCTCATGGTCACGGTCTCCACGAGTTCTGAGGCGGCGTCTTCGATTTCGAGCTCGATGTTTTCGGACATGGTAGTAAAGATGTTGAGGGGGATGACTGCAGCCAGGGCGATTAGGAGCCCGGCCGCGGTGGTGATGAGAGCTTCGGAGATGCCTCCGGCCACAAGGGATGCATCAAGCGCGGCCGCGGAGGAAAGGGATTCGAACGAGCTGATCATTCCGAGGACGGTCCCGGCCATGCCGAAGAGCGGTGACGCGTTGCCGATGGTGGCGAGGATGCTGAGGCGCCTTTGCACCGCGTTCATCGCATGGAGAGAAAAGTCATCCATCGACTTTGCCATGATGCTGCGGATGGCGTCGGGCTTTTCGTTAACAGACTTGAGTTTGGCGTAGGTCTGGAGTCCGACGAGCAGTACTGCGGAGACGGGGCCGGGGGTGCTGGCACACAGAGTGACGGCGTCTTCGTCGCGTCCTTCAGCGAGGAGGGTGAGTATCTCGGCACGAAGGGCGCGGACGTCAACCTTGTTGTTGCGCATGAAGGCAAGGCATCGATCGATAAACACGCCCAGTGCGAGCACGCTGCAGATCATAAGCGGGAACATCATGTATCCGCCCTGGATAATCTTCTCAAGCATCCAAATTCTCCTGATAGATTTGTGCGAGGAGCTGGTATCCGTGTACGGGCGAAAGCCGGATGCGAGTAAGACTCTCGGCTTCAGCCGGTGCAAAGATCACTTCTCCCGTGATGTGGTTGTAAAGTGATTTGTAAAGATGGGTGAATGGAATCTCTTCGATAAACGGGCGGCGTCCGGCCGAAAAAAGAACGACTTCGCTCTCAGTGGCCGCTGCCCAGACGACGCCCCCGCTCAGCCAGTGTCCGACATCGACCGTGGTGTCGCATTTCGATAGAAAGAAGACCGGCCGGTCCCCAAGCGCTTCTTCTGCGGCCCTGTGCTCGGAACGGCTGAGGTGCTGGAATTCTTCGCCGTTCTTTTTGAGCGGCGTGGTGAACGGCGGCGGCAGCTCGAGCGATGCCCTTGAACTCTCCCGGACATCCACACCTTTATCCTTGAGCTGCGATGCGAAGGAATGATTCTCTTCCTCGAGCATGCGGATGCGGTCGGTCAACAGATCGATAGTACGTTTCTGTTGTGCGATCCGGTCTTCCGCCCAGTGTTCGGTTTTTGTATCCTGACTCATCGGCATGAGCTGGTGATCGTGAGAAGTTGCCCGCCAGCCGGCCAATGGCGACCAGCCAATTTGTGGTCGAGTATATTAGAAATATGTGACGTTCTGGCCAGCATTCACGTCTCGATAATATTACATTGGACGATGAACTTGTCGCGCCCATTCCTGAAAGGAGACCGTATGAAGATCGCCATCATGTCCGACTCTCATGACAATATCTGGAAGCTCGAGGCCGCTCTCGAAAAAGCCGCCGGTTCGGACGCCATCATTCACTGCGGCGACCTTTGCTCGCCGTTCATCATAGATCGGCTCGGCCGGCTCTCGAATGAGAAACCAGTGCACGTGGTCTGGGGCAACAACGAGGGTGACATCCGGCTGATGTGCAGGCTTGCGTCCGGCCATCCGCACATCGAGCTGCACGGACCGCTTGCGGAGCTGGACTACGGCGGCATTCGGATCGGTGTGAGCCATTACCCGGAAATTGCCCGACCGATGGCGAAGAGTGGACAATACGACCTGGTCTGTTACGGCCACGATCACACCGCTCACTGCAGCAAAGTGGGTGATTGCACTCTGACGAATCCTGGCGAGCTCATGGGGATGAAAGGTCAGACCACGATAGCTTTCTTTGATACGGAAAGCCGCGAGGTGGAGCATGTGGATGTGTAGAGGGGGCATGAAGGGCCTGAAAGCCAGCTACTTCTTTCCCACCTTCTCCTCAGAAAAGAGGATCTCACCAAAGCGCTCGGGAACGTGAAATCCCTGGACGATTGGGGCGGACCATGCCTGGTATTCCACGTGCTTCTTTTCGTGATCGATGCGGACGAAATTCGCGCGCCATATCTCTCCGGTTCTCGGTCGGAAGTCGAAAGCGAGGAGCGGGTCCTTGAGACGTTTACCTGAGCGGCTTTGCCACTTGTCTTCCTTTTCCTTTGCACGTTCCGGGAGGAGGGGCTGGGCGTAGATCGCAAAGAGCGGGATCTTCATTTCGATGGTCCATCCGACATCTTCGTCACTGCGATTGTCGGTTGTGCCATCGACGAAAACTCTGGCTTCCCAGCCGCGGCAGTCCCAGTTCACCAGGCCCTGAGAAGGCTTGAGGTTCAGGAGGTCCGTCATGGCGCTGTTGGCGTTGACCTCGAATTCCACGTAGTGCTCGGGCGCGTTGGGGATGGTGATGTAGATGCCGACGACATCCTCCTCCCAGAGGTTGTCATCGCGTTTCTCCTTGGACCCGTAAACATCTCTGTCTACACACTGGACCGCCTGGTAGAGATGTTCCTTGTCCCACATCATTTTTGCGGTGGTGGTGGACAGCGCGGCGAGGTGGCCGTCAGTCAATCGAATGGGTGGAGTGGCATCGCATCTTTTCCATGCGAGTTCCTTTAGCTCGCCGTCAATGTCGATTTTGCCTGTCGTTTTTTTGACGATGTACCTGGGGATGGGCCGGGCTTCATGGATGGCTGCTTCAGCTTCGCCCTGGGCAATGAAGCGGATGTAATCGATGCTGACCGAAGACTGGGTCTGAATGACCAGAACGACATTACGCCGTCCGCGCCAGGGAGTGAGGTCTTTAAGGTAGAACCGGGCCGCCCCCTTGCTGACTTTATGCCCGATGCGCAAGTATTTGATCTCTCCTTCTTTTGCGTGAGTATCGGCCAGGTAGACCTTGTATTCGCCATCCAGGCAGCTCATCTCGATGATGGGATACTGCTCGATATCCAGCGTCATGTAGGAACGT
>Ga0187827_10003360_pt1 | contig 20705 bp, 16 predicted proteins | sample ETNtaG_39_FD_167969 | JGI IMG/M metagenome (GOLD analysis project Ga0187827, IMG submission 167969) | Marine microbial and viral communities from oxygen minimum zone, Eastern Pacific Ocean - ETNP2014_SV_150_PacBio MetaG (Illumina Assembly) | ecosystem: Environmental > Aquatic > Marine > Hypoxic... | reverse complement strand
TATGGCAGCCACACCAAGCTCTTCCCCGATCTTCCTGATAGTCTTGGTGGTCCCTTTGTACTGGAGAACAGACGTCCGGGAAATGACCAGCAGGTCGCTCACTTTTGAAAGCTGTGTAATGATCTCTTCCGTAATGCCATCAGAGAAATATTCGTCTTCCTGGCTGTTGCTGAGATTATCGAAAGGTAAAACGGCAATAGAGCGTTCGGCTATCCGCTCAGCTTCCCGGTCGCCTCTCGGCACGAGCCAGCCAATGGTAAGCCCACACACAATCCCTGCCACCAGAAAAACATTCCGTTTCTTGGCATAGAACGGTCTGGTATCATCTTCCGTTTTGTTTGCGCTTGTTGATTGTGAAGTTGCCTTAACAAATCCTTCCGGTGTCCGGTCAAATATCCACGAAACAACCACACTCACTGGCAGCCCCAGCACCAGCAGTATAATAACGAACTGGGCCGTCCATTTCGGAAAGTCAAAGATGGGAAAAACAATCTCCACCAGCTGCATGATGACAAACGCTACTACGGCGTAAGAGACAACAGTCCGAATCACCTTCCGATCTTTCAGTTCATCAATTATACTGTTCATGTATTACTAACGCTCCCCCTCAAATCTCTCTCGCCGGAAACTACCCACAATTATGCGATTCTTCAAGATGGAGCTGTGTGAGAAGCAATTGCATCTCTGCCCATAATTTCTTACTCTCTGCTGTGGTAGTCACGCCGCACTTTCAATATATTGGAGCAAGTTCACATCAAGAACAGGAGATGAGATAATGATGAGACGGTTAACCCATTTACTGATTCTTTTCAGCAGCTTTGTCACACTACAGGCCGAAAAATATGACGAAACTTTTTTCAACAATCTCGAATGGCGGAATATCGGTCCCAACCGGGGAGGACGGTCTCTTTCATCAATGGGTAGTCCCGGCCGGCCCAACGAATACTACTTCGGCGCTACCGGAGGGGGGCTCTGGAAAACTACAGATGGCGGCAACACTTGGTTTCCGGTAACCGACGGAAAGATCACCTCTTCTTCTATCGGAGCTGTGGCTGTGGCGGAAACTAACCCCGACATTGTGTACATCGGCGGTGGGGAGACGCAGCTTCGCGGCTCCATCACTCAAGGTGACGGCGTCTACAGATCAACTGACGGTGGTGAAACCTGGCGCCACGTTGGTCTTCAGGAAACACAGGCCATAGCCCGAATCCGAATTCATCCCACCGATCCGGATATTGTTTATGTAGCAGCACTGGGGCACCCCTATGGTGACAACGAACAAAGAGGCATCTTCCGTTCCAAAGATGGCGGCAATAGCTGGGAGAAAATTCTTTATAAAAGCCCTAAGGCGGGAGGTGTTGACATTTCCATTGACAGGACAAATCCTAAAGTGATCTACGCCTCTCTTTGGCAAGTCTACAGAAGAGCCTGGAAAATGTGGGGTGGCGGTCCATTTAGCGGTATTTATAAATCTACCGATGGTGGAGATACATGGACAGAATTGACCAAGAATCCTGGTATGCCAGAAGGGCCCATAGGTAAGATCGGGATGGCAGTCTCTCCTGTTGATGCTAAACGTATCTGGGCTATAGTTGAAGCACCGGAAGGTGGCGTCTTCCGATCCAATGACGGGGGAAAAAGCTGGGAAAGAACCAATGACGATAGGAAAATCCGTCAACGCCATTTTTACTATTCCCGTATTGTGGCTGATCCGTGGGACAGGGAAACGGTCTACGCCCTCAACACTCGTCTCTACAAATCGACGGACGGCGGTGTCACATTCGATACCCAGATCAGTACCCCCCACGGCGATCAGCACGATCTCTGGATTGACCCCAATGACCCCAAACGGATGACGAACTCCAATGATGGCGGAGGGAATGTCTCCATCAACGGCGGCGAGACTTGGACGGAACAGGATTATATCACTACCCAGCTCTATCATGTGAATGTCACCAACGACTTCCCCTACCACGTCTGCGGTGCCCAGCAGGACAACAGTACTGTTTGTGTCCCGAGTGACGGTTGGAACAATATGCAAGCCCGGGGACCCAACCACGGCTGGTACTATTCAGCCGGCGGTGGTGAAAGTGGCTACATTACGCAGCACCCATCCAAACTGGATATTTTTTATGCCGGTAGCCAGGGCGCTCTGTTAACACGTTACGACCGCTCGACGGGGCAGATTAGGGATATTCAGGTCTACCCCCGCTTTTTCTCAGGAGAACCGGCAAGCGCTCTTCCCGAGCGGTGGCAGTGGACCTTCCCCATTGTCTTTTCCCCGTTGGATGAGAACAAGCTTTATACCTGTTCCCAACATGTCTGGCTTTCGGAAGATGACGGGCAGAGCTGGAAAAAGATCAGTCCTGATCTAACCTACGCTGACCCATCTACCCTCGGCCCCACCGGCGGACTCATCACCATGGATATGAACGGGCCCGAGATTTATGCCACTGTCTTTGCCCTCACACCGTCTCAGCACGATATTAATACAATCTGGGCTGGTTCCGATGACGGACTGATGCACATCACAAGAAACGGCGGTAAAACTTGGACAAAGATCACCCCGCCCGATATGCCAAAGTTCTCCCGGATCTCAATCATTGAAGAATCTTCCCACACACCAGGCACCGCCTATGTGGCTGCAAACAGGTACCAGGTAGATGACCGGGCACCTTATATCTGGCGCACACGGGATTACGGCAAAACCTGGACAAAAATTGTGAACGGTGTTGCGAATGGTCACTTTGCCCGCGCAGTCCGGGAAGATTCAGTAAAAGAGGGGCTCCTGTTTCTCGGTACGGAGCACGGCGTCTACGTCTCTTTCGACGCTGGAGACAGCTGGCAGTCCATCCAGCTCAATTTGCCTGATACACCTATCCGAGATCTCCAACTCAAAAATTCCGATGTGGTCTTGGGAACTCACGGCAGAGGTTTCTGGATTCTGGACGACTTTGACCCTCTAAGAGAATACTCAGATCGGACAGCAGTGGAATCGCTGACTCTGTTCAATCCTCATGACGCCGTTCGCAGTGCGCAGACTGCTGTCCTCCAATACTATCTGGGAGAAGAAGTGGATTCGGTTAAGACTGAGATCTACGATTCAGAAGGTAATCTGGTGATTTCAGTGGTAGGTGACTCGATAGCGAAAGAGGAAACGGAAGTTAACCCCTGGTACCGGACTCGCACCACCGATCCGCCCACTACCGCCAAAGGTCTGAACAGATGGGAATGGAATTTGCGTTACAAAGGTGCCACCATGTTTGAAGGGATTATCATCTGGAGCGGCCGGCCTCAAAATGGTCCGAAGGCACCTCCTGGAACTTACGAGGTACGGGTAACCGTGAACGGCATAACAAAATCAGCCAAGTTCAATATAATAATGGATCCGCGCCTGAAAGGTGTGACGGAACAGGATCTTCGTGAACAATTCCAGCTCGCTTCACAAATCAGGGACAGGACTTCCGCCGCCAATGAGGCGGTCTTGCAGATTCGTCACATCCGCGATCAGATCGATGACCGGTTGGAAAAGACAAATGACCGGAGGATCAGAAAGATGTCTTCCGACCTTATGGGAAACCTTACAAAGATCGAAGAGGCACTTTATCAGACAAAAAATGAAAGTGGACAGGATCCTCTAAATTTCCCAATACGTCTCAATAACCGCCTCGCCTCTCTCCGTCGAAGTGTGGAGAACGGTGATGCCAAACCGACGGATGGTGCCTACAAGGTTTTCGGTGAACTGTCAATCGATCTAGATGGTCATTTGGAATCTTTGGATGAGGAGTTGACTCAGCGACTCAACCCACTGAACTCTCGTCTCTCAAGCAAACAGCTGGAGCCGGTTTCAGCGATGGTAGAGTGAGTGCTAAAAAATTTATTAGAAAGTATCAAGTTCCGTTTGAAATGATAGGATTCTAAGATTAATTCCACAAATAAGAAACCGGGGATTGAAACTGCGGATGTGGTAATTATTGGCGGTGGCATTGTTGGATTAACTTTAGCTTATCACCTATCAAAAGAAGGCGCAGGTAAGGTTATACTCTGCGAAAAAAAAGCCATAGGTTCTGGTACTAGCTCTATGTCGGGTGCAGTATGTGGTCAACAAGCTGAAATAACTGATACAATTAGCCGTCTCGCTGTCCGGGCATTGAATATATACGAAAACTTTAATGAGTGTATAGGAGGAGAACCCCATTTTTTTAACTATGGTGTCTTAGCATTAACATCTAATAAAAATGAGGCTGAAAAAGCCGCTTCAAATGCAAGAAAAAATGGGTCTGAAGCTATGGCATTAACTTCTCAAGGTGCTAGAGACTTCTATCCAGAGTTGAATACTGCTAATAATAATGCAGCCATACTATATCCGCGATCTGGATGTGTAGATGCTTATAAAACTATGCATGCTTATGCAACTCAAGCTATAAGTCTTGGAGTCGATATTCGCGAGTTTACGCCCGTTACACGTATTGTCACAAAAAATCAAACCGTGATTGAGATTCAGACAAAAAGTAGCATCATTGCACCCGGTAAAGTTGTTTTGGCATGTGGTCCTTGGAGTAATAAAGTTCTTAAATCAGCCGGATTGCAATTACCCATAGAAACAACTCAAGTTGGTGTTTCTTTCTACCGTCAACCTCCTGACTTCATTCAAAAGCCACCAGTTTTATCCGCTGAATTAGCAATTATGCCTTGGCATAAGAAACATTTTCGAGTCCTTTGTGATACTAGAAAACCTCTAATCAGAATCGAACCCGACGAACTCCGTGATACAACTTGTCCACAATGGATGGTTAAACATACCACCAAAGTAATTAAACATCGATTACCCAAAATGCACCGAGGTCATTTCCAAGGTGCGTACCAAACCTGTTATGATGACACCCCAGATTTGAATCCTTTAATCGGTTATATACCCGGAATAAAAAATCTTTTTATCGATTGTGGTTGGAGTGGGCGTGGTTTCAAGTTTTCTGTTGCTTTGGGTGAAAATAATGCCAAATGGATTTTGAATGGATTTACAGATATGGACCTTTCACCTTGGTTAGCGACTCGATTCGATTTAACGTGAATAATGGGGAAATAAAATGATAAGATTAGAAGGGCGATATTTCCGGTATTTACCTATAAACAATCCCGGCTACGAAAATGAAGAAATTGAACTGAACCCAGAAAAGACTGCTTTCGTAGTTATGCATTGTTGGAACATTGGCTGCAAAGACGGTCCAGATATTGATCCAAATTACGCTGTGGGAATGTGCTTCCCAGAATCATTTCAAGAAGCTGAAAGGATAATGTCAGACTATATTAGGCCCGCGGTGGATGTTGCACGCAATAATGGGATTCTTGTATGTCATGTCGAGAATGAACATATTGGTCAAAAACACCAAAAAGCACAGGAAGATCTTGACCCTCCCAAAATAGCTACCCGATCAAATGACCCTGTGGTTCCGGGATGGGCACAATTTATCCACTTCCGAGCTCATGGGAAAGATTATCCCAATAGGCCCCCGTATGTTAGCATGGATAGAGCAAAGATCTTGGAGCCAAAACCTAATGAACCCTATGTTTATCAAACAGGACAATTCGATCGTATCTTGCGTCGACATGGTATCGAGAATTTGATTTATTCTGGATTCGCAACAGATATGTGTATTCTACGAGCTCCGGGCGGCGCTGAAACCATGTTGCCACTTGGCTATCGCACTTATCTTATGCGGGATGCCACTCTTGGGACAGAGTTCCCTGATACGTTCAATGAACGATTGGCAACTTCATGGGGTATTAGATATTTTGAAACACATTGCGGCGACAGTTTAACATTTAATAATTTTATAGAAGCAGTTCAAAACCTATAATTATAGTTAACTAAGTAGTGAATCACCTTCTACTAGCAAAAAAACTCTATAAAATGTTATTAATTATATCTTAATAAGATTTGAAAAACTCTGCTTGAAAAAAAAACTTAAAGCCGATTTCTCTCTTTTATCAACAGCTCCGTTCAAAGCCGGAACTTGTCGTGCTATAAAATTTTCTTATATCCCTAACCGACCCATGCCACCTAATTCACGGGTCTGGATTTTTCTCGATGTCCGACAGGATTGTGGCGTTCCTCAAAGTATGGATTCGACAACTATCAATTATATTAATGCTAAAGCAACAAACAACCGTTTAATAACATGTAAATCATATTTTGCTAGGACTTTAGATTTTTTTCCAAGGATACCTGAATTTTTGCATACAATTGAAATCATTTTTAGAGAAGGTCTAGAGGCAATTGATGAAGTAGAAATAAATTTGGGTAATCATGATTTGGGATGGCAATTGCCAATCCGGAAAATTGATCCATTTCACTTTTGGTTAGTAGAAAGTGAAGAAGACTCTTGGCGTTTTATGACTAATTGGGAAAGAGGATATAAAACTTTTTCTCAAGGAGGAAAAAGACTATCCATTCCAGATTCAATAATTAAAACAAGTATTTCTGTTGAAGGTAATCTTCCCCGGTTATCGAAAAGAAATAAGCGCAGAACACCTGGAATTTTATGGGGAGAAATTCATGGAATGGCATTCAATCAACGCCCCTTAGATGATTATTACAATTTCGCACGGAATATTGCAAAATTTGATTTTGCTTCTCCTCTTTTGTTTAGCTATAATACTTGTGTTAAAGGAGTTTGGCAGGAAGTTAAAGATGCAGCAGCTCGTTGGACTGAACCTGGCCGATTTCTTGGAATTACTGGAGTTGAATTAGACACAATTCCGGATGGTAGCCATCGTAAGGTACATTTTTTTGATGATATTGATGTACCCCCTATTTTTTGCGAAAACCGACCTCCTGCACATGATCCCCGATTATTAGCACGGTTCAGTAATGATACTATTTATTGCAATACTTTGGATCAATTCTATGATGTTGTTAAACAATATGATGGAATTCTAAGTGGGCACCATCACACGATTACTTATGATCGTGAAATCCTGGCTGAAATCTGGCAAAAACAATCAACTCCCCCTAATGGAGATGAACAGCGCATTTTTCAGTTGTTAGATGATGGCCTTAAACTAGGTATTGTTGCTGGTAGCGATACACATGATTCACTGCCTGGAAACCCTTATTCGGAGTATGGTTCTCCGAGCCAAACAGCCGGTTTTATGGCGGTATTAGCCAATGAAATTTCACCCGACGCAATAAAAAATGCGATAATTTCTAGACAGGTTTATGCTACTACCGGTGCGAAAATAGAATTAAACTTCAGTTGTGACGGGGCTCCAATGGGTAGCTGCTTACAACATCAGAATCGGCGGGATTTTCAAATACAAATTGAAGGGTCCTCTAAACTAAAAAAGGTCGAACTAATTCGAAAAAGTAAGATTGTTTGTACAAAGACTCTAAGTGGTTTGACTGCAAATATTAGTTTCTCAGATTGTGATGTTTCATTGAAAGAAAATGATTGGTATATAGTCAAAGTTTATCAATCTGATAATCACCGAGCATGGAGTAGTCCAATATGGTTCGAATAATTTCCCATTATTTCAAATAGTGACAATTTTGAAGGATATCCATTATTTTCAATTCTAAAAGACCTAAACGGTTATGATATTTTCCTGGAGATAAAATAATGAATTACAAACAGTTAGGACGAACGGGATTAAAGATAAGTCCCCTGTGCCTAGGTACATTGAATTTTGGTCCTCATACCAATGAAAAAAATAGCTATAAAATCATGAACAAAGCTCTAAATAGTGGAATTAATTTTTTTGATACAGCAAATTCTTATGGAGGAAGATTAGGAGAAGGTTTAACAGAAAAAATTATTGGTCGATGGTTTTCAGATAACCCCAGTAGACGGCAAAATATTGTTCTTGCTACAAAGGTATGGGCTACAATGGGAAAAGGACCAAATGATGGGCTTCTCTCAGCTCGTCATATTAAACATGCTTGCCATGAAAGTCTTAGGCGATTAAAGACTGATTACATCGATCTATATCAACTACACCATATTGATAGAAACACTCCATTTGAAGAAATTTTCCAAGCACTAGAAATACTTGTAACTGAGGGCAAAATTCTTTATGCTGGCACAAGTAACTTTGCTGGTTGGCACATTACCAAATTTAATGAAATAGCGTTTCGTAGAAATTTTCTGGGCACTATAAGTGAGCAGTGTTTATATAACTTGACTTCACGATTTGTTGAGATGGAATTATTACCAGCATGCCGTCACTATGGAGTTGCTGTAATACCATATAGCCCTTTAGCTGAAGGTTTATTGGGGGGAATTAAAAAAATAACCTCTCAAAAGAGAAGGCTTGAAAATCATATCCAAAAAAAATACAAAAAACTAAAAACCCAAATTAATCGTTATGAGAAATTGTGCGATAAATTGGGCGAACACCCTTCGAGTATAGCTTTAGCCTGGTTAAACCAACAAAGAGGAGTCACCTCGATAATTATTGGCCCGAGAACTTTAGGACAATTTGACTTAGCTTTAAACTCCCTTAACTTAGTATTAAACGATGAAACTTTGAATGAACTCGGAAATATTTGGCCTAGTCCGGGAGGTCCAGCTCCTGAAGCATATTCGTGGTAAACCAAACTATATATATTATTTCTACTAACCTATTGAGAAAAATCAACTAAAGATGTTTAGACTTAATATTCTAGTTATTTTCTCCTAGAAGTTTTTTAGCAGTGCCAGAAAATATTTTTTCTCTGATTGCTGTAGAAAGATCCAATTCATTCAAAATATCAATTAATTCAGACCCAAAATAATCACGACCAAAAAGAAGTCGATCTGAAAATTCATGAATAAAATTTTTGGCATGAACCATATCTCTTTTAATTGCATTCAAAGCTGACCCTGCGGATAAGTCTGCGTATAAATTATCGTACTTGTTAAAAATTCTATGAATCTCACCACCTTCAATTACTGGACCTTTAGGATAGATATCACTATCTTCAGATGAATCAGCACTAATTTCTCTCCAAAACCCAGGCCCATGACCAATAAAATTAACCTGCGGGCAAGCTAAAAGAACTGATTCTAAATTGTGAATATTTCCACCGTACCAATTCTTTTGGTATACCCTCCTTCCTTTCTGATTCATAATCCACGGTACATCTAAGTGAAGTATTACAGGACAATTATGTTCTCCAGCTTTGTTAAAAAGCTTAATAGATGAGGGGTTATCAATAAGTACCCTAAATTTCCACTCACCACAAACCTTGACATCGTACATTTTTACTGCAACTTCGAAAAGTTCGGGTGCTGAGTCTAAACTCGGATTAGGACAATATCCCAATATAAATCTCTCTGGCGCTCGATCCCGAGCTATTATCAAATCACTAAGTGGTATACCAGAATGGCTCCCATCACTTCTAATATGAATTGGATTTAATATAGAATGATAACTTCTATCATCCTGGTCAGGCGGAATCTCCCAAGTCAATAGCCAAGATTGATCTATTTCGTTAATATCCATATCATTGATTAAATCAATATCGTTACGGCCATGCCAAAAAACATGCTGATGAGAATCAATAACCATAATCTAATAAAGATAACAATTTTCTACTTTATTTAGGGCATCAAAAACATCTTTGGCTTCTTTTTCACCACATCGCTCATGAATAGGTAAAAGGAATAAACATTTTTCGTTTTTCTTACAGTTTGGTAAAGAATATTCACGGTTTTCATCACCCTTATACTCTAGGGAAGACCAAGGTAATCCGCTAGTACCGAACACTTTTTTCTGCTTGAACCAATACTGTTCGGTAAAAGGTGAAACATAATGATCGGATAAAGGTATTCCTTCATGAAAAACCGCTTCAACAAAGTCTTTTTTTGATACCTTAACATTGTTGCTGTGAAATTTAAATGTAAGGAACCAAAAAACGCTTTCAACTTTACTGGACCCAAATTGAATAGACACAGATTTCAAAGTCCGTATTCTATCATAAAGAACTTTCGCAAACTTCCGTCTCAGTTTGATATTTCTGTCAAGCTTTTGTAATTGTTCTAAACCGATGGAGGCTGAAAGGTCATTGGAATTAAAATTTAGAGAGGCTGTTAAATTATCATTGACCTGTGGATCAAAAAAAGATTTTCCCCTATCAGATGCCGAACGAATCTTCCAATAAAGATTTTCACTTTTAGTAAATATAACGCCTCCTTGGCACCCGGTAGCATGATGTTTACTTGACATAGTGGAAAAAACTGAAACATCCCCAAATGTTCCAACCTTTTGACCCATAAAATGGGCACCATGGGCCTGGGGACAATCTTCAATTAATGGAATATTTCTTTCACGCGCTGTTTTAACTATTGGACCAATATCTACTGGTATACCGGAAATATGTGGAATTATAATTGCACTGGTCAAACTGGAGATATTTTTTTCAATATATTCAAATTCAGTATTATAATGCCCGGATAATGAATCAGCGGGGATAGGAATACAATTGATTAACGGTATAGGCATGCAACCACCAGGGTCAGTAATGGCCGAGACAATGATTTCACTGAAAGGTTCAATATCTAATGCTTTGAGTGCAACATAAATTGCTGAGGTTCCAGAATTGACAGCATCTGTATATCCTCCACCCATATATTCAGAAAATTTATTACAATATTCTTCTTCTAGAACACCGTTATAGCCCAAATCATTTTTTAAAGTATTAAATGCAGCTATGCGTTCCCTTAACCCAAAGATATTTCTTTTTGGCCATGGTCTGTGCCTAATCGGTTTGCCACCATTGACAGCTAAATGATTTAATTTACTCAATAGAATGAATACTTTTTGGAAGTGGTTTATCAAATAAAATCATTGTAATAGCTCGCATTATAAAGGAGCCTATGATTGAACAATGAATTGAAGTACCAAATAGGTGAAATACATTTAGATTCAGGAACATTAATAATTATCAATGTTCCTCCCGCTAATCCCCCTAAGAAAATTGATATACCACAAAATTTTACCATCTGGGTTGAGCATGTTGATGAGAATCAATTATCATCGGGTAAACCTGAAGACACGGTTTTCATTGATCTGGTAATAACTATCATTGATATCAATCTCATGAGTGAAGATCCCAAGATTGCGTAGTGAACTGCTGTCCCAATCGGAATTATTGGATTACTTATCGGTACATCAAGCATAGTTAATCCTCCACCGGTAATTCCTCCAAGAAAAATCGCCACGCCCCGGTATCTGACCATTCTTGTGGAAAATGGTACAACATCTTTATCCTCATGAATATCCAGTATCCAGTTATTTTGGCCGAGATTGGCTCCGGAAGACGCAAACGAAGCGATAGAGAACAGCACAATACTGTAAATGAGTTGAATCTCCGACGGAATGTAAAACAATACATACCATAGGATGGGGAGGAACACCAGGATCCATCCCCCAAGAATTGCTGCAAGCTTGGAACGGTACCTGTCAATGAATCTGCCCCAGTAATAATGGGAAACAATTCCTATAAGATTTCCGCTGGCAATTAGATAAGAATACTCTACGTAACTAAATTTGATGTCTCTCAGAAAATATACAGCCCAAAGCGGTACAATTATGTTGACAGAAAACTGGAACAACACCATAAATCTGAGATATATGGATTGATCTTGATTGAATGTTGAAAGATCTTGTACTTGATTTACGTAATCGGTTTCCGGTTCCGTCATCTTGTTCCAGTAACGCAATGATACCATACGGCCTATGAACGCTAAACAAAAAATGATGATAAAGCCTGTGTACGAACCTGAGGAAGAAAACTTTTCCAGAATGATGCCGGCAGCTGTAATTGAAATAAACAATACAATTCCGGAAATTGATAATCGAATCCCAAAATATTTCCCCCTGATTGGTTTGGGTACTATACTTCCCATCCAGGCCCTCCAAGGAGGTTCTTGAGATGCCACAACCGATTGATAAACAATCATTATTGCGATTAAAATCAATAGTATGTTATTCAAATAACCTGCAAGAATCAGCGCTGGCCAGCACAGGCCCTGAATTATGCATAAGATGATGATAGTTGATTTCTTCGTTTGAGAACGAAAGTATCTTTTTAGTATGAACGTTTGAATAAGCGACCCAAACAGAATGGGGAAAGTGACGATAAAGGAAATGATGGAAGGTTTTAAACCCAAAAACTCGAAAAACGCGGTAAGGTAATTATCACCGCAGCCGTTCTGAACGGACCACCATGCACCCTCGGTTATGGAATGTCTTCGTGACTCCCTATATTTCGGGACATTCATGTGGAGATTATCGAGTTAATTGCAGTATTGGAGCATCTTATTGGCTATGCGATTCATCACTACCCTTTGCACCATTCTGATATCTTCTTTCAGCTACTCGATCGCTAATAGTCTTACTGTCATTCCACCCGGACCCGTGACAGATAAAACCATACTGGAGGTACGGGTCAACCTGTCCAATTCAACTGATTCTCTAAAAACCTTAACCCTGAAGGTTTTTATTAATAAGACTTCTGATGAGAATTTAATTGCTGACACGTCTCATATAGAATTGATTTCTGGTGGATCAGAGCTTGTTAGTTTTTGGGTCGAAACTAGGAATATTATTCCCGGCAGTCACTTAATCATCGTTGAAACAACAGATACTAATGAAAACAGATCCATTGAGCAATGGCCAATAGAAATACATGCGGCAGAAACCAGGGCACAGACTCGCCTTAGCGGTGGTTGGATTGATCCTGGGGTTTTAATTGAAGGTTGGGGCTATCCACGTGATAGGCCTGTAACAACTGATGATATAATATTTGAAATCGATGCAATGAAAAGAATAGGTATGTCAACAATTATTATCACCTACGTTGAATATAAAATTGCTTTTTATCCTTCAATATTCCTTGAATATCCATACTATGGTATGGATGTTATTGAAATTATACTTGCTCAAGCTGATAAAAATAAGATGCATGTTTTTTTAGGTTTAGGTCGCGGAGACGATGACCTATTGCTGTGGGACGGTCTAGGTGATTATGAACGAATTCAAGAAGGCATTAATTTCAGTAAAAATGTTGCTAAAGAACTTTGGGATTTATATAGTCATCATCCATCATTTTATGGTTGGTACTTGACCCACGAGGCAAATGACATTGGCAGAGCGGCAAATTATTATAATCCCGTAGCCAGTTTCTGTCATGAGTTTTCACCTGATAAACCTGTAATGATAGCACCAGCAGGTTCACCTATAATCTCTGAATGGTTATTGAATACAAGCAAAGTAGATATATTTGCCTACCAGGATGCTGTAGGTGCCGGATACAAGAATTATGAGTACACCGGCGATCCGGAAATTCGCATTGCAGACTTGGACAGTGTCTTTAAACACTATTCAACCTTACATCAAAATACGAATAAACATATTTGGACGGATTTGGAGATATGGAGGAGTAATCCTCAAACAGGCTATACTCCTTTTATCCCAGCTCCCATGGAACAAATCGAGAGACAGATAGCCATCGAAGCAAAACATGTCGATTTCATAACAGGGTATGAGTTCCTCAGTATGATGGAACCCCCGGAAAGCACACTAAAATTGGGGGGAGATGATGCTATCCATTTATATAATCAATACTTAAACTATTATACTTCCCTTTACCTCTCTTTAGAAAAAACACTCGATAAAAAGAACATCGAGTTAAGTGTGACAGTTTATCCGAACCCTTTCAACAGCTCAACTCTCATTGAAATAAACAATCCACAGCAATCGCAAATAGAAGTCTTTGAAATCTTTGATTTGCTGGGGAGGAAAATCTGGAACTTTGATATTCCCGAAAAGCACGATAATCAAACAGTAATAACTTGGAACGGAAAAGATAACCTTGGTAGAGAAGTGTCGCAGGGTGTCTATCTGGGTCGATTGACTAAAGCCGCCGGTGTTTCTTCTGTTAAACTGTTATACTTAAAATAAAAGATTCAGGATAACCAGCGATCCAAGTTTTTTTTGACAAACTCATCATCATTGAGTTCTAGATAAACTGAATAAACTCTATTAATATTCTCCGATTGTCCTTTCGACAGAGTTTGACTTTTATTTAGAGTTCTATTCGTTTTCATCAGACCCTGTCTTTGTAAGACCTCATTGATGCCCGGTATACATCCGGCAAAATTATTCTCCACATCGAAAACTGCTGAATTTGCATCAGTGACCTTTGTCGCAAGTGATAGCAGTTGGGGCTCGATAGGCGAACCAATCGCATTTATCTCATGGATTTTTTCTAATTGTTCAACCGCCTTACTTGTCCAAAATGCCCAATGACCGAGTAATCCTCCTACAAATTTCGGTGGGGTGTCTCCCACGCCTTCGCCAAAATGAAACTGGCCTAAGAGATCAAGAATAATATTGTCATCATTGCCGGTATAAAGTGCAATACTATCCGAGCGTCCAGACTCAGCGACAGCACGAATGACATCCAGAGTTTGATATCTATTAAATGACGCAATTTTTATAGCCACAAGATTATTTAACTCTACCGCTTCTCTCCAGAAAGCATAATCCAATACCCTTCCACCCACTGCCGTTTGCAAATAAAAACCCATAATCGGAAGGACTTTACTAACAGCGGACAGATGATCGATAAGATAATCATTCGTCTTTTCTTTCAACCCGCCTAAACTTACGAGTACTAAGTCATATCCTAAGTCTGAGGCTAGAGCGGCTTCCTTCAGCGCCTGATCAGTTTCTCCAATCACCCCGGCGATCTTAATAATGGATCGTTCAGAATTCTCATATTCTTTGACAGCTTCCAGTGCCAATTCAAGAACCGGTCTGTGTAAGCCGATCTTCGGATCACGTATTTCAAATTGAGTAGAGTGAACGGCCACCGCAACGCCACCTGCACCAGCATCGCAATAATATCTGGTTATCGCTCTTTGAGATCTTTCATCAAGTTTGCCGTTAATATCAAGAGCAAGCGGATGAGCTGGTATTACCAAACCCTTCCTGAGTAAGGAAAGACACTTCTCTCTTTCGGTGACACCGTTCATCTGGTTTAAAACTTTCCGGCTCGTTCCTCAAAATGTGTCGGCTTGTTCAGGGACCGTTTCCCGGACTGCACCCAATGCGCGGTCCATTCAAGCATTTGGTTAAAACTAACTCGATCAAATTTAAAAAGTTCATAAGATCGACCAGCATTACTCAAGAGAGCACTTTGTTCTTCTTTACCTGAAAAATGAGTTTCTTTACCAAAGTATGCACTAAACCACTGAGCTGTTTTTCTAACAGAATGTATATCTATTCCAGTCACATTTAAGATTTCAGGTGGAGAAGAAACTTGACTTAAAGCAAGTGCAGCAATCGAATTCGCGTCTCCTTGCCAAATACAGTTGAAGTATCCCATATCCAATGGTATTTGTTTTCCTTTATAAATTTTTTCAGCTAAATCATATAAAACACCATACCTTAGGTCTATGGCATAATTAAGTCTAAATATGATTCCTTTCGTTCCATTTTTTTCACATAAATACTGAAATACCCTCTCCCGACCAAGCGCTGATTGTGCATATTCACCTATTGGTCCAGTTTCACTATCCTCATCAGGCCCTTTACTATTTATATCAGAAAAAGGATAAACATTCCCCGTGGAAAAAAGCACAATATTGGAATCTTTAAATATTTCAGTAACCCGACCAATCAAATAGGTGTTGATACCCCAGGTAAGAGGTTGATTTCCACTGGAGCCGAATTTCTGACCAACCATGTATAGGATATTTTTGATTTTAGGCAATGAACTTATCTGTCTTTCATCAGTTAAATCACATTTAATAATTTCTATTCCGTTACTCAAAAAAGACTCCGCGACAGAATTATCTGAAAATCTTGATACAGCTTTAATAGATAATTTTTTCCCGACTTCTTCCGCTGCCCTTTGGATCAATAAGGCCAAAGAAAAACCCATCTTCCCACCAGCACCCAATAACATGATATCATCTGACAACTGGTCAATTGAATCAATTAATAATGAATTAGGTTTTGTCATTACCTCTAATAATTCTTTTTCAGATTTTATGACATTTAGAATAGCTCTACTCATCTGTTCGCCCACTGTTTTAATCTTAATTCTCTATATTCTTTCATGAATTTACTACCATCAAAGCTAGTGGATTCTGGCAAATCATCGAGATCAACAGGCCTTTTCTCTTCCATTGCTAGTTTAGCACCCAAAAGAATAGTTGAAGCTTCTAAAGGAATATTAATGAATGATTTATCATATATTATTTCCCCTTTAAGTAATTTGATAAATGTCCTTAGAAATGGTTGATAAATATTTGAGCTGTCAACTGTTAAACTTTTCTGTTCCTCTTTGGTCTGAGCAATTAATGACCAATAATTAGTTTTCATTCCGAGATGAAGATATAATTTCCTTTCATCAATAAAATCTATACGGAATGACGGATGGTCTTCATCTGTTAAGTATGTTACCGTTTTTGCTCCAGTGCCTAATAAAGTTTGACCAATAGCTACGGTATGAACCCCATAATTAAAGATGTCCCCCATTCCAAACGCATGTACTGTGGAAAAGTCCCCACTTATTGAACTAACAAATTGAACCGCATCATCCGCATACAACAGTGATGAGCCTCCGAACACTATTGATGAATGATCATCAATTATTTTTTTCATTCTTTTTATATCTTTAAAAGATCCAACAACGGGTTTATCAATTAGCACTGGAAAACCACGTTCAATAAAAGGAATAGCTCGATCTAAGTGATAATCCCAATTAGCACCTTGAACTAGAACAGCATCTACATGTTCGAACATTTCTTCCATTGACATAAGCACGTTTGGAATTCTGTTCTCATTTGCAAAATACCTGACATATTCTTCATCCCATATGTCACCAGCATCCCAAACTGCAGTTACTTTTACATCTTTAAACGAACGCAGAATTGGTATGAATGACCCAGGATGACTCGTATCTATATCAATTATACCTAGATTAAGCATTCTTCATTACTCCCCACATTTATTCTCAATCGTTAATTTATTAGAAAAGAAATATTCTCTTTAATCTTTTCAAATGCTTTCGGAATTGATTTCAATAGTTCTTTAGAACCAAGCAATATATTTTGCGGAAGCCATAATGCTTCTTCATATGCTGCCTTTTCAGCATTTGGCAAAGAAACATTAAAGCATTTCTCTCTATCAATCCATGGATAAAATTTAAACTCAACAGTTTTATCTAATTGTTGATGAAGGGGCATGTATCCTGCTGAAGCAGGTACACCTTCTTCAACTAATGCAGAAATCAATTTTTCTCTAGGCAAGCCTAAGAACTGGTCTTTATTATATCGTATTATATACAAATGACGGGCATGGACAGAAACATCGGGATGAGTCTCTAATGGATTCAAACCAACTATTTTACATAATTTTTCATCAAGAAATTCTCCATTATCAGATCTAAGTTTGATGTCACTCTCAATCGATTGAAATTGTGGCAACAGAATACCCGCAGAGATGGCCGACATCCTAAAATTTAATGAACTAATTTCAGACTCATATTTTTTTGAATTTCGATTTCTTCCACAATCATGAATAGTGACAGCCTTTTCATAAATGGAATTTGAATTTGTAACAATTACTCCACCTTCGCCAGCAGTCATATTTTTGGAACTTTGGAATGAGAAAATACCCACGTCACCTATAGAACCAACTTTTCGCCCCCCCCACTCTGCTCCATGAGCTTGAGCAGCATCTTCTATAAGAATTAGTTGATGCTGTTCACAGATTTCTTTAAGTCTTAACATATTTGCCGGTTGCCCTCCAAGATGGACAGCAATAACAGCTTTAGTTTTACTATTTATCAAAGAAATCACACTATCAGGAGAAATATTGTATGTTGATGAATCAATATCAGCAAAAACTGGTATAGCATTTGTGAACAAAACACTAATAGCGGTAGCCTGAAAAGTATATGATGGCACAATTACTTCATCACCTAAATTGACATTGCAGGCCTTAAGTGCAACATATAGAGCTATACTTCCGTTTGCTACAGCAACTGCATATTTTGAATCTTGGAAATTGGCGAATTCATTTTCGAATTGACTTACATGCTTGCTACCGACCCCCCATACACCACTTTGAAGAACAGAGTCTATTGATTGAATTAAATTATTATTATATCTAGGCCATTGGGGAATAAGTCCTTTATCAATTATCGGTTTGCCCCCATTCAAAGCTAGCTTTTCTTTACTAAAAAAATTCAATTGAATTGTGGCGAAAATTCTTCTCTCATCATTAATGCAACTTCAGACAAACATTTAAGTTTTCTATAACATTCCGTTAGGGGAATTGGATTAGTTGATCCTGGTGCAAAACCGCAATCGGGGTTTAACCAAACTTGATTGGGTTCAATGTATTTTAGGACGCGCTCGCATTCTTTCAAGACTGCTTTAGGAGGTCTTACTTTTTCATCCCGTACATCGATTACTCCCAAGCCAATTGTTTTACCTTCAAGATCAATACCTTTCAGCACTCCATATTCACCAGCTTCAGCTACTGAAAATTCCATTAGATATTGATCGACATTGATTCGGAGAACTTGATCTAATATTGAAGAATAGTCCCCGGAACCACCAATTCCCCTTTTTCTGTGAGCTCGACATAAATGAAGTCCTAATTTATATTCAGCCTTTGGACACTCTTTTCTGATTAAAGCAACTACACTGTTAAGACTCGAAACAGCTCTATTTAGCTCTTCATCCAAGCCTCCGTATTGAGACTGATATTTTTTGTCTACAAGAAGACAAAGTCCAGGATCATCAAATTGAATGTAGGGGACTCCTAAACTGATTAAATCAATGGCCTCCTGAGCAATTATCGGGATAAGGTCATCAATGAAATCTTGTCTATGTGGATAAGCATTAATTGAGTGATCTCCTGACCAATGTCTGTGGCTCATTAGAAAAGGCGTTGGTAGAGCAATCTTGAATAAACCATCACAACGACTTAAAAGAAATAGGGCTTCGTCTTCCAGAATAATCTTTTTTCTTTCAACCAGATCGGTCACTATGGAAACAAAGCCATTTAAGAGATCTGGTTGAAATCCAGTCAACCCTGAACAAATGACTTCAGTAAAGCTTGTCCTTCGCCATTCTCCATCAGATACTATATTTACCCCCGCAATATGTTGCATTGAAAGGATAGATTCAATTCCCCGGTCGAGTATATCATTTAGATCCCTTTTACTTAAAGCATTGCATATTTGCCGATCCAGAATTTTGGTTTCCCAAACTGGTTGAGTTTCTCTTCGATTTGCTACATACTGTTTAGAATGCTTTTGTATTGAATCAAGTATCCATAATGGTCTAGGCAAACTTCCCACTACTGCAGTTGGGAATAGTGGTAAAGATTCAAAAGACCTCAAAACACCTCAGCTTTCTTTGGATAATTACGGAATATCGTGGAAAGATTGACCTATCTTAAACAAGGTAAATTCGCCTGTTCTTCGCATACCATTCCTTTCCAGTTGCTCAGCAAAATCAGAGTCTGAAACAACCATTTCTATTTCGCAAGGAAATTCAACCTTTATGGGCTTTATTTGATCAATCAATTTAAGAGCATCACTAGCACCTTGTTTGACCATAAGTTGTGATTTTCGGGGAGTAACAGTTTTAGCACAGAACCTACTATCACCCTCTTTTACTTCTACTCCAATCACGCCTGGAATTGTTGATTGCGCTTCAATTATTGCAGCTTTATCACCCGTAACTAATACAACTGGCACCCCAAAAGCTCCAGCAATAAGAGTCATCTGAGCAATTTCACCAAGCAACTTACCATTTATTTTATAGGACTTAATTAATTCCCATGATTGGGTATGTGACCAAACAGCTTTCTTTGCACCTGCCATAGCATGATAACCTACAAGAAAAACAGCATCAAAAGATTCATCCAGAAAAGGTAAAGTTGTTGACCTATCTGTACCGATAACATATTGAGCACGATCATCAGCTATACTTAAATCGATATTATAGCCTCTAGGATGTCCATGCCCATCAAGGACAGTTATATCCAAAACATCAGCTTCAATACAAGCTTCAATAGCAGCATTTATTTCACGGGTAAGATATGATCGAGCTATTTCATATTCCTGGCCTTCAGGCCCGAGCTGTTCTTTAGATACAACTCCAGCAACACCTTCAAGATCAGATATAATATATATCTTTTTGCCTGCCATAAGTTCTCATCAAAAAAAAACTAAGGAAGCATCCAATTTAAGAATTTAGATGTTCATTATCATTTACGATATTTCTCGGCGACAGTTGCAACTATACCTGAAGCCGTGTCACAATCTTCAACAGTATAACGCTCACAAAAGGATGACCATCTAATGTAAGTATCAAGAAAATTCTGTGCGTTTGGACATGAATTGCCATCGTATTTATATGACCTTGATGCCGGTGGCAATGAATAGGGGAAAATCTTCTTTTCAGCTTTTTCTGTAAGAAATGTTAGAGCAGCTGGAATAAGGTAATATCGACCTAATCCAGCCCCAGGAATACCAGCATCTGCAACCTCTTGTGCAAAAGTATCTGAATCACAATTAAAAGCATCAGATTCAATGGAAAAACCCGCCATCCAACAAGAATACACATTCATATATTCAGGAATTGGTGGTGTTGAAATACCAGGAATGTCAGCCAATTTATCTGACAAGATGC
>Ga0187827_10003359_pt1 | contig 20710 bp, 17 predicted proteins | sample ETNtaG_39_FD_167969 | JGI IMG/M metagenome (GOLD analysis project Ga0187827, IMG submission 167969) | Marine microbial and viral communities from oxygen minimum zone, Eastern Pacific Ocean - ETNP2014_SV_150_PacBio MetaG (Illumina Assembly) | ecosystem: Environmental > Aquatic > Marine > Hypoxic... | reverse complement strand
GAAACTCTGGAGACGTGCAAAGTTTGCTACCAGCCCCGGGAGATTGTCAAGGTGCCTCATCGCGTGGGCAGCCGAGTCATCTATCTGGACGATCTTGTGGGAAGAGCTCAAGTCGTGGGCACGTGAACTCAGTAATTGTTACTATCCATCAACCAGAGCATCTCCCTTGGCTCGGATTCTTTGACAAGGTCAGACAATCTGATGTTTTGGTTCTACTGGATCATGTTCAATTTAGGAAGAATTACTATCAAAATCGTAACAGAATTCTCTCTAATAGAGGCCCAATGTGGCTCACCGTTCCCGTACTGACGAAGGGAAAACCTGCGCAACCGATTAACGAGGTTAAGGTCGACAACCGTAGCAACCCTCGATGGAGAGAGAAATGTTGGGCCAGCATGTGTCAACATTATGAGAAAGCTGATTGCTGGAGAGATCATGAGGCTTTTTTTTATGATCTCTATGATCAGAACTGGGATCGTTTGGCTGACTTAAACGAATCCATTATTCAATATATTCTCACATCGCTGTCGCTTGATGTGCGGACAGTAAGATCGTCAGAGATGAAGGTTGAAGGGCATAAGGGAGATCTGCTTCTGAGTATTTGTAGGGAGGCCGGCGCTGATGTTTATCTGTCTGGAGTGTCGGGAAAGAGTTATCTCGATCCTAATGCGTTCCTTGACTTCGGGATCAAGGTCCACTTTCAGGAGTTTCACCATCCAATCTATAAGCAGGTTTATGAGCCTTTTGCCTCCTGTATGTCCGCTATTGACCTATTGTTCAATTGTGGGCCAGCCTGCTCTGACGTGTTAAAAGGAGTTGGAGTGGAAACCATGGATCATATCTTTGAGTGAGTCGTTTTGTGCATCCTGCGAAGATAGCGAGTAGAGCGGCAAGGGAAAGTCAACCTGTCCTTGTAATTGCTGAGATTGGTGAGTGTTTCAACGGCGACATGGAAGTTGCTCGGCAACTTATCCAGGTGGCTAGAGACGCTGGCTGTGATTATGCTAAGTTTCAGACTCTGGATGCAACTAAGATCTCCGACGACGATCCTGAGAGAGATTGGTTCCTGAAGATCTCTCTGACTGCAGAGCAAATAGTCACACTGATCGGGTATGGGGAACAGGTGGGGATTCCGGTTCTCTTCACACCGGAAAACGAAGAGACTGCTGTTTGGTTATGTGAACAGGAGTTGCAGGCCGTCAAGCTTGCGAGTTCCAGCCTGGTAGATGAGTCGCTCTTGCGTTACGTGAAAAACCATTTTTCGACCGTATTTCTATCTACAGGGATGGGTTCTCTTGATGAGATCAATGATGCGGTGCGCTGCCTCGGCGAAGTTCCTCATCTTTATGTCCTCCACTGCACATCTGAATACCCGACGGGTAATTTGCTTGAACAGAGAGGGCTCAAGGCGCTGGCGTCCGAAGACGTGCATATTAATATGATGAAGATGTTAATGCAGTTGTTCCCACAACATAAAGTGGGTTACTCTGATCACACGGTGAGCACTTTGGCACCAGTGGCCGCAGTGGCCGCGGGAGCGTCTGTGATCGAGAAACACATTACCTTGGATCGGGAGACGCCAATCCATAACTTCCATGAGGGTGGTGAGTATATGGGCACAGACCACGTTCTTGCATTGGAGCCGGATGAACTTCAGGAGATGATCAGGCAGATCCGAGAGGTAGAGGTTATGCTTGGCCCATGGAGATGGGAGCGGTCAGAGGGTGAGAAGGTTCTTGTGAAATTCTTGCGAGGGAGGTTTCAGACCCAGTCCGACTAAAGTCCATGGGTCACTCACCACAATGGAAGAGCCGCCAGCATGGACAGTTGGCTGTGGCCCTGCTAGCCGAAAGTTCACTCCATGTGGGCACGGGCCATGTTGTCGAGGCGCTTAGCATTGCGCGTATTGCATGGGAGAAGGGCATCCCGGTTGAACTCTGGGTAAACAAGGACACACCGGGGCGATTTCTCAGCGCCGCTCCCTGCCGCGTAAACCTGATAGACGATTTCTCGGTAAGCAGTTTGCGCCATATTTCGCGCCGATCGCGACGGCAAGAGTGTCGCGTTGTAGTGACGAACCTGCGGCGCATTTCCAATTCTCAGATTGAGATACTTCGCGAGAATGGACAACGAGTCGCCTGTGTAGACGAGTTGGGAAACACCAAGCTCAATTGTGATCTCGTTGTTAATCCATCTATAGTATCTAGGTATCACAGCTACACGTCTGAGAATCTAGATTTCCGTCTCTGTGCTGGCCCCCAATATCTGCCGTTAGCAGAGAATTACAGTAGATTAGGCCAACGTGCACGTTCCTTTTCAGGAGATATTGGTAGCGTCGTGATAGCGATGGGCGGTGTGGATCGAAGTGGCGCTACACTGAACATTGCTGAACACCTTCTCGATTGGCGCCCCGGGATCCCCAAACATATTGTTGTGGGCGCAAACTTCATGTATCGGCGAGAACTTGAGAACTTCCTGAGTCGAGCTAATCACCCGGATTTCATTACTCATCAAGATTTGCCTTCTTTGGCCCAATTGCTCTTTGAGGGAGATGTTGGGTTTACGGCCGGCGGAAATACGCTGTACGAACTCGCGTGTGTCGGAACCCCAGCACTCGTATTATATGAAGATCCTCATGAGATGGAACAGGGATTAGAATTCCAGAAAAAAGGTTTTGGAATCTGCCTCGGGTCAGGTGTTGAAGTGACTAAGAGTCAAATCTGGGGTGCATTGGCAAAATTGGAGAAGCCGGAACTTCGAGCAATGTTTTGCAGGAGGGGGCGTTCAGTGGTGGATGGTAAAGGAGCGGAGCGAGTATTGGCATCGTTGTTGGCATTAGCTTCATATGATTCCTCATTCCAGACCTTTCCTTAGCATTAAAGACTTCAAATACATAGAAGAAATTCTTGCAAGTCGCCAAGTGGCGCAAGGGGACATCACTGAAACTTTGGAGAGAAGGTTTTGCAAGGAATTGAGTGTTCGAAGTTGCATTACCACCTCTCATGGCACGGCGGCTTTGCATCTAGCGCTGCTAGCGTTAGGCGTTGGAGAGGGGGATGAAGTTATCGTCCCATCCTATGCATGCGCCGCCTTGCTCTATGCGGTTCAATACACCGGTGCTACACCGGTTCTGACGGACATTGACTTGGCCACGTTTAATCCCACGGCAGATATGCTTCGAACTCGGATGGGTTCGCGTACGAAAGCAGTAATCCTTACACATTCATTTGGGTTTCCGGCAGATATCGAGTCCATGGGGAGTTTGGGGCTGCCTATTATCGAAGACTGCGCTCAAGCACTTGGCGCCTATTATAGAGATAAGCCGGTAGGGAGCTGGGGTGACATATCTGTGTTTTCCTTCTATGCCACCAAGATGATATGTGCGGGTGAAGGTGGCATGATTTGCACCAACGACGATAGACTAGCAAATCTTGTGCGTTACCTGAATAACCCGGATAAAAGATCTGCATACCACGTTCGGTATAATTACAAAATGAGCGATCTTACAGCCGGGCTAGCGTTGAGCCAGTTCCAGCGGCTGAATGGATTCGTTGAGAGACGCCGTAAGATTGCACAGATTTATCGCGACGCCTTATCGAACACGCCCGTCAAGTTGCAACACAAACTGAGTAATTCTAAACCGGTGTATTATCGTTTCGTCGTGCGAACTGACAAACCGGATGCTCTCATGCGCGCTGCCCGTGAGGCGGGGATAGAATGTGACCGTCCTGTTCACCGCCCTTTACATCGCTACTTGGATGCAGCAAACTCGACTGAATTCAAAAACACGGAAGCCGTGTGGGAGTCAGGTGTATCGGTTCCACTATATCCTGATCTGAGCGATCAAGAGTGTGCATATATCGCGTCAACTTTGCCTACGGTGTTGAAGGCCCTGTGAGCGTATTTGGCGGGTCGATGATCAGTGAGATATGGGTGTTATACGGCGACCGGCGACCATGAAAGTACTTGTTGTTGCTGCCCACATGGACGATGAGGTGCTGGGTATGGGCGGTACTATTGGCAAGCACCTGGCGGCTGGCGATACCGTGACAGTCTGCATAGTCTGCAAGCGCGCCTATGATCATCAGTTCGACGATGCCCTTGTACAGGAGGAGCAAGAAGCTACCAAGCGTGCGGCAATAATCTTGGGTTATGAGGATATCCGCTTTCTCCGCTTGCGTGACGAACTGCTTGACGAACGGCTGTTGGATGTGATTGTTCCTTTGGAGGAGTGCGTTCTCGATGTGAGGCCGTCTATTGTCTACACGCACCACCGGGGCGACGCCAATCAGGATCATCGTGCAGTCTGTCATGCTTCGCTAATAGCCTGCCGTAGCCTCTCGCAATACAAGGTTCCACGTATGCTCGCTTATGAAGTTCCGTCTTCGACAGATACAGCCCCTCCGTTCCCAGAGTATGCTTTCCAGCCAAACTTCTATGTCCAGATCAGCGACTTCTTGAAGCGGAAGATTGAAGCCATGGGAGCATACACTAGGGAACTGCGCGAGTTTCCACACCCACGTTCATTGCAAGGAATTGAAGTGCTGGCCCGAAAGCGGGGGATGGAGGTTGGTTTTATGGCTGCTGAGGCTTTTATGGTGCTCAGGGATGAGTGGGCGTGATTGAGAAAAGGGGGCCGGGCACGGTTATTCTAGGTATAACACCGGTTCGCGGTGGCAGTAAAGGAATACTCAGGAAAAATATCAGACCTTTATGCGGCAAGCCGCTTGTAGCTTGGACCATCGAAGCGGCCCGGGCTTCGCAGCTTTTGGAGCGCTACGTAGTTTCTACCGAAGATGACGAAATTGCAGAAATCGCCCGGAAATGGGGTGCGGAGGCGCTTTATAGACCAAAAGAGTTGGCTTCTGATGAAGCCACAACACTCAGTGTCTTACAACATGCGCTCACATGCGTGTCGGCAGACATAGTTGTCTTACTTCAGGCGACTTCGCCAATAAGGGATAGCAGCTTAATTGATCGTTGTATTCAACAATTTATGGATGCAGACACGGACTCGTTGGCAACTGGTTTTATGTGCAAATTTGTAGAGTATGGGAAGAATGATTTGAGGCGTCAAGACATCGATGGGTTCTTTTATGATGATGGGAATGTCTATGTCATCCGAGCAGATCTGCTCAGGGAGGGAGATCGACATGGAAAGCGTATTGAGCGTGTATTGCTGGACCGGGAGCAGAATATAGAGATTGACGACGAGTTTGATTTCTGGTTGGCGGAGCAGACACTAAAACGGCGACAGGTCGAGCAGGTGAGTGAGGGTGACGTGAAGTGATTGTCGGCCTATTTGAGAATGCTGCCGAGTTACGTGCCCTTGGTTCTCGTCCAGATGCTGGCCAACTCACTTTGGTTGCGCTGGCGCCTGATGCCGATCTTGCGGCTGAACAGGCAGACCTTGATTTCTACGCAATGGAGGATCTTTATGATGAGGCTGATCTCTATCGCGCCACTCTGTCCAACTTCGACCACGCGTTCGAGTTGTGCGATATGTTGGATGCCCAGCTGGAAAATGCCTTGGGAGCCCCGCCACCTGGATTTACGTTTGCCCTGTTGCAACATGATGTGCGCTGTATCTTGGATCGGTTCTGGCATCGCACTTGGACTCTGATCCAGTTGGTTCAATGGCTGCAGGCCAGCCAAATAGTCAGCTTCGCACCTGCAACAAATGGATTGAATCCCGCTGATGGCGCGCTTCCAGCGGCCTCGCTATACTCACTGTTAACACCCGCTGTGGCCAACGCCTTCAATGCGCGCTTTGAATTCATGCCTCTGGCGAAGAGCGCTGATCCGCTGGACATAGTGAGAAATCATCCCGGCGCTCTGGCATCGCTTGCCATGGCGGGCCGAAGCATGTACGGCAGGGCCCGATACGGCGTCGCCCAGCAGCTGCTCAACGCTGCGCGGTGGTTTCAGGCGCAACGCACTAACTCGGACTACCCCACATTGGTGACCACAGCCGGGTATCCTGGCTTTAGGGAGATCGTGCAAGCCTGGACTGCCGCCAGGCACGGCGCCCATTTGAGGATGGTAACGGTGCCGAGGTGGGCAAGCGGGGAGAACGGTAGGGAAAGCGAAATAGAGCACGGGATGGCAGATGCGTGGCCTGCTGTTGCAGATGCTTTCCGCTCTACTGGATATCTTAAGGTCGCTGCTATCGATCTCGCATACTTGATGCTGCCGCGGTTTTCTTGGTTGTGGCATTATCGCGCGGGTGACGCTATTCGTAAGGCGAGCAGTGTAAAGCCCTTTCTTGAGCGACAATCAAAGGCGGTTGTCCTGACTCAATATCCGGTGGCGTCAACTGAACTTCCGAACATGATCGCGGCGCGGGCGATTGGATGTCCGGTGGTGGTCTACCAACATGGTGCCTACGGAATGGCGGTGCCTGACCGTCATGTGCATGCAATGGAAGTTCAGCCCAGTGATTCTCTTCTGGTGTATGGCTCGGGTACAGTTAGGGGTTTGTCCGCTGGCTTCGGTTCTCATCCGCGCTTGTGTCAGCGACCGTTGTTTCCTGTCGGCTCGATTGAGTTGGAAAGCATTTGGAGGACTCGTGCCAACACACCGTCTCCCGATTACGATGTCTGTTACGTGACAACATATTCTGTCAACGACGAGCGCTATATGGAGACGAGCCACCATCCTCCAATTGCACTTTCCAGGCTTGAACGGAGCATACTGCGGCTTGTGGCTGACCATCCGCAACGCAGTGCTCTCGCTAAGACTGTCCAGTTGTATGAACACGTCCGTTTTATCAATGAGGTAGTGCGGTGCTTAGCAGCGACCAACATTACAGTTGTGGCCAACGGGATGTTTTCGGACATGGTCTGGCAAGGGCGCCTCATCGTCATAGAGTCACCATCCACAACGCTTCTTCAAGCCTGCGCCACCAGTTTGCCGATACTCTGTCTGGTCAATTTAGATTGGGTCCAGGTTGATGCCCACTGGTTGGAGCTCCTGAAGCGACGCGCGATGGTGGCTACGTCGGTGGATGAGTTCTTGGAGCGGTTGGATGATGTTCTGGCGGGCTGGCCGCCTCCCAAAACCAATTCAGTGGACGACTCGTTCCTGCTTGAGTATGGCATTCATCGGGCCGATGGACGGAGCGCTGAGCGCGCGGCTGCTGCGCTGGCACGGGTACTGAACGAGAAAAGGAGCACTCCAGCCTACAACCTGCCCGTTCGTGAACTCAATTAAGCAGGTGATATGGCATTAAGATGCCGGGTGTGCTATCAAGGAATCGTAATATGAGAATATGCATTTGCACTACACCTATACGTCCTGTGCCGACCACATTTCCGCCGTTCGGCAGCATGGTAATCATCCAGTCGCTGCGCAAGATTGGGGTGACGGCGGACTTCTACAACATCGATTACTTTCGTCCGAAGCACGAAGAAGTAAAGTCTTACTTCGGTGAGAACCGGTTTGACATTGTCGGCATTAGCGCGGTCGTTTCGACTGCCTATGCGTACACCAAGTATCTGGCGAGCCTGATTCGCGCGGTGTCGCCCCATACCATAACAATATTGGGCGGCAACCTTGCGGCAAGTGCCGAGATTTTGTTGCGCAAAACGGAGGTCGATTTCTGTGTGGCGGGTGACGGTGAGCTCATCATTCAGGATTTGGTTATGGCTCTTCAGGAGCAGTCGTGGAGCTACGAGGAGATTCAGAGCATTCCGGGGCTGTGTTTCTTGGACGATGTTGGTCGATTCCACTTCACCGGCTACGGCACGCCACCGACCGGGGATGCAATTGATTGGCCGGACTACTCACTCTTTGAAGCTGATGGCTCTTTGTCACAATTCATCGCTGACACGCCGGACTTTCTCGTGGAGTACGGGGTCGAATTTCCCGAGGCCATGAGAGAAAAACGAGCCGCGACAGTGATCACTACAAAAGGATGTGTGTCCCGTTGTACCTTCTGCCACCGGTGGGAGAAGGGGTATCGCATGCGGCCCACGGATCAGATTGTAACCCACCTGCAATACCTGAAAGATCGGTATGATGTGGCGTTCCTCTCGATTGGAGATGAGAACTTCGGCTCCAACCGCAAACTGACGCACGAACTGGTTGAGGCATTAGGTGAGATGGGCTTTCTCTGGCGTGCTAGTGGAGTGCGGGCACGAACGGTGGATCTGGAAACGTTGAAGTACTGGAAAGCCAATGGCTGTCTGGCAGTGTTTTTCGGCATTGAATCCGGAAGCCAGCAAATGCTGGACGTGATGGAGAAGAATACTACGGTGCAAATGAATGTTGACGCCTTGAAGTGGACTTATGAAGCTGGATTGTTTACAGTAGTCCAGCTTGTGCTGGGGATGCCCGGGGAAACTGATGAGACCATAAAGGAGACTACAGAGTTTCTCACAGCCGTTTCTCACTATGCTTCCATGCACCAGGGTCTTCCAGGCAGCAGCCAGAGTGTTAACTACGCACAGGCACTTCCCGGCACGCCGCTGTATGAGTATGCTCGCGAAAATGGTTACATCGGCAAGAACATTGATGATGAGGAGCAGTATCTTCTCAGGATTAGCGACACTGATGCATATCAGTCTGATCACTTCACTAATTACACGCAACAGCCGCTTTTGAAGGTGTTGATCTGGCCCCATCGTATGGGTGGCGAGGTGAATGCGAGCTACCTCGAGCATGTACATAGATTCCGCTGTTCGTTTCCCGAACTTATATGGGACCTTTTATTGAGCATTCTGCGTCTGGTATTTGGGACAGAGAGGTTGGATCGGATCAGTGCGGATTCGCCCCTTCACCGACGGCTCTCAGATGTGCTGAGCGGACGGGCCGACAAAGACAAGACAGGATCTTTGAACCTGCGTCGCTCACTCGCACTTACCTTGTTTCTCAACCCCACTGTGCGTAAACACGCTTACCCTTTGCTTGCTCTTGCCATTGCAATTCGGAACGGAGCTTCACCTGTACATAGCCTTGGACTGATATCTGAGCATTTAGTTTGGAGTGTGAAAAGCCGATTGCGCTCAAAACCTGATTTGCCGAAGCGGTCACTGCGCAAAACCGTCACTATAAAGCCTGCGGACGGTGCAAGACCGGGAAGCGAGATGACAATTCCACTGCGGAAGGGCAGATAGATGGGCAAAGTCAGCGCTTTCTCCGAGGTTGCGCGGACTACCGCTATGCGACGGCGTCACTCATAGTGCTGTTGACACACTACTGGCTTCAACTGTCAACATCCATCTAGGACCAACTGTGTCAGCGTCACCAACAGTATACGAAAAAGCCAATAGCTTTCTTGAAATCAGGCAGGATACGCGTGACAATGACAAGGTCTACGAGCGTGTTCGGCGGTTACGGGCCGCTCTTGGTGAGAACCCCAGTTCCGGCTATCAAGCTGTGATAATTCGGCGCGCCTGTGACGATGTGATAGATGGCTCTTCGTCTTTCGAACCATGTTTCCAATTACAGGAGCACGTGGTTGAGGAAATCAACCGACTCTCGGATGAGTATCTGCCCCGGTATCTGTTCTACCGTTACCGGTACGACATCTTCCCGCAGGCCCAGGAATTGGACGAATTCCCCCCTTGTTTGCAGATAGAACCTGCTTCAATATGTAATTATCGCTGTGTGTTCTGCTTTCAAGTGGATAAGGCGCTCACGGAACCCAGGAATGGCCACATGGGGCTGATGACTCTGGGATTATTCAAGAGGGTGATTGATCAGGCAGACGGAAAATGCGAAGCTTTATCTCTCGCCTCGCGTGGTGAGCCACTTATCAACCGCGATATCGAAGACATGCTTGCGTACGCTGCGGGGAAGTTCCTCGCGCTGAAGATAAACACGAATGCCTGGTTTCTGGACGAACGTAAGACCCATGCTATCCTGCAGGCAGGCGTCGCCACGCTTGTGTTATCGGCCGATGCCGCATCGGAGCCTTTATACAGCCAGCTGCGCACTAATGGCAACTTGGAGCGTGTCCTTGCCAACATCCGACAGTTCCAAGAGATTCGTGCTCGACATTATTCGGACTCAAAGACGATCACCCGGGTGTCCGGCGTCAGGTTTGGCGACGAACAGAATCTGGACGACATGGAGCGGTTTTGGGGAGATTTAGTGGATCAGGTGGCGTTTGTCAAGTACAACCCGTGGGAAGACACCTATCAGAGACCGCCCCACGACATCGCTGCCCCGTGTTCCGACCTGTGGCGCAGGATGTTTGTGTGGTGGGATGGGACGGTGAATCCATGCGACGTAGATTATCTGTCCACCCTTTCCGTTGGGGATGCCGACAACGAGGAGCTCTCTGAAATCTGGGGTGGCGACAAGTACTATGCCCTCCGCAAGGCGCACTTGGCTCAACGGCGTAATAGCATTACTCCCTGCATGCGCTGCACCCTTGTCTAAGAGGTATGAACACCGTCCCCGATTTGTCCCTGACAAATAAGGTTGCTTTAGTCACAGGCGCAGGAAGTGGAATAGGACACGCAATTGCAGAAAAGCTGCTGTCCAACGGTGCCACAGTTGCGCTGCATTACAATGCGAATCGCGCTGGGGTGCAGCAACTAGCTGCTCAATATGGCGACGACCGTTGCCATTTGGTGCAAGCGGATTTCACTCAACCCAATAGTGCAGATCAGGTCTTTGACGCAGTTCGCTCATGGCAACCACGCCTGGATATCCTGATAAATAATGCTGCTTTGTTAGAACCCGTGGATTCCATTGATGAGTTAGACGAGAAACAGTTAGACCGTGCATTGAAAGCCAACTGTACGACCCATATTATGCTTGGCAAACTTGCTCTCGAAAAAATGCGCCAACTCCAAAATGGTCGGATTGTCAGCATCAGTAGTATTGGAGTGAAACACTCGGGCTCAATACAGACCGCGCATTACATGATTTCAAAAGCTGCGCTTGAAGCGGGGACATTGGCTTTAGCAAAAATAGGTGCCCCCGACGGTGTACTGGTTAACGTCGTTCGTGCCGGGGTCACACGGACGTCAATTCATAGCCGTTTAGGGCGAAATTTGGCGGAACGAGAGAAAAAGATCCCTTTGGGCAGAGCTGCACATCCGAATGAGATTGCTGAAGCAGTATTGTTTTTGGTCTCACCACTCAATACTTATGTGACGGGGGCAATCTTGCCGGCTGCAGGCGGCGAGTAATGAATTTGGCATTGGGAATGATCAGTCGTGTCAATCGTGCCGTTAGACGTAGAGTCGCCAGCGTGGCGAAACGTGTTGCCGACATAGGCAGAACACGTGCGTGCAACGTCAGAGGCCGGGTGATTCTTTTGGACGTTGAGTCTGAGATTGAGGAATTCAGGGCAAACACCTATGAGACAAAAGAGCCGGAGACCCTCGAGTGGATTGAGCGCTACTTTCGGCGCGGTGATGTAATGTATGATGTCGGCGCCAATATCGGCCTGTATGCGCTTTTCGCTGCGAAACACTTGGCGGGAGAGTGCAGAGTATTTGCCTTCGAACCAGAGGCGCTCAATTACGCCAAACTAAGTAAGAACATTCACCTGAACGGCTTGTCAGGAGTAGTGTTGCCTTGCTGCATCGTGATCACCGACCAATTATGCTTTGACACTTTCAATCTTCATCCAGAGAACTTCGAGAAAATTGTGGCGGGCAAGAAATTGGCCGCTGGCTCTTCTATGCACAGTTTTGGTGGTGTGGAAGACTTCACTGGCAGTGAGTTCCAACCCTTCCATGTTCAGGGTGCGGTCGGGGTGCCTCTGGATTACCTCTGGCAGAGCTGGGGCATGGATTTCCCTAATCATCTGAAGATTGATGTGGATGGTCTTGAAGATAAGGTCATTACTGGAGGTGCGCAAACTTTGCAGGATCAGCGGTTGAAATCCATATTAATTGAAGTGTCGGGTAAATTGGGGGATGCGGATCCTATTTTGCAGCGGATAATTCAGGCGGGGTTTACGCGCGTGACCGATTTTAGTGAGCACTCCAGCAAAATGCTCAAGGACACGCCCTATGAAGACTGCGTGAACAGCGTGTTCGTGCGCGGGGTGTAGCCGCGTCAGACTATCTGCGCTCAACCGAAGCTATGTCGAAAGCACAGGAAACGTCGTCCGAAATAAGCACGAGCCTTAGCTCCAGATATTGCCCAGATACGCTTTTGGAATGCTTTTCTTTTGATGACTCCGAGACAAATCCAACACCATCTCCATGGTCATTCAGAATCAGTTCTGTTGCATGGCCAAGGTCATCACGGTACCCGATGACCGTGACAATGAGGCTGTCTCAATGGTTTGACGTAAGATCAAGAACGCATAGGGGGGTAATAAGGCGGCTGAGTTGGAAAATATCAGCCTGGCTTAGACAGAGAAATCTCACCCTTTTCAGTTTTGAACATGGTGCCTATCCTATGATAGAAGCTGGTATCATATTTCACCATCCAGGAGTATGTATCACATCAGACACGGTAATTGAGTCGGGCGTACATATTTACCGTAATGTGACTTTTGGGATTAAGAATGGGCACTCGCCAGTTATCAGGAAGGGTGCCAAAATCGCTAGTCATTCGATTGTCATAGGCGCAACCGTGATTGGTGAGAGGGCTATCGTTGCGCCTGGTGCGGCAGTTGTAGATTTGGTAGTACCGGATGGCAAGATAGCTGCCGGCGTTCCTGCAAGAATTGTCGGCGATGTGACAGACAAGAACTACTACGCTTTCTGAGTAGGAGCACAGTGACGGAATTAGGAGAAGGTAACGCCGAGGCATAGAGATGAAAGTAATACTTGTTTATCCAAATCTGTTTGGCATGAACATGCTCCCGCCGGCTATAGGCATTCTGAACAGTTGCCTGATCCGAGAAGGGCACACTGTTGGGCTGTTTGACACAACTATTTACCCGGATTTTGGGGCTGGCTTTGATAGCGACAAACAGAAAGAAGAGCAACTTAATGCCCGACCTTACGACGATTCGTTGTTGTGGGAACATTCGCAACAATCTGTACCTGGCGAGGATTTCAGGAAATATGCCCAAAGTTTCTCGCCAGATCTGATCGCCCTATCACTTACGGAAGACATGTACCCCAACGCGCTAACTTTACTGCGAGCAATCCAGGCGAAGGATCGCCCACCGGTTGTGGCAGGGGGAGTTTTTCCGACTTTTGCACCTGAATTGACGTTGCGTAAATCTGAGGGACTCATAGATTATGTGTTGATTGGCGAGGGTGAAAATAGCTTGCCAGATTTATGTAGAAGATTGGAGTCTGGACAAGATGTGTCTAGTGTTGAGGGCATTTGGTTCCTAAGCAAACACGGCAAGTTACACCAGAGCATGCTGCCCACGCTAATTGACGTCGATGCCATACCGTTGCCAAATTATGATTTCTTTCCAGAGAGTCGCTTCTACCGCCCCATGCAAGGACAACTTTGGAGGATGTTCCCCATCGAAACCCATCGCGGTTGCCCTTATACTTGTGCTTACTGCAATTCTCCTTCGCAGAACAAGATCTACAGTCTTGTGCAGCAGAGGTTTTTCCGCAAAAGGACAATTGAAAGTGTGCGGGAGGAAATCTCACATTGCTTGGAGAGGTACAACGCGAACTCATTCTACTTTTGGGCTGATACCTTTTTAGCATGGAGCGATCGAGAATTTGATGAGTTCTGTGATATGTACGCGCAGTTCAAGCTACCGTTTTGGATCCAAACAAGACCAGAGACCGTTACTGAATACAAATTCCGTCGTCTGAAGGAAGTCGGACTGCTACGGGTTTCATTTGGGGTAGAACATGGTAACCCCGAATTCAGAGATAAGACACTGTCTAGAAAGATTGAAAATGACACAATTGTGAGCAATCTTAATATCCTCTACGATTTAGGAATACCTTTCAGCGTAAACAACATAATGGGTTTCCCTCTAGAGACAAGGGAATTGGCTTTCGACACTATAGAGTTGAACCGAAGCATTAAGTCCGATGGCATGAATGCATATGCCTTTACTCCGTTTCATGGGGTTCCACTGAGATCGACGGCTGAAAGCTTGGGTTACGTGAAGCCTGGAGAGATTGCTCGATCAATTATGAAGCCTACTATGTTGCGGATGCCGCAATGGTCCAAAGAGGAAATAGAAGGTCTACGCAGATGTTTTGTGCTGTATGTGAAACTACCTAAATCGCGATGGCCTGAAGTTCAAGCTGCGGAGAAGCTTACGCCAGAGGGAGGCAAGGTGTGGGAAGGCCTGCGCAAAGAAGTTTTGGAGGAATACATGGAATGGGGCGATCGCGATGAGCAAGATGACCCCGGCGCAATAGAACTTGATGATAATGATGATCTGCGCAAGTCGGTGGGAACTATTTCGGAGACTGACGCCGATGATGCATGTTAGTCATGAGGGCGTACGCTTCAAGTACACTGGGTCACTTCGTTTAACCTTAGGACAGCGTAATTGACTGTTACTGCACTTTTATTGGGCCGTGGCGGAAGCACCGGATTTCCCGGTAAGAACCTTTATCCAGTTCTAGGCCGTCCTCTTGTCGCGTACCCAATGTTAGCAGCCAGCGAAAGCAAGTGTGTGGATCGCTTGTATGTTTCAACGGATTCGGAAGAAATCATGTCTGTAGGACGTCAATATGGGGCCGAGATTATCGTACGCCCTCCGGAGCTCTGTACGCCGACAGCGCTGGGAGAGGACTCGTTCGCGCATGGCTACCGGGTTATTCGTGATCAACTTTCTGAGAAAGGGGAACGCATCGAATTGGTAGTGCTGCTTTTTGCTAATGCAGCAACTATTACCGGCGATCTTATCGATCAAGGGGTAGAGACATTACGTGCTGATCCCAGACTTGACTCGGCAGTCACTGTGTCCCGTTACAACATGTGGAGTCCGCCGCGGGCACGCAGGCTTGGCGACGACGGTTACTTGCATCCCTTTGTCCCGTTTGAGAATTTTGGCGACCCAGCGACCCTAGACTGTGACCGTGATTCCCAGGGTGATGTTTACTTTGCTGACATGGGCGTATCTGTGGTGCGCCCGCACTGTTTGGATAATCTTGAGGAGGGACTGTTACCACAAAAATGGATGGGCCAGCACATAGCTCCTATCGATTCCTGGGGCGGCTGCGATGTGGATTATGAGTGGCAGATACCCGGTGTCGAATATTGGTTACTGCAGCATGGTTACACGCCTGCGCGCAAACTGTGAAGCGATATAGGTAATGCACAAAATAAAGCGCAGTACGGGACTGATTTCATGAAAGTGCTCGTCATGGGGGGTTCTGGTTTTATCGGCAGCCATGTGGCAGATGCTCTAACAGGCGCAGGCTATAGTGTGACAGTTTTCGACCTGCGTCCATCGGATTATCTCCGAGAGGACCAAACCTTTATGCAGGGTAATATGCTAGACCGTGCTCAGGTTGCTGATGCAGTTGCGGGTCATGACATTGTCTACAATTTGGCTGGCATTCCGCACCTGGACGTAGGATTGCACGATCCTGTTGGAACAGTTGAACAGAATATCCTTGGCACTGTAATTTCTTTGGAGGCTTCGCGCGAAGCCGGAATCCAAAGGTATATCTACGCCAGCAGCGTCTACGTTTATAGTGTAGGCGGTTCTTTCTATCGTTGCAGCAAACAAGCCGCCGAGTTGTATGTAGAGGAGTACGAGCGCCTGCATGGGATGGATTTTACCATCCTGCGTTATGGTTCTGTGTACGGTCCGCGTGCTGACGATTACAATTACGTTCGAGTTTTGCTCAAGCAGGCGTTACTTGAACGGCGAATTATTGCTCATGGTGCTGGTGAAAATGATGTACGGGAATATATCAACGTTAGGGATGCAGCCCGCTCCAGCGTATCCATTCTTTCTGAGGACTTCAGGAATGAGCGCGTGATTCTCAGTGGTCATCATCCGATGCGGCGCAAAGACTTGTATCGGATGATCACTGAAATTGTCGGTCATGATGTCAATGTCGAAACACACCCGGATCATCGTGAGGATGAGATTCAGAGTAATCCTTGGCACTATTCCGTCACGCCCTACAACTTTCAGCCCAAGAGTGCAAAGAAGCTGGTCAACAATCCGCATCTAGATATGGGACAGGGGCTGCTCGAATGCTTGGAGGAAATTCACAACGCCGAGAATACTTCAATTGAAGAAGTGAATGTATAAGGGCATGCGCGGTGAGACCGTGCTGTTCATAGAAGCCCCACGCTTATGCAGAACTGTTTCGTCAATCTTTCAGGCTGCGGGAGTTGCAGGGGCTGTTTCTGATGTAATAGCCGACTCCTTAGTTGACGCTAATCTTGAAGGTCACGATTCGCATGGCGTGGTCCGTGTGGTGGAGTACCTCGACAAGATTAGTGGCGGTGAGATCAATCCATTGGCTGAACCTGAGATAGTGTCAGAGACCCCGACGACGATGCGTGTGGACGGTAATCAGGGTTTCGGTCAGCTCGTGGCTGCCTGGACGATGGAGCGGCTTATTAATAAGGCAGACGCACACAAATTGGCTATGGGTGGAATATTCCACTGTGGGCATGTTGGACGTGCTGGCACTTATCCCACCATGGCTGCTATACGGGGTATGGTCAGCCTTGTTTTTGTGAGTGGTGGGGGGTCAAAGCCACGTGTAACACCATTTGGAGGCCGCCGCCCTGTTTTTGGGACAAACCCGATTGCAGCTGCTGTACCGGTTGCTGACGGGGCACCCATAGTGCTTGATTTCTCTACTTCGGTTGTGGCGTCAGGAAAAATCCGTCATATCCTAGACAAGGGAGAGGAACTTCCTTCTGGTTGGATTCTTGACCAGGATGGTAATCCATCTCGGCGTGCTCAAGATTACTATGATGGTGGTATGCTCCTCCCCGCAGCTGCTCACAAGGGTTATGCACTAGGTCTACTTGTGGAAGTGCTGGGTGGTTTGCTTACCGGCGCCGGCTCGTTGGCTTTGCCTGACAGTGGTTACGAGGTTGGCAATGGCATGTTCATTATCGTGCTTAACGTTAATGCCTTTCGAGCACCGGAAACCCTTGCGACGCAGGTGAAAGAATTGTGTAATGTAATCAAGGCCACCCCGGCGTTGGAAGAAGATGGACAAGTTCTCTTACCAGGAGAACCTGAGCACCAAATCAGAAAAGAGCGATCGGCTGAGGGCATTCCGGTACCGGTAAAAACATGGAGCGCGATAGAGGCAGCGGCCAAGAAGTTGGGTGTGGATATGTCATGATTGTCAGCTGTTCATAAGAACTACCTGATCTTACAAGTGTAAATCGAAGCAGGACCCTGTGTGTCACACACCCTCTTAGGTTAGGACTTTAGGCAGACGCAAAACGATTGCTATGGGTGGCATCTGCATGGTCTCTGCCCCCCAGAATCTCATAGTATTGGCGGTATAGACGCCTTTTTCGGTGCAAATCATCTTCGAAGTCTTTATCTATCCATGCCCGCAAACAGTGGACAAACTGATACGAGTATGTGCAGTGAACATAGACAGTCGCTGAAGGCTATTATTTTTGATTTCGACGGCGTGATATTAGAATCCGTGGACATTAAGACGCACGCCTTTCGTGAACTGTTCAAGGACTACCCACAATTTATTGACAAGATTGTGCGCCTGCATTTGGAAAATGGTGGGATGTCTCGCTTTGAGAAGTTCCAGATAATCTATCACGATTATCTGGATTTGTCTTTAGGGCAAGATGAACTGGAAAGGTTGGGGCGAAAATTCTCGCATCTGGTCTACAGGCGCATCCTAGATTGCCCATATGTGCCTGGTGCCCGTCAGTTCCTGCAAGCGCGTGCAAAGCAATACAGCTTGTTTGTGGCCTCTGGGACACCCCAGAAAGAATTACTCGATATTGTACGGCAACGTGGATTGGATGAATTCTTCGATGGGGTATATGGCAGCCCGCGCAGCAAGAATGAAATCTTACGGATGATACTGGCGGAGAATTGCTTACCGGCCGGTCAGGCTGTCTTCCTAGGCGATGCGCTTGGCGACTGCCTTAGCGCCCGCGATGTCTGTATGCCTTTCATAGGGCGTGTGGCAAAAGGGAATCCCGTTTCGTTCCCAGGTGATAGTGTTATGGGCGTAGTGGAAAATCTGAAGCAACTTGACCAGCAATGGGATTCGCTGGTAATGCAGTTCTCGGAGTAGTGGCAATGTTGTATGTGACGCTACAGGCTGAAGTGAATCCGAGGAGGTTGTCCAACGAGCTTGAGGCCAAAGGGATTCAACAATGGCTTTACATCGGTGAGGATAGTACCTGGTGTGTGCGGGCGGAGGCCGCCATGCCAAAAAATATTAGCCGGATGTCCATTGCCGATTGCTTGCATGACACATCGTGGGAACTGCGCCAACCATATATAGACTGGATCGGCGAGATGTCACAGTTGAACGACTCTCTGGAATGGTGGGCGTCGGAGCTTGCCGCCAAGAATCCTTACTACAATTTGTTCATCCGGATTTGTCTGCTTGGGGTGGCTCGACAGCTTATCACGGCTGGTTTTAAGCGCTCTACTCTGATCGTTTGCTCCAGTCAGGCGCTATATCGGGAAGTTCTGTGCTTCGCGATAGATTGCGGAATACCTGCCCGCAAACTACTCTCTTCCAGCATATTTCCAGGTCTCAGTGGTGTAGGCCGTCTTGGTATCAGGTACTTGAGAGGCGCCTACCGCAGGATGCCTTTACTGGCCGACCGCATGTTGGCGCGTCTACCTCTTGGCCAGCTGTCTGAAAGGATTAAACGCTCTTTGGATTGTCGTCCATCGTATCGACGGCAAGTCTTGGCTGACATGGGAGTCAAATCGAAGGGTGATTTTTCCGGCGACGACGCCATCTTGCTATTTACCTGGGTGGACAGCCGCAATTTTGGTACCGATGGAACATACCGTGACCCGCACCTAGGCCAGTTGGCAGAACTGCTGCGCGAGCGCGGTTTTCGAGTGGCTTATGTGCCGCGAGTGTTGTTCACAATCGCTTACGATGAGGCGGTGAATGCACTGCTGAAAACCGACGAACGGTTCTTTTTCCCAGAGCGTTACATGGAAGATAGCGAATGGCAGACCTGCCTAAAACGTGCGCGACAGTTCGCCCCGGTCATACCGGAAGATAGCTCGATTGGTGATGTTCCAGTCTACCGACTGGCGCAGGAACAGGTTGACGAACATCGCTATGCGCTTGCCGGGTCACTTTCCTATGAAACGCTTATTGCCAATATGGTATCCCGTGGGGTACAACCGCGACAGATTATCCACCCTTGTGAAGGACACAGCTGGGAGCAGGCTCTGGCGTATGCGGTACGGCGTTATTCCCCAGACACAAGCGTAGTGGGGTATGACGCCGGAGTGTTCTCGCCTCTTGTGCTTTCAATGTATCCTGCCAAAGATGAGTATGGGTTACGACCACTGCCGGAACGGATTGTTACTCATGGACCACTACATAGTGAGGCTCTGTTGGCGGGTGGTGCGAGGCAGGAAAACATCAAGTCTGGATGTGGCTTGCGTCATTCTTACTTGTGGAAAGAAAATACTAGTCCAATTGATGTTTCTGTAGTTGACTATGAAAGGCCGATTCGCGTTCTGGTTGCCCCTGGAATAGGTCTTGGAGATGCAGTAGAGTCTGGAGCGAAAGCGGCCCGTGCGTTTGGCGGGGACTCCCGCTACGAAGTCGTGATCAAGTGTCATCCGTTGACGGGTGCAGACATAGTGGTACGTCATTTGGGTGAACTTGCTCAGCAAGAGAATGTGTGCTTCGTAGATAAACCAATGGGCGAATTGCTGCCATCTGCGCGACTGTTGCTCTACACGTTTACATCTGTCTGTTTTGAGGCTTTGCAACATGACGTGTTTCCCATATTTGTCCGATCCGAGAGCTTCCTGAACCTTGACAAACTGGAAATTGCCCCTGATGTGCGCTGGGTGGCCACGACGCCTGCGGACTTGCGTCGTATCGCCGAACAGATTTCACACATGTCTGTTGATGAACACCGCGCCTGGCAGAGCAAGGCATATGACGTCGTACGCGCTGCCTTAGCGCCTATTACGTCAGATTGCGTCGACGCGTTTCTTGTATGATAACGAGAGGCTTGGTTACTGGTGGAACTGGCCTGCTTGGAAAGGCTTTGTTATTTCCTATACCGTCCGATATCGATGTGGTTGCTACATATTACGGAGAGCGAAACCCTGGTCACTCGGTAGTCCCTTTCTATCCCCTCGATATCTCTGACGCGGATGCTGTTAACGGGCTGTTCGACCAGGTTAGACCTGATGTCGTCATACACACTGCTGCCATTGGAAGCGTCGACTATGCGGAATGCAATCGCGAGGAGGCTTGGGCCGTTAACGTCGACGGCACGCGACATGTTGCCGAAGCATGTCGTCGACATGGCGCAAGATTAGTTTTCATCTCATCCAACGCTGTATTCGATGGGAAGCGGTTTCCATACTCTGAAGAGGACGCCGTGTGCCCGATAAATTACTATGGCGAGTTGAAAGTGGAGGGTGAGCGTGTGGTACGCGAGACGTTAGAGCACGTAACGGATGTAGCGATTATACGTCCGATTCTGCTGTATGGATGGCCAAACCCAGGCAAGCGAGGCAATCTGGCCACACTCTGGGTGGATAAGCTTGAGGAAGGACGCCCGATTCAGGCTGTGGACGATGTTTGGAGCAAACCGCTGCAGGTTGAAAGCTGCGCAGAGGTTTGCTGGGCGGTTATAGCAAAAGGGCGTTCAGGTACGTATCATGTCGGGGATGCAG
>Ga0187827_10003356_pt1 | contig 20722 bp, 9 predicted proteins | sample ETNtaG_39_FD_167969 | JGI IMG/M metagenome (GOLD analysis project Ga0187827, IMG submission 167969) | Marine microbial and viral communities from oxygen minimum zone, Eastern Pacific Ocean - ETNP2014_SV_150_PacBio MetaG (Illumina Assembly) | ecosystem: Environmental > Aquatic > Marine > Hypoxic... | reverse complement strand
CAAATCTACAGGAAATAGTGGAAACAGTTTAACTGGAAAAACTACTATTAAGGGAAGAGCAGACTCGACAGCAGATCACCAGCACGCAGTAGAAGAAGCTCTTTGGGTAGCAATGGCAGGAAAAAACGTTTATTTACCTACTACTGGTAAGTTTAAGCATGGATCAGCCGGGGGTGCAATAAGTAGTGCAGCTTTAACCGGTACTCAAGGTAGTGGAAATGCCGTAACAGATGCGGATAGAACAGCAGGGACGTATACAATTGCTATACCTACAGCAGCTTCTGGGACTAGCACAGGTGCTACTGTATCTGGGGGCTCAACACAGGCAGGAACAGGCGCAGTTATACAAGTTGCAGTAAACGGAAGCGGAACTGCAAGTATATCAGCAGTCACAGAACGAGGAACTCAATTTGATAGTGCAAATAAAATCATTATAGATAGTGAGCTTATTGGCGGAGCAGCTGGCGATGATAACTTATCTATTGATGTAACTTCAGAGTCTCTTAATTCTGATGCAACTGATATGGATATTAACTTCTATGATTCTAACAGAGCCTCATTAGGAACGTTTAACTTGTACTTTGTTTTTAGTGATAGAAGTGCTGGTCGACTCCTTTATAAACTTTCAAATGCTGTTGTTAATGAAGCTGCTATTGATTTTGATATTGATGGTATTGCTACAATTAACTGGTCTGGTATGGCGGGTCAAATTAAAGAAGTAGTTACAGGCTTAGGCGCGGGTCAAGTTACTGCAGCTACCACTTTCCCAAATCCAGACGCAGCAGGAGCATTGTGGATAGATACAGATGACAGTGATAAGCTGTATATCTCAACAACTGATGCAAATCTTGCAAGTAGCTGGTATGCTAATATTAGTGAGGGTTCTACGGATACCGGAAACTTTATTCGTAACCGACTTACTAATTTGACTCTTGCTCCAGAAGGTACGTTAACTACAGGCTTCCGAGGAACTACCCTGTTTGATAGAGAAGGTACTGGAACGGCAGATGATAAGTATCGTGAAGACTATAGTGTAGCAATCACGGGCGGGAACGTAACTATTAGTAATAATATTTCGTACCTGACTCCTGAAGAACTTGGTAAGGTTAACCAACCAATTGAGCACGTAACTGGTACACGTACTGTATCAGGAAGCTTAACTTGTTACTTAGCTAGTTCAGACGCTGCTACTAACCGAAGTAAAAACTTGTTCCAGGACTTAGTGTCTGACATTAATACTGTTATTAACAAGTTTGCAATTACCTTGCAAGTAGGCGGAACAGATACTACTAAGCCTCGCTTCGAAATTTCTCTGCCAACAGCACACTTTGAGGTACCAAGCCACTCTATTGAAGATGTGATTTCTCTCGAAGCCAACTTCCATGGAATAGGTAGTACTGTAGGTGAAGGTGACGAAGTGACCTTGAAGTATATTGGAGTATAACTATAAAAAAAATATTTCTTGACACTGTAGGTGATTTGAAATATAATATAGGGTATGAAAGTGAGGGGGTCTTTTTGACCCCTTCTTTTCATAAAGGAATGAAATGGCTAATTATATTTTTAAAAAAGAAGCTCAACTCTACCTTGTATATGATAGTACAAAGTACAGGATAGATATAAGTGAGATATCTTTTAGCCAATCCTTCCAAGAAAAAAGTTATGAAGTAAAAACTCTTCATAATCAAGTAGGGTTTGAAGGCTCTAATATAAATAGAGCAAATCCAGCAGAGTTCAGTTTTAATACTCCTCTTCTGGAAGAAGCAAGACATGAAGTTGTATTCGATCGATTACTTGATTGTACAACTTTTGATTTATACATATCATCTGGGCAAGATGTTTTTAAACTAGAAAAATGCGTAATTCAAGACGGGACGTTCGAGATTAATAAATCAAGACCCTTGAGATTGAGTATTTCTGGTGAAGCGTCTAAGCTGTCAAAATATATCCCTACGGGAACTAGCATAGCTGCAACTGCAATAACAGGGAAATACGTTTATATTACTGCTCTTGGTAATACGGACTTTACAACTGCGGGAGCAGTAGAAAATAAAGTCGGACATATTTTTACTGCGAATTCTAACGCCAGCGGAACAGGTACAGTAGTTGAAGTAATACCAGGTACTTTATATAGTCCTGCGTATCCTGCTACGACCACCTATATCATACCTCAGGTTAACACTTTAACTATAGGAGGTACTGATATATCTAGCGACGTTGTGGCCTTAAGCGTAGAAGTACAAAACGATATTAGCTGGAATAACTATAATACTATTCAAGGTGCTGTTACTGCGACTAATGCTGCGACTTCTATGTTTCCTAATAATTTTACAGTGGGAACTAGAGTAGTAGCTGGATCTATTACTAAGTATTTAAAAGGTAGTACCGATTTACTTACTTGGAATACAAATACAGCTTTACGTTTAAAAGCGTGGAATACCTCAGATAGAGGGGTAGATTTTAATATTACTAACTGTTCGTTTACGAATAGATTTCAAGATTCAGAAGTATTCTTAGAAGAGTATAGCTGGAGAATGACACAAAGACCAACCGCGCTTGAGCTAGCTGATAGCGTAATTACATACACAACATAACGATAATAAGGATATAATATGGAACTAAAAAAACTAGTAGTCGATAGTAAAGCTATGTGGATAGACTTTGCAGGACTCGAAGGCTTCTCAGTAGAGGTAGCTAATTTATCAAGAAAAGAATTAAACGGAATACGAAAGAAGTGTACAACAACCAAATTTAACAGAAAAACTAGAGCCGCAGAAGAGGTTTTAGATGACGAGAAATTTGTTACTGAGTTTGCACGTAAATCTATCAAGAACTGGAAAGGGCTAACTTTGGCGCACTTAGAAACTTTAATTCTAATTGAAACAGACGGAGCAGATTTATCCAAAGAAGTAGAGTATACTGAAGAAAACGCAGAAGTACTTGTAAGTCAATCCTCAGAATTTGATACATGGCTCAACGAGGTAGTCTTTGATTTAGAAAACTTTCGTAGCAAGCCAAAGAGAGACGTGCCTAAAGCGACTAGAACATCTGTACAAAAATCTTGACTCTAAAATGACTCCGGATCGTTATTTCGAGATGCAAGAGCAGAGGGGCCTCGAAATAATAGAAGAAGACATACCTCCTTCAGTGGAGGATATGCCAAGTACAGTACTAGATGCAATTACTGTTTTTAACTCTCTAGGAGATAGAGTGTATCCAGAGATTGGTTATATTGGTAAAGATTATACTAATTTACAGAACTATATGAAGGTATTTGGTATAGAGAAAGAGAACGAATTCTTTTTTCAAGTTTTACAGTGGCTAGATGCCAGAGCTATCAAAGAATCTTCCGAACAATTAAAACGGGAGTATGATAAGATAAAGAGAAAGAAATAGTGGCTAGTAATGAAATTGTATTTAATGTTAAAGTCCAAAAAGACGGTAACTTAAAAGTTATCGCCAAGGATGCCAATAAAGCCGCAAAAGGAACCGAAAAGCTTGGTAAAGGAACCGAAAAGCTTGGTACAGAAACTGATAAGCTAAGTAAAAAACGTTCTAACTATAATAAAATTGAAAAAGGAGTCGGCCAAGCCGGACTCTCTACCGCTAAAGGATTTTCTAAACAAGCAGGTGCAATTAGTGGTGGGCTTGTTCCTGCTTATGCAGTTCTTGCTGCAAATATCTTTGCTATTACTGCTGCCTTTAATGCACTAAAAGAAGCCGCTCAGGTGAGAGCATTAGAGGAAGGCTTCGCTGCGCTTGGAAATGAAGTAGGACGAACCTCTAGTTTAATGGCCAATAAGCTAGTTGAAATTACTGATGGCGCTCTGTCTATGGCAGACGCGTTACGGGCATCTGCGGCTGGTTTCTCTGCTGGATTTAGTATGAAAGAGATGGAAGGTCTTGCAGAAATTGCAAGAGGAGCTTCTCTTGCTCTCGGAAGGGATCTAGGGGATGCTTTAGATCGTCTTGTTAGAGGTACTGCAAAACTAGAGCCTGAAATTCTTGATGAATTAGGAATTTTTGTACGCTTAGATGATGCTGTTGACGCGTACGCATTAACGCTTGGTAAAACCGGTGAACAACTTTCAGAAACTGAACGTAGACAAGCATTTTTAAATACAGCTTTATTGCAAGGAGAAAGAAAATTTGCGGCAGTAGCTGATGTTGATGTAAATCCCTTTAATAAACTTGCTGCTTCTGCAAAAAATCTTGCGGAAAACTTTTTACGTATTGTAAATGTAGCAATACTTCCTTTTATAGATATGCTTAGTAAAAATATGACACTGATGGTAGGTGTCTTAGTTTTATTCGCTAGAACTGTTGTAGCTCAAATGGTTCCTGCCCTCTTTAAACTAGCTCAAGCTCAACGTGAAAGCGCAGGAGATGCTGTAAAGGGCGCGAAAGCGGCAAAAAAAGAACAAGAGGGAAAAATAAAAAGCCAGGAAACCTTAATTCGTACTACAAAAACTGCGATGGGAGAAGAAACAAAATTTGCTAAACTTCAAAAACGCCTAGGAACCAAAAAAGAGAAAAAGGGTGATCGGGAGGCAATGTTAAAATCTCTTCAACGTTCTTCTGATATGCGAACAAAAACTATTAAAGATAAAAATAAGGCATCTACTGAAGCATACATAAAAGAACGGGATCAAATTAAAAAGCTAATTGAAAAATTAAAAGAATTAGAAGAGGCTAGAGAAGGGGCGGGTCCTTTAGGAAAAGATTTAAGTGTAAGAAAAGGATTAGCGAAAGCAGAAGAAGGCTTAGCAGACTCTATGGAAAAAGTTAATAAAGCAGGGGCTCTTGGGGGCTTTAAAGAGGCGTGGAAGGGCACTGCAAAATACACCAAAGAAGTAAATGAAGTCAATAGGAAAAATACTGAAGCAACTGGAATAATGGCTATGTTAAGGAAGCATCTTCCTAAGCTTGCTTCGTTATTTACAGGAGCCGGGGTTGGTGCTCGTTTATTTGGTCTTGCTCTTGTTAATATGATACCCTTTATTGGTCAAATATTAACAGCTTTAGGCTTCTTAATCGCAATTTTTACTAAATGGCTTGGTAAAACTACTGAAGTCAGTGCGGCAATGGATACAGTAAATGAAATTACTAATACTATGCCGGAAAAATATGAACAGCTTGCAAAAACGATAGCAAAATCCGAAGTACGAGCTGGAAAGTTCACCAATGCACTGCAAAAAAGTGCAGAAGTAGGGTTTCGGGCAGGTAAAAAATACCAAGTTTTAAACGGTATTCTAAATGAAACAGAAGAAGCCTTTGCCCTGATGGCCATTGGGATAGAAAAAAACAACATTACTGCAGCAGATAGAGTTAAATTTATCTGGGATAAAACAGTTGAGAAACTACTATTCGTTTGGAATGGTTTTGTAAATATAGTAAAGAAAACCTGGAACTTTTTAACAGGTTGGATAGAGCTTGACATATTTCCTACAGATGAGGAGATTTCTGCTAATTTAATTGAGAAGGCTTATTTAAATCCTTTACAGAAACTAGATCAGCTTGATTCGAAAAACTTAAAAAAAATAATGGATACACTCGACCTGGGTGACGCAGGAGGCCCAATAACTAGTGTTACTGATTTACGTGAGCGTATTCTGGCTTTAGCTAAAGTCCAAGCAGGTTCTACTGATCAGGCCGCTATAAATGCTAAAACAATGGAAATTGTAAGAAATGTTTTAGCACAAACAACAGAAGCATCCGGAGAGTTAGTAGGGGCTACTGTTGGGGTTACTAAAGCGTTTGATGAAGCAAACGAAAAAGTTAAAGGATTTTTTACAAGTTTAAGAGGAAAAGATAAATTTTTAGGCTTATCGAAAGATGCGGGGGCGATGATAGAGCAGTTAGAGAAAATAGATGAGAAAAGCGAGGAAGGTATAGGAACTCTAAATAATATAAGAACAACTACTGGTACTTGGTTGAAATCTTTTGTTGAAGCCGCGGGCATGAACTGGAATACAGCCTCTGCCGACAATTTAAAAGGTGTATTAGAAGATGTATCAAGTAAAGCTTTAGAAGTTGCGGATGCGCAAAGAAATGCAGCTTTACATGCGAAACTATATGCTGCAGAACTTTTGAAAGCAAAAGCAGAGATGAAACTACTGAAGCAAGCCTTTAAGTTCAATGACTTTATAAACTCTATAAATGTTTTTGGAAAGCTAATGGAGACTGCAGAAGCAAGAGATAAACGAATAAATGTTTTAAAAACAGCAGAACTTGAATTACAAAAGAAGCTCCATAGGGATAAAAAGCGTTTATTAATATTTGAAATGAAAATTGAAAGGCTCAAAGTAGAATTATTACTAAAAGAAGCAATAGTAGGTACCGAGCAGTATGAGATATTAACAGAGCAATTAGGCCTTATACGAGAAATAGAAGCTGTCAGGGGTAATACCCTTGATACCGAAAATGATATAGCAAATGCGACGATAAAACAAAATGCTTTAACGAAGATACTGGGTGCAAATAAAGCAGCGGTTGCAGGCACACAATCCGGAAGTATGCTTAATAGAGTACAAAGCTTCGGACAAATGGGTAATCAAGCTGCAGTAATAAGAGCAAACGAAACAGAAATAAAAGCTGCAGCGAAGGCTGAGTTTATGGCTACCAAGAAAACTGAAGGATGGACTACCCAGGGCCAGGACCAGTGGCTGGAAAGTGCGGGAGACGAAGCTGGACAAGAAGCTTTTGATGCTGCACTAAAACAGGGAGAGCTACAAAATTTACAAAATATAATACAAGGTACTAAAGGGTTAATGGACTCATTGTCAGAAAGTATGAAACAATTGGGCCCTGAGGGGGAGCTTGTTATGGCTGTTCAAGGAGGGGCTTTCACTATGACAGAGAGTTTTATACAATTAAGCGCCACACTTGACGGTAGTCACAGTAAACTGCAAGAAGGGGCTGCAATAGCATCCGCTGTGGCTTCTACTATAGCAGCAACTGCTCAAATAATGACTGCGGCTTCAAATGCAAGAATTGCAGCAATTGACAACGAAATTAAAGCAGAACAGAAACGAGATGGAAAATCTAAAGCAAGCCTTGCTAAAATAAAAGCACTTGAAAAGAAAAAAGAAGCTATAGCAAGAAAGGCTTTTGAAACGAATAAGAAAATGATGATGGCTCAAACAGTTGCAAATACCGCTGCAGCTGTAATGGGCGTAATGGCTGCTGACTCACCTAAACTAGGCTGGCTTGTTATACCTATGGCGATAATGATTGCAGCAATGGGTGCCGCTCAATTAGCTATTATTGCCGGAACAAAGTTTGAAGGAGGGGGCGGGTCAAACACATCAGCAGGAATTCCTTCATCTATAGCAATGGGAAAACGAAGTAAAAGCTCAAATTTAAGCAAGTCCCAGTCTGCTAGAGGAGAGCTGGCATACTTCCGTGGGGAGCGAGGTCGTGGAGGAGCTGAAAACTTTAGGCCTGCTTTTACAGGGGTAAAACATAGAGCCTCTGGAGGCAATACAGGATATATAGTTGGAGAACAAGGGCCAGAATTGTTTATGCCCGATCGTCCTGGTACTATAGTTCCCTCTGACGATGTTTCAGTTGCAGGGGGCGCAACAAATGTAACCTTTAGCATAAATGCAATAGATGCAGCAGGCGTAGAGGATGTACTAATACAGCAACAAGGAAATATAATAAGTATGTTAAGACAAGCAGCAAACTCGTACGGGGAAGATTTTATGGAAGATATTGATGAAACCACTTATACTACTCCTGTAGCCGCAGGCGGAGCCCAAAGGTGGGGGTCGTAGATAATGGCTTTTTCAACAAGACTTCCTGACCCCGCATATAAAAGGCATTTCTCTGGAAAAAATGAAGGGCTAAGCAATGCTGGAGACTATGGTCCAGGATTTGCTTCGGTTAAACTAACGTCTGACCAAAAAGTTATGATGTCTAGAACTAACTCTCAGCGAGTATTATCCAGAGCTGTAGCAGGGCAAAAATGGAAAATAGATATAGATTACCATCCTATGACACAAGCGGAGTTTCGTCCTGTAGCTGCTTTTCTCCAAATGAAACAGGGTTCTATTACTCCTTTTCAGGTTGCACTCCCTCAATACAATACTCCAGTAAATACTGAGTGGGTTGATTTTCTGGCATTAGCAGCAGACGACGACGTCTCCTTTGTCCCCACTACAACTACTCTTGTAGGTGCCATGAGCATACTGATAGAATGTAATGATGTTACTAATCCTGCGTATAATGGCACTACTGATGGTAATATACCTCAACCAGGAGAAATGTTCAGTATTACAGATAGTAACCATAGTAACCATACGAAAGTATATATGATAACCTATGTAGAGACCTGGAACCAATACCACAGTACTGCTAGTCAGCCTGATAGTAACGATCAGGTACGGCTAGGTATCAGCCCTCCTTTAGTTACAGAGGTTAGTACTAGTGCAGTTTTGAATTTTACTACCCCACTATTTAAAGTAGTTATGCCTACTGCTGTCAGATCTTACTCTTTAAATACAGATAATCTTTATAAGTTTAGTTTAAAATTAGAAGAATTTTTATGAGTATAAGATATTTAGATGATACTTTGAAGGCTTCTCTTATTTCAGAGGATCCTTTCCTGTACGCTCATTTAGTAAAATTTGAGCGTATCATAAAAACTGTTAGCTCTAAACCAGGTGAAACAGCAACTGATTATTCCTATATTACTGATGCAGCTACTAATATTAGTTTTGATGATGAAAGCTCAGACGTTCATGGGAATCTTAATGGGTCTCAAACTTATATTGCTAATAGACTATTAAAAGTTGGTTCTGTTAATGAAACTACGGAAGCCAAAGCCTCTAGCCTAACTATAAATATTGCTTCTACTGCTTTAGACACTAAAGTAGAGGGACAAGTTCTTGATTTTATTGGGGGTAATAATGCTGATACTGTTCAAATAAATCTTGATTCTACTAGCACAGGTTATGAAGATGACTTTGTAGAACGGGGCTTTACTGAAGGCGATAAAGTTACAATTACCCACAAAAATGGCACTAATACTGCGCTACATAGCAGACAATGTATTATTACTTCTTTTGCAAGTAATAATAAAACTATGCATTGCGCCACAATTTTAGGAAGTGATGGGGTACAACGTATTGCAGAAACGTCAGTGCTTACTACTTCCGATTACACACTAACTTTAAGTACTGATGAAGTTGTTGGGGCTCTTAATGACCCTGAGGATACAACGTATGCTGCGTACATTAATAGAGAAGTTTTTATTTATAAAACTCATATTGATCCTGACACAAATGATACTATTGGAGACCCTTATTTAATATTTAAGGGTATTATCGCAAAAGTTAAAGTATCAGAAGACCCTTCAAAATCTTCGACAGTTAAATGGACATTAACAAGTCACTGGGGTGACTTTGATCGTGTAAATGGGCGGATAACTTCAGACGAGGAGCATAGAGCTCTTGGAGTCAATCGTAGGCCTGATACTGCTTCTTTACATCGAAATGAGTATGCTTATGATTTTGGGTTTAAACATAGTGAACAAGCTATAAATATAATTGCTATTTATCAAATAATGGAAACCAGGTACAAACTAAAAAAATCAGGGTGGTTATTTAAAAGATATAAACAAATTGAATATCAAGTAGAAGTAGATAGAGATGTTGACTTAAGATTTAACTTACATGCAAAACATTTACCAGTTCTTTATGGTGTTAATAAAACGGATAGTATTCCAATATTTGCAGATACTCTTAAAAATGATCCTTCAAAAATATATATTGTATATGCTATATGTGAAGGTGAAGTAAGTGGTATTTATGACATGTATATTGATGACCAATCACGTATATGTATAGATAAAAATGATTCTGACACTAGGTCTACTCAAACTGATACGGGTACTATTGATGTAGTGTGTGAAGGACGTATGGATCGAGGGGATACTTTAAGTTCCGCGCCTGCTTTCACAAGTGCCTCTACAGATTATTTAGGTATATATTCGTATAGTTGGAATGGCGTAGGTGCCGACACTTTTGGAGTAACGGACTGGAGAAGTCTAGGAATAAATTTAGCTCCAGAGTTTGCTCAGAATAGTGCCACTGGAGTAACCCACGAGAAGCAGAATACTTTTGAGTTCCCTATTAAAGCAAAAGCAATTTTTCATGCTGGTAGATCACATCAACGTTCAGATGATATGCTCACAAGAATTGGTACTCAAACTGATGAGAATGAACAGAGAGTTGGTGGTTTTAAATTACAGCAGGATAAGGATGATAAAGATAAAACTTCATACTGGGACTCAAACTTTAGGCTTCTTGATACCGCATATTTAGCTGTTGAGTATGAAATTGCGGATGGTGATGTAACTATACCCGAAATAGATTTTGTTGTACGGGGTCGAGAAGTTCAGCAGTATAATTATGATTATTCATACAGAGAAATGCTACCTCCTTCTTATGGGAGTGAGGCTAGTGATGCTAACAGAGCTAACTTTAAAATTGGTGATTATGTAGACGTATATGAATTTGCTGCCAATAGTCCCGCTTTAGCTCCGAATATCCAAATTGTAGACTTATATAAATATGTTGATGCTAGGGAAGAGGAGCATTGGAAGTTTAGATTCGCTTCTAATCCTCTAGTAAAATCAGACGGGACTACTAGTTCTGCTACTAATTTTTATATGGTTCCCACTGGAACTTCTTCTTCTTCTGATGACAGATTTCATTTTGCAACTTGGAATAATAAAGCTGTTTCAGGAACTGTAGGGGCAACTTTAAAACAGCTTATAGACACTAATGCTGGTAATACTGCTACTGGTACTGTTACAGCAAATTCCGGGGGAACTGGAATTGATATAACAAACTTATCACTTGAATTCGCAACAACTATAGCATATCTTTCTGATGTGGGGGGTGTAGCGATTGGGTTTAGTAATGGGCAAGTTAATTTTACAGCAGAGGATCTTATAGCACGAATAGCCTCGTTTCAAATTGATAGTAGTAAATTTTCTGATGGGGATTTCACGAATGTAGGTAATGGGGCAGATGATATTGGGGAGCTAGTATCCATGTTTGTTACTAATGCTGTTACCCTTACAGGAGATGATGTAGAGGATACTGTAGATGACTATTATAATGGGCAAATAATAAAAATAACTCGTAAAAATATTGATGGCACTATTAAAGTTCAAACAAGAAGAATAATTGGATATGATGCATCAGAGAAAAAAGTTTATGTAGGAGACTTTTCTCCTGTTGAAACAACAAATACTCCAATAACAGGTACTACTTATAGAGTTAAAACGGCTGTTCATAATGGTAATGTAATAGAGTTTGAAACCGGTACGGATATGTCGGGATTAGATGAAGGTGACGTTCTTCAACGTAGTGCAAGTGTTATATTCCCCTTAGGAACCAAAATTGAGAGTATTGTAGGTACCGTGCTTACTCTTAGTGATAATGGTTATGCTTCAATACTAGCACTCTGTACCTTTTATGAAGGTGCTGATACTAATGCTACTGTTCCGATCCCTGCATCTTGGCACTTTATTCCTTTCGATGCTACCGATTCTCCCTCTGGAATAGCAGATAGCTTTGAAATTATAGCAGAAGGGGATAAAAAAGTTTCTATAAATCCAGCTATACAATTATTGGATTACTTAACAAATGAAAGATTCGGAAGAGGCTTAAATATAGATAAAGATACTAATTTAGAGACGTTTAAACAAGCTGCACGATTATGTGATGCTAGGTCTGATGTTACATTAACTCTTGAAAACGGGACTTATACTGTAGGGCAGAAATGGCAATTAGTTACCGAGCACGAAGATATTGACTATTTTCAATGGCAGGGTACTATAAAAACAGTTGAAAATATAACTTATGGGAGTACTGCGTATAAGCAAGTTACTTTTGAAGATTGTATAGGTAAACTTGCTCATAAATGGTTCGATTGGAAATCTTATGAAATTGGACAAGTAGTTTATAATAAAACCTCAGAAGATGGAAATAAAGCTTATATAAGGAATGCAGCCGGAACAGTAGCAGAAGCTTCTTTAGGGACTGCTATAACCTCATTACCTTTAGAATTATCTACTAATAGCAGCACAACTGCTGCTGTTCATCTTGCTTCTCCTACAAATGCTGCACTTAATGAAATAGAATCTACTTGGGATCGTAATCCTATTATTAAGAAGTATAATACAACTGAGGATACTTTTTCTACAAGTGGGTACTCTTTATATGACTCTGATGATGTGAAATATTGGAGATATATGGGATGGCAAAGTCAGGATCAAAGAGAAGTAACTAGACACCAAACAAATGCTACTATACGGACAGAAACTCCATTATTTCAAAATGTTAATTCCTTCTTAGGGCATTTTAATGGTATATTAAGATACTCAAATGGAAAATATGAATTAGATGTAGAAAGCACAGCACCAACAATAAATACTGTAACTCTTGGGGGAACTCCTTATACAGACCCTAGAATAATTACAGCAGATGACATTATTGGAGCAATCAATATTGATGATGCAGGGCTTAAAGGAAGTGCTAATAGTGTTAGTGTTTCAATCCCAGATCCTCAAGTACGTTTTGATAACAGAAACATTACTTTTTATAAATCTGAGTATTTAAAAGAAGATCGTGGAATTCCTAAAAAGAAAAGTGTAAAGAATCCTTTTATTACAAATTATTTTAATGCAAGAATTAACGCAGAACAATACTTAGATCAATCTAGATTTTCAAGAAAGATCAATTTTCAAATGGGCCCGAAAGGATTGTTACTATTAGCAGGAACTTTAATAAAAGTAACTTATCCTCGATTTAATTGGGATGAAAAACTATTTAGAATTAGTAACTTACAAATTAAAGAAGATTGTTTAGTACAAGTTACAGCCGAAGAACACGATGATAATAGTTACCTTGTAGAAGGAAAAGATAAAGATATTTTTGGTATTGGCTCCGCGACTGGGTCTAATATTCCGGGGCCGCTACCTACAGGGACGCCTGTTGCAGAAAGTTTAACTGCAACTACTAATTTACAAGGCAAAATTAAACTATCTTGGGCTAATAATGTTAATTTTGACAAGGCAGATAATTGGTCTACAGAAATATGGTATAACAATAACAGTTCTTTTAATGGAGGAGATACAGCTTCTAGGTTAATTAGTGGTTTAACAGATCCAGAGTATGACCATAACTTACAGGATATAACTGCAAACACTAGTTATTATTATTGGATTCGTCACGTAAAAGATGTTGCTACTAAAGGCAGAGGAAATAAAAAAGTTGAGGTACCTTCTCTTTTCGAGCCTCTTAATAATACTAGTGGGGTCGAAGGAACTGCTTGGATTTTAGCGTCTGGTACTGGTGTAATATACCTCTACAAGAGCTCTGCAGCGGAACCTACTGATGACCCTAGCGATGACATTTATTTTCCTACTCTTACAGTACCTCTTTCAGGTACTGATGCAGGAAAGATAACAGGTGTAGCTGCGACAGGACAGGGCGCTGCAGCAATTACTAATACTCAAGTTACAATAACACCACATGCTTCTGATATAGTAACATCAGGGAATTTCGTTGTAGATTCCACTTATACTATCGTAACTCCGGGGACAACAGAATTTACACTTATTGGTGCAGCGAATAATAATGTTGGCACCGTTTTTACGGCAGAGGGGGCAGGGGCAGGTACTGGTACTGCAACTATGGCATCGGGCGCTTCTGCTACAGCTACTCTAACAAATGGGGTAGTAACTGCTGTTGCTATTACAACAGGTGGTACAGGTTATATTAATGTACCTACTATATCAATAACTGGTGGGGGAGGCGAATCTGCGGCAGTAACGGCTACAGTACAGAGCGGGGCTGTTCACTCGTTAACAATTACAGCAGGAGGAACCAATTATAGTAACAATCAAATAATCGATACTCAGGGTAATGCTACAGGATGGTACACTATTCCTAGAACTCCCGATTTTGAACAGTCTATATGGCTTGTTGCTGCAACTGCAAACGGGGCAGGATCCTCAGATGATATTAGCAGATCGGAGTGGACAGAACCTGCTAAGTTCTCTGGTATGGATGGTATGTTCACAGGCTCAGTAACACTGTACCAAACAAGTAATATCGCTCCTGGAGGAGTACCAACTGCGCCTGCCTTGCCCGATAATGATCTTGTTTGGAACTTTGAAGACTCAGATTGGATGGCCCCCGACAATGATGATGGTGACTGGAGTCAGGAGGAGAGTCCTACTACTATAAATAATAAGTATTTATGGAAAACTACAGCAGCAGTATTAGCTAATCGAAATTCTGATGTTAGTGTTAATGGAGGAGATACTACTACTACTGTGCAGGGCGCGACGTTGCCGCCGCTGGTACCTAACAATGGAGACTGGTCAGACGCTAAAAATATCCGTACTTTTGCTGAAGAAGGTGAGAGCGCAAAAGCAGTAAAACTGCAGGCGAGCAGATATGTAGTAGCTTATTCGGAAGAAGGGGCCGCGCAGGGCGACGATATTGTATTAACTTGGGACTCCCAAAATACTACTTCTCCAACTTATAGAGTTACTGTAGGCACAACCCAGATATACCCTTCTTCAGGCACTTCAGGCTCTTTAACTACTGTTGACCTACCATCTAATCTAGAACCCGCTTTAGAAGGACATATCACAGTAACTGTACAGGTATATGAGGCGGGGGAAGTAAAAGGAACTGACAGTATTACCATATATGCAGTACAAGATGGTAAAGATGCCATTACTATTGTAGTACCTAATGATAATCATACTATACCCGCTGCTAGTGATGGTTCTGTATCAACCTCAAACCCCGATAATTATCTAGGATCAGGAACTGACATACGAGTATTTAAAGGAAGTACTGCAATACTTTATGATGCTGCTGCTAATAATAATAAATTCAGGGTTTCTTCACAAGTTACAGCAGGTACTATAGCAGCAGGAGGCATCTCTGCGGCGACCTTTGGAGGGGTAACCAACAATACTGCTCGAGTTGCGAAGCATAGCGGTATGTCTACGGATACAGCCACTATTACTTATACTATAACTGTAAGAAATAATGAAGGAGAGGACGTTGTTATTATTAAAGAACAGTCTCTTTCTAAAGCTAAAGAAGGGGAGGTAGGAACTTCTTCAAAAGCAGTAAAACTGACAGCTAGCAGATATGTAGTAGCTTATTCGGAAGAAGGGGTCGCGCAGGGCGACGATATTGTATTAAATTGGAGTTCACAAAATGTTACTTCTCCAACTTATAGAGTTACTGTAGGCTCAACCCAGATATATCCTTCTTCAGGCACTTCAGGCTCTTTAACTACTGTTGACCTACCATCTAGTCTAGAACCCTCTATTGGTACAAATATTTTAGTAACTGTACAGGTATATGAGGCGGGGTCTGTAAAAGGAACTGACAGTATTACCATACATGCAGTACAAGATGGTAAAGATGCGCTCACACTTGTAGTTCCAAATAGCACACATACACTTAATGCAGCAGCAGATGGTGCTGTATCAACCTTTAACCCCGATAGTTATATAGGGTCAGGAACTGACATACGAGTATTTAGAGGGTCTACTCCAGTACTTTACGCAGGTCCAGGCAATACTACCTGGGGAAAATTCAGTGTGGCAGCGTCTGGTTCAGGTATAACTGTAGGGTCTATTAGTAAGGTGACCTTTGGAGGGGTAACCGACAATACTGCTCGAGTTGCGAAGCATAGCGGTATGGCAGACAGTACGGATATGGCAGCTATTACCTATACTGTGGTTGTAAGAGATGGTCAAGGAACTGCTGTAACCCTTACTGCAACGCAGAGCATTACTAAAGCTAAAGAGGGAGGGGAGGGAGAGGCAGCTCCAGTTGTTAAATTAACTGGTAGCAAATATGCAGTTGCGTACACTAAGGACGGAGCTCTTGTCCCGAACCAAAGTCTAGTATTTACAGCAACCCCTCAGAATATAGAGGGTACAATTACTTATGAGTTTCTTGTTGGCGGCGAAATAGAAAGAGCTTATGATGGAACTTCAACTTATACTATGGCCTCTACGGATTACCCCGCCTCTGGTTCTTCAAAACTTGTACAAGTAAATGTAAAAGAGGATGGAGTCCTTTTAGCAAATGTATTTGACACCGTTTCTGTCTACGGTGTAAAAGATGGTTCAGATGCTATAACTATTGGAATGTCTAACGCCACCCACTCAGTTTCTTCAACTAACGCCGGCGTTGTAAATAGTGGTGGTACAGTCCCAGAGTCTACTAATGACATTAGAGTATATAGAGGCTCAACTCTTTTAGGCGCTGTTACTGCAACTAATAGTACAGCTGCTAATACTTTCAAAGCTACTGCAGTGGGTACCAATATTACCGTATCTTCTGCCAACGGCACTGCAATGGATCTACTGTCTCCTAATAATACTAATGAAACTCTAAGGTATACAGATCATAGTGCTATGAGTTCGAGCTATGATACAGCCACAGTTACCTATACTATAAAAGTATACGACTCTGCCAGCAACGAGTCAACGCATACTATGAAGCAGACTATTACTAAGGCAAAGACAGGTGAGGTGCCTGATGATGTTCCCAAGATAGTAACTGGTTATATTTATTGGATAGGAACCGGGGTCCCAGGAACTAGCGATATGCCAATTAGTTCTACGACATGGACGTTTGGTGATGGTACTTTCCTTGATTCGACGTTTAACCCCAACATTGGGACCACATCAGTTCCTTGGAGTCTATCTCCCCCAGAAGCAAATGAAACTCGGGATAGTGTATACTATCTTCCTTGGTCTGCTACTCAAACGATTATTGATGGTTCCGCCCAAGATACTGGGCCCGTAACCTTTGTAGGATCCCCTGTGTTAGGATTTAATTTTTCAGGGCTTGTAACCTTTAGTAACCTAGAGGCTTCAAACCCTAATACAACAACAATACATGGCGATAATATTACAACCGGATCAATAGCAGCTCCGGGGTTTAATAGTACAGGGGGCTCTAAACTTAGTTTGACCCTTCCAACCGCTAATACAGGGGCTGTTTTTGAAACTAAAGATGACGGAGGTAATACTGTATTCAAAATAACTCATGAAGGAAACATTACTGCCAATAATTTTGCTCTGGTTTCCGGATCTATTTCAGATAGTGTAACAATAGGAGGTACAACAGCTACTAATGTAGCCACAAATAGTAGTAATAAAACTGGTGGTGCAGTAGGTGCTTGGACTATAGACTCTGACTCTATATATTGCAATACCAAAGAAAGTAATGGTGAACAAGTAGGTGCAGGTGGTGGAATCACTATTAGATCTAATCATGCTACTTATGGTGCAGGAATTCATACTCCTATATTCTATGCCCAATCTGGGGTATCACCAACCTACGCTTCAGAAGCTTTTGGAATCCGTGCGGGATTAGGATCTAGACAGGCAGCCAATGCTAAGGGGCTTTTTATCAGCAAAAGAGAACCAAATGTTGCAGGTTCACCTTATGATGTAACGATTGGTGATCCTGGTTCTAAAAGCTTACAATGGAATGGTACAGATAACATTCTTATACTTGAGGGAGATATGGAAATTTTTAGTAATATTGGTGGCACGGCAACGAGTCCTAAAATCGTGATAAACGGCAATACTATAACGGTATATGATAGTAGTAACAACGCAAGAGTAAAAATAGGAAACTTAGCATAATAATAAGGCTTAAGGTATATCAGTCACCTAAAAAAAATAAATCTTGACTAAATATGTTCTTTAGGATATAATTTCAACATAGAGAAAAATGAATGATTCTAACTACCTATAACTTAATAATTAACCAAAATTATGAGTTTATTATTAGTTTAATAGTTAAAAAAATAAGTTAGTTAAAATTTTATAAACTACTTAAGTCGAGCACGAAGGCGTTCAAAGGAAAATAGTATGGGTGCAGCTAATCATAATTTAGTGATTGATCAGGGAACTTCATTTATTGTTGAATTAGAAATAAAAGAAGATGATGTTGTTAAAAACTTAACTGGATACTCAGCCCGTGCTCAAGCGCGAACAACAAAAGCTTCAGATACTGTAGCAGCTACTTTTTCGTGTTCTATACCTACCCCTTCGAATGGGAAAATTAAAATAGAATTATCTCCTGCTACTTCTAATGCTATGGCTTCCGGTCAATATTTTTATGATTTAGAAATATATACATCAAATGATGCGATTGTAAAACGACTTCTTGAAGGAACAGTGAATTTGACTCAGGGAGTAACGAGATAAGTAATGACAGTTTCTATTACAATTACTGAGTATATTACAGGAGTCGAAACGGTTTCTAGTACTTCAGTTGTAAATATAAATAATCTTGCTATCCCTACTCTTGATGCGAGTGATATCGTATTTGATGCATATGGTAGTATTACGGCAACTACTGTAGAAGAAGCGTTACAACAATTAGCAGACCAAGGCTTTCGATCCGCAGACACTCCTACAGGAGATAATATAGATCAAGGGGACTTTTGGTACGAGACAGACACAGAAACATTATATCTCTACAGAGAAGTATCTTCCAATGCTTATGCTTGGGTTCCAATTGCATTAGGCTCGGGAGATTCGGATACTTTAGATGGGGGGTCTTATTAAGACTCAATAGGCTTTTATTATGGCACAAGTAATTAAAATTAAACGATCTACAGGGTCTACAGGGCCCGGGTCTCTTGCAAAAGGAGAGTTAGCCTATAGTGGAAATAGTAAAACTCTTTTTATAGGAGATCCTGATGATAGTGAGGTAACTGCTATTGGGTCGGCAATTATAAATGAGAATGGTACTACGTCTCTTGCACCAAATGTAACTGCTGCAGAAATTCGTACTTTAGTGGGCGTAGATGCTGCGGGTACTGATAATTCTACAGTAGCAGTTCTTGAAACAAATCTTGCACTTATTGATACTGCTACTACTATTGGTAATGGTGTAACTATGACCACTGGCGGGGACTTAACAGTTACTGGAGACTTAACAGTTAGTGGCGATACTATAACTGTTAATACAGCAACAATGTCTGTAGAAGATCCTTTAATCATATTAGCTAAGAATAATGGCGCAGCAGACGCAGTTGATATTGGATTTTATGGGTTATATGATACTTCTGGCTCTCAAAATCTGTATGCTGGATTGTTTAGAGATGCTAATGATTCTGGTAAATGGAAATTATTTAAAGACAATCGAGCAGTACCGGGGACAACAGTAGATACATCTGGAACAGGATATGCAGTTGCTACACTTGTTGCTGATTTGGAAGGTGATGTAACTGGTGACTTAACTGGTGATGTAACTGGTGACTTAACTGGTGATGTAACTGGTGACTTAACTGGTGATGTAACAGGAAACGTAACAGGAAACGTAACAGGAAACGTAACAGGTAACGCTTCGGGGACAGCAGCTACAGTAACGGGAGCAGCTCAGACAGCTATTACAAGTCTAGGCACCCTTACAGCTTTAACAGTTGATAACCTTGGTATTAATGGTAATACCATTACAGCAAATTCAGGTGCTCTAAACCTTACACCCGCAAGTGGGTCAGCTATTGTACTTGACGGTGCTATCAACGTAGATGCCGGAGTAGTCACGGGTGCAACAAGTATTACATCAACAGCTTTTGTTGGTGATGTAACTGGTGATGTAACTGGTGATGTAACTGGTGATGTAACTGGTAACGTAACTGGTAACGCTTCGGGGACAGCAGCTACAGTAACAACTGCTGCTCAAACCAATATTACTAGTTTAGGTACTTTAACAACACTAACAGTTGATGATGTAGCAATAGATGGTAAAGTTGTTACTATGACGGGCTCTAGTGGCGACACAGCTACATTAACAGTAGGTACTAATGGTACATTAGATATAACTACAGTAGATACTGCAGCTGCAGCCGCGAATATGACACTTACTGCAGACGGAACTTGGGAAGCAGTTGGTTCTACAATAACATTGGATTCAGGTGGAGCAATTAATCTTGAACCAGCTGCCGGATCAGTAATTTTATTAGATGGAACAATTAGTGTAGATGCCGGAGTAGTCACAGGTGCAACAAGTATTACATCAACAGCTTTTGTTGGTAACGTAACTGGTAACGTAACTGGTAATCTTACTCTTGATGGTGTAACTTTTACTAATGTAGATGATGAGGATAATTTTACTGATGATGATGTTTCACTTATGACCTCAGGTGCAATTAAAGAAAAAATTGAAGATTATGGATACGGAACGGGCGATATTACCGCAGTGACAATTAACAATACTGTAGATAATTCACTTACAGGAGCTGGAACGACCGGCACCTCAGGAAGTATTACATTTGACTTATCAGTAGGAACTATAGACGGCGGAATTTACACATAGGATAAAATATGGTTCAGATAATTAAACCAAAGCGTAAGTATTCTTCTGGCGCACCTACTACAGGGGACCTTGAAGTAGGTGAGATTGCGATAAACACTGCTGACAAAATATTATATATTCGGGATAATACGGGTATAGTTGAAGTTGCTGGTGGTGGAAGCGGCGGTGGCGGCGGCTCTACTACAGAAGTTACTCAAACAAGTCATGGGTTTTCAGTAAAAGACTGTCTTCGCCATAATGGAAGTGCCTGGGTAAAAGCACAGGCAAATTCAGCTTCTACTTTAGCACTTGGAGTTGTTACAGAACGAGCAAATGCTAAT
>Ga0187827_10003354_pt1 | contig 20735 bp, 13 predicted proteins | sample ETNtaG_39_FD_167969 | JGI IMG/M metagenome (GOLD analysis project Ga0187827, IMG submission 167969) | Marine microbial and viral communities from oxygen minimum zone, Eastern Pacific Ocean - ETNP2014_SV_150_PacBio MetaG (Illumina Assembly) | ecosystem: Environmental > Aquatic > Marine > Hypoxic... | reverse complement strand
ATCTAATGTTTTTTTCAACGATTCCCAACCGCTTACTCCCATACTCTCATAAAAAGCAACATTAGGTTTATAAGCTACACAAAAATCTTTTGTTGCATCAATAATTTGTTTGTTAAACTCAAAAATCGGATCTTCAATCTCTAATAAATGAGATGGAATTTTACTAATATCTGTATCTAAACCGATACATAAAAAAGATTGCTTTAATTTTATTTGGGATATCAGTTCTTCTCTATTCATCTGAAGTAGTTCCTTCTTTTAGTTTTTCTGCATTTTCAGCCAATTGCAACTGATCAATAAACTCCTGTATATCACCTCCTATTATATTCTGCAGATTATATTTTGTAAGCCCAATTCTGTGCTCTGTAACTCTCCCTTGAGGATAGTTATAAGTCCTTATCTTTTCAGATCTATCTCCAGAAGATACCATTGTTTTTCTGTTTTTAGCGTCTTCTTCTAATTTCTTTTGTAGCTCCATTTCATAAATCCTAGAACGCAAGACTTTCAATGCTTTATCATGATTTTTGTGTTGTGATTTTTGATCCTGACATTGAGCTACTATTCCAGTAGGAATATGTGTTAATCTCACAGCAGAATAAGTAGTGTTTACCGACTGACCACCAGGACCTGAAGAGCAATAAGTGTCTTTTCGGATATCAGTAGATTTTAACTCAATATCAAATTCTTCTGCCTCAGCGAGTACAATTACTGATGCAGCTGAGGTATGCACACGTCCTTGAGTTTCTGTTTGAGGAACTCTTTGCACCCTATGTACTCCACTCTCAAATTTTAACTGTCCATAAACATTCTCACCATTTATATTGAAAATAATTTCCTTGTAACCTCCTACGGTTCCCTCCGCAATATCAACAAGTTCAGAACTCCATCCTTTTGATGATGCAAAAGCTATATACATTCTATAAAGATCCCCGGCAAAAATTGATGCTTCATCACCTCCAGTTCCGGCTCTTATTTCCATTACTGCATTCTTAGAATCAGCAGGATCCTTAGGGATTAATAATACCTTAATTTCTTCATCCATCTGTTCTTTTCTTGGTAAATTCTCATCCAATTCCATCTTTGCCATTTCCTTCATTTCTGCATCATCAGAATTGGATAAAATTTCTTTTGCTTCAGCAATATTTCCAACTAAATTACGATATTTAAAATAAGCTTTTACAATAATATCTAAATCTTTATATTCCTTACTTAATTGAACATAAAGTTTCATGTCATTCATTGCATCAGGAGATGAAATTAGTTTCTCGACTTCCTTATATCTATCATTAATTGCACTTAATTTGTCTAACATCTCAATATATAAATGTTCCGAATTCGGAAGTGATTGTTAATTTTTTTCCTTCAAAATTTTCTACTCTACCAATAACTTTAGCTTCAACATTAAAAGATTCAGAAATGGCAATAATATCATCTGCAATTTCCTGAGAAACATACAACTCCATTCTATGCCCCATATTAAAAACCTTATACATTTCTTTCCAATCTGTACCAGATTCTTTATGAATTAATTTAAATAATAGTGGTAGATCAAACATATTATCTTTTATCACATGTGCATTTTCCACAAAATGTAATATCTTGGTCTGAGCACCTCCACTACAGTGCACCATTCCATTAATTTGACTTCTGTATTTATCCAAGATGATTTTGATAATAGGCGCATAAGTTCTAGTAGGAGAAAGTACTAACCTCCCAATATCAAGTTCAGAATTTTCAATTATATCAGTTAATCTTTTAGACCCAGAATAAACTAATTCTGATGGAATTAATGGATCAAAACTCTCAGGATATTTTTCTGCAAGATACTTAGCAAAAATATCATGTCGAGCAGAAGTAAGACCATTACTTCCCATTCCCCCATTATATTTATCTTCATAAATTGCCTTTCCAAAAGAAGACAACCCAACAATAACATTTCCTGCTGTAATATTGGAGTTATCAATTACGTCCTCCCTTCTCATTCTTGAAACAACTGTTGAGTCAACAATAATCGTACGAACCAAATCACCAACATCAGCAGTCTCGCCCCCGGTTGCAATGATCTTTACACCATACTTTTTATATTCCGCTAAAAGTTCTTCAGTACCATTAATAATTTGCGTAAGCACATCACCATTTATTAAAGATTTATTCCTCCCAATTGTTGATGAAAGTAAAATGTTTTTAGTAGCACCTACACATAAAAGGTCATCAATATTCATAATAAGTGCATCTTGAGCAATTCCTTTCCAAACAGTAGCATCCCCTGTTTCTTTCCAATATATATATGCTAAAGAAGATTTTGTCCCAGAACCATCCGCATGCATTATTAAACAGTAATCATTATCTCCAGTCAAATAATCTGGGACTATCTTACAAAATGCCTTAGGAAAAAGCCCTTTATCTACTTTCTTTATTGCATTATGAACATCTTCCTTATCTGCAGAAACCCCTCTTTGATTATATCTATCTGTTTTCATTTTCTTACAAATAAAAAAGCATCCTTAAAAAAGGACGCTTTTTTGAATATCATATTTTGGTTAGTTGTTATCTGTCGGTATATCTTCAACATTTTTTGTTTCTTCTTTATCTTTTAGCTCAATTGTTGGTCCTTCTATTTCTTTTTCTTTCTCTTTAGGTTCAGATACATAATCCTGACTAACTACCTTAAAAGTAGTTCTTCTATTGTATTGATGCGCTTGCTCTCTATTTTTTCTTCTTCTTAATTTATCGATGTAATCCTTTGTTAGCACATCACCAAGTTTAAGTTTTCCATCCTTATAGTCTATTACATACGGCTCAGATTCTCCCATTCCTTTTGCTGTTAACCTTTCTATATCGATTCCATTTGCTATCAAATAGTTAATACAAGCATCAGCTCTTTTTTGAGAAAGAATTTTGTTTTGTAAATCTGTACCTCTATAATCCGTATGCGAACGTAACTCAATAGTAATATTTGGATTTTCATTAAGAGTAATAATTAATACATTTAAATCTTCGATGGATTTTCCTCTTAAATCCCATTTTGCATAATCGTACTCAATTCTCGGTAAGATAATCTCTCTAATGATGGGATCCAATTCAAAATCTAAAACAAAATCTTTATTGTGTTCTTCACCAACTGTGGTTAGTGTCTTTTTCTTTCTCAAATAGCCCTCCATAGAAGCTACAATTTCATAAGAAGTAATTGGTTTTATTTTTTTATAGTTATATGATCCAGAATTGTCAGTTTTCATATCTTTTGATTGTTCATCAGAACCTATAAGTTGAACATTTGCACTTGTAATAATTGCTCCAGTTTTTGAATCTGTCACCACACCTCTTAAAGTAAAAATAAGTGGAGGTAATTCAAATTGATATATATCATCACCACCTTTACCTCCAGCTCTATTTGAAGTGAAATAACCTCTTTCTCCATCTTTCTCAATAATCATCCCAAAATCATCAGCAGGAGAATTTATTGGTGATTTTAAATTAATAACTGAAGTGAAACTTAAATTGCTGTCAGGAGAAGACTTAAGGATATCCAATCCTCCCATACCAATATGTCCGTCAGAAGCAAAATAAAGTGTGCCATCAGAATGAAGAAAAGGAAACATCTCATCACCGGAAGTATTTATTGCAGGGCCTAAATTCATTGGATCACTCCACTGATTCCTTTTTATTTTTTGCACAACCCAGATGTCTTTACTTCCATAACCACCTGTTTGATCAGAAGAAAAGAAAATTGTACTTTCATCAACCGAAACTGCAGGGTGTCCTACTGTTACTCCACTATCAACTTTTATTTGAAGCTTTTTTGCTTCTGTCCACAATTTACCTTTTCTTTGAGATACATAAATATCACATCCTAATTGTTTCTTTTTTTCCACCTTACATTTAGTGAAATATATTGCTGAACCTCTTTGATTTAAATACATAGGACCTTCATTTGCATCTGAGTTAATAGTTTCCATCTCAGGTATAGGAGAACTCCATTTTGCCTTTTTACCAATTCTAGTTTTATAAATATCCATGAAACTCTCTCCTGTTCTCTCGTCAACACCACTACCAGCAGAACCTTTTCTGGATGAAGCAAAATAAATCTCAGTATAATTTTTATTACCAAAAGCTGGAGAAAAATCAGAATACCTTGAATTAATAATAGGCATTAAAGCTACTTTATATCTTGTCGGCTTCACCTCCCAATCCATAGCAAGTTGACACGATTTAACTCCTTTTTCACCTCTAATATCTGTAGGGTTTAATTTTACATACTTTTTATATTCTTGCAAAGCTTCCTCATACTTTGCATTTTTCTTCAGCATATCGGCATATCTTAGATACACAACAACATCAGGATATTTGGTTTTTATGGCTCTTTTATAATAACTTTCTGCTCTTTTTGCATCTCTATCTAAGCCCGTTAATCGGTAGCATTCCGCTTGTTTAAAAGTAATTTCTGCCTTTAAAGCTCTATTTTTTGTTTTCTTATAAGCTTTCTTGTATAATTCTGCAGCCTTATAGTATTGTTCTACTGCAAAAGCTTTATCTGCTTTTTTTGTTTTCGAATTAGTAGTGTTCTGAGCCATAGCCTGTAAAACAAAAAACAAAAACAAATTAACCAATAATATTTTTACAAAATATTTCATCTTTTTCTATTTTTAAAAACTTTGCTAAAATAAAGAATAATTTACAAATACAATAAAAAGTGAAATTATAATAATACAACAGTTTGTTAATAAAGTTTTAATAAGTCAGCTAAAAACAACCGAAACAAATAAATACATCCATAGATTAAAATTGTTTTTTTGCTTTTACATTAAAATCCCTTTAAAAAATTAAAATAAGATCTATTATGAAATCGAAACTAGAGTATATTTGGCTTGACGGCTATGTGCCTACACAAAACATGAGAAGTAAAATGAAAGTTGTTAAGGACTTTAGCGGTAATTTAGAAGATTGCCCTATTTGGGCATTTGACGGTAGTTCAACCAGGCAAGCAGAAGGGAAATCTTCTGATTGTTTGTTAAGACCTGTTGCCATCTTTCCTGATCCTGTAAGAGAAAATGGTTATTTGATTATGACAGAAGTTTTGAATGCAGATAGCACACCTCATGAATCGAATGCTAGAGCAAAAATTGATGATGATGATAACGATTTTTGGTTTGGATTTGAACAAGAATATTTCATTATGGACGTAGAAACTCAATTGCCTTTAGGTTTTCCTTTAGGAGGATATCCTGGACCTCAAGGCTTGTATTATTGTTCGGTTGGTGGAAAAAATACACATGGGAGATATTTGGTAGAAGAACATGCTGCTTTATGCATTGATGCAGGTATTAACTTGGAAGGAGTCAACCAAGAAGTTGCCTGTGGACAGTGGGAGTTTCAGCTATTCGCAAGAGGAGCAAAAAGAGCAGGTGACGAGCTATGGATTTCTAGATACATCTTAGATAGATTAACTGAAGATTACAACTATTATATAGATTATCATCCTAAACCTATTAAAGGAGATTGGAACGGATCAGGTATGCACGCTAATTTCTCAAATTCATTATTAAGAGAATGCGGAAGCCAGGAGACTTATGAGAAAATTTGTGAAGCTTTTCGTCCAGTAATGACTGAGCACATTGAGGTGTATGGCGAACATAATGATCAGAGACTAACCGGATTACATGAAACAGCATCTATTAATGATTTCTCTTATGGAATCTCTGATAGAGGAGCATCTATAAGAATTCCCGTAATTACTGTAGAGAACGGATGGAAAGGATGGCTGGAAGACAGAAGACCCGCATCAAATGCGGATCCTTATAAAATTGCAGCAAGAATTGTAAAAACGGTAAAAGAAGCAAAAATCTGATTTAACTAACTCTCTATATAAAGAGCATTCATTTAAAAGAACGTTCTTTTATTTGTTAAATAGAGATAAAAGATACCCGATATATATAATCAAGAGTAATACCCCCTCTTTTCTAGAAATTTGATTCTTAGAAAAGACATATATTAACAGGCCAACGATAAATGTAATTGTTATCATCCAGAAATAATCAAAAGAGTAAATGGCATCATCTACTATATTTATCTCTTTTATAGAAGCCGTAATTCCTAATACTGCCAAGATATTAAAGATGTTTGACCCTATCAAATTCCCAACAGCCAAATTATCTTCTTTTTTAAATGCCGCAATAATTGATGTTACTAGTTCAGGAATACTTGTTCCAACAGCAACGATAGAAACGGCAATTACCCTGTCTGAAACACCAAAATTTTTAGCAATTCCTTTTGTAGAATCGACCAAGAAATCAGCACCATATTTTAACAAAAAAATACCTGTAGCTAAAAACAAGATATTCTTTATAACAGAATCATGAGATGCCTTTTTCAACAACTCATTCTCTTCAGTTGCAGATTTTAAATGATCTTTCCTTGACGTTAAAATAAGTAGCCAAGAAAAAATAAGAAGTAGCACAACAAAGAGAACCCCAACGCCAACAGGAATACCCTTAAAGAGATATAATACACCCCCTAACACAATTGAAGCGGCAAGCATTATTGGATAATTTAATCTCAATGTTTGTTTTGAGATTTTAACTCTAAAAATCATTGCGGTTATTCCAAGAACTAAAGTGATATTCGCAATGTTGGATCCAATCACATTACCAAATGCAATATTACTACTCTCATCAAGCACAGCCTGTAAACTAACAAACAACTCAGGAGAAGATGTAGCAAAAGACATTATTGTCATACCTACCACCAAAGTAGAAATCTTCATTTTCAAAGCTAAAGAGACAGATCCTCTAACTAATAACTCTCCTCCAAAGAACAGTAGGATTAAACCTAATAATAAAAATATTGTGAGACTCATTATTTATCTAAATCAAAATCATCAGTTATTTTCCCAGCGCTATCACGAATATCCTTTTTTATTTCATTAGATGCATCTTTAACCTCACGCATAGCTTTACCAAGACTTCTTGCAATCTCTGGAATTTTATTTGCACCAAAAAACATAACCATAAAAAGTAGTATAATTAGAATTTCAATACCTCCTATAAATAAAAACATGTAGCAAAAATAAAAAAAACCGAGCAATGCTCAGTTTTCTTTTATATAATCTCTATGGATAATTGGCTTTTGCAAAATACTATCTGCCAACAACTAATTCTTTTCTTCTTTTCTTTTAAGTGTATCCAACATAATAGGAGAGGCCACAAACAAAGAGGAGTAAGTACCAACAAGAACTCCTACCATTAAAGCAAACATAAAACCTCTAATTACTTCTCCTCCAAAAATAAAGATTACTAAAAGTACAAAGAAGGTTGTCATGGAGGTGTTAATTGTTCTACTAAGGGTACTGTTAAGGGCATCATTCATAACCGTTTGTATCTCCCTTCTTTTATGCATCCCCATATATTCTCTAACTCTATCAAAAACAACCACTGTATCATTAAGTGAATAACCTATAATAGTTAAAATTGCCGCAATGAAGGCTTGATCAATTTCTAAAGAGAAAGGTAAGATTCCATAAAATATGGAGAAGATAGAAAGCACAATAAGTACATCATGGAAGACTGCAGTAACTGCACCTAAAGAGAACTGCCATTTCTTAAATCGAATCAATATATAAAGAAAAATAACTAGTAAAGAGAAGAAAACTGACCAAATTGCTGCATCTTTAATATCGTCTGCGATGGTTGGCCCTACTTTCTGAGAACTCATTACTTCATAACTCATTTCCATCTTAGCAAGCCCTTCATTTAGTTTTCCCTCTACTACATCATCAGCAGTTATTGTATTGTCATCAATTAAGAATTTGGTAGTAATTTTCACTTGATTATCATCTCCAAAAGTTTTTACCTGAGGAGCATATTTGAGTCCCTCAGAATCAACAAATACAGTCGTTAACTCTCCTCTTAAAGCTTCATTATCAACATCATCATCAAATCGTACAACATAAGTTCTACCCCCAACAAAATCAACTCCATAATTTAGCCCTTTAGTTAGCAATGAGCCAATTCCTAAAAGAACAACAATAGCAGAGAGGATATAGAATTTTTTTCGTTTTCCGATAAAATCAATAGCTGTATTTTTAAAAGCTCCATCTGTTAGTTTAGTAGAAAATCTTATTTCTTTATCTTTGTTTAACCTTCTGGAAATTACTAGTCGGGTAATAAAAATCGCTGAGAACAATGAGGTTAAGATACCAATCACAAGTGTTGTAGCAAACCCTTTAATTGGCCCTGTACCAAAAGTATAAAGAATAATTCCAGTAAGTAAAGTTGTTACATTAGCATCAATAATGGCATTATAAGCATTATTATAACCATCTTCTATTGCTAAGCGGATACCTTTTCCGCCAGTTAACTCTTCCCTTATTCTTTCGTAAATAAGCACATTAGCATCTACCGACATACCAATAGTAAGTACAATACCAGCAATACCAGGAAGCGTTAAAACAGCACCTATTGAGGAAAGAACCCCAAAAATGAAAAAGATGTTTGCAAGCAGTGCAATATTAGAGACTATACCTGCTCCACTATAATAAAAAATCATATAGACAAGCACTATAAGTAAAGCAATCATAAAGGATTTCAAACCAGCATTAATGGCTTCCTCTCCAAGTGAAGGACCAACAATCGCCTCCTCAATAATTCTAGCTGGAGCTGGTAATTTTCCTGATTTTAATATGTTTGCTAAATCCTTGGCCTCATTGATTGTAAAATTTCCAGTAATTTGAGATCTTCCTCCTGAGATTTCACTTTGCACAGTTGGGAATGAATATACATAGCCATCTAATACAATAGCCACACTCTTACCTATATTCTCAGCAGTTAAACGTTTCCATTGTTTTGCACCTGCAGAATTCATTGTCATGGATACTTCAGGATTTGCATTGAACTGCCCAAAATCCTGTCTGGCATCTGTAACAACATCTCCTTCCAAAGAAGCTTTCCCATCACGGCCAGTAACTTTTAATCCGATAAGCTGCATAAATTTACCATCTTGATCAGAAGGTTTTACCGTATATGCAAATCTAACATCAAGAGGGAAATGTTTCATTACCTCTGGATCTGCTAAATAATCATTCAACTTTGAAGTATCTTTAACTGCACAATAACCAACAACAGGGCCAGGATTTACTTGTCCATTTTGTTGATCTACATTTGGATACAATACCGCATAAAGAGGATTCTCAGCAGCAAATTCTTCAAAAGTAATTTGATCAGAAGAAGTGTCAGCAATAGCAGAATCACCTTCAATCTTACTTAACAAAGAATTTACACCTGTATCTACCTCTGTCTCAACAACCTCTCTCTCTTCAATATCTTGCGTGTCATCTAAAGATTCTAAAATCTCTTCTACTTCTTGTTTTATCGTATCGTTAAGCTCTATTTGCTCTCTTAAATATTTGTTTGCATCCTCCATACTCTGAAGTAATTCAGAATATTCAAAAGTTTCCCAAAACTCTAATTTTGCTGTTGATTGCAATAATTTTCTTGCTCTTTCTGGCTCCTTTATTCCAGGTAATTCTACCAAAATTCTACCAGAAGTTTCCAATTTTTGGATATTTGGTTGAGTTACACCAAATCTATCTATACGCGAACGTAAAATATTAAATGAACGATTAATTGCATCTTCAACCTCTTCTCTTACTACCTTTATAACATCTTTATTGGTAGATGAGAACTGTACTTTATCTCTTAAGTCAGGGGTGCTAAAAATAGCAGCAAGCCCTTTGCCTTCTGCAGGTGCTAAAGCTTCATAAGAAGTTGCAAACAGTGTTACAAAATCTTCTTGAGAGTTCTTTTGCATCCCCAAAGCATTTGCAATAGCTTGGTTAAATACTATATCTTTACTATTATTAGAAAGTGCTTTTATCACATCAATAACTGATACTTCTAAAGTAACATTCATCCCTCCTTTAAGATCCAATCCTAAATTGATTTCTCTCTCCATACACTCTTTGTAAGTGTAATCTTTCATCCAAATATCATACACCTTCTCACTACTAATAGAATCAAGATAATATTTTTCTTTCTTTATTCTTTCTAATTCAAGAATCTCTTCAATTAGTGTTGAATCAAGCAAAGAATCATTACTGCTTGATCTCAAACCTGAGATTAATTGTTCACTATTCACGTTTACATAATTATTGGCATATTCCAGAGCGTCATCTTGCACTCCATCAGATACCCATGTGAATGATAGTTGATATAGGCAAATCAAAGCAAATAGGATTGCGAATATTTTAATTGCGTTTCTGTTTTGCATTATTTTTATTTTATTATTTCTAGCTTATTTTTCCCGAGCTGCAAATATAAAATTTCATTCTTACATAAGCAATAAAATATCAGAGCTTTTATTTGGGAAAGTTCAGATTCTATTATTTTGATTATCGCTATCTTTGTATCAAAAATATTTGAGATGAAAAAATCTATCCGTTTGATATGTGCTGTTATTTTTATATCAAAATGTGTTTCTGCTCAAGTACATTTTTCAAGAGACACTTCCGTTTTGGTTTCGGAAAACGGAACCCAACTTAATCAAGCTTGGGTGGGCGGTGTAAATGCTATGCAACCTTCCAAGATCGATTTAAACATTGATGGAATAAACGATCTTATCTTTTTTGACAGAAGTGGAAATAAAATTTCTCCCTTCTTAAGTATTAATAATGAATATGTTTTTGCCCCTGAATATAGATTAGCTTTTCCTAAATTGCATGATTGGGTACTTTTAGAAGATTATAATTGTGATGGCAAACAAGATATTTTTGCTTATTCTTCTGGAGGATTAGAGGTTTATAAAAATACCTCAACCACATCTTTATCTTTTTCTAAAGTAACCTCACTTTTACTTTCCAATTATGGCCCTAATAATTTTAATATGTTTGTTAGCAGTGTAGATATACCTGCAATTTCAGATATAGATGATGATGGCGATTTGGACATCTTAACTTTCGCAATAACTGGAGGTTTTGTGGAGTTTCATAAGAATTTGGCAATAGAAAACTATGGTAATTGCGACACTTTAGCTTTTCAGTTTACCGAAAGTTGTTGGGGAAATTTCTTTGAAGGGTTAAATAGTTATCTGGTTAATTGTACCTTTTGCACTCCAGATAGTTGCTCTCCTGCAATTTTGCCAAATAACTCAAATAGTAAACAAAAACATAGCGGTTCTACTCTTCTTGCTCTTGATATAGATGATGATAACGATAAAGATTTAGTTTTAGGAGATGTCAGTTTTACTAATATGAATTTACTTACAAATGGTGGAGATAATCAAAATGCAAATATGATTACTGTTGATAGTTTGTTCCCAAAAAACAATAATAACACATTACCAACTGATTTACATCTTTTCCCTGCTCCTTTTTATTTGGATGTTACCCATGATGGTATAAAAGATCTAATCGTTACAACTAATAGTCAAGCTAATTCAGAAAATTTTGAAAGTGTATGGCTTTTTTCTAATAGCGGAACAAATACTTTGCCTGATTTTAATTTCGTTAGCAAAGCATTTATACAAGATGAGATGATTGATTTAGGAGAAGGAGCTTATCCTTCATTCTTTGATTATAATAATGATGGCTTGCAAGATTTGGTTGTGGGAAACTATGGATATCATGATATTAATGGGAATGACATCTCTGGACTAGCTCTTTTTGAAAATACAGGTACACTTTCTCAACCTAGTTTTGATCTAATAAGCAGAGATTTTACTAATATATCTACAATGAACTTGAATGTGACTTTAAATATTCCAGCAATGAATATTTATCCTGCTTTTGGTGATTTGGATGGAGATAATGATAAGGATATGATTTTGGGAGACGCAGAGGGGAAACTGCATCTTTTTACCAATGACGGCTCAATACCTACCAACTTTACATTGAATACTGTAAACTATGAGAATATTGATGTAGGTTATTTTGCCACCCCTCAATTAGTAGATGTAAATCGAGATGGGCTTTTAGATTTATTGGTTGGTGATATGACAGGAACAATTACCTACTTCCCTAATAAGGGAACCATAAATCTAGCAGTATTTGATAGTACTATTTCTAACTTTGGTGGTATTGATGTAGATGCTTCATATATTAGCACAGGTTATAGTGCCCCTTTTTTGATAGACATTAATGGAGAATACCATTTATATATAGGCTCTAATTATGGAGGAATTTATCATTACAATCATATTGATGGAAATTTAAGTGGCAACTTTAATTTAATAAGTAGTACTGAACAAAATATTGAGGAAGGAGCTAGAACTGCTTTAGCAATTAAGGATTTAAATAACGATCTAATACCAGACATTATGTTAGGTAACTATTGTGGAGGACTTTCTTTTTTTGTTGGTGACACCTTAACAGCTACAGATATTAACGACCATTATGCTACACCCTTATTAGTTTATCCAAACCCTGCAAATAAAAACTTGTTTGTACAAAGCAAACTAACTGGAAATATAAAGCTCTATTCTGTTTTAGGAAAATTATTACTCTCAGAAGAGAAGACTACACAGAACCATAATCTTGATATTGGTAAACTGCCAAATGGAATTTACATTATTAGGTTAGGTAATTCTAATAATAAATTTGTTAAGGAGTAAATTCTGGATTTTCAATAAAATCCGGATCGGAGAGTGCTTTCAAAAAAGCAATGAGATCCTGTTTTTCTTGATTTGTCAACTGTAAACCCCCAATATTTAGTTTCTTCATTAATGGATCAACTGTTGATGAATAGTTTAACCCACTATTATAATGCTCCACCACTTCCTCTAAAGTAGAGAATCTCCCATCATGCATATAAGGAAAAGAAAATTCTATATTACGCAAAGTTGGAGTTTTAAATTTTCCATTATCTGAAGGCAAACCTGTAACTTTTGCTAGGCCTAGATCAGTAAATGGTTCCGCATCTAGCCCATTATTATGAAAAAGATTATCCATAAACATTTCTGTTCCATGGCAATGAAAACAATCCCCTTTCTCGGTATTAAAAATAACATAGCCATTAAGTTCTGATGGCGTAAGTTGAACCTCTTGACGTAAGTATTTATCATATTTTGAATTAGAAGAAATAAGTGTTCGTTCAAACTGAGTAATTGCCTTTACCACATGAGTAGAATCAATATCATCTATATTGAATGCTTTTTTGAACAAATCCTTATATATAGCATTGGAATTAAGCGTATTCTCTACATTTTTCCAGGTATTATTCATTTCTATTAGGTTTACAACAGGACCAAATGCCTGATCTTCTAAAGTTATGGCTCTACCATCCCAAAAATTAGAAGCGTTCCAACCTACATTAATAATAGTTGAAGCATTTCTATCACCAAAAGAGCCATTAATACCTTGGCTAAATCGATTAGTATCAGAAAAAGCAGCAGATTGCAAATGACAAGAAGAACAGCTTTGGGTCCCATCTCCACTAAGAATAGGGTCATGAAAAAGTTTTTTCCCTAATGCAACACCTTCAATGGTCATAGGATTATTCTCAGGAACTGGCATATTTGGAAAGCCACTTGGGGATACAATAGCATAAGGAGTTGTTTGGTGTGGTGAGATAGTATCAAAAATGCAACTACCATCATTATAAGTTGCTAAACTATTATAATTCAGGGCATTTTGATCAATACAACCGAAAATTATAGGCAAATCCTTCTTGCAAGAGAGAAAGAAAATTACAAGAAGTAAAAAGAAAACCCTCCTTTTCATATTATTGATTTACTGAAACAGAAAAAACATCTGTCATTCCGTTCTGTTTCAATTGCATTTGTTTATTACTATCTTCCATTATCCCATCAGAGGTGAGGGTAATTGTATTTGGATTATCATACCAATTATTTATTTCCATATTAATTATTACAGTTGTATTAACATTATCTATATTTATTGCAATAGGTAAATTCGTGTTAAATGAGAAGTCTATCCCATCTGTACCTCCTGTATGTGTTGCATATCCTTGAAGAGCCGTAGTAAAGTCACCTTCTAACTGCATATAATGATAGCCTCCCCCCATAATCTCTGGCCAAGCAAATGATGGAAAGAAACTTTCATTTAAATATAAATCCGTGATATTTTTTATAGAATCTAATCCCATTGTAAATGAGATAGAGGAATAATGAGCACTATTTAGATCTTGAATCTCTAAATTAAATGTTGAAGAATCCGAAATAGTTATAAAGTGTACTTCATCCAAAAGAAAACTATTTCCATTTACTGTATGCAGTGTGATATCTGAAATTAAATACCTTAATGTTTGTACATTATAATTCTGACCAGCTGCATTTGCATATATCATTTGATCTATCTCTAATGGCTCTTCATCAACAGTATGAGTAAAATTTAATGATAAATTATATCTGCATGATTGATCATCTTCCTCAGCATCAGCATTGTAATTTGTAGCTGCGAAATCAGTACACCCTTTTTCTTTTTTACAAGAAATAAAGATTAAACTGCATCCTAAAATAATAAGGCACGTTTTTTTCATTTTTTTATAATAATTTATAGAATCCAAAATTAAATAAACTAATTAACTTAATATATGATAAAAAACATAATAATAAAGAATCTTATGTGTTCAATAAAGATTTATGCTAATGCGCCTATTTCGCTTAAAAGAGAGTTGGTTTTCTTTACTCCCTCAGCAGAAGTTTTTAATTGGGCTTTTTCTATATCATTCAATTCAATCTCCACAATTTTTTCAATTCCGTTTCTTCCAAGAATAACAGGTACTCCTATGCATAAATCATCTAAACCGTATTCTCCTTCCAAAAATGACGAACAAGGAAACATCTTATGTTGATCACAAACTATGGATTGAACAAGTGATGAAACTGCTGCGCCAGGCGCATACCAAGCTGAAGTGCCTAACATTTTAGTAAGGGTTGCCCCCCCTACTTTAGTATCTTCCAATACTTGTTGCAATCTTTCTGCTGGTAATAATTCAGTAACTCTTACCGAATTTCTTGTAGCTAAACGAGTAAGAGGCACCATGCCAACATCAGAATGTCCTCCAATTACCATTCCATCTATATCCGATATTGGGCAATCAACAGCCTCTGCTAATCGGTATTTAAAACGAGCACTATCCAAGGCTCCACCCATTCCTATAATTCTGTTTTTGGACAATCCCAAAATCTTGTGAGTTAAATAAGTCATGGTATCCATTGGATTACTTACAATAACCAGAACTACATCAGGGGAGTGTGTAATTAACTGTTCAGCAACTGATTTTACAATTCCAGCATTTATACCAATTAGTTCTTCACGTGTCATTCCTGGTTTTCTTGGAATTCCTGAGGTGATTACTGCTACGCTGCTTCCTCCTGTTTTGGAATAATCTCCAGAGGTTCCAGTTATTTTGGTGTCAAATTCGTTTAAAGATGCTGTTTGCATTAAATCCATTGCTTTTCCTTCTGCAAAATTCTCTTTAATATCAACTAAAACCACCTCTGAAGTAAAATTTTTAATAGCAATATATTCTGCACAACTTGCTCCTACTGCCCCTGCTCCAACGACTGTTATTTTCATGATTTTTTTATTTATTTTAGTTTGTATCTGACCCTTTTTTCTTTTAATTTCTATAAAAAATAATCGAGCCTAACTATCCTTTAAGCATCAACATTTGCATATTTTGCATTGGCCTCAATAAATTCTCTTCTTGGTGGCACTTCATCCCCCATTAGCATAGAAAATACTCTATCAGCCTCTGCCGCACTATCAATTGTAACCATTTTTAGAGTTCTTTTCTCCGGGTTTAAGGTAGTTCCCCAAAGTTGTTCGGCATTCATTTCTCCTAATCCTTTATATCTTTGAATGCCAATATTCACTTCTTTTCCTCCCTTCATCTCTTCTACCAAAATATCTCTTTCTTCATCTGACCAACAATAGCGATGGTCTTTTCCTTTCTTTAATAAATATAAAGGTGGAGTTGCAATATATACATAACCCTTCTCAATTAACTCATACATATAACGAAAAAAGAAAGTCAAAATTAAAGTAGCTATGTGACTGCCATCAATATCGGCATCTGTCATTATTACCACTTTATGATAGCGTAATTTTTCGGTGTTTAGCGCCCTTTCATCCTCTTCAGTCCCAACAGAAACACCAAGTGCAGTATACATATTTTTGATTTCTTCATTCTCAAAAACCTTATGTTGCATTGCTTTCTCTACATTCAAAATTTTACCTCTTAGTGGGAGTATAGCTTGGAAATGTCTGTTTCTGCCTTGCTTTGCAGTACCTCCTGCCGAGTCTCCCTCAACCAAGAAAATCTCGCATTTCTCAGGATCTCTCTCAGAACAATCAGAAAGTTTACCGGGCAACCCTGAACCAGTCATTACACTTTTTCTTTGTACCATCTCTCGAGACTTTCGAGCTGCATTACGAGCAGTAGCTGCCAAAATTACTTTCTGCACAATAGTTTGTGCTTGTTTAGGATTCTCTTCCAGATAATATTCCAACATTTTACTAACCGAACGTGACACAGCAGAAGTTACTTCTTTATTTCCCAATTTGGTTTTAGTTTGTCCTTCAAATTGTGGTTCCATTACTTTTACTGAAATTACAGCAGTCAAACCTTCTCTAAAATCATCTCCACTAATTTCAAATTTTACTTTTTTCAAAAGTCCAGACGTATCTGCATATTTCTTCAAAGTTCTGGTAAGCCCTCTTCTAAATCCAGAAAGATGTGTTCCTCCTTCATGGGTGTTGATATTATTTACATAAGAATGCACATTTTCGGTATATGAATTATTATATACCATTGCCACCTCAACAGGCACTCCATCTTTTTCTCCATCAAAATAAATAACGTCATTTAAAATGGATTCTCTTGTTCCATCCAAAAATGTAACAAATTCTTTTAACCCTCCTTCAGAATAGAACTCCTCTTTTATAAGATTGCCTTCATCATCTGCTCTCCTTTTATCAGTAATAGAAAGATGAATTCCTTTATTTAAGAAAGAAAGCTCCCTTAATCTTGCTGCCAAAATATCAAAATGATAAACAGTCTCGATAAATATCGTGTTGTCAGGGATAAAAGTAACATAAGTTCCTGTTTTATCACTAGTTCCAATCTCTCTTACATCATACTGAGGTATTCCAATTTTATATTCTTGTTCATAAATTTTACCATTTCTATGTACTTCTACTCTTAAATAGCTAGAAAGTGCATTTACACAGGATACACCAACACCATGAAGTCCCCCAGACACTTTATAAGAGTCTTTATCAAACTTCCCTCCAGCATGCAGAACAGTCATTACCACTTCCAAAGCTGATTTCCCTTCTTTTTCGTGTATATCAGTAGGTATTCCCCTTCCATTATCCTCTACAGTTATAGAATTATCCTCATTAATAAAAACATCAATATGGGAACAATGACCTGCCAACGCCTCATCAATAGAGTTATCTACTACCTCATATACCAAATGATGCAAGCCCTTCTGTCCAATATCGCCGATATACATTGCAGGTCTTTTTCGTACCGCCTCTAAGCCTTCAAGAACCTGAATATTATCAGCATCATAATTCTGCTTATTTTTATTTTCTTCACTCATAAAATTTGTATTAATTATTGCTTTTCTGAAAAACAAGCAAATATACATTTTTACTATCGAATATAGAGCAAATCTTAAGTGTAAAATTGCATAAAGTTTTTCAACAAAAGTTAATAACTTTTAGAAGCTATAACTCACACCAAAAACTCCATTAAAACTAATCTCCTGATAGTTTCTCCAAAGTTCCTTTTTAGAGTTTGTAAGATTGTTCAATTGCAGATAAGCTGAAAGAATTTTGGAGTAATTATATTGTAATCCTAAATTAAAATGAATTTGGGATGGAAGTATTTCTGAAGATGTTCCATTTAGTGAATTTCTATTTCCTAAATAGCTCACTCTTGGCATCAGTTTTATTTTATCTCGTAAATTAATAGGAGCGCTTATATCAAAAGTTAGATTAGGCTTATGATAGATTTCTTTATCCCAATGGTAATAGTTCGTGTTAATATTTAAACTTACTAAATTGTTAATTCTTTTATCGTAGTTAGCATTGATATGTAATTGCGCAACATCAACATAATTTACAGCAAACCGACTATAATCTATAGTTTCTAGTAAATCGAAATAAGCAAGATTTGTTACATTCCCATAAGCAACACTGCCATAAAAAACTTCATCTTTTCCTAATACATTTCTTATAGCTAAAAACAATTCTTGTAAATCTGTTGTTTCTAATTGCTGATTAAATCCATTATTTTTAACTATGCTTTGATTCGTTCCAAATGAATGGATGTAAGGATTCTCATCCGAAAGGGATTTTAAGGTGTTTCTTTGCTCATTATTACGTATCCCACCATAAATCAATAAAATATCTTTTACAAGCTCTTTAGTTGCTTTTAATTGAGGAGAAATTTGCAGTGGTATATTATCAGAGAGGTAATGTAATTCCAAACCAATATCAAAATCAATTCCATATCTTGTAAAAGCAGAAGAAGAGAGGAGAGATAGAGACTTTACATCTGAACTTTCACAATTACAATCCTTATTACTATAATTCAAATAATTATTCAACTCTATTTCCAAATTAATTGGCAAGCCATTAATCTCTTTACTTAAATCTGCACTTAAATGGATTTGATTTTCTGACATTTCATTCAAATCGGAGATAAAGAAAGTAGCATTACGAATCATTTTATTAAGGTCAATCCCTATACTTCTTCTTGTAATCGAAAATTTTGTATAGGAAAAACGATTGTAAAACGGATTGTTTTTTGTTATTGAATTATCAAAATTTCCATTCTTAGTTGTTCCATTCCCATACGTAAAAGCACCAACCCTCTCGTAATCTAAATTAGCAATATATATTTTTTCTTTCTTTATTTTTTTTACATACAGATGTAAATTGTTATTACTTTTTCCTGCTAGTTTATCGTCAATTTTTACATTATTATTAAAATGATTCAATAATATACCGTAATTTAAAGTTTTTGATCTTTTACTATTATGAATTATGTATGCCTTTGTTCCTATTCTAAAACCTGTACCTATAGAAACCTTATTTTTATATAATTTTGAGATGGTTTCCGCTTTTACTTTAGCTGCTTTTAAGGGGCGAGTCTTGTAATTGCTTTTTAAACTATGTTTGCTAACCCCATACTGTTGAGTTTTATCCACCTTTGCTGTATCCGAGAATGTAGCTTGTTCATTTAATTTAGTTGCCTCAGGAATAGAGGGGACAAAACTCTCCGTAACTCTTATTTCAGTTGTTTTTAAATCTTGTGCTTGTAAGACAACTGTACAACAGTAAAATGTTACAATTAAAAAAATCTTATTATTCATTCTCTATAATTTTTGGTGTTTCAGAAGTATCTATCTCTTCTTCAAATAAAACTTCATAATTAATCTCATCATCATAAATATTAATATAACATTCTGGTTCTTGTATGCTTGTCGTATCTACAATCTCAGATTGCAAAATATTCTCATAATTCTTCCTGGCAACAATCAGCAAATCTTCACCTTCATAATTTTCAATAATAGACTTCAAAGTGGCTTTTGCCTGAAATGCGTTTCCTCTTTGGCTGTAAATATCCGACAGCAAAATAAAACCCTTTGCTATCCAATAATCTGATGTAAAATCATTAGCTAATTGATAAATTGTATTTTCTGCAGTTCTCAGACTATCATTCAAATAATTAAGATAAGCTATCATATAAGTAGCTTCTGCACCTACCTTATCTGTAGCAATTTTACCAAGAAAAGAAAATGTATTTTCTGCTTTTGAGAAATTACCATTTGCAAAATAATTACGAGCTAGAATAATGTTTGCTTTATTTCTTAAAGTCTCATCAAGTTTGTCTAATTCAAGAGTTTTTTGTGCATAAGAAACCGAATGTTGGTTCTCCTTTGTTTCAAATCCAAGCATTAGGCGAATAATTGCTTCTCTTTTTACATTATTGTTAGTCGCAATTCGCTCCAAATTCTGATAATAGGTATTTGAATTGTCAAGTTTGTTTTTGGAATAATAGTGTCTTGCCAAATATAAATTAGCTGCTTCTAAATTTTTCTGATTGGATTTTACTACATATTTAAAATGTTTAATTGCACAAATTGTATCCTTCAAATTCTTACAGCTTTCTGCCAAATAATAATTGGCTTCTAAAGCAAAAATACCTTGCTCAAAATTGGATAAGTACTGCTGAAACGTAGTGTTAGACACTACGAAATCACCTTCTACAAATTTCATAAAAGCAGTATTGAAAGTTAATGAATCTTGCTCTGCCTTACTAATACTAATTTGTGGCAATTCATTCACAATCGCTAAGTACTCATCTACTTTAGCGATACTCACATAAGCAGCCCTCAAACCAGAAAGAGCTTCTTTAAAAGACGTAGTATTTGCATATTCATTCAAAACAATCTTAAAAGAGGTAATTGCTTTATCAATCTCATTGGTATTAAGAAAAATCATTCCTTTACTTAAATGTACATTTGCTTTCATCTCTATTTCTGATGTATTTACAAACAGGCTATCGTAATATGCAATTGCTAAGTTCTCCTGATTACTGTTTTTATAATATACTGCCAAATCGAGCAAAGCATCATCATAATAGGTGGATTGTTTGTAATTTTCCTCCAACTGTTTAAGCAGTTTGACTTTTGCAGAACTTTTTCCAATAAGCCCACAACAAACAGATTGATTGTAAATAGAATAATCTGAATCAAACAAATTATAA
>Ga0187827_10003350_pt1 | contig 20762 bp, 22 predicted proteins | sample ETNtaG_39_FD_167969 | JGI IMG/M metagenome (GOLD analysis project Ga0187827, IMG submission 167969) | Marine microbial and viral communities from oxygen minimum zone, Eastern Pacific Ocean - ETNP2014_SV_150_PacBio MetaG (Illumina Assembly) | ecosystem: Environmental > Aquatic > Marine > Hypoxic... | reverse complement strand
ACTTCACTGCACCTTCACTGCAAACTTCACTGCAAATTTTTACGACAGGCATAAAAAAACCCCAGTAAAAACTGGGGTTTTTGAATTTTGTTTTGGGTTGGAACGATTACATTCCCATTCCACCCATACCACCCATACCACCCATACCTCCAGGAGGCATAGCAGGAGCAGAATCTTTTTCTTCTGGCTTGTCAGCTACCATTGCTTCGGTTGTAATTAACAATCCCGCAATTGAAGCTGCGTCTTGTAGGGCTGTTCTTACAACTTTAGTTGGATCTATAATTCCTTTTGCAAACATATCGCAGTATTCTTCGTTTTGAGCATCATAACCTTGATTTGTTTTTTTACCTTCCAAAAGTTTTCCAACAACAACTGATCCGTCAACACCAGCATTAGCTACTATCTGTCTGATGGGAGCTTCCAAAGATTTTCTAATGATGTCTACTCCAGCTTTTTGATCAGCTCCTTTATGTTTTACTTTATCAAGATCTTGAGATGCATAAAGTAACGCGCATCCTCCACCAACAACGACGCCTTCTTCCACGGCAGCTCTTGTTGAGTTTAGTGCATCTTCTACTCTATCTTTTCTCTCTTTGACCGCAACTTCAGTTGCACCACCAACTTTGATTACAGCAACTCCCCCAGCCAACTTAGCTAATCTTTCTTGAAGTTTTTCTTTATCATAATCAGAAGTTGTTTCTTCAATTTGTTGTCTAATTTGAGTGCATCTCGCTTCGATATCAGATTTTTTGCCCGAACCAGCAACAATTGTACTGTTATCTTTGTCAACTTTTATTTTTTTGCAAGATCCAAGATCTCCTATTTTTACATTTTCTAATTTAATTCCAAGATCTTCTGAAATCACCTGAGCACTTGTTAATATTGCGATATCTTCTAACATTGATTTCCTTCTATCGCCAAATCCTGGTGCTTTAACAGCAACCACTTTTAATCCGCCCCTTAGTTTATTGACAACCAAAGTAGCTAGGGCTTCGCCCTCAACATCTTCAGAAATTATCATAAGTGGACGCCCCGCTTGAACAACCGACTCCAACAAAGGTACCATTGGCTGTAAGTTAGTTAATTTTTTTTCGTGTAACAAAATGAGTGGATTTTCAAGTTCTGTAGTCATTTTGTCTGCATTAGTTATAAAATAGGGAGAAAGGTATCCTCTATCAAATTGCATACCCTCTACAACATCAAGTTCTGTAGCGAGTCCTTTTGCTTCCTCAACGGTAATTACACCTTCGTTTCCAACTTTTTGCATTGCTTTAGAAATCATATCTCCAATTTCTTTTTCACCATTTGCAGAAATTGTTCCAACTTGAGCTATTTCGTCACTAGTCTTAACTTTTTTTGAAGAGGATTTTATTTTTTCAATAACATGCTCAACAGCATTATCAAGTCCACGTTTAACATCCATTGGATTCATTCCAGCAGTAACGTATTTACAGCCTTCTTTAACTATTGATTGTGCCAGAAGTGTAGCTGTTGTGGTACCATCGCCAGCTTCGTCGTTTGTTTTGCTAGCAACTTCCTTAACCATTTGAGCTCCCATGTTCTCAAATTTATCCTCTAGATCAATTTCTTTTGCTACTGTTACACCATCCTTAGTTGATCTTGGTGCCCCATAAGATTTGTCAAGCACAACATTTCTTCCTTTTGGGCCCAACGTAATTTTGACAGTATTTGCAAGGGTATCTACTCCTCTAATCATTTTACTTCTTGCTTCTGTATCAAATTTTATAATTTTTGCCATTTTCTTTCTTTCTCCTTAATTTATTTTTTGCTTTTCGAAATTCCCATAATGTCTGATTCTTTCATTATGCTGTATTCTGTTCCATCAATTTTTACTTCCGTGCCTGACCATTTACCAAAAAGAACTATATCACCGACTTTTACATCCATCGGCGAAATTTTTCCATCTTCTGATTTTGCCCCAGGTCCAACGGCCATAACCTCACCTTCTTGTGGCTTTTCTTTCGCTGTGTCAGGAATAATTATCCCTCCAGCAGTTTTTTCTTCGCTATCTAAAACTTTAATCAATACTCTATCGTGCAAGGGTCTGAATTTCATTGCTTTCTCCTATTAAATTCTTTGAATGATATAAATATATAAACATATAATTTCAAGGCTCTGTCAAAATTAACTTAATCTTTAAAAAACATTGAAAATACTATACTTTTCGCATTTATATTGTGTTCATTGATGAATTTTTTGCACTTAAAAAATGGATTACGAGAAATAGTCGAAAATTATAAAATTTTCTCTATAGATTTATGGGGAGTGATACATGACGGGTTATCATTAAATCCCAGAGCTATAGAGGTTTTAGATAACTTGAAAAAAAAAAACAAAAAGTTTATTTTGATGACTAATGCCCCTAGACCAAGGCAAAATGTAGCAAAATTTTTAAGCAAATTAAATTTTAATAAGGAATATTGTCAGAATATTTTTACTTCAGGTGATGCGGCCTTAAATTCATTAAGATCAAACTTTCATGGTAAAAATTTTTTTCACTTAGGTCCAAAACGAGATCTGGATTTATTTATTGAATTTGAAGAAAAAAGAAAAAGCAAAATAGAATCAGCGGAATTTATCTTATGTACCGGTTTATTCGATGATCAAGAGAATGATCTTTTTTATTATAGGAATTTACTTGAAAAATATACCAACAAAAAAATGGTATGTACAAATCCAGATTTAATAATTCATAGAGGTAGCAAAAAAGAATATTGTGCCGGATCCATCGCCAAAATTTTTGAAGAAATGAAAGGAAAAGTAATTTACTATGGAAAACCTTATCCTGAAATTTACAAAGGTTGTATTTATGATGAAAAAAAAGTTTTGGTAATCGGAGATAATTTAAATACAGATATAAGAGGTGCAAATAATATGCATTATGATTCTTTGTTTATAAAAAATGGAATTCATCAAGAAGAATTTAATAGTTTAACATCTGAAAATTTTGGTGAAGTTTTTGACAAATATCAAGTCAAAATTAATTATTATCAAAATCATTTATTATGGTAGAAAACAATGTTTAAAATTTATAATAATTTTATTATTCCAAGAAAATTAAAAAAATCTATCTTATTAATAGGAAACTTTGACGGTTTACATTTGGGTCATCAAAAAGTGTGCAATGAAGCAAAAAGATATAAAAAAAAACATAAGTTAAAGTTGGGAGTCTTAACATTCAATCCTTTACCGGTTATGTTTTTTAATAACAAAATGAGAAACTATAGACTTACGAACGATTCACAAAAATTTATTTTATTAAAAAAAATGGGAGTAGATTTTGTTATTAATAAAAGATTTAATTTACTATTTTCTAAGATTAAATCTGAAAAATTTATTAAAAATATAATAGTAAAAAAAATTGACCCAAAATTTATCTTTGTTAGCAATAATTTTAGATATGGAAATAAGAGAAAAGGTGATGTTAAAGAATTAATTTCTGAAAGCAAAAAATATGGATTTAATGTTATAAAACCTGAACCATTAAGAATTAAAAAAAAAATTGTTTCTTCCACATCAATTAGAGATTTTTTAAAAAAAGGAAAAATAAAGAAGGTAAATAAATTATTATCAAGAAATTGGGTAATTAATGGCGATGTTCAGAGAGGAAGACAATTGGGCAAAAAGCTAGGCTTTCCAACATGCAATATAGATATTAATAATTATATTTTAGCAAAACCTGGAGTTTATTCTGTTAAAGTTATCATAGATGAATCAAAAAAAATTATAAATGGTATAGCCTATCTAGGTTATCGGCCAACCTTTGAAGGAAAAAAACTATTACTCGAGGTAAATTTATTTGGTTTCAATGGAAATTTATATAAAAAAACATTAAATGTATATTTTTTCAACTTTATTAGAAGAGATAAAAAATTTAAAAATAAAATAAGTTTAATTACTCAAATGAAAAACGATTTAACAAAAGCAAAACTTGATTTGAAAAAAAAAATAATTTTATGACAAAAGAAAATTTGAATTTACCCAAAACATCTTTTTCAATGAGGGCCAACCTACCTCAAAAAGAACCAGATATCGTAAATTTTTGGGACAAAATCGATTTATATAAAAAATATAGAAATTCGAGCAAAGGAAAAGAAAAATTTATTCTACATGACGGGCCACCTTATGCAAATGGGCACATTCATATGGGCACAGCGCTGAATAAGATACTTAAAGATATAGTAACAAAATTTCATCAAATGGATAACAAAGACTCAAATTATGTTCCAGGATGGGATTGTCATGGTTTACCAATTGAGTGGAAAATAGAAGAACAGTATAAAAAAAATAAAAAAAATAAAGATGATGTTCCAGTAGGAGAATTTAGGAAAGAATGTCGAGAATTTGCAAATAAATGGATACATATTCATATCAAAGAGTTTAAACGACTTGGAGTAATTGGTGATTGGAAAAACTATTACTCTACGATGAGCTTTGAAGCAGAAGCTGAAATTGTAAGAGAACTTGGAAAATTTTTATTGGAAGGAAGTCTTTATAAGGGGTTTAAACCAGTTTTATGGTCAACAGTCGAAAAAACAGCTCTTGCTGACGCGGAAGTAGAATATAAAGATCATGTTTCAAATACTATTTATGCAGGATTTAATATTGAACGTTCCAAAATTGATTCAATTAAAAATAGCAATGTCATTATATGGACCACAACGCCCTGGACAATTCCAGCAAACAGAGCATTGGCCTACAATAAAGACTTAGATTATTCCTTGGTAAAAATTGACGATTCTTCTTCTGATTTTAAAAATCAGAAAATATTGATTGCCTCAAAATTATTGAACACAATATTAGAAGAAAATGGACTAAAAAAATATAAAATAATCGACACATTTAAAGGTAGTAATTTTGAAGGAACAATTTGTTCTCATCCCCTAAAAAAACTTGGTTATGATTTCGAAGTACCAATGTTCGAAGCTCAATTTGTAACACTCGAACAAGGTACTGGAATTGTGCATGCCGCACCAAGCCATGGACCAGATGACTTTAATCTTTGTCTTAAACATGGAATAAAGGCTATTGACACAATTGATGACAGCGGACGCTACACAAATAATATACCTTATTTTAAAGGCATTCATATTTTTAAAGCTGATCAATTAATTATTGATAAATTAAAAGAAGAACAAAAATTATTAGGAAATGGAAAACTTACTCATAGTTACCCACATTCATGGAGATCAAAAGCTCCTTTAGTTCATAGAGCTACCCAGCAATGGTTTATCTCAATGGAAAGTCATGGACTTAGAAAAAAAGCCCTTAAAGCTATTGATGAAACAGATTTTTATCCAAAAAAAGGAAAAGAAAGAATCAGAGCGATGATCGAATCACGCCCCGATTGGTGCGTATCAAGACAAAGAACATGGGGTGTCCCTTTACCTATATTTGTTTCGAAAAAAACAAACGAGGTACTAAAAGATCCAGAAGTTATTGAAAATATTGCAAAAATTTATGAAAAAGAAGGATCGGATTGCTGGTTTACAGATGATTCTCAAAAATTTTTAGGCAATAAATATAATAAAAAAGATTTCATTAAATCTACCGATATCTGTGAAGTTTGGTTTGATAGTGGATCAACACACTGCTTTGTTTTAGAAAAAAGAGATGATTTGAAATGGCCAGCATCAATGTATTTAGAAGGATCAGACCAACATCGTGGTTGGTTTCATTCTTCACTATTGGAGTCATGCGGCACAAGAGGTAGGGCCCCTTATGAAAGTATTTTGTCTCACGGATTTGTAGTTGATGGAAAAGGATTTAAAATGTCAAAATCTACTGGAAACATAATTTCACCTGAGGACATATTAAAAAAATATGGCGCGGATATACTAAGAGTTTGGGTGGCAGCATCTGATTATGCAGAAGATCTAAGAATTGATCTTTCGATATTAGATCAACATGCTGAGTCTTATCGAAAAATTAGAAATACTTTTAGATTTTTACTAGGTAATCTTCAAGATAAAAAAACTGATTTTAACTTTGATTCGATTGAAGTTTTAAATTGGCCTGATCTTGAAAAATACATATTGCATAAAATTTATATCCTAAACCAAAATTTTAAATTATATTTCAAAGAATATGCTTTTCATAAAATTTATAGAGATTTTTTAATTTTTTGTTCACAAGATTTGTCCGCTTTCTATTTTGATATTAGAAAAGATACGCTGTATTGTGATGCAAAAGATTCACAAACTAGAAAAGATTGTGTAAATTTATTAAATGTTTTACTAGATTCTTTATTAAAATGGTTTGCTCCCATTTTGTCATTTACTACAGAGGAAATTTATAAAATAGTTAATAAAAATGAAACTGATAGTATTCATCTAAAAAATTTTCCAGAAATACCACAAGCTTGGCAAAACGATCAGTTGTTTAAAAAATGGAGTAAGTTAAATTATGTAAGACAAGTTTGTAATGCAGCTATAGAAGTAAAAAGATCCAATAAAGAATTGGGATCAAGTCTTGAGGCGGATCTGGAAATATATTTAGATGAACAGTATCTAAAACTTGCTAAAGAAATTAACTTGTCCGAGTACTGCATAACTTCGCGAGCAATAGCAAAACCATTTGATAATAAAAAAGAAGATTTATTTCAGATTGAAAATATTTCAGGCATCAAGGTTTTGGTGAAAAAAGCAAAGGGCAAAAAATGCCCAAGATGTTGGAAAATTACAGATAATAAATGTGAAAAAAGTAAATGTGCTATTTAAAGAGGAAAAATTGCCCAATATTAAGTTTAAAAATTTACTAAATCATTTTATTATAATAATTTTAATTTTTATTACTGATCGAGCAAGTAAGATTTATCTCTTAAATTTACATGAAAATGGCACTGATATAGATTTTTATATTTTTCCTTTTTTAAATATTTATTTAATATGGAACACTGGTATAGGATTTGGTTTATTTTCTACAGATCCAAATATTTTTTATCATTTTTTAACTGCTTTAATTGGAATTATTAACTTGGTGTTAATAATCTTATTATTTAATCTGGATGATATTAGAAAATATTTTATTTCTATGATTATAGGAGGTTCATTTGGAAATTTTTTTGATAGAATTTACTATTTTGCTGTGCCTGATTTTCTGGATCTACATGTTGGAAATTTTCATTGGTTCATATTCAATATTGCAGATATATTCATTACGATCGGCATAATTTGCCTAATTTTGGTTGAAATATCCAGCAAAAATATAAATAAAGAACATAATGCAAAAAATATTTAATAAAATAATTATAATAATTCTTTTTTTTATTACGGCATGCGCTTCATCATGGGATGATATTAAAAAGGGATTGGGTGGTGAAAAGAGAACATCTACGGATGAATTTTTGGTAAAAAAAAAGGATCCCCTTGTTATGCCACCAAAATGGAAAGATCTACCAGCGCCTGGGAAAAGCATGAAATTACGTGATGAAGACGAAGAGGTAACCGATATTGAGGAACTTATTCAATTGGATAAAAATCAAGAGAGTTTAGAAAATCTTGAGCAAGGCAGAGGTTCTTTGGAAGAGTCGGTTCTAGAAAAAATTAAGCAAAAATAATGTTAATTAAGACTATTCTTTTCAAAAATAATTTGAATAAGAAAATAAAATCAAAAAATATTTTAAAAACTAAAAAAAAATTTTTAGAATTAAGAGAAGATTATATTAAAAAAATACCCTTACTTACTAGTTACGAAAAAAGTTATAAGCTTGGTTACTCGAAAAAATTAATCAAAGTTTTAAAAAAAAAGAAAAATATAATTTTGGTGGGAATGGGTGGTTCGATTCTTGGTGCAAAAGCATTGTATTCATTTTTAAAAAATAAAATTAAAAAAAATTTTTTTTTTCAGGACAATCTAAGCGAAAGAAATATTTTAGAACTGAATTCAAAAAAATTTAATAAGTCAGCTTATATTTTCATATCTAAGTCCGGAAGCACTATCGAAACTATCACAAATATGAATTTAATTATTCAAAACAAAAAAAAAAATAATATTAATATTTTTATAACTGAAAAAACAAATAATGCAATTACTGAAATTGCAAATAAATTAAAAACTGAAATTATTGAACATAAAAATTTTATCGGTGGAAGATATTCTGTAATGTCGGAAGTTGGAATGTTGCCGGCTGAATTGATGAATTTAAAAGTAAATAAATTTAAAAATTTAAATTACTTAATTAATAATAAGAATTTTGTTGATAGATTAATTTATAATGTTTCCTGTTTATACAATTTATCTAAACAAAAAATCTCGAACTCAGTAATTCTAAGTTATGATCCCGATATGAATGATCTTGGTTATTGGTATCAACAGTTAATAGCAGAAAGCCTTGGAAAAAAGGGTAAAGGTTTTATCCCAATGGTGTCTGCTATGCCCAAGGATCATCATAGCTTGCTTCAGTTATACTTGGATGGACCCAAAAATAATTTTTTTACAATATTTTCATCAATACACCAAAAAAAATATAGATTGTCTAATTATTTAATACCAAAATCTATAAAATATATAGCAAATAAAAATCTGGAAACTATTTTATATGCACAAAGAAAAGCAATGGAGAACTCTTTAATTAAAAATAGAATTCCTTTTAGAACTTTTTATTTTTTAAAGAAACGTGAAGAGGAACTAGGTACGATTTTCACTTTTTTTGTTTTAGAAACGATTCTTTTATCAAAATTGATGAAATTAAATCCTTTTGATCAGCCTGCAGTAGAATTTGTTAAAAAAGAAACAAGAAAAATTCTTTCAAGATAAAAATGGCAAGGGCTTACCAAAAATTATTTTTGATAACCCATAAACTCTTTTATCAATTACTTTAAAATAGACTGTAAATTTTTCTTTAGTATTTTTATGCCTGTGAAGAATTATAATTCCATTTTTTTTCAGTAAATCTTTTGCAATAATTAATTCAATCAAATTATTTATATTTGTATCTTTAAAAGGAGGATCACAAAAAATAAGATCTAATTTCATATCAGAAGACCAATCGAAAAGAACTTTATCATGATTTTTAATTATATTAAAAACATCATAAGAAAATATTTTTGTTTCATCTTCTACTTTTAATTTTTTGATGTTTTTTTTTAAAATTTTAATAGCTTCTTTTTCTTTCTCTACAAAAATAACTTTAGTAGCTCCCCTTGATATGCATTCGAGTCCAAAAGATCCAGTTCCTGAATACAAATCTAAAACATTTGATTGTTCTAGCCGAAATAAAATTTTGTTTGAATGCGTTAAAAAATTAAAAATACTTTCCTTAACCATATCCTTAAGTGGGCGTATTTTCTTATCAGTTGGTGTGTAAAGTTTATTCCCTTTGAATTTTCCTGCAATAATTCTCATACTTATTTATTGTTTATTATTTTAACAAACGCTTTTTGAAAAAAAATATTTTTCCAATTAATTTTATATTCATATAGTAATAATGATATGTAAAAGTATGTAATCATGAATGAAATTTTAGCGAAATTAAGATACAGACCAAACACTTTTGAGATAATAGAAAAAGGCAATCATGTTATTTGCGCTGTTTCAGGAAAAAAAATTCCTTTAGATAAACTTACATACTGGAATGTTGATTTACAAGAAGCTTATTTTTCGTCGAAAGAAGCACAAATGAGATTTGAAGATTTGAAAAAATAATAATTTGCTAATTTATTTCCAACGATTATGTGACCAAAGCCATTGTTCAGGTTTTTTTAAAATCATTTTTTCGAGCTGTTTATTAATTTCTAATGTAAGGTTGTAGGTGTCTTTTACATAATTGTCGGTTTTTTTGTACTCAAAGGGTTTGTAAATTGTCATTTCAAATTCATTGTAAGATAATCTTTCCATACGCAGAGGTACAATTTTGTAGTTATATTTTAAAGATATTTGAGCTGGCATAGTTGATGTTAGAGCGGAACAATTGAAAAATTCAATTTTTTCCCCTTCACTAGTTCTTTGATCACCTATTAGAATTACCGAATAACCACTTTTGATATTATTTAAAAGTTTTCTGACATTCGATCTTCCTTTTTTAATCATCACAGGACAAACATATTTTAATCTCAGATATTCCATGATTGGATTTAAAAATATATTATTTAGAGGACGATAAATTGCACAAAATCTGATTCCATATTGATTTAATTTAGTTCCTAGCAATTCAAAATTTGAAAAATGTCCAGATATAAAAACTACGGGTTTATTACTATTTTTTATTTCATCTAAATATTCTTTTCCATTTAGTTTTATTAAATTGTTATGATTTTTTTGAAAATTTTTTAAAAAAACATATTCTGAAAAAGTCCTTCCAATATTGTCCCACATGCCGAGAGATATTCTTTTAATTTCTTTTTGGTCAATGTTTTTGAAACAAATCTTTAAGTTTTTTTCAATAATCTTTTTTGATCTAAATAATGGGCCAAATATTTTGGCAAGATTGCTTCCCATAAAAGACGCATTTCGAAGACCAATAATTCTGAAAGTTGTGAAAAGTGATAAAACTATTATAAATTGTATAAAATATTTAAAGATTTTCATATAATTTTTTTTAGTTCATTAATAAATTCTTCTTTTTTATCAATGAGCAATTCGAGTTTTAAATATTTAATATTTTTTTTATCTTCATTATTTAATCTAAAATAATCTTTCTCGGTAGTAACTAAACATGCGTCCAGCTCTCCAGCTCTTTTGTTCAGATTTGTAATATCTATTTTTTTAAAACTATAATGATCGGGAAATTTTAAAGTTTCTATTATCTCTATATTGTTTTTTTTTAAAAGATCAAAAAAATTTTCAGGATTTCCTATTCCCGCGAAAGCTAAAACTTTTTTATTTTTTATATCATTCAAGTTTATTAATTTATATTGGGTATAAAAAATTTTAACTTCAGGGCTAAATTTTTTTAGTATTTTTTCTGATTTTAAATTTTGATCTCCATTGATAAATACATAATTACATCTTTTTAATGCGGCCAGTTTTTCTCTAAGTGGTCCAGAGGGCAACACAAAACCATTTCCAATCCATTGTTTTTCATTAAAACAAACTATGGATACATCACTTTTTATACTTGGGTCTTGAAAACCGTCGTCAAGAATAGCTACTTCAAAACTACTATCAATTAACAACTTTATTGCTTCAGATCTTTTTTTATTATAAAATACTCTGCCAGTATTTTCTAATAATCTGTTTTCATCATAAAATTTTTCATAATATTTTTTTGCAAATGCAGCGTTGACATTTAGAGACTTAAGTATTTGGAATATCTCTATACACAGAGGTGTTTTACCAGTTCCGCCCAGATAAATATTTCCAATCAATATTATTGGAATGTTAAACTTTTCTGTTTTTGAATATTTAAACTTTAGTAAGTTAATTAAATTAACAATTACAGAAAAAGGGTAAAAAACATATGGCCAGACCGAAAATTCTCTACGGTCCCAAAATCTTGGTTTATAAAATTTCATTTGCGATTTATGATAAATTTTTTAATCTCTAGATCTATATTTCTTAAAATAGATTGACCCATAGTATTTATTCTTTTTTTTAGTTTTTGACCTCTATTGCTCTTCACACTTAAATCTTTTAATAAAAATTTTTTTAAATTGCCAATGCTATTAACTTTTTTTGAAATGTTTTGAGAATTCAAATAAGAATATACTTCTTTAAAATTGTTAATGTGTGGACCATGATAAATTGAGCAACCCAATCTACTAGGCTCAATTGGATTTTGACCACCATGATTAATCATTGAGCCACCTAAAAATACAGATTTGGAGATATTATAAAACTTTTGTGTTTCTCCAAAAGTATTAACAAGATAAATATCAGTATCAGGATTAAATTTAGATTGACCTTCGTGCATATACACCTTTAGTTTCATCTTGTTTAGTTTCTTAACTATCTCATCACAACGAAAAATATGTCTTGGTATTATTACTAAAATAATATTTTTTAATTTTTTTTTTAATTCAACATGTGTTTTGCTACAAAAAATTTCTTCACCCTCATGAGTACTTGAAGCACACCATATTTTTTTGTATTGAAATATTTTCAAAATATTTTTTTTAAGTTTATTTGATGAAATAAAATTTGATTTTGAGAATTTTAAATTTCCTAAATTTTTAATCTTTTTTGCCCCAAGGCTATTTAAATATTTTTCTGTTTCTTTATTTTGAGATAAGCACATATCAAAACTGCCAAAAACTAATTTTGCAAAACTAGGAATTTTTTTCCAGCGTAAATAAGTCTTAGTTGTAATTCTTGCATTTAATAATATCAGAGGAATTTTTTTATTCTTTATGTTAAAAATAAAATTTGGCCAAATCTCTGATTCAACAAAAATAACTAAATCTGGAAGCCAATGATTTAAGAATTTTTTTGTAAGAATATCTTTATCAAAAGGGAAAAATTGATGAATTATTTTTTTTGATTTTATTTTTTTTTCAAATATTTTTGACGAACTTGTGGTATTTGTTGTTATAAGAATTGTCCTGATTTCTTTATTTTTTTCAAATTTTTCTAAAATAGGAACGATGCTCATTAATTCGCCTACACTGGCAGTATGAAACCATACAAGTTTACCTGCGGTTCTTTTTTTTTCTATTATACTTAATTTTTCTGTATATCTATTTTTATCCTCTTTTTGTTTATAAATTCTTATTTTAAGAATAATTGGAAAAAAAAAACCAACTACATTTGTTAGCAACCTATATAATATTAACATTAATTAATGAGGTTTTAATTGTTTATTATAAAAGTTTTTATAAATTTCAGAATTTTCCAAAAGATGATCGTGATTCCCTTCGGCTACAACTCCACCATTCTCGATTATAAAAATTTTATTTGCTCTTAATATAGTAGAAAGTCTATGAGCTATAATAATAGTCGTTTTATTTTTCGTTAAATACATTATTGCTTCTTGTATTTTATGTTCAGTATCAGCATCTAATGATGAAGTTGCTTCATCAAGTAAAATAATTGGAGCATTCTTAAGAATAGCTCTTGCTATAGATATTCTTTGCTTTTCACCCCCAGATAATCGAACGCCGTTTTCTCCGATTAGTGTATTGTATTTTTCTGGTAATTTTTCTACAAAGTCATTTGTAGCAGAAAATTTACACGCTTCGAGTATCTTTTCTTTCGATGCTTTAGAATCTGCGTAAGCTACATTTGATAAAACTGTATCATCAAATAATGTAATATCTTGACTGACTAAAGAAATATTTTTTCTTAAGGAAAATAGAGATACTTTATATATTGATTGATTATCAATAAGTATATCACCACTTGTTGCGTTATAAAATCTTGGGATCAAATTCATTATAGTGGTTTTTCCAGCTCCGCTGTGACCGACCAAAGCTATGATATCCCCACCTTCTATTTTGAGATTTACAGATTTTAAAATTTCTTTTTTAGTGTCATATCCAAAATTAACATCTTTGTATTCGATATTTGCTTTATTAATTACCAAATCACTGGCATTTATATTATCGTCAATTTTTCTTTTTTCATCAATAACGGCTAAAACCCTCCTTGCTCCAGATAGACTTTGTTGAATACCAATATTAAGTGTAGCTAAGGACCTTACGGGCTGATATGACAACATCATTGCCGCAAGAAAAGAAAAAAAATTATTTATTTCAAGGGTACCATCACCGACCATTGTAGCGGCAAAATAAATTAAACCTGCGATCATAAATCCAGTCAAAACCTCCATAATTGGGGTAGCTCTAACAAGAATGATACCCATTTTTTGACCCTTTTCTTTTGCTTCTTCTAAAAATTTATCTGCTCTTTCAAATTCGAATTGTTCTTTTTGATAAGTTTTAATTATTTTAGAATTTTTTAGAATTTCCGAAAAATAAGTTGTAATCATTCCAATTTTTTCTTGGACCTGAGTTGTTATTTTATTTATTCTTTTGCCAAGAGATTTTGCTGTAATTGTTGCAAGAGGAATCATGATAATTGCAAACAATGAAAGCCTCCAATTTTGATAAAACATCAAACTTAACAGGGCGATTAAAGTTAAGCTATCTTTTATTAAATTCAATATTGTAGTACTTACCAATTGAATAATTAGTGCCGCATCAAATAATAAATGTCCTATAAATTTTCCAGAATGCTTTTTTTCAAGCACTTGTGTATCGGCATTTATTATTGCTTTGGTCAAGGCATGTTGAATTTCTTTTTCAATTGATTGACCAACTTTTATCATGGTGGTTCTTACAAGATAAAGCGAGATTCCTTTAATCGTAAAAGCCAATATTATTGCTATAGGAATTAATAACATAAATTCTCTATTTTTTTCCACAAAAATTTTTTTAATTGCTGGATCAAGCAACCAGGCCACAGCAGCAGTACTTCCTGCAATTACGAATGAAAAAATTATTGCTAAAAAAATTTTTTTAAGATATCTATTAATGTAATCTTTATATAGTCTTTTTATAATTTCTTTGTCAGTCATATTTTTTATTAAAATTTAAATATTTGTAATTATTAAAGTTAAAAAAACTAAAAAACCAAAAAAGTTATTACTTTTAAAAATAATTAAACAACTATTCGAATTATTTTTATCCAGACGAGTCATTTGATACAAAAGATGCATAACGGGAAAAATTAAGAATGTAAAATAATACATTTTATTTTTTTCCAGGAAACCTAAGATAATCAAAAACAAAACACAGATAAAGTAGCATATACCAATAAAGAGTTTGTAATTTTCTTTAAATTTAATTGATGTTGATTTTACTCCAATTATTTCATCATCATAAATATCTTGAAACCCATAAATGGTGTCATAACCCAATGTCCAAAATATGGCTGCAATGTATAGCAAAATGGGTTCCAATGATATTTCTCCTTTTAACGCTGTCCATCCCAAGAAAATGCCCCAATTAAAAGTAAGACCTAAAAAAAATTGAGGCCAGTAGGTCAACCTTTTCATATATGGATAGGAGAAAACAAAAGGTATTGATAACAAACCTAGAATAATTGTTAAAAAATTAAATTGAATTAGAATGATAAAAGCAACCAAACACAATAAAATTATATACACAAAAGACTCTTGCGTTGAAATTCTTCCAGAGGATATAGGTCTATTTTTTGTTCTATTTACTTTTTTATCAAAATCCTTATCAGCGATATCATTAAATATGCAGCCAGCACTACGCATCAATACCGAACCTAGGAAAAATAAAATAATATAATTTATAAATAATCTGAATTCTCCAGTTTGATGAAAAGCAAGAGCTAACCCCCAAAGGCAAGGCCAAAATAGAAGCATAAATCCAATTGGCTTATTTAATCTAGTAAGCTCGATGAAAATTTTGATTTTATTCATTTAAGAAATGACTTGTAAATAACAAAGGGTATATTCATAATCAATCCGATTCACTATGAATGTAGATTATACTGTCGTGGCACTCATGTTTCCAGCCATACCGTTATTAATGAACGTTTATGGCAATCGGTTTCACACGTTAAGTGATCTGATAAGAAAAATACATGACGAATATGTTTGGGAAAAGCATATTCCTCATGAATGGGAAAAACAGCTTATTAATTTAAATGGAAGAGTTAAATTGTTAAAATATACAGTTGCCTTTGCAAGTTTTGGTTTTTTACTTAATATGTTAACTGTTTTTGCTCTTTATTTTGGAAGAATATTTGAAGCTAGGGTAATTTTTGGTACCTGTTGTATAACAATGATAATTTCAGTACTTTTTTTTCTTAGGGAAATACAAATTTCTACAAAAGCTTTAAAGTTACATTTATCAGATATGAAAATTGATTTAGATTAAGGAATAATAATTGCTGGACCAATTATTTTTCTCCCTTCCAGATCTTTGTGAGCCTGAACGACATCTTCTAAATCATATTTTTTGGATATCTCTACTTTAATTTTACCTAGTTTAACTTTTTCAAATAATTTTTCTGCCCCTTCCTCTAATTCATTTTTTTTTGCAAGGTAATGAAACATAGTGGGTCTTGTAAAATAAAGACTTTTTGGTTGTATCATTTTTTTTACATCAATATTTTCTACAGGACCTGACGAGTTTCCAAAAGACACCAACATTCCTCTTGCTTGCAAGCACTCAATTGATCCTTCAAGAGTATTTTTACCTACGCCATCATAAACAACGGGAACACCCTCACCTTTGGTAAATTCGAAAACTTTTTTTGCAAAATCTTCTCTAGAATAATTTATTACAAAATCACAACCATTTTTTTTGGCTATGCCAATTTTTTCATCTGACCCAACAGTTCCAATAACTTTACATCCTAGGCTTTTTGCCCATTGACAAAAAATTTGTCCAACTCCACCAGCGGCAGCATGAAATAATATAATTTCATTTGCTGAAACGGTATAAGCTTTACAAAGCAAGTAATAAGAGGTTATGCCTTTTGTCATTAAGGTAGCAGCAATATTAAAATCCATTTCCTTTGGTATTTTTACCAAATTTTTTGTTGGGTAATTTCTTTCCGAAGAGTATGCTCCAAGCGGAGTACCGGCGTAAGCTACACGATCTCCAATTGAAAAATCTTTAACCTTTGAACCAATTTTTTTAACTATACCCGAACCTTCCGTTCCTATTCCAGAAGGCAATTCAACAGGATATAAACCGGATCGATGGTAAGTATCTATGAAATTAAGTCCTATGGCTTTATGTTCAATTAATACTTCTCCTGGCCTTGGTTTATCAAGATCAATTGTCTCAATTTTTAAAACTTCCGGTCCACCAGTTTTTTCAATTTTAATTGCAGTAGTCATTTTTGAACAAAGTTTCTACTATTATAATCTTGAATAGCTTTAATAATTTCTTGTTTAGTGTTCATTACAAAGGGACCGCCTCTTGCAATTGCTTCCCCAATTGGTCTTCCTGCTATGATTAAAAATTTACTTTTTTTGTTAGCACAAACATTTAAATCATTTCCATTTTGAAGACAAACCAAATTTGAATTTTGCAATTGATCATGCTTTTTATTTCCTATTTTTATTTCCCCAGTAACCAGGTAGATGAAAGCATTATGTGAAGAGGGGATAGTAAAATTAAAAATTTTATCTTTTTCTAATTCAACATCTATATAGATTGGATCAACAGAAATACCTTTTACGGGACCGATTTTATTTCGATATTTTCCAGCTATTATTTTTACTTTTTTTTCTTGATCTATAAATTCGGGAATTTCTTCGGGCTCAATATTTTGATAAGAAGGTTTATTCATTTTATGTTTTGCAGGCATATTTATCCACAATTGAAATCCGTGTAACTTTCCTTCTTTCATTATAGGTATTTCAGAATGAATAATTCCTCCAGCTGCTGTCATCCACTGGACACCTCCTGGACCTAGATCACCTTTATTACCGGAACTGTCCTCGTGTCTGAATTCTCCATTAAGCATATAGGTTACTGTTTCTATGCCTCTATGGGGATGAGATGGAAAACCAGCAATATAATCTTCTTTATTTTCAGAACCGAATTCATCTAACATTAAAAAAGGATCAATAAAATCAAGTTCAGGAATTCCCATACTTCTCTTTAATTTAACACCCGCTCCATCAGATGTTTCAATTGCCTTAACAATTTTTTTAACTTCTATTGTCGACATAAAATCGTTTTCTTCTAAACATTATATCAGCTCAAATAATGTTTCATACGCATGAAATACACAAGCTGTTGTGTTATTTATTTTTGTAGCAAATCTTCTAATTTCTGAACTTCTCCAATTTTAAATATTATTGCATCATCTTTATGGTAACCATACTTATTTGTGTTATTTTTGAATCTTGTTGGCGGTTCAAATGGATCTTCAAACGAAAGTGTTATTGTTCCCCAGTGCATGCCTAATACTTTTTTGCTTTTTAGATCTTGCCCAATATTAAGAGCCTCTTCTGGGTTTGCGTGGTAAACTGATTTTTCAAACATTGGTCTAAAATCATATGCGCCGATGTTAATAAATGTTAAATCGATAGGCCCATACTGTTTGCCTAATTTTTTATAGATATTTCCGTATCCCGTATCACAAGCAAAAAATATTTTTTTATTCTTATATTCAATTAAAAAATTTCCCCACAGAGTCTTGTTAGTATCAGTTAAAGTTCGTTTAGACCAGTGAACCGCAGGCAATAATGTTATCTTTAAATCATTGACTCTAACTTGATTGTACCAGTCCAGCTCTTCAACATTATTGAAACCATTCTTGGTAAAATATTTACTTAATTTAAGCGGGGTAAGAACTTTGGTTTTTTTATAAGGAAATTTTTTTATCGTTCGGTAGTCCAAGTGATCATAATGGTTATGAGTTAATAAATATAAGTTAATTTCTGGAATATCTTTAAGATTAATTGCAGGTTCCACATATCTTTTTGGTCCAAAAATTAAAGGACCAGCATTTTTAGAAAAAAATGGGTCTGTTACGATTGTTGTGTTTCCTAATTTAATTAAAAAAGTCGCGTGCCCAATCCAAGCGACATAGTCATCATTTTTATATTTTTCAAGATTTTTTAGCACTTCTTTTTTATCAACAATGTGATTTGATGGTATATTAATTTTGATTTTCTTTTTTTCTTTATGCCATTTTAACATTGACCATTTAATATTAGGATCTCTTAATGGACTACCTTTGGGATTTCTAAATGTTCCATCCGGTAAATGATGATAAGGTAAATCTTTCATAGTTTTTGCAAAAGTATTATAGTTCATTGAAAATAATATTATCAATAGGTATGTTACTAACTTTTTTTTCATGACTACAAAAATAAGATTATATTTTTCTGATAAAATTCAAAGTGAATTGTTATCATCTTTGACAAGAGAACAATCTCATTATGTAAAAGATGTTATGAGACTAAAAACAGGTGATAGTTTTTCAGCTTTTAATAGCCAAGGTGAATGGAATGCAATCATTGAAAGTTATGAAAAAGACGGAGCTCGGATAAAAATTTTAAAAAAAGTAAGAAACAAAAAAAGTGAAAAAAATGTTTGGTTGGCTTTTTCACCCATTAAACAAAATCCATTAAATTTTATGATACAAAAAACAACAGAACTTGGTATTCAGAAATTTATTCCAGTAGTCTGTGAAAGATCAGTTGTGAATGATATCAATATCGAAAGAATTAAAAAAATAATTATTGAATCAAGCGAACAATCAAATAGACTGTCAGTGCCTGAAATAACAAAAAAAGAATCACTAAAAAATTTTCTAAAACTTTTTCCAAAAAACGGATGTATAATTTTTTGTGATATCAACTGCAATAAAAGTAATTTCAAAAATATTCTATCAAAAAAAATCAAAGGCCCTGTATGCATACTGGTAGGTCCAGAGGGAGATTTTTCTGAAAACGAAAGACAATTAATAATTGAATTAAATCAAACTTGTTCCTTATCTTTGGCTTCAAATATACTTCGAGCTGAAACGGCAGCTATAGCTGCCACAACTATTGTTAATTTTGAGCTAAATTCATCATAATTTTTGTACAATTTGTCTCAAAAGAGTAGTTGTATTTTTAATTATATTCTTGTAAGTGCAGTGTAATTATTTTTGGAGATTGATATAGATCAAAAAGATGATGAATACGGGATATACAGTTTTAGCTTCAATAATCGGTCTTTTAATATTATTTTTGTATCTATCGTGGTTACACGTTTCGGCGAAATATGCAGGAGTAAAAAATAATAACAATTTGAGACGTTGGAAAAATATTATTGATGCAAAAAATGAAAATCTTGGATGGTTCGATTTAGGTAATCACATAATAATTATAGGAGCTGTTTTGCTTGCAATATTTATTGTAATAAATGCACAGTAAAATCAACTAAAAAAATGACCATTGCATTTGTACTTTTTTTAGTTGTTGTTGGAACTCTAGTATTTCATTTTTGGAGTCCTTGGTGGCTGACTCCTTTGGCTTCAAACTGGGGCGGCATGGACGAAACTCTTCTCCTAACATTTTGGGTTACCGGTGGCGTATTTATGGCTGTCGGTTTGTTTATGGTTTATTGTGTATGGCGTTACCGTTATCAAAAAGATAGAAAATCAGAATATAAACCTGAAGATAAAAAATTAGAGTTTCACTTAACATGGATAACAGCGGTTGGCGTTGTGGCATTGCTTGCACCAGGACTCGTTGTTTGGAATAAGTTTGTAACAGTTCCTGAGAATGCGGTTAAAGTTGAAGTTATGGCCTATCAGTGGGGTTGGAATTATAGATTAGCGGGAGAAGATGGAATTTTAGGCAAAACCAGCATTCATAACATATCGGATGATAATCCTTATGGATTAGATTTAAACGATCCGAATGGCAAAGATGATTTACTTGTTCAAGATGCGGATCTTCATTTGCAGATTGATAAACCTGTAAAAGTACTTTTGCGCTCTATAGATGTGCTTCATAACTTTTATGTTCCAGAGTTTAGAGCAAAAATGGACATGGTTCCCGGCATGATTACCTTCTACTGGTTCACCCCAACCAAAACAGGAGAATATGAAATTCTTTGCGCTGAACTTTGTGGAACCGGTCACTGGGCGATGCTTGGAACGGTTGTAGTGGAAGAAGAAAGCGATTATTCTAACTGGCTAGCTCAACAAGCATCTTTTGAGCAAATCCTGGCTCAAAACAAAATTAAAAACAAAACAATACAATTAGCGGAAAAGCAATAATGATACGAGGCAACAAAAATGTCTGATGAATTTGATTATAAAATAGAAGCTAAAGCAGCAGATGCAACAACAGCTGATGCTTCAGCTCCTCC
>Ga0187827_10003345_pt1 | contig 20777 bp, 14 predicted proteins | sample ETNtaG_39_FD_167969 | JGI IMG/M metagenome (GOLD analysis project Ga0187827, IMG submission 167969) | Marine microbial and viral communities from oxygen minimum zone, Eastern Pacific Ocean - ETNP2014_SV_150_PacBio MetaG (Illumina Assembly) | ecosystem: Environmental > Aquatic > Marine > Hypoxic... | reverse complement strand
ATTCCTCCAGCACTCCACTCCCCCCTCTCCCCCTCTCCCCCTCTCCCCCTCTCAAACTCCCCCTCTCAAACTCCCCGCGCTTGATCGCGCCGCATGCATGGAATTCGCCATCGGGAAGATCGGCATCGCTCTCGGGCAGGAATTCGCCGAAGCAGACAGTTTCCCAACGCGGGTCCGCCTGCCGGATGAACCGCTTATGCTGGCCGACCGCATCCTCGAAATAGAAGGAGAAGCACGTTCGATGACGCAGGGACGTGTGGTGACCGAGCACGATATTCATCCTGATTCGTGGTATCTCGACTGCAACCGCATTCCGACTTGTATTGCCGTTGAAGCCGGCCAGGCGGACTTGTTCTTATCGGGCTACCTCGGCATCGATTTTGAGACCAGGGGCGAGGCGGTTTACCGGCTGCTGGATGCGCAGGTCACGTTTCGCGACGAACTACCCGAGCCGGGCAATGTCATTCATTACGAAATCCATATTGACCGATTCTTCCAGCACGGACAGACCTGGTTTTTTCATTTCCGCTTTGAAGGCACGGTCAACAGCAAGCCGCTGCTCAGCATGGAGAATGGTTGTGCAGGCTTCTTTACCGAGGCCGAACTCGCGGCCGGCATCGGCATCGTTCACACCGAATTCCAGATGCAAGCCATGCCCGGCAAAACGCCCGAAGGCTGGCGGCCACTGGTGCCAATGCAGATTGAGTCTTATTCGGATGAAAAGGTGACAGCCTTACGAAATGGGGATCTTGCCGGTTGCTTCGGGCCGCAGTTCGATGGCATTCCCATCCAGCATCCGGTCACTTTGCCGGGTGGGCGCATGCGACTGGTCGATCGGGTTTCGAAGCTTGACCCTCAAGGCGGACGCTTCGGGATTGGGCAGATCACCGCGGAGCTCGACATTCACCCGGACGATTGGTTTCTCACCTGCCACTTCGTCGACGACATGGTCATGCCGGGCACGCTGATGTATGAGTGCTGCATGCACACGCTTCGCATCTTTTTGCTTCGAATGGGATGGATCGGCGAAGAGGGCGATCTGGCCTATCAGCCCATCCCGGGCGTGGCCAGCACACTCAAGTGCAGGGGGCAGGTGATCGAGTCCACGAAGCAGGCGACGTATCAGGTAACGTTGAAGGAGATCGGCTACCGGCCCGAGCCGTTCGTGATTGTGGATGCGCTCATGTTCTCGGATGAAAAACCGATTGTGGAAATCACTAATATGACGTGCCAGTTGGCGGGGATGGATCGGGAGAAGGTTGAGAGAGTGTGGAATCGAGAATCAGGGATCAGGAATCAGGAATCAGGAGTTGCGGCATCGAGCTTCGAGCATCCAGAATCCGGCATTGAGTACGATCGCCAACCGGCCATCTACTCCCATGAACAGATCCTTGCTTTTGCTGTTGGGAAGCCTTCGGAGGCGTTCGGGGAGCGATATGAGGCTTTTGACGAAGAACGAGTGATTGCCCGTCTGCCGGGGCCGCCCTACCAGTTTCTCGATCGGATTACCGAAGTGGAAGGTGAGCCGTGGGTGCTGGAGTCGGGGCCGGTTGCGGTGGCACAGTATGATATTCCGCCGGATGGTTGGTACTTTGCATCCAACGCGCATCAGGACATGCCGTTCGCGGTGCTGCTGGAGATCGCGCTGCAGCCTTGCGGCTGGCTGGCGGCCTATTGCGGGTCCGCGCTGACGAGTGATAACGATCTTTCCTTTCGAAACCTTGGAGGGTCGGCGACGCAATTCGAGGCGATTCATCCGAACATGGGCACGCTGACCACGCGGGTGAAGATGACCAACGTCTCGCAGTCGGGCGGCATGATCATTCAGAATTTTGATATGGAGATGACCTGCGAGGATCGCACGGTCTACAAGGGCGATACTTATTTCGGGTTCTTTTCAAAGGAAGCACTGGCGAATCAGGTCGGGATTCGCGATGCCGTGCTCTATGCGCCTGCAGCGGCGGAGGCCGATCGGGCTGAGACGTTCGAGTTTCCGGGGTCTCACCCTTACCCGGACGAGATGCTTCGTATGATCGATCGGGTGGACCTGTTTGTGCCTGATGGCGGGCCGGCCGGGCTCGGTTACATTCAGGGCAGCCTGGAGGTCCGGCCCGAATCATGGTTCTTCAAAGCGCACTTCTTCCAGGATCCGGTCATCCCCGGATCGTTGGGGCTGGAATCCTTCCTGCAACTTCTTAAAGTACTCGCCCTGCGCCGCTGGGGCTGGGAAGAGGGTCGCCGAATCGAGACCATTGCCGTCGGCGAAAGACACGAGTGGGTCTACCGTGGCCAAGTCATTCCTCCGGACGAAAAAGTGATCGTCCAAGCCATTGTGAGTGAAGTAGACGACGCCCAACGGCTCATGAAGGCCGACGGATTTCTGACGGTCGACGGGCGTGTGATTTACCAGATGAAAGACTTTACGTTGAGGATTCGATGAAGGCTGCAGCGAAATGAGATAATGAAATACTCCAACGTCTACATTGATGCGATTGGCTACGAACTCGCCCCGGTGGTGGTGACCACCGCGGAGCTCGAGGAACGTGTCCGGCCGCTTTACGAGGCGTTGCATATTCCCGTCGGCCAGCTCGAAACGATTACCGGCATCTACGAGCGCCGGTGGTGGGAGCCCGATTATCCGCTTTCGAAGGGGGCCACACTCGCAGCCGATAAAGCGCTCAGTGAATCGAGCGTCCGACCGAACGATGTGGATGTCCTCATTTACGCGGGCGTTTGCCGTGAGAATTTCGAGCCGGCGACCGCCTGCCGCGTGGCCGCGGGGCTTGGCGTCAATTCGACCGCGGCCCTGTACGACCTGAGCAACGCGTGCCTTGGCGTGCTCAACGGCATCATCAATGTCGCCAACATGATCGAGCTTGGCCAGATTCGGGCCGGGCTGGTGGTCTCATGTGAAACAGCCCGCGAGATTAATGAAGCCATGATCGATCAGATGCTCGAAGAACAGAGCATGGATATTTTCAAGACAGCACTGGCCACGCTGACGGGCGGGTCGGGCGCGGTCGCAGTGCTGCTGACCGATCGGCAGATGTCGGGATTGGATCGTCATAAGCTCGTCGGCGGTGTCACCCGCACGGAGCCGCAACATCACGCGCTCTGCCGCTGGGGGATGGAGCCGATCACCGACTCTTCGTATCAGCAGACCATGATGACCGAGTCTGTTGACGTTTTGAAATACGGTGTGGAACTCGGTCACAAGACGTGGAAGACATTTCTTGCCGAGCTCGACTGGTCTCCAGCGGATGTCGACCGTGTCATCTGTCACCAGGTTGGTTCGAGCCACCAGGCAGAGATTCTCAAGAACCTGCGCATCCCTGCCGAGAAGGACTTCACGACCTACGAGTACCTCGGCAACATTGGGACGGTTTCTCTGCCTCTCACCGCGGCCCTGGCGGAGGAGCGTGAGGAGATTCAGGCCGGACAGAAGGTGGCGTTCCTTGGTATCGGCAGCGGTCTCAACTGTCTCATGCTGGGACTGGAATGGTAGACGATCTCTACCCTTTCGAGGGCCATTACTTCGAACGCAACGGCCTGCGGCTTCATTACCTCGACGAAGGTGAAGGCGACCCAGTCGTCATGGTGCACGGCAATCCGACCTGGTCGTTTTATTACCGTAATGTAGTGCTCGCACTGCGCAATACACACCGCTGCATCGTTCCCGACCACATCGGCTGCGGGCGTTCGGATAAGCCGGACGACAGCCGGTACGAATACCGCCTTCAGAGCCGCATCGACGATCTCGAGGCACTGCTCGAATATCTCGACATCCGATCCAGGATAACTTTCATCGTTCACGACTGGGGAGGCATAATCGGGATGGGATACATGACGAAGTATCCCGACCGCATCAAGAAGATCGTAGTGCTGAACACGAGCGCGTTTCACCTGCCGTCTACCAAGCGTTTCCCCCTCGCTTTGTGGCTGGGACGCAACACGCATCTGGGCGGGTTCCTGATTCGCCGTTTCAACGCTTTTGCACGTGTTGCAGCGATGGTCTGCTGTAAACGCCATCCAATGCCGACCGTGGTCAAGCGAAGGTTTATCGAGCCATACGATTCATGGAACAACCGAATAGCGACGCACCGTTTCGTGCAGGACATCCCACTCAAAGAAGGCGACCCAAGCTACGACCTGGTGACAGAAATCCAGGAAGGATTAACAAAGCTCGGAGACAGACCGATGCTGATCTGCTGGGGCGAGAGAGATTTCGTTTTCAGCGTTCATTTCCGTGACGAATGGATTCGACGCTTTCCAAACGCGGTCGTGCACACCTATAAAGATGCAGGACATTACGTTCTCGAGGATGTCAAGGAGATCATCGACCACGTGAAGGCTTTTTTGTAGGCTTCTGTGCCGGAAGGATGGAAGGCAAGAAATGGGTAAGAAGATGGAAAATGAAAACATGAAGTACAGAAAGGTGGCATGCGCCAAGAATTCGACTCGGCGGGAGTTCATTGCGGATGTGTGCACGTCAGCGATAGCTGTTTCAACCATTGGAGCGGGATTGGCCGAAGAAGCGTCAGCACCCAAAAAGCAATTCCCCAAGGGACGCTATGTGGACGTCCATGTGCACCTCGGCCAGGTGTGGAACAGCCGTGGAGTGCTCGATGCGAAGATGCTGCTCGAGTGGATGGATGCGAACGACATTTCGCAGGCGGTTGTGCTGCCGCTGATTTCACCGGAATCGTATTTCTATCCGATCACCCCTCACTGGGTTCTCGAACAGACGAAGCCGCATCGGGATCGCCTGATTCCCTTCTGCAGCGTTGACCCACGCTCGGTGAACCTCGGCGGGTACAAGGGCTTTCTTGACATTCTGAAACGATATCGGGACGCAGGCGCGAAGGGGTTCGGCGAACACAAGTGGGGAGGCGCCATTGATGACGCCCGCAACATCAGCATGTTTAAGGCATGCGCGGAGCTGAAGCTGCCGGTGCTGTTCCACATGGACAACCTTCGTAACAAGGACAAGCCCGGCTTGCCCGGGTTAGAGAAGGTGCTCAAAGAAGTGCCAAATGGCGTTTTCATCGGACACGCCCAGGGATGGTGGAGCTCGATCTCTGCCGGCGTCACCGCGGGTAATTTCGGCAGCTATCCCAAAGGCACGGTAAAGCCCGGTGGAGCGATGGATCGGCTGATGGAATCCTATCCCAACATCTACGGCGACCTGTCTGCGGGCAGCGGAGCGAATGCTATTCGGCGGGATCTGAAGTTCGGGCGGGAGTTCCTGATCCGGCGTGCGGACAGGTTGCTGTTCGGCACGGACTACCTAGCGCGAAAGCAGAACGTGCCGCAGTTCAAACTCTACGAATCCCTGAAACTGCCTGAAGTTGTCCAGGCGAAGGTCTTCAGGGACAATGCACGCGAACTGCTTGGATTGAAACCGGCCTGAAACAGCGGCCTATTCGGCCACAGCGGCAATCGTGATCGTATGCTTAACAGGCTTGAACGCGTCTTGAGCGGCCTTACCTAATTCCTGTCGCTTTTCATCCATGCGCTTGCGAATGTTCTCGGTGGACTCATTGATGACCTTGTCGCCTTTGAACATGTTCTTCACGTGCCGGAAATTCGTGAGAATACGTTTGATCATCAACGTCTCAAAGCTCTGCTTTTGGGCGACTGCGCGTTCGACATTTCTGAACGGGGCCACGAATGGGTTGTCCATGAATTCTGAAGCCAGGTTGATTCCGGCGGTGAGCTGGGCAGACGTGAAGTCTTTGGAGGATTTTCCCCAGACCACTTTGTACTTGGCGGCGTCGGCATTCGACACTTTCAAGACCAGTCTGTTCAGATCCTGATTGAACGGCAGGTAAGGAAGGATGCTCTTTGTGGAGTTTGGCGATTTATTGTCGCCGAAGAAACAGAATGGATAGCGGCTGCTTTCCAGGTCGACCTTGCCATCTTTCGCGGAGACGACTTTGTGGCCATCCGTGGCGGTGGCTGTTCCTTTGAGGTCGACCGTGATGGTGCCGAGGTTACCATCCAGACCCATCGCCTCGAGGAAAGCGTAGGCCATGACCAGTTGACCGTTAGGCGAAGGATGCACGCCGTCTCCGCCGCAGACGTGATACTTATCGCCCAACTCGGCCTGGGCCTTGTTCATGGCGGAGACCATCGTGTCATGCACGTTTGCGAAGGGCATTTTTTTCTCCTCGGCGATGGCTTTAGCGATGTCTCGAAGGTGGGCGAGGTTGTCGTTGTATTCGATGGCTCTTTCCTCTGATCGTTTAAAGGAAACGTTATCCACCGCTCCTGGCGCGCCGACGACCACTGTGGCGCCCTCTTTGATCATGCGGTCGACGATCTGTGTCATTGATTTTTTGTACGGCACACCGATCTTCGGATCCCATTTTCGGTAGCTGCCGTCGTTCATACCGTAGCAGGTGGTGACTACGTTGGGCTTGAACGGGACGAGGTCGTTTTCCATGCGCCCGGCGAATCCGGGTGCACGCTCACCACTCCAGCCCAGTTGAATAGTAGTGGCCTCGAGTTCCGGAACGCACACAGTCAGATACATCTCGATGTATTTGCTGTAAAGCTTCTGCTCGGTAATGGAGTCCCCAACGATAGCGACGAGGTCTCCCTTCTTAATGACTGGGCCCTGTTCTGCGAATGTGTTGAGACACGTTGCGAGAAGAACAGCGACTGTGACTGCCTGTAAGATCTGCGCTTTTCTTGAAACCATAGGGTGCTCCTTCACGAGGTGAGTGCTTTCGATGAATGCGAGCAGGTTGCATGTTGTGTATGGACAGTTCAAGCGCTTCAGTCTCTGGCCAGTCCAGGTGCCCTGCTTATCATTCCTCATCTTTCGCCCGTCAGCTTTCCCTGCTTTTTCCATGAAAAAACGATCATCCTTATCCTTTCTCCTCTGCGCCCTCATCTCTCCCGTCTGCCAGGCCGAGCCAACAAAGCCCAACATCGTCCTGATCATTTCTGACGACCAATCTTGGACAGATTTCGGCTTCATGGGGCATCCGGATATTAAAACGCCCCACCTGGATAAGCTCGCATCTGAGAGTGTGGTGTTTAAGCGTGGGTATGTGCCGACCGCGTTGTGCAGGCCTTCGCTGATGACACTGGTGACGGGGCACTATGCCAGTACGCATGGAGTGACCGGCAACGACCCTTCACCGAAATATGCGCAGAGGAACTCTCAGCTTTCCAAAGATCGGCGGGCCTCACTGATTTCGTACGTGAACAAAGTGGAATCGCTGCCGAAGCTGTTAGGCGAACAAGGCTACCTCAGCCATCAGAGCGGGAAGTGGTGGGAAGGTAACTTCAAGAATGGTGGTTTCACGCATGGGATGACCCGCGGCTTTCCGCAACGCGGCGGCCGGCACGGCGACGACGGACTGAGAATTGGGAGAACGGGTATGAAACCGATTGAAGATTTTGTGGATATGGCGGTCGAAAAGAAAAAACCGTTTTTCATCTGGTACGCGCCCTTCCTTCCGCACTCACCGCACAATCCGCCCAGGCGTTTGCTCGAAAAGTATCAGAAGGAGGGACGTCCGGATTCCATCGCGAAGTATTATGCGATGTGTGATTGGTTCGATGAGACCTGCGGGCAACTTGTCGGCTACATCGATAAGAAAGGCATCCGCAAAGACACACTTATCGTTTACGTAACCGATAACGGCTGGATCCAAAATCCCAAAGGCCGCGGATATGCTCCGCGCTCGAAGCAGACCCCTTACGAAGGCGGCGTGCGTACACCCATCATGTTTTCGCAGCCGGGCAAACTGAAGCCCGCCTCCCGGAATGAGCTCGTCAGCAGCATCGACCTCGTGCCCACCATGCTTGCCGCGGCCGGCGCACGCGCGCCAAAACAGAAACTGCCAGGACTGAATCTGCTGCCACACCTCACAGATGAAAGGAAGATCGAGAGAGAGGCAATCTTCGGTGAGAGCTTCGCCCACGATATTGCCGACATCGAGAAACCAGAGGCTTCTCTCCTCTTCCGCTGGTGTATCGAGGGCAAGTGGAAGCTTCTCCTGACCTATGACGGCGAAGTGAATCGATACAAAGGCACACATCCTCGGAAAGAGAAGCGCCCCCAGCTCTTCGATCTGATCGTAGATCCGCACGAAAGGAAAAACCTGGCGGGACAGCATCCTGAGATCGTGGCCAGGCTGGTTCAAAGGATTGACGATTGGTATCCACTAAAGGAGAGAAAGGCCCTGACTGAGTACGCCGGGCTCGAGACGCCGATCCAGTCCCTCCTCGGCGTCGGCAAAGAGGGAAAAGGAAACGAGAACGCGGCACAAGCGTGGAAGCAGATCGTCGCGACAGGCCCCCCGGCCATTCCCGCGCTGCTGGCAGCAATGGACAAGGCAAACCCGGTGTCCTCGAACTGGTTGAGAACAGCCGTCGATACTATCGCGGACAATGAGTCCAAAGCCGGCCGGAAACTCTCCCTCGCCCCCCTCCAATCATTCCTGGCCACGAAGCAGCATGCCCCGGAAGCGCGTGAGCTTGCATTCGCTCTCATATCACGTGTAGACAAAGCCACCGCAGAGAAGCTGGTCCCCGGCTTGCTCAACGACCCCGCAGTTGGCCTGCGCCGCCTGTCTGTAGCGAGGATTCTCCAGCAGGCCGCATCCGCACTGAAGGCGGAAAATAAAGACGAGGCGACCAGGCTCTTCCAGAAAGCGCTGGATGCTTCACGGGACGTGGATCAGATAAAGAGCAGCGCCTCCAATCTGAGGAAACTGGGAAAGGCCGTCGACCTTCCCCGACATTTTGGTTTCCTAATGGATTGGAATCTGATCGGGCCGTTCGATAACACCAAAAGGGTCGGCTTCGACAGCGTTTATCCGCCCGAGAAGGAGATCAAGCTCAAGGCAAAATACAAAGGTAAAGCCGGCGAGGTGGCCTGGCAGGTTTTCAAGGGCGACCACTCCTATGGGATGGTCGACTTCAATAAATCCTACGGCAAGCTCAAAGGTGTCGTTGGCTACGCGCATACTGTGTTCAAAGCCAATAAAGCCCGGCAGGCAGAGCTGCGCCTCGGCTGCAAAAACGCCTGGAAGGTCTGGCTGAACGGTGAACTGCTCTTTGGCAGAGATGAATATCACCGCGGCATGCGTATCGATCAGTATCGTTTACCGGTCCGACTGAAGCAGGGCGAAAACCATATCCTGCTCAAAGCCTGCCAGGATGAACAGGTTCAGAAATGGACGGTGGAGTGGCAGTTTCAGATGCGCGTCTGCGATGCCACGGGCACAGCGATCCTTGAATGAACTACGCTCAGGGGAGCAGCGCGTCGTCGTCATGGGCGAATGGGTCCTCTCCTGGAAATCCCAGCGCAACCGGTTCAGCTCGTACGGGAGCATGGCTGAAGTGCACCTTTTCCCATTGTGCCTCGATGCTCTCGCCGAAAGCTGCCGCCTTGAAGAACTCCTCCTCCGGCACCGGTTCAGCCCTGAAGTATTCGAACCCTGAGTGATCTTCCTCGAGGTCCTGCATCGAGGCCAGATAGTCTTCAAGATCATCTTCAGACAGATCGACAGCAAAGTTGCTTTCGCTCGGCGCCTGGGGCGTCTCCGCTGTTTCGAGGTCGGGTGAGAATCCTGCCGGAATCTCAATTCCTCCCGATTGTTCCTTGCTCTCGGCTTTGACCTTACCCGCTACCTCTTCTTCCTCTTCAACCAGAGATGTTCTGGGCTCGAGCGCGGCTCTTGAACCGACGGCTTCGTCCCTGGCTGCCGCGGCCTCCATGGCATCTCGGTCGACCTCAATCGTAGGTTCCACCGGATCGGATTCCGCTGGCGGGACGAGATCCAGTCCATGCGCTTGAGCAACTTCCTCGCTGGAGTCCAGGGCAGGATTCTGGTCTGGCTGCAACGAAGGCGAAGGCACTACATAATGCCGAACAATGAATTTCCGCAGTTGGCTCGGCTCGCATGGGAACACTTTGACTCGTCGGTTTCCGAGCTCGGTGCGGAGCCGGTCAATGAGTGTTCGATTCCGGATATCCGCCACACCTACACAGAGAATGTCACCGACCAGGGCGAGGGGCAGACATTCAAGCTCGTAAACGAGCTTGGCACTGAGGCTGGCTATTACGTTCTGCGGGATCTCCATAGCATCCAGGTCGAGCAGTGGCACCTGGTGCCGCACGGAAAGCAATGAGGCAAGTTCCGATTCAGAGACCATCGGACAGTAAAGAAGCAACTTCAGGAAGCCCGGGTTGCCCATTGCCTTGGGTAAGTTCCGTCTGACTTCCTCCGCGGTGATGATCCCTTCCTCGAGGAGCGCCATGCCCAGGTCCAGATCAGGCGCTGGCATCTGCTGATCAGGCCCAACTGGCTGGTTTTCCCCCGGTGCCTGGGGCGGTGATACCCTGATTCTCTGATGTGTGGCTGCCGAACCGTTCATAATTTGATCCTCAGGTTTGTATGGCAAATTCTTGCCATAAACTCTTGTGACATAGAGAGAAGCTACAAAAGACCTCTGTTGACGAGAGCATCACCAGTGCTATACTTTTCGCCCTTTCCTGTCTCAAAAACAGTTGCGGAGCGCAGAATGCCTGATTTCGAGGCCAAAGTGGCCACTCTCAAGGACAACAAGGAAGTGGCTATCTGCCAATTGAGCGGCGGGATAGACACCTCAACCTTGTTAAATTTCCAGAGTGCTCTTTACAGGCTGCGACGTCAGGGAATTAAACGACTTGTCCTGGATATGGAGAATATTTCCTACGTTAACAGCACTGGTTTCAGCGTTCTGCTGAAGCATGCAGAGCTATTCAAAAAGAGTGCCGGAGAGTTGGTTCTCGCCAATATGCACTCCAAAGTTCAGTTGGTTTTCGATGTCCTCGGCCTGTCCCCATACATCAATCTCTTTCCGTCAGTAGAGGAGGCCGTCGCTGGCATTACCAGCGATGAGGCCGTGACTGCGCCACCTGAAGACGCCTCTTCAGGAAACTGACCTCGTCCGCGAGGCACACTCGGGCGGCCGATCTGAACGGAGTTGCAGGATGGGCTTTTTTCGGCGAATCCGCTGGGAACATGTCAAAGCTTGAAACACAAATTGAAGAAATAGAAGGCGTGGAAAATGCGGCCGCCCTCACGCTGAGCGGATCACTGGAATCGGATTCGTTGCCGCTGCTTCAGAACACAATCGGACAGCTCGAACAGAGTGGTTTTAACCGGATTGCAGTTGAGGCAACCGACCTGGAGTACGTGAATCGTGCCGGGTTCATGGTGATGGTGAATTTCTCCAAAAGACTGGCGGAGAAGGACGGGGCCCTGGTGCTCGCAGGTCTGACCCCCAAAGTGGAGCGCATCTTTGACATGCTTGGTCTGCGCACCTTCTTGAAGGTGGTTGCTTCTATCGAACAGGCAACTCAGGCTCTGGTGAACGGGGACACTGAAGAATTCAACGAGAATATGAGGCAGGCGATGGCCGCGGAAGACAGCGACCCATTCGGCGACGCCAGCGCCACCCAGAGCGATGAATTTGATTTCGACGCCGCGCTCAAGCAGGCGGAAGACGAATCTTCACAGCATGAAGCGCAGGAAGATGAAGACCCATTCTCGGATACCCTTGATGACGACCCCCTCGCCGCTGTGCTGGAGGCAGGCCTTGCCGAGGAAGCCCCCCTGGACCAGTCCGAAGCGATGCCGATGGTTGATGAGGAACGGGAAGGTGATGCACATTTCCCGATTTTCCTCCTTTGCGCAGATTGCTCGGCAAACCTGCAGGTGGAACGCGCTGGCCCCTACCGCTGCCCTCGATGCGGCAGCCTGTTTAGAGTCATGGAGGATGGTGAATATGAATTTGTAGAAAACCCTTCGCCGCGGCCGATCCGAATGGAGGTCCCTTCTACTATCGAAGCGACACGGGGATTAATCGACTTTCTCAGTTCAGTGGCCAAGCCGGTGCTGGAGCAGAAAGAGGTGGTCGCACAGCTCCAGAGGGCCTTGGGCTCAGTCTGCCGTTTCGTTCGGGATATCGCTTTCGAAGGCAATGAAAATCAATCCTTCCAGGTCCTTATCGTTACCGATGAAGAACGGGTGGTCGTAGAGATTGCAGACAGTGGAAAGCGGGTCGAACCCGCGGCCGTGCGCGCCGAAGTGCGCCCTCACGTGGACTTGATTGAAGTGAAGCCAAGACTCGGCGGAGGAAACCTCTACAAACTCGTGAAAAAGTCCGAGGCCGAGAAAGGGGAAAAGCCCGGTGGCGATACTTGGCAGGTTTGACATATCGCCCCGTGACAAGGTGAAGAAGATGGTTGACGGTAAGCCAAGGCTGGGTTCATCCGTGGCCCTCTTCATCCGTGGCCCTCTTCATCCGTGGAGTCATCACTTGAGCTTAAACAGCCTGAACAGCTCCGATTCCACCCGTGCAGACTTTGCGATCTTCTGCATCTGAGCGGCAATCTCGGGCTGGGCGGACGCGACATCCTTCTTCTCGCTGATGTCGTCCTCGAGATTGAAAATCTGGAACTGTTTTTCGGGGGCTTTCGTCACGCCATAGCGCACCGCCTTCCACTTGCCCATCCGGATAGCCTGCTTGCCGCGATACTCCCAGTAAAGGTAATCATGCTTTTTCTGTTTGGAAGCTTGCCCCAGCAGGGACGGCAACATTGAGATGCCGTCCGTTTTTGCCGGCGCGGATACGCCAGCGAGATCGCAGAACGTCGGCATGACATCCCAGTGTGCCGAGATGTGATCAGTCGTTGTGCCTGCCTTAATCCGTCCTGGCCAGCGCGCGATGAGAGGGACGCGGATGCCGCCGTCATAGAGATCGCGCTTGATGCCGCGGAGCTTGCCGCAGCTTTTGAAAAACTTCGGATTGTGGCCGCCCTCCCGGTGAGCACCGTTATCAGAGGTGATCATAACAAGCGTGTTTTCATCGATGCCGAGCTCCTTGAGCAACGCCATCACGCGTCCCACGTCTTCGTCAAGCTTGGTCATCATGCCGGCGAACGCGGCGACTGGGTTCTTCACTTTCGGTCCGGAGTACTTGCCAATCCTGTTTTCGAATTCGGGAAACTGTTTCCGAAACGGCCCCACATACCTCTCCGGCACATGCATCGCCGCGTGCGGTATCGTGACCGGCAGGTAGCAGAAGAACCTCTTTCCTTTGTTGGCCTTGATGAATTCCAAAGCCTCCTCAACGATCAGATCGTGCGTGTAGGTCTTGCCATCGAGCGGAATACGTTCCCTATCTTTGCGGATGTAGTTTGGATAGTAGTTGTGCGCGTGGCGCTGGCAGAGGTAGCCGTAAAACGTGTCGAAGCCCTGTTCGAGCGGATCGCCGACAGAGCCCGGCGCGCCCAGGCCCCACTTGCCGAACATCCCTGTTGTATAGCCGGCTTCTTTGAGCTTTTCGGCGATGGTGATCGAATCGGCAGGGATGTGCCATTGGCCTTCCGGCCTGACCTCTCGGTTTGCCCTGATGTACGCGTGCCCCGAATGCAGCCCAGTCATGAGAATGCAGCGCGTCGGCGCGCAGACCGTGCTGCCCGCGTAGTGGTCGGTGAATTTGAGACCTTCGGCGGCCACCTTGTCGATGTTCGGCGTCTTGAATTTCGTCTGACCGTAACAACTGAAATCACCATACCCGGCATCATCAAGCATGATGTAGATGATGTTCGGTTTGGTTTCTTCAGCGGATACTTTGAAAGTGAAAAGAGCGGCGAGACAGAGGAGGGCTTGGATGTGCATGAGGTGTGTTCGGATTCAGGATTCTGAGATGGGAAATCGGAGATTCAGGATTCGGATGCGGAATCCGCCTGCAACTTTGCAGCGATCAACGTGTTCTCCAACAGCATGGCACGAGTCATTGGCCCGACGCCTCCCGGCACCGGAGTAATGTGCCCGGCCACTTCCTTTGCGCTCTCAAAATCTACATCGCCCTTGAGTTTTCCATCGACCACATTGATGCCAACGTCAATGACCACCGCACCTGGCTTGATCATATCACCCGTCACCAGACCGCGGCGTCCGGCAGCGACAACCAGGATATCCGCCTCACGGCCTTCAGCGCCCAGGTCGGGTGTCCGTGAATGACATAAAGTGACCACCGCATGTCTGTTGAGCATCAACAGCGCGACCGGCTTGCCCACCAGAATGCTCCGGCCGATGACAACGGCCGTCTTGCCCTCGAATGTCGTCCCCGTGCTTTCAATCATGGCAATCGTTCCCCGGGGTGTGCAGGGTACGAGCCTCTCATTACCCGATACGAGCTCACCGAGGTTGGTGGTAGTGCAGCCATCCACGTCCTTCATTGGATCAATCGCATTAATGGCCTCGTGAGAGTCCAGGCCATCCGGCAGCGGCAACTGAACGAGGATGCCGTGAATCTCAGAGCGATCGTTCAGGCCTTGAATGGTGTCGAGCAATTCCGATTGGCTGGTCGTCTCCGGCAGATGATGTTTCTCTGAATAGATGCCGACCTTCTCGCAATCTTTCTGCTTGTGGCTTACGTACCGAGAAGACGCCGGGTCGTCACCCACCTGCACCACGGCCAGGCCGGGCTGAAAGGTCAGGTCGCTGACCTGCGCCTTGATACGTTCACGGGTTTCCTGGGCGATGGCTTTTCCGTCAATGATGGATGCGGACATTGGAAGGATGGTTGATGGTCAATGGTTGATGGATGGAGGTTGCGAATTGTATGGATGGGGGCTGGTCAATCAAGAGAGTGGGCGGAGGATGGGAGTGTAGGCGGATAGAGTGATCGAATGGTGGAAAGGTGGAGTGATGGTGTGATGGAATAGAGATGCGAACTTCAGAGGATTCACCTCTCTTTCTTAATCGAATCTGAGCCTTTCAGGCGCTGTAAAGCACCATTTCGGCAATCAAATAATTCCTCAGTAGACAAGAAGAACCGGACCATCCATTTCCTCTTTGAGTTTCGCCAATTCCGATCTCTCGACGTGCATGGATGTGGCATGACACAGATTGTAGAAACTCACATCGCCAGTGGCCGGAGGCAACTGCCCTGAGGTTAGTTGTTCCAGGATTTCTGTGTCGTAATTCGGGTTTGGCGGCAGCAATAAAACGAGTTTTTGAGGTCTGCCAGATATGGAAAGGACCCGGAGCCCCGAACATGTCGATACCTTGATTGCCCCGTCCGAAAGCCCCATCCGCATGGAATAAAGAATCGTATTCAGAGAGCGCAGGACCTGAAAGGCCGGCCGCGGATTACAGAGCCCGTCGAGTATGCCGTGGCTGTAATCCATCGTGCGGTCCAGCGTGATCAGGGGCTCGAAAAAGATTCGTGAATCAGGAATCGTGCTGACGGCAAACAATGCCTCAGCGGCCTGGTTACAATTGTAGAGGTCGGATGGCTTTCCAAGCTCGTAGCGAAAATCAAGAACGCCGATGTGACTTAATTCCGGCAGCGCGCCGGCCTCCTGGATTACCGAGCACGGACTCGCAACCTCATCGATGCAGCAGAGGACACTATCCAGTTTCAGATCGTGTGAAACGAGTTGGTCGTTCAAATCCGCAAGTTCGCTCGTCCGAAATCCAATCCGGGTTCGTGGATGCTGCTTGCCGGGCACCAACTCCCTGGGGGCGATCCCGGCCAGGCACATGGGGGTCACAGACCGGCTGCGAAATTCATTTAACCACCGGGCAAATGCCTCTGATGAAAACTCGTGAACCGTCGCCTGGATTTCCCATTCATCAGCCAACACATCGGTTGCGGCAGGCGGCACATCGAATCGGGTCTGCTCAGACCAGATCGCGGTTGCACGGATCTGAATCCCCTCTTCACGAAGACATCCGAGCCGCTCGCGCTGGAAACTGTCTGTCAGATCCGATACCGGTATTCTCACCCAACTGGCGCCCAGTTCCTTGAGGGCCATAAGAGGATAATCATTTCGCACTTTTTCACGGACGATCGCTGGCCAGGCAACAGGCGCCTCAGCAATAGAGGAAAGCGGATGCCGCAGAGTGATCCCAAGTGGCGAGTTCTCCATCGAATGAGGCAGGCGAGTGACCAATCTTCTCACCGATATCGATTCGTCCAGCGGCTCGACCTCGCCATTCGTCCGCAGGAAATGAACATCCGTCCTGTCCTCAAACACTCGAAGAAAGTAGAAGCCCATCTTCGGCGTATCGTCCCGGCCCCGCTCAGGAGGAGCTGAGGCAGTGAAGACATGCGGGAAGGCCGGCCTGGTGAACGACGGTGAAGCGCATACGTAGAAGCGCGTCGTCCCGCGGATATCGAAGAACGCAAAGTGAGTGTGCCCCGTCATCAACAACTCTGTTCCGTATCGCTGCATCAGATCGAGAAGCCAGCCTCTCGCGGGTTGGGCGATGTTGTCGTAGTGACCCAGCGAAGGCTCATCCTCATCCACCAGGTAAGGCGGCATGTGTTGAAAGAGAAAAATCCGTTTCGACGCGTTCGCTTTCAAATCCGCTTCCACCCAATCCCTCTGCTCATTCGCCTCGGCAGAATCCGTGTTCATTATCTGAGAATTGAGCACCACAAAGTGGCAGCCTTCATGGTTGAAGCAGTACCAAGAAGGCCCCACATTTTCGTGATACCAGTCGAGCACCTCCTGTGAGACATGCGGTGCCGGCATGGTCGGATCCGGCTTGTCACCAACATCCTGATTCCCCGCGACCGGATGCACTTCAACACCAATGCGCGCCATCTGTTCGGCAGCATCGGTCATCGCCTGCTTGTGCCGATCCGTTCCGTGGTATTCCTGCGCACGGTCACCGAGATGCATGACAAAATCCGCATCCAAGGTTCTCACAAGCTGCAGCGCGTGCCCCGCCCTGGCCGTCTGCTTGCGACGGGATTCAAACTCCAGCGGCTTGTCGCCCACATCAAGCATGTAATGCGTATCAGTAATGACGACGAATTCGAACAGGACTTCTGGGAGGAATGCGCGGTCAAACATGAAAGAATGCGAGTGTGGGAGGAATGAAATGTTGGGTGTATTGGAATACTGCAGGATTGGAAAGATAGATTATTGGACTGTTGGATCGCCAGACTTCATCATTCCTGTATTCCGGTCTTCCAATATTCCATCACTCCAACACCAATATGTCTCCCAATGCTTCCAAACTTTCTTCACATCGGCGCGCCTAAAGCTGCTTCTTCCTGGTTATGGCAAGTCTGCAAAGAGCATCCGGAGATCTTTGTACCGGAGAGTCCTGATAATGTGAACTTTTTTACTGTTCATTTTCATCGCGGGCTTGGATGGTATGAGGAGACTTACTTTTCAGGAGCACAGAACGAACCGGCTGTTGGAGAATTCAGTAATTCCTACATGATGTTCGAGCCGGCTCTGGACCGAATTGCTGCACATTTGCCCGAAGCAAAACTGACTCTCACGCTACGCCATCCTGTTGAGCGCGCATGGCTTCAATGGGCACACATTCATCTTAAGAAAGGCAAGTACGGTTTTGACCCGGCCAACGAAATCGGCATTCCCTTTGAGAAGACGCTTCACCATCACGGCCACCAGTGGTTCAGGAATTGGATGGAACCGGGGCTCTACTCACTTCACCTGAAACGTATCTACGAACGGTTTCCAGGAGAACAGGTCCTGGTCATGTTCTATGACGACCTTGCGCGGCAGCCTGGGATGTTCCTCAAAGACTACTTCAGTTTCCTCGGCGTGGATGCTGAATTCGAGTCGTCACTGGTCGGCCGCCAGATCAATCCGGACGCGGCGCAGGCGGATCCTCACGAGTGGGTGTCCCGCGAAATATGGAACGAACTTCATGACGTTTTTCGCGATGATATTTCTGAGCTCCAGGAACTCACAGGCAGAAATCTGAATGATTGGTTGCAGCCTTAGAAGGATCAGGCTGCCGAACCCATACCACGCCCAGCTATGATTCAAGATCTTTTGGCCCTGATTGCATTCTGCTTGATTCAATTGGCCAATCTGTGCGCCGAGCCTCCCAACATCGTCGTCATCCTTTCCGACGATCAGGGGTGGGGCGATCTCAGCCTCAACGGCAACAAGAATCTCAGCACTCCCAACATTGATTCGCTCGCGCGGGATGGCGCGAGCTTCGACCGCTTCTTCGTTTGCCCGGTCTGTTCACCCACCCGTGCTGAATTTCTTACCGGCAGGTATCACGCGCGCAGCGGGGTCTACAGTACTTCCGCCGGAGGGGAACGGATGGATCTCGACGAGACGACCATTGGTGATACGTTCAAGGCCGCGGGCTATGCGACCGGCGCGTTCGGCAAATGGCACAACGGCATGCAGTATCCTTATCACCCCAACGGGCGCGGCTTTGATGAATTCTACGGTTTCTGTTCCGGCCATTGGGGCAACTACTTCAACCCGCCCCTCGATCACAACGGCAGGATTGTTCGCGGGAATGGATTCGTCATCGATGACTTCACGGACAAGGCGATGGAATTCATGGAGAAGAATAGAGACCGGCCTTTCTTCGCCTACCTGCCTTACAACACTCCGCATTCCCCCATGCAGGTGCCCGACCGCTGGTGGAACAAGTTCAAAAGCAAGGAACTTGAAATGCATCATCGCGATCCCAAACGTGAAAACACCGGCCACGTTCGCGCCGCACTCGCCATGTGCGAAAACATCGACTGGAACGTCGGCCGAATTCTCAAGAAGCTCGATGAGCTCAATCTCGCGGACAAAACCATCGTCCTCTATTTCTGCGATAACGGGCCAAACGGATTCCGCTGGAACGGTGGCATGAAAGGAAAGAAGGGTTCGACCGATGAAGGAGGGGTCCGCTCTCCGCTACTCGTCCGCTGGCCGGGCAGGATCGACAAGGGAATGAAGATCACTCAGATCAGCGCGGCCATCGATCTCCTGCCGACCCTGGCCGATCTCGCCGGTATCAAGATTGCCAGCAAGAAGCCTCTTGACGGAGTCAGCCTCAAGCCGCTCATCCTCGGCAAGCCCGACGAATGGAAGGAGCGCGTTCTGATCAATTCCTGGAGGGGCCGAGTCAGTGCACGTTCGCAGCGGTTTCGACTGGATAACAAGGGCAAGCTTTTCGACATGGTCAACGACCCGGGCCAATACAAAGACGTCTCAAAAGCACAGGCCGACGAAGCCGCTCGCCTTAAGATGATCGTTGCTGAATGGCGGAAGGATGTGCTCTCAGAATTGGGCAAGGACGAACGGCCCCTTCTCATTGGCCACTCTGACTATAAGTACACCCAGATCCCGGCCCGTGACGGAAAAACGACCGGCGGGATCAAGCGTTCGAACAGATTCCCAAACTGTTCCTATTTTACGAACTGGAAAAGTGTGGACGACGCTATCACCTTTCCGGCGGAAGTGGGCGCCGATGGCCGGTATGAAGTCGAGCTTCATTACGCGTGCCCAAAGGCCGATGTAGGGTCAACGATTGAGCTGAGCTTCAATGACTCCAAATTGACGGCCCGTATCTCCCAGGCACACGAGGCCCAGCAACGAGGGGGCGAACACGATCGGGTAAAGCGAAGGGAATCCTACGTGAAAGATTTCAAGGCGATGGATCTGGGTACGATTCACCTGAAAAAGGGCAAGGGCACACTGGTTTTGCGTGCGACGAATATTCCGGGCTCACAGGTGGTGGATTTCCGTCTCCTGATGTTCACCAGGGCGGGTGATTAGAAGAATAGATGACGCGAATCATTCCCGTCCTTTTCATTGCTCTGCCTTTTTCTCACGCGGAGGTCGCTGCGGAGCGGCAAGACCACACCGCACAGCCCAGTGAAGTCTCGTTCATCAAAGACGTCGCTCCCGTCCTCGATAAACGCAACTGCTCGGCGACGAACTGCCACGGTGGAGTTTACGGCAAGGGTGGATTCCGCATCTCTTCCTTCACCTGTCGGCCGGAAGCGGACGCGGCAGCGATTTCACTCGCTGAAAAAGGACGGCGGGTCAATCTGTTGATGCCGGTGAACAGCCTGTTCCTCATCAAAGCGGCCAACAAGATTCCGCACGCGGGCGGCGAGCTCATGCCGGTGGGCAGCGATGACTACAAGACATGCCTGGCATGGATCCGAGCAGGTGCGAATCCTGAAAATTCGCCCGTCACCGTTTCCAAACTGGAAGTCGCACCTGCCATCGTGGTCCTCAAGAAAGATCAGGAGAAGTCACAGCTCAAGGTCACCGTTCTGTTCTCTGACGGTGATGAGCGGGACATGACCAGCCATGCCAGGTATTTCTCGGATGCTCCTGACGTGGCCGACGTCTGGAAAAGCGGCGCAGTGATGCGTACCGGCTCTGGGAGAACAAGAGCCATGATTCGTGTGCTCGGTCACACAGCAGAAATAGAAATTCTCTGCCCCGCCGAAATGGCCGACCCCGTGCTTGCGATCAAGCTGGCTTCCGTGAGCATCTGGACGGGTGGACTTCTCGATTCTTTGCGCCGCACGGACAGCGCGTCCTTCAGGCGCCGCTTCAGAGAGCATCCCATCCATAAACAGTTCAGTGAGAGACTATCCAACAGGGAACTGATAGAGCAGCTCTACACCCGATTACTCGGCGCGGCCCCATGCAAAGAAGAACTCAGGAACGGTCTGGCTCACCTGGAGGATGCAAAGGATCGCCGAAGAGGTTTTGAAGAATGGGCCTTTGTAATCGTGACATCCCGGAAGTATCTGTCGCGGCAATAGCCGGTTTTCAAATTGGCAAATAAGAGCCTCCAACGAATTCAGGGACAACGAATGAGGACGAGCAAAAGAGTTCCCAACGAATTCAGGGAAACAACGAATGAAGACGGGACTCATCCACCGGAAAAAAAGCTTCCAACGAATGAAAGGAAACAACGAATGAAGACGGGCTTACTGTGCGCGGAGAAAAG
>Ga0187827_10003343_pt1 | contig 20783 bp, 15 predicted proteins | sample ETNtaG_39_FD_167969 | JGI IMG/M metagenome (GOLD analysis project Ga0187827, IMG submission 167969) | Marine microbial and viral communities from oxygen minimum zone, Eastern Pacific Ocean - ETNP2014_SV_150_PacBio MetaG (Illumina Assembly) | ecosystem: Environmental > Aquatic > Marine > Hypoxic... | reverse complement strand
ACAACTCCTCTAATGTAATTGACCTCAACTGGGATGCTGGTGACCTTGTAACAAACAATATCACCTACAATGTCACAGTAGATGTGTACGGAAGTGCAGCGAACATTGTTTGGTCAAACTTTACAACATTCATTCCAGCTGCAAATTCAACCTCAGGTGCCTTTTTGATTTCACCATATACATTGGCAGCAGGCTGCTACTATGCATCATTCGAAATTTATGACGATGTGACTGGAATGGTGTTTGACTGGGATGGAGTGGACTTTGGAGTTGATGTTGACTGCGAAAGTGGAAATAATTCTAATGGCAACAATAGTGCAAGTGTAGGATACAATATTTATTCATTCGACTACTTCCACTGTATTGAATCGGGTGGTGTTCTTAATGTTAGAATCTTTGTGAATGCAAATCCAAATCAGCAATTAACAGTTAATTGGAGCGTTGTTAACATAACATCGGCTGCACAAATGGATTTGATTGATTGGTTCGATCAGAATGTAACAACTAGTTCTAATGGTTCAACTTATATTGATTGGTCTCTTGATGTGAGCAATCTTTCAGATGGATATTATGCAATCCAAATTACTGATTCTAATACATCTAATATTTTCCAATTCCAAGTTGGATGTACCGGCTGTGGATATGAATCCTCTTTCATGGATTATGAATATAGTATCTGGGTTGATGGTTTTGGCCAAATTTATTTTGGTAACAACAACGGTGATGGTAATGGTTCTAATGGTACTAATGGTTCTAATAGTTCTTTTTCAGAAATAGTTAGTGGAACTTACATGCAATGGTGGATTGATGTAAATTGTTTAGAATACAATACTGATTATCTCTTCAACTATACGATGACTGATGACGCTAATTTAATTATTTATTCAGATGAAGAATACTTCTCTATTGGGACATATAATTATTACAACGACTGGGGGCAAAGTAATTTCTTAAATCCTCTATCAAACGAATCTTTACCTACTGGCGAATATTGTATTACAGCCAAACTTTACACATCCCCTTACGGCAGTTCAGACTTGGTATTTTCCTTTACACAATGCTTTGATATTGTTTCGATAGAGGACTGGGATGGATGCGGAAATAATTTGACGTATTTGGAACACATGCAAACTGTTTCAGGCAATCCATTTGTCCAACAGAATCTAGTATTCTTGACGACATCTAATATTTGGGTTCAGAATTATGTTGAGTGTCTGGTGGTTGGCGAAAATTATACAATGCAAACCAATGTGACTACCAACGGAAATCTGTACTATGAATATACAAATAATTACACTATCACTCAACTTTCAGACAATACTCGTTGGGATTGGGAAGCAATTAGCAATTGGCAAAGTGATATCCCTGCTGGTAATTATTGTGTCAATACGACCATCCATTCGACTGATGCCACATATACACAATTAATCTCAATGGTTTCCACTGTTGAAGATTGTTTTGCAGTAGTTGAAGTCACTGCCACTGATTGGTGGGGGGCTCAAGATAATGGCACCGGCTCTCCAAATAACCCGATTCTACCCGACGGAAATTGTACTGATTTGAATAATTCATTGGCTGGTCTGAATTTGACTAATTCATGGAATATGACTGATTGCGAAAATGGAACAGGTTTCTGGTTCAATCTAACTGTGAATGGAACAGGAGTAACATGGTACGACCCGATTTATGCGGTTGGATATGACTACGAAGTAATTAGTGGGCCAAAATTCGCATCTGTTGTTGTTCCACCAGGATATGGAGATGACAAGTATGATCTGTACCTATGGGACGGAGCAAAGTATGTATTAGTGGGGTCAGACCTTGATGCCCTAACAGAATATTGGTTTACAGATAATGGAGGAATTTCTAGTACACCAGGCGATTATGACGGTATCACAAAATTCTCTATAAGAGGATTAGAAATCAGCGCAAAGATAGACCCTGATAATCCAGATGCTTTCGTTACAGGTTTATCTTTCGCACAGAATCCAAATGAAGTCTCAGAGGTTATTCTAAGCATGACTCCAATCACAGTTTCAGATGAAGATGATGATGGAATCATCGATGAAGATGATAATTGTGTGAACAATGCCAATACCGACCAAGCAGATAGCGATGGTGATGGAGTTGGTGATGTTTGTGAAGAATCCGAGGTTAGCGGCGATGGCGATGGCGATGGCGATGGCGATGGTGATGGTGATGGTGATGGAGTTGGTGATGATTCGGATGGGGCATCAATTCCTATCATTATTACATTTCTTGGCCTTGTCTTATTATTAGTACTCTTCTTTAGAGACGGTAAAAAAGGAGATGAATGAGAATACGTCCCCGCGAAGCAAGAAGCACTACCCATATGACTTGAAAAGGAAATAATTAATTTCAAGAAATTGAAGCCCCTTTGGCACTTTTCCACTTAGCGTAGCCTTTCTATTACTAAGGTCTCGACGGCGTGATTGAATAGGTCATCAATCAGAGGAGGATTCTCCTCAATTCAGCGCCACAATCGCTCCACCCCACTGCAATGCCCCCACCACGCCTGCACATCTGAACAGCCTCACGCCAAGCTGCTACCTCATGATTCAGAGCGGGACCCTTGACTGTGGAATCAATTCTGAACAGCAGGCTGCTACCTAGATGTGCGTCAAGAAAACCTCTTTGAGCCTTGGAAACAAGAAGTGTTGGAATGCCTTGGCAAATTGCCTCATGGGCCAAGGTAACTGATTCTGAGAGTACGCCATCAAATTCTGAAACATGCCCTGGAAGACCCCATGGGTCATTGATTGGTTGGTTTTCTATCATAGTGACAACCTCCATTCCCAAATCAGGAATCAATGGGGCAGCAGACACTAACTCCTCCTTATCGTGAATCCCCCCACCCAATAGTGCGCGATGAAAAATGGTAGGAACACCTTCCTCTTTTGCCATTCTCGATGTGGATAGTTGTGTTAGATAAGTGTGGGGCAATTCTCCTTCTAACTGGTGGATTTTGAGGCCTTGTTCTTTACAAGCAGCATGGAAGCCACCATCCAAATGTTCTCTCCAATTTGCTGACAAAATTACTTCTGTAGCCGCAGAAAGTGCGTGTCTGTGAGCGAGGTTATTGACCTCTGTATCTGTGAGATAAATGCGCCTCTCAACTTTTGCTTTCTTGGCAGCGCGGAGTTCCAACGGAGCGCCTTTGCATACGATTTTCTCTATTGGCTTTCCTGTAAGGCGGCGGCGCTTGAGAATTGATGTGACTGCTCTTAGCCGCTTGAAAGCCCTGATTTCACGCTGAATTGGTAGTATTTTGCGACCTACTGGACGAGGCACTCTAATGATGTGGCGTTGTGGAAGAGGGTTGTTTGGATGAGATAACATGGAATCAATTTCGTCTCTTTTGGTAGCTACAATGATATCGACTGGACTACCCTCTTGAATGAATGATTGGAAGAGTTGCAAGTGAGCCGGATGGTCAAGCACCCAGCAGGTTGGACCACTCCCCATGAATGTGGATTTGTTGTAAGGACCATAAAAGAACGGTTAATGGCTCACCATCACCTCCCAGCATCATGGCAAAGGAACGTGTTGAGGTAGAGGGTGGCAAGACATACGGTCCGTACTCACCAGGAGTGAAGGCGAATGGTGTAGTTTGGTTGGCTGGGCAGATCGCTCCAGAAGCGGGCGATGATACAGCTTCACAAACTGCTGCCAGCCTTGAGAAAATTGATGCCCTGCTCGCCGCGGCTAGTGTATCCAAGAACGATGTCTGTTTTGCTCAAGTTCTACTTGACGACATCAATGATTTTGCTGAGATGAACGATGTTTATGCCGCTTGGCTTGAGGGAGTAGAAATCCCTCCGGCAAGAGCTGCGTTTGAGGTAGCAGCATTGCCAGGCGGTGCCAAAGTGGAAATTATTGTTCAGGCCATTGATGAGAATTGCTGCTAGCCCCTACAACGGAGTCACTTTTAGCAAAAGGGGGCTCGGAAGAAATCATGGAGAGCGTTGAATGGCCACTCGGTCTTGACCGAAAGAAGGCTGCTGCGGCCTTCAAGGCGTACGACATTCGAGGGATCGCTGGCGATCCCCTCACACCCGATTTCGCTCATCGCCTAGGCCAAGCACTGGCCACATTCCTTGATTGTGATTCACTCGCTATCGCTCGTGATATCAGAGATTCAGGTCCCGTTCTTCACGCCGCTTTCGTCAATGGCCTAACTGCTTCAGGCGTTACAGTCCATGATTTGGGCATCATGCCTACTGGTGCACTCTATCACGCCACGGTCGCACTGCCTGTGGATGGAGGAGTGGTCATAACAGCAAGTCACAATCCACCAGAATATAATGGCTTCAAAATGTGCCGAGGTTCAGCAGCAATGGCCGGCCAAGAGTTACAGGATTTGCTGGCCGTCTTTGAAGCTGGCCAATTCAAAACTGGCGAAGGCGAACACATTCATGTAGAACACTTCCAAGAAGATTACTTTGATGCAATCATCGCCTCTACAGGTAAACCTGCCCGAACGGTCAAGGTGGTAGTTGATTCAGGTAACGCTGTACCTGGACCCTTCATGAAAACAATACTCAAGGCCCTCGGAGCGGATTCCACCTGTATTCTATGTGAATGGGACAATTCATTCCCAGTCCATCCACCCGACCCTACACGACCTTCAAACATGGAATTGCTCGGCCAGATTGTGAGAGAGGTCGGTGCTGAATTTGGAATAGGAGTTGATGGGGACGGAGACAGAATGGGAATGGTTGATGAAAATGGAACTTTCATCCATCCTGACCGCCTATTGGCACTTTTCGCAGCAGATATCCTCTCAAGAGTTCCTAAAACTGCCTCAGAGGAAGCACGTACAGTCTTCTACGATGTGAAATGTTCTATCGCCCTAGAGCAGACCATACGCTCTGCTGGCGGCATTCCCAACATGATGAGAACTGGGCATTCCTTCCAGAAACTAGCCTTGAAAAATTCTCCAGAGACACCACTTGCAGGTGAGATGAGTGGTCATTTCTTCTTCAATGACAAGTGGCCAGGATTTGATGATACACTCTATTGCACGGCAAGAATGCTTGAGTTAGTGGGGCGAGACCCCTCACCCACAAATGGTGGTCCAAGTTTTTCTGAGAGGCTCTCCGCTATTCCTACCTACCCAAGTACTGGGGAAGCAAAAGTACCCTTGACTGGTGAACGAGAAGAGACCATGTCCTTTGTTGAGAGGGTCTTTTCCGAGTACGATGCTTCAACAGTTGATGGTGTTAGAATCAGTCTTTCAGGCGAAAATTGGGATGGTTGGTTCCTTTGCAGGCCATCGAACACCGAGCCCATCCTTGTTATGCGAGCTGAAGCTACCAGTGAATCTGGATTAGCAGAGATTAGACAATTGGTACATGAAAAAATTGGGGCGAAAATTGACTTAACTAAATTCGATGAATCCTAAGCCCAAGGGTCATCATCGTCAGACCATTCATCTATTGCTTCTTCTTCTGTGGATTCTTCTGCAACCTCTTCTGCTTCTTCGGTAGATTCTTCTACAACCTCTTCTACATCGTCGCTTGAATCAGACTCGGTAGCCTCAACGACTTCTTCCTCGTCTGCTTCGGCCTCACTTTCTTCAGTTGCCTCATCTTCAGAAGTACCCAACAATGACATTGCAAGATTGGTGTCCATGTCATTCATCAGTGGATCTGATGAAGTCTGCATTGGCTCACTTGGAGGGGTTGGCGCGGCTGGAATTGAAAGTGCATCAGAAGTTTGAGTTGCTACAGATAATGTGTTTTCAGTAGTTGGGGTTGGTGGTGCTACATATTCTTGTGATATCTGTTGACTATACGTGTCTGCGGTCATTGCCACCTCCACAGAATGTTCTGCAGTGCCATCTTGTTGCCATGAACGGGCTATTTCCGCGGCGCGGTTTACTCCTTCTTCATCTTCGTCTTCATCTTCGTATTCATCATCGTCGTCATTACTACGTAATTTTATGATGATTACAGCGAACACCATTACGAACATCATAGCAATCAATGCTCCAAGACCAAGTCCTGCAGCAAGGCCGCCGTCAGCAGAATAAGCAGAGTTTGAATCTGAGATAACATGTGATTGATTCCAGCGTAAGGGGTCAGCAGGGAACAGGTCGGCGCCTTGTGAAACATTCCATGGGTTCGGGGAGAGTTCATCCATTGGGTCTGACCAACCATCATTATCGGTATCTGGGCATCCCAATCTATCATGTTCAGAACTACCTCTAATTGTTGGACAGTTATCTCCATTCAGACCACTCGGCTCATCACCGAATTCATCCATATCACTATCTCTCCATTGAGTTGGTTCAGAAGGGAAGGCGTCATGGTCATCTGACCAGCCATCACCATCATTATCTGGGCAACCAAATCTATCCTGCCATGAATCACCGGGCTCATCCGGACAATCATCCCACGGCTCTAATGCACCAGTGGCATTTTCATCCTCCCAACCATCAGCATCCCTGTCTAGTGGATATCTATCTGAGTTGGTGGCTCCGGCAATGTATTCGCCTGGCCAATGTGCATCTCGAGAATCATTCCAGTGAGGGTTAGCCCAGTTGTCACCCAAACCATCGCCATCGGTATCTTGCCATTGTGACCAGTCAGAGGGGAACATATCTCCAGCATCTGAAGTGCCGTCACCATCGACATCGGGACACCCTATTACATCACGCCACGAATCACCCCAAGTATCAGGGCAGGCGTCCCCATCGTTACCGCTGAGATTATCTCCATAACCATCCTCATCAAAATCTGTTTGCTGTGTTTCATCAGTGGGGAATTGATCCGGATTATTTCCATCCTGTGAATCACCCCATCCATCGCCATCTTGGTCTTGATATTGCGTTTCATCAAATGGAAGGTCATCTCCTTGAGTCGCACCGGAAGATGAGTTGTCACCCCACCCATCACCATCACTATCTTGCCATTGAGTTGGATTGTTAATGAAATCGTCCGTTACATCAGACCAGCCATCACCATCCGTATCTGGGCAACCAGGGTTGTCAAAGGTATCTACGCCTGGTAAATTAGGACAGTAATCCATATCAACCGCTCCAAATACATACTGGCCAAGTCCTAGAGTTCCGAAATTTGGAGTTAATTCATCATCATCCCAATTATCTCCAAAACTATCGCCGTCACTATCGTTCCATTGAGTGGGCTCTGTTGGGAAAACATCTCTTTGATCGGACCATCCATCACCATCACTGTCAGTGCAGCCAATCAAGTCGATTGTTGAAGTGCCGTTTATTGTAGGACAATCATCACCCAGATAACCTGTTGGATTATCTCCATAGCCATCACCATCTTGATCACGCCATTGAGTTGCCTCATTTGGATGAGTATCATCAACATCGGCATAGCCATCACCGTCAGTATCTGGACAGCCTATGTACGGTGGTACTGTTGCGTTACCCCAAACCTGAGGACAGTCGTCTTCATCGTTGGGAACTCTGTCATCATCATCATCTTCTATGAGCCCCTTCCATACAAAGATGTCATAATCTCCTGAACTAGCAATGTCGTCGGAGCCAAATTCTGCTAAGCCGTTACTAGTTCCCTTGAATCTACCAGATGTATGTGTTATGTTCTGAGAATCGATGTCAATCGCCCAAGCGCGATCACCTGCAGAAGGTCCACCTGCAACAAAGACCTGATCCCAGTTGCCAGTAGATGCTGAAGAAACGGCAACGAAAGCATCAGATGGCCCGCTAGTGGAAATCAATTGGCTTGCTCCTGTATTTTCAAATGTAGATGCACCTGCAATCTGACCTACTGTATAAACTGCTGATTCATCGGGTGAAAGCGCAATGGAGAAGCCCTTGTCATCACTTGCTCCGCCACCTTGCTTAGCCCAGTTCCAATTACTGTCACGTGCCACCTTAGCGGCAAAAACATCCGAGCCACCAGCGTTGGAGGTAAGACGATGTGAGCCAAAGGCGGCAAGTGAGCCCTCAAACTCGCCAACGGCATAGAGTGAATCCGATGTGTCCACAATCATATCACGAAGTGTGTCTGTGCCAGTGCCACCAGCAGAAATTACCCACTCCACTTCGCCACCATCAGTAACCTGCATAATCCAGATGTCCTGTGAGCCGCCGCTAGATGTGAGAGTTGTTCCGCCAACGAATTCAACTGAATTTGCAAATGTCCCTGCAATGTACCAATAATTACCTGAAGGGCTAGGTGCTACTGCTGTGGCAGCATCATATTGAGATGAACCACCCCATCCATGCTGAGAAGCCCATGTGCCATCCAAATCAAGGAATCCAATATAGGCATCAGTAGTTGTGAATCCTGAACTATCTGTAAAACTCTCGTAGTACCAATCACCTTCAGCGTTCGTGTAAGCATGAATTTGCCCATTATATGAACCACTAATGACCACTGAACCATTGAATACCTTGACGTCTGTAGTCAATACCTGGCCAAATTCATAATACCCAGTAGGCCAGCCCCATGAATCATACTCTGATTGCTTATCTGATGTTTGGGCCCACAACCAATTTCCATTGGCATTCAATTTTGCTACGAACATATCATAGTTTGATTGTGTATGAGCACTAAGTGTAAAGGAACCCAATTGAACAGAGGGAGACGTTGAATCTTGATTGTTGATGAATGGGCCAGTGACGTAGACATCCCCATTTGTATCTAAATCAATCCCAGCTCCCCAATCTTCGTAATTGCCAGAGATTTGAGAAGCCCATACCCAGTTTCCTAAATTATCCATTTTTGCTACGAAACCATCTATGCCCCCAATTGAATTAAGAGTAGTTGAGCCAAAGGTGGCTGAACCAGAAAAAGAACCGGTGACAAATGTGTTGCCCTGTGCATCAAGAACCATGTCCCAAGCCATGTCTGAACCAGAACCTCCAGCAGCAGCAACCCAAGCATCAGCAGCGGATATTTTTCCACTGAATTTTGGAGCTGGTTCAAGGCTGCTCTCTGCATAGCAGTGGCTCATCCCTAGTAATAGTGATGAAGACATGACGACAGCGATGAAGAGTACCAAGCGACGTCTCATTAAACGCTCACGAAATAAGGCTACCATTTTATTGTCACCCTTACGTGAATGCCTTTAGGCAAGGTTAAAATCGCGTATTATTTGGTTTAGATATGAAAGAAGCATAGGTAATAATTCCATTATCAATTGCAGTTAAAGTCGCTTTGGATATGGCATCAAAATCATCTTCTAATGCTTCTAATCCAAGTTCAGAAAAAGATATCTGCTTCGTCCTTCTCAATAAATTAACTCCGAATAATGCTCGGCGTAATTTCTTACCATTTGAGCGCATTATTGATGGCTCGATTTGGGCTTGAATTACACTAAATCCACTGGTTTCTAGAAGGGAAACCCAATCATCCAAGGTATAGGTGGAATCATCACCAAGTGCAATGGTAAGGAATTCGCTCACCTTCGCGTCAAGGCGACTGACATCAGTAATGACAATCTCAGAATTCAATAATAATCCATCATTCACTAATAGGCGAGACGCCTCATTTAGAAGTCGTATTGGTTGTCGATAAACAGAGAGATTTGCTTCAGTGAGGATATGGGTATATCTAGCACTGGGAAAGGGAGTTTTATGCAGAGGCGCACACTCAAATTTGAGTAACTCATTGGCACATTCCACATTAGCAATTTCAATAAGTTGGGAGATAGATTCCACACCCATAATAGCACAACTAAAATGAGATGAAATGAGTGAAGAAACAGTACCTACACCACAACCTAGGTGTGCTAGTTGCGAGGTTTGGGTGATTTCACCTCGTTTACATAAATCGATGGCAAGTGCTGAACTTGATGGAAAAGCATCGCCAAATAACCGGCGAAAAATTAGGTTGGTCTTCATTCCGCCCATATGGGGTCGGCTGTGCTTAATATTCATCAATGTCTTGACCGGTTTGCTTATGCTGAAATGGTAGTTGGAGCGCTATGTTGCCACAGTGGCTTAGCTGGTAGAGCACCTGATTCGTAATCAGGCGGTCGAGAGTTCAAATCTCTCCTGTGGCTCCAATAAATCAGACTTCTGAGATTCTCTTTTCAGCCAACTCACAGTACTCTTCACTGATATCAAATAGCAGATATTTTCGGCCATTTTGCTTAGCAGCGATTCCTGTTGATCCTGAACCTGCAAATGGGTCGAGAACAACATCTCCAGTAAAGGTATACATCTCCACACAACGACGGGGGAGTTCTACAGGGAATGGTGCTGGATGCCCCACACGTTTGGCGCTCTCAGTAGGGAATGACCAGATTGATTTGGTCCACTCGATGAAATCCTCTTTTCCAACAGTATCCTCTCTTCCTTCTTCTTTTTCTGCCCTTGAACGATGCAACTTGAATTTGCCCTTAGAAAAGACAAGAATGTATTCATGAACATCTCTAAGGGTAGGATTGGAAGCTGATTTCCAAGAGCCCCATGCACAAGAAACTCCCGCACTAGCAGATTTATTCCAGATGATTTCACCACGTGGCAAGAAGCCGATTTCAATCATTATTTGATTGATAAAAGAAGCGAGTGGAATGTACGGCTTTCGCCCAAGGTTGGCCACATTGATACACGCCCTTCCCCCTGGAACAAGAACACGGTAGCACTCATCAAAGACCCCTCTCAATAAATCGAGGTATTCTGAAAGAGCAAGGTCGTCATCGTAAGTCTTGGAGGCATTATATGGTGGCGAAGTAACCATCAAATGAACAGAATTGTCTGGTATATCATGCATATTTCGTGAATCTGCACAAAAAACACGGTTCTCCAAATTTTCTGGAAATTGGTTAACTTCTCCAGATTCTGACTCTTTTGGCAAGCTATTGTACATAGTAGAGCCATAAAACTCTGAAGCATCGTGGCTCTCCCGCTTCGAAACGCCAAATGATGATGTTTTGGTACCACCACCTTGTTTGGTTGTTGTTCGTGACACTGCGCGCGCGTCGCGTGATTTTTTGGGAGCATTCGCTCCACGCTTTCCATTATGTGGCATCCCAACCCCAATTTACGCGAGGTTCGCTGTCCCCTTATTTAGAAATCGCAAAACGGACCGCACGATGCCTTTATCCTTAATTTCACACCTACTTGGAACCGTTTGGATAAAAGGCAGGCGTCGAGTCGGAGGACCAATGACGTCGTTCCTGACCTTGGACGATGCAGACCTTGTTGGCAAGACTGTGCTTGTCCGTGTTGATGTCAATTCACCTCTAAATCCTGTAACTAATGAATTCCTTGATGACTTGAGGCTTCGGGCAATTATGCCTACTTTAAGACGGCTTGGTAGTTCAAAAGTAGTTCTTTTGGCTCACCAGAGCAGACCTGGAAAATATGACTTTACTTCCCTGGAAAGACATGCGGAACTGATGGGCGTTTTGCTAGGACGAGTGGTTAAGTTCGTTCCTGATATCTGTGGTGAGGCTGCACTAACTGCCATCCGTGAAATGAATAATGGTGATATGCTCTTCTTGGACAATGTACGAGGATGGGATGAAGAAATTTCAATGGATATGGCGAGTCTAGATGAATTAGCCGCTTCTGAAATTGTTCAGAAGTTGGCTAGTGTTGCTGATGCTTTTGTCTATGATGCCTTCGCATGTGCCCATCGTAATTCACCGACCATCTCTGGATTTGGTTCTCTTTTACCCTCTTATGCTGGAGTACTAATTCAAAATGAAATTGAGGCGTTGAACTTCGCCGTTGAAAATCCACCACGCCCTTACACTGTAATTCTTGGCGGAATCAAATGTGATGATTCGCTGGACATCGCTTGCAATCTGTTGAAGCGGGAGGTTATTGACAATATTGTGCCCGTTGGTGTGGTTGGTAATCTAATGCTTTGGGCTTCTGGAATTCATTTAGGTGAGGTAAATGAGTTTTTCATTCGAGACAGCCTTGGAGAAGCGTTCGATCGAACTTGGGAAATGGCCACTTGGATTGTGGAAGAGCACCCGAATAAACTAATCCTTCCCATTGATTTAGCTATAGAAGTAGATGAGGAAAGGGTTGCCATAAACGTACAAGATTTACCTACTGAATATCCAATATACGATATTGGAATTGATACCTTGATGAAAATCAGTCCTGCCATCATGGATGCAAAATGCGTCTTGTGGAACGGACCTGCATCATATTTTGAAAAACCCAAATTTGCTTTTGGTACAATTGAGATACTCAACAGTTGTATTGAAACAGACGCCTTTGTGATTGTAGGCGGGGGGCACACCGGAACACTGGTCAATCAAAGAGGAGCAGGGGAAAAAATGGGGCACAACAGTACTGGTGGCGGTTCTTGTCTGACCTACCTCGCAAGTAAGCGTATGCCTGCAATTGAATCTCTTGAAATTTCAGCAAAGAAATTTACATGAGGGAATTACCCTTATTCTAAGGGTTTCAACAATGATGAAAGAATTGGATGCATCACACGTCGACGTGAACTAACTGTGAATTCACTGAGATTAATGTCAAAATCTTGTTCGTAAATATCGGCTTGAAGTCCCATATCCAATTTGTCCAAGTCAGACACAAATTTTCCTTCAGGTGTTGTGCGATCTTCAAACTCTTGCCATATACTCTGAAGTTCCTCGGACCTAGGGTGGCCTTGCAATAGAATTGAGAGTGCTTTCTCTTCCTGTTGTCTTTTTTCTTCCTCAGGAACTCCATCTAACGGAGTGATGTCTCCAACTATGACCTCTGCCAAATCGTGAATTAGTGCGAGAGTTATCACCTTCTCTCGGTCAAGTTCAGGGGGACAGGTCAGGAGTGCTAACAACCCCATGCCCCAACTGTGAGCCGCTACTGACTCCGGATTTTCAATAGGAAATCTAGTCCAGCCCGATCTTACAACACGTTTTAGGCGGAGGCATCGAAGTAATCTCTCCCGTTCTTCATTCGCATCTGTTCCTTGGTTCATACTTCATGGCCGAATGATTCATGATATGATTATTCCCACCGGCTTGAAAATAACAAGAACTCCGTTAATTGTCTCATGCATCCTTTCTGATAGCCAATCACTTTGACCTTGAAGTAGTCCCGAAAGTTGCATGGAGTGGGATGTCTCGGCGATTGAAGGCCCCGATGGCGATGATTGGCGGGTGCCTACTGAAGAGTTAGCACAGCGCATGGAGTTGGCTTCCTCTGCGCTTTCAGAAGCGGGAATAGAGGCCATGCTTGTTCATGACCCCGTAGATCTTTACTGGTTCACTGGTGGTAGGCAATTAGGCGTACTGCTTGTAGGAAGTGATGAATCTGCAATCAGTCCTGTGTTTTGGGTGCGTCAAAGCCTTGAAAGAGCGATTTGGGAAGCAGGTGAAGATGCGCCATTCGAATTAACTAGCCACCCGCGCACAAAAGAATTGGATTCAGCATTGAAAGAGCGAGGTTGCACTTCTACTCCTGCGATGCAGCATGGAAGAATACCTCATTCTCAAGTGACATTCTATGAAGGTCTCATTGGGGCATCTGTAGATTGTACTCGCCTGATTTGGCAACTACGGGAAAGTAAGAGCAGTTGGGAAATCGAACAGATGCGGGCAAGTGGTGAAATCAATCGATGGATGTTTGAAGCAATTTTGGATGAAGGTGATGAAGGAATTTCAGAGATTGAACTGGCCGCTGCGGCAGATTCAGTCAGTAGAGCTGCTGGTTTTGGTGGCCGAATCATGATGAGAAAATGGCCTATGAATTGTGATAGAGTAGTCATCGCAGCAGGCCACTCTGGTGCTGTACCCTCATACTTTGATTCGGCCGTTGGTGGAGCTGGACCAAGCCCTTTTGCCAGCCTAGGGGCAGGATTTCATCGTATCAAAGTCGGTGAGCCTGTATTAGTTGACATTGTTCACTGCCATCGTGGTTATGTCTCAGATTGTACTAGAATGTTCAGTGTTGGGCCACTAAATCACGAATGGATAGAACGACTAGATAACATGGAAGAAGTAAGAAATTCTGTAGTTACTTCACTATCACGAGGAGATACTTGTGAGGTCGCTTATGATGCTGGCATGAAAATTGTTAGAGAATGTGGAGAAGAGAACCATCTCATGGGCATGCCTCCACATCAAGCACACTTCCTTGGTCATTCGATTGGACTTCACCTTGATGAAACTCCCGTTGTCGCTCGAGGGTTCCCTAGGCCATTGCCAATTGGTGGAACGATGGCTATTGAGCCAAAGGTAATCTATCCTGATGGTGCGATTGGCGCAGAAGATAGTTGGGTGAGAACAGACAACGGAATGGAATGCATGACTGCAGGTGATTTAATCCCATTACATCAAGAATGGTGACTTTAAATCCACTTCAACAGGCCAGCCTCTATTGGCGTAGGGTTCATTGAGGTCCAACTTGCGGGCAATGATATGAGCGCCAAACCGTGGTCACCTTCACATGTTGCTACAGTGGCCTCAACCTACACAGATTTACGAATCTCTGGAGATGTTAAATCACAACTTGTTGACCTTCTAGTTGCCAAACTTGACCAAGTTGTTCCTAGAATGGAGCAAGAAACCCTAACTCAAGACGCTGAGCGAAAGACGCTAGATGATCCGCAGCGTACTCGGCTTGGTTACAGTCGTACACGAGGTTTGATGACAGAACGAATCGAGCAAGTCGATTCTGTCAGCGCTGCTGCTGTCACTGCTGCTTGTGAGGAGTTAGAATCTTATCTCATAGATGTTCTGAGGGCTTGTGAAACAGTCTGTACGAATAATCGAATGGGAACTATCAAGCCTCGACATCTAGAGGAAGCACTATCCAACCTTGGAGTTAGCCCTACTACTCAAACAGAAGTCATTACCAAGCCAGCAGCCAATGGTGATGACCCATTGAATGCTTTAGTGGGAGGGGGGAGCGGCGTTATTACACCTGCAACTATGCGGCAAATGGCGCGTTCGTTTGCGGGAATGAAGGTTGAAAACGAGGCTTTAGAAGAATTGTTGGAACTCTACTATGATGAGGCTGGAGAACTGCAACACCGTTTGAAGAAGTCACTAACTGGTGGAAATCCAGCCGAAATTATTCCCACTCTAGAGAAACTTGATGATTTGGCTAAAATGGGTTTTCTTCATCGCACATTGAAACAGGCTGGAGAGAATGCGAAAGCAAGCGGTGCCCGTTCGATTACCATTGAACATATTCTAAGTCTTGACATCTGAAAGCGCAAGAGGGAAAGGTAACACCACCGGAGGCATATATGATGGCAAGTCGTGCTCAGAAGGCGGCCCAACGGCAATTGCTTGATGTTCTAGCCTCATGGAAAGAGCCACACACTGGTGAAGTGCTACCCAAAAGTGGAGCACTCAAAGCGATGCAAGTTGGCGATGATGGTTCAGTTCAGTTGCAAGTCAAACCAGCGAGAGCACACTGCCCTTGCTGTTTGTTGGATTTCATTGATCTACGCAACGCTCTGCTTCAAAAGAAAAAAATTCGGGCCGTTCTTATCGATGTAGTTGAAGTTCCAGATGTTCATAGATGGAATTCTTCAATCAATGAGTAAGTGTTAAGTTTTTTTTACTAATGACTCATGTAGATGAGAGACGGAACAGATTTCCCTGACTGTACTGACAGAAGTATAGGTCGCCATCTGGGTGGAAGCGCAGTGGCAGAACTGTGGGCAGGTCTTCGATGACTACTGTCACCTCACCGCGCCAACCTTGAGGAGAGTTGGAATCCTCCACCAAATCAATACGGATGAGTTGCTCACCAGTTGGAATTAAGGCGTTCCATGAACCAAACACAGTGACATATACTGTACGGTTTCCTCCTGGAAGAGACGAAGAATCGGGGCGGACGTCTATTCCATTAATCGAAGAATGAGGGGTAAATGTAGCCACTGGGCCCAAGGTCCCAGTAGGTGAGGGGTCGTCTGGTGAGGCGTCTGGCCATCCATAGGCAGCGTCAAGCATCAGTAGGTTTAGCTCCTCATAAGGGTAGTCGTCACCATCCCAATCGCGGCCGTTGTCGGTGAATAGATATCCCACTCCTTCCATCCATGCTCCATCATACGAGTTGCGCACCCCACTTGCTACAACAGAATGCCCACCTGTCCACGGATTGACTTCGAGCAGCGCAGCATTACGCACATCATCCTCATCACAGATATTGCAGGTAGAACCGCTGTGCCAGAGCAAGCTACCGTTGATACCGGGCATTACTGAGTTAGTCTGATGATTTCCTGAAGGAATGCCGCTGACTAGCACATCCCCTGTTCCCAAACTCCAACTTCCGGGGTCTGTGCCATTCTCGAGGTCCCACGCAGTCAATTTACCCGTTTCCGAGACGAACAGTCGTTGACTACCGTTGTATGTATCCACCCACGTTAGCGCCCCATGCGGCCTGTCCAACCCGGTCAGTAATTCGACAGGATCTGATAAATTACCATTATCGTTCATTTCTAGGGCTAAAATACGTCCATCTCGGTCGCAGACGAGTAACCAGTCACTATCATGCCAGTGAAGACAGGATGGACTTCCAAGACCAGTAGCCACTTCCTCAAGTTTAATTCCCTCTTCAAGAAGTTCTCGGGAACCCTCACGTGCGTATGGGAGGAATATACGTATCATCACGACGCTGACCAACATAATTACCACAGCAATTACTAGAAATAGGCGTCTTGGTAATCTATTCTTTTCGGCTAAAACCGGTTCAACGGTTTCGTCAGATGCCCCCGAAGTGTCTCCCATCGCGACGTGGACAGCGGCATCGGTACATGATTATTCAAGTGATGACCCCAGATGTTCTCGATGCATCTAGAGTTTCGTAGTGCCAACCTATTCAATGGTGATTTTAGGAACAGGCACTGCCTTGACCCGTTGTAGTTAAGAAAGAACGCAAAGCCCACAAGTTTGAGGGAGCGCTATGACCCGAGTGAGAGTTCACACCGGTGAAGTAAATGCGGAGATGGAAGATACCTCTCTTGATGAACTCTCAACTATAATGTCTGACAACTCATCTGGCTGGATAGATATATTCCAACCTAAAGAAGGTGTCACTAGAGAATTTCTAGAAGGTGGAATGAATTTTCACCACCTAGCTGTTGATGATTGTTTTGAAGAACCAGCAAGCCGTGTTTTCGTCTATGACACTCACAAATTTGCCACATTCAAAGCGCGTGATGCTGACCGTGAACTTGACACTGAATATTTGCGGGCTTTCCTAAAAGATGGGTGGCTCATCACTGTACGACATGCGCACATGCCAGGAATTGCCGAATTCAGAAAAAGAATCAAATCAAAAGACTTCAAGAAAGATGGAGATATGAAATCTGAATATTTACTCTACCAATTACTAGACTCCGTAGCTGATGATTGGACAAAGGTCTTGATTCGTAAATCTGAAAGATTGGATGAAATCGAAGACCAAGTTTTTGACCCTCATCAAGTATATTCAAATCTACTAGAAAATCTTCACGAAATGAAAGGTGACCTGCGTGAGATTGCCAAATCTACTACACCTCTCGATGAACTTGTTCAGCGAATACTTCGTTCAGATGAGGGGTTTGTCACTGATGAGACGAAACTATACTATCGTGACCTTGCTGATTTGACACACTCAATTGGGACTAGGCTTGAGAATTACAGTTCTGGTGCTGCATCAACTCGTGACACCTACATCTCTCAGACTTCTATGCGATTAGCAGAATCACAAGCAGAAACCGCTGAAGTTATGCGATTACTAACTATCATCGCCACCATCATGCTTCCCATTACTGCGGTAGCAAGCATCTTTGGAATGAATGTTGAATCATTAGGTGCCGGGAATGGACCTATTGATTTGATGACGATTCTCGGCGTGATGGGGGCTATTGGATGTAGTATGCTTTTGTGGCTCTACATAAAAGGCTACATCGGTAAACGGTGAATCTAACGACTGGGTCACTCTTCTTCGGAAGCAAACGCATCCCTATATTTGGCCTCATCCTTCTTCCATTTTGTTCGCTGCATTTTCTCAACCAACTCTATCTTACGCCCGAGTTTCTTCGTCATGAAACGGAAGATTAGGAATAAAATGAAAATATCAAAGGCGATAAAACCAACGAGTAAAGCATCCATTACAACAACTCACCGAGAAATTCAATACAATGCAACAAGCATCCTCTGCACTAACCGACAATGTATCAATTGAAGAAGTTTCATGCCACTTTGTTCCTAACTAGTGGGTACCCACAGGGTGCGGGATTGTGCTTGTCTAAGCACAAAATGAACGCTTCATTGAGTGCCCGAACACAGGGTGGGCTATGCCCGAAGATTTCTGCTCAATTCCTGTATGTCACGTCCGATTGTTATGCCTCATTGGAGTACTCCTGTAGAAGAAGGAGAGCTCGTTGATACCAAGCATCGTGCTCGGTTTCGACATCTTCTTGTTGGGCGACTATACGCAGGTCATTCAATCCATCCTCTACATTTCCCGCGAGGAGATTTGATTCCCCGCGGTAGACACGGCTGATGAGATCCCTTTCATCGTTCATAATAGCCATACCATAGGCCGCTACTGCTGCTGGATAGTCCTGAAGTTGTTGGTTTACCCCCCCAAGTGCACGCCAGTAATGAGATACATCGGGAGCGTGTGTTGTGAGGCTGACATAGAGTAGCAGGGCGGCCTCGTATTCACCGCTTGCTGACAGGTTGTGCGCCAAGGCGTGGATGTTCTCAAATCCCCCTTTAGGCACAAGAGTCCACTCTCCATTTTCTGAGCGTATCCAAATCCCATCCGGATTGATTGCTATGTCCTCAGCGACCATCTTTGATTCTGGAGGATGAATCTGGTCGATTTGGGGTGAAGAGGTATGCTCATGCTCCTGAATATTACCATGAGTGTGAAGCGATTCGTTTGCTTGATTGAGAACCATTGATTTGATAGGATCAGAGGAAGATTTTGCGACAGCCATTATCTGATTTTGCAGGCCAAGAATCTCTTCAATCTCAACCGTCTCTCCTCTTTGCAGACGCACCTCCATTTCGTCTACTCTTGCCCTCAGGATACGAATTTCTCTACTCGCATCAGGTATAGTCTCAATTATACTTCGCGAGATTCTTACCAACGAGGTGGCTGTCCGGCTTCCTTTGCGATACTGACTTGCATTCCCTGGATCCAGAGAGACCGCGTCTAGTGCCTCTCCGCCCAACAATCCCGCATAGATCACGTCCTCGATCGATTCCACTTGCCCATTGATGAAATCCTCACTTCCCTTTACGTTCGGAAGCAAATCCGTCAGCCAGTCTCGATATGAATCGGTGGCCATTGAGAGGAATGTTCGTGCTTCATCTCCCCCTATACGCCCGATTGCCTCGAAGATTGTTGCATGAAGTGAGAAATTCTCTTCCTGAGAGAGAAGGGCATGTTGGAGCAGGGGGATGTCTTCCGGATTACCGGTGGATCCTAGTGCCTGAATGGTTGCTCTTCGTACACCTGTATCTGAATCCATCAGTCCTATTCTCAATACCTGGTGACCTATTTCATCTTCCAGCGCACCCAGCACCTTAACAACTGTACGTCGAACACTTGCATCTTGGTCATCTTGGAGTAACTTAGCAACCAGTCCTATATGATGCGGATCAGGGCTTATTTCAAGCAGAGCTCTGCTCGCTGCTGCCCGTACATCAGCGTCTGCTGACGAAAGGGATTCGATTGCAATAGGAACCGCCTCTTCGACTCCAAGATGCCCCAAAGCCTCGATTCTTGCTGCCTGTAGGACATGATCATCCGATTCAAACGCTAACAAATGTTTCTTCGAACGCCGATCATTGATTACCCCAAGAGCGATGATGATGTTTAGCAGTGTAGACACGTCCTTTTCACGTCTTAACCCACGCAATAGAGCAGGCACGGATCGCCTCCCATTCAGAATTGCATTCTCGGGCGTGTGCCCTATCGCTTCGACGGCTTCTAGAGTTGTGCCCCTGATCTCGAATATTCCGAAGATAGTACGCAGTATCAGAAGTTCGTATGTCAATCTCTTGACGACTTCAATATGGATTGCAGCGCCTTCACGTGCAACGATTGAGGTTGTCTCGACACCATAGATCGAAAGGACTGAACCCAACGCAGAATCAGCCCCATTAATCGAGAATAAGATCCAATCCAGTAGTCTCGCACCCTCGCCGTTCTCAAACAAACTAAAGATTAACTCTAATGATCGCATAATAAAAGCTAGAACGAAAATCATCGAGAGCATGAGACATGCCGCTTCGAGTCGGAGGTCTGGCATCCACTTGATTGCCATGTGCAGATTGAAGGATTCCTCGTCGTCGATTTCTTCTATTATCACTCTAGCCAATGGATTTGCATCTTCACGAAATGCCTCCACTTCCGCACCTATCGTCTTGCGAGAGATGCGGTGGCGCAGAGATTCGCTCGAACCCCATGCCATTATCCCCGACCAAATCGAAAGATACGCGAAGATCAATAGAGGCAAGGATATCCACTCAGGAAGGTAAATGGCAACTACGAAGATTAAAGCGAAACAGAACACGAGTCGTAGTCTTCGTTTCAAGGGCCGCAACTCATGCATTCCCATCAATGAAGCTGGAGTCTGCAGGACATCGATGAAGCGATGCTGGAATGGCTTCCCCACATCCTGAAGATCATCGGTGCTCTCCTGTTTCAGTGTCTGTGCCAGTTGATCCGCCATCTGCAACAGCGGATCTCCCATCTCCGCTGATTCAACGATGCTCATACCCTCTTCGCTCATGTGTTCGGGACGTAGCGGTTTCATTTCTGCTTATCTAAGCAGTAAATGGATGTTTGAAAAGTCCCCGAGCACAGGGTAGTCCGTGTGCCTGACCGCCGT
>Ga0187827_10003340_pt1 | contig 20788 bp, 24 predicted proteins | sample ETNtaG_39_FD_167969 | JGI IMG/M metagenome (GOLD analysis project Ga0187827, IMG submission 167969) | Marine microbial and viral communities from oxygen minimum zone, Eastern Pacific Ocean - ETNP2014_SV_150_PacBio MetaG (Illumina Assembly) | ecosystem: Environmental > Aquatic > Marine > Hypoxic... | reverse complement strand
TACCAAAGACGGTATTACATCACTTCAAATGGACATTAAGATTACTGGAATTACATTTGAAATAATGGAGCAAGCATTGAAACAAGCAAAAGATGGAAGAATTCACATCTTGGGTGAAATGAATAAAGCTTTAGACAAATCAAGAGATGGTCTTGGTAAGCACACTCCAAAAATGGAAAAAATAACTGTAGATAAAAAAGATATTGCTACTGTTATTGGAAAAGGTGGAGCAACAATAAGAGAAATAGTTGAAAAATCAGGTGCCAAAGTAGATGTTAACGATGAAGGTGTTGTAACAGTTGCTGCACCAGATGAAGAGTCTAGAAATATTGCTCTACAATTTATCAAAGATCTTACTGCCAAAGCTGAATTAAATAAAATTTATAACGGAAAAGTTATGAAAATTATGGAATTTGGAGCTTTTGTTAACTTTCTTGGAAAACAAGATGGTCTTGTTCATATATCAGAACTTGCTAACAAAAGAGTTGCTAAGGTTACTGATGTTGTAAAAGAAGGTGACGCAGTTAAAGTTAAAGTTATTGGATTTGATAGAGGAAAAGTAAAATTATCTATTAAAGCAGCTGTTTAATTAATTCAGGGGCACCTGGCAACAGAACGTCCCTTTATTTATTCTTCTTCTTTTCTTTTTTGAGTTTTCTTTTTTCTTTTAGAGAAAGCTTAGGCTTTTTCATTACACTTGCATCTTTAAATGATTTACCGTTATATCTTTTTGACACAATATTTAACTAATATTTTTAGGGTCTGGCATCCCTACTTTATTGTATCCAGCATCTACATAGTGAATTTCACCAGTAACTCCACCTCCAAGGTCACTCAATAGATATAAAGCTGAATTTCCAACGTCATGGATATCTACATTTCTTTTTAAAAATGAGTGATCTTCATTCCATTTATATAAGAACTTTGCATCTCCAATAGCAGATGCTGCTAAGGTTTTAATTGGTCCTGCACTTATTGCATTCACTCTAATTCCTTTTGAACCTAAATCTCTAGCTAAGTATTTAACACTTGCTTCAAGTGCAGATTTACAAACACCCATTACATTATAATTTGGAATAGCTTTATTAGACTCATAAGTTAAAGTAAGCATGCTTCCACCTTTATTCATTATCTTAGAAGCTTCTTTTGCAACCTCAGTAAATGAGAAGCATGAAATTAACATACTTCTTAAAAAATTTTCTCTAGTAGTATTTAAATATTCTCCTGATAATTCTGATTTATCTGAAAAGGCAACTGCATGAACAACAAAATCGATTTGACCCCATTTTGATTTTATATCTTCAAAAAGTTTTATAACCTCTTCCTTATTTTCAACATCACAACTAAATGTTACATTTGAATTTAATTTTTCTGCTAAAGGAATTACTCTCTTTTTTAAAGCATCACCAAGATAGGTAAATGCTAATTCTGCTCCAGCCTCAGCTAATTTTTGAGAAATACCCCAAGCTATAGATCTTTCATTGGCTACACCCATGATTAATCCTTTTTTACCTTTCATTAAACTCATAAATTAAACCTTTTCAAAAACTAAAGTTGCGTTAGTTCCTCCAAATCCAAAACTATTAGACATAATAGAATTTAAAGTTACATCTTTTTCAACTTTTGTAACTATGGGATATTTTTTTGCTTCATCATCCATATCAGTTATGTTTATAGAGGCTGAAATAAAATTATTTTTCATCATAATCAAACTATAAACCGCTTCATGTACCGAAGTTGCTCCTAAAGAATGTCCAGAAAGTGATTTTGTAGAACTTATTTTAGGTACATTGTCTTTAAAAACTTCTCCAACAGCTTTTAGTTCTGTAATATCTCCAACTGGAGTTGAAGTTCCATGTGTATTTAAATAATCAATTTTGTTTTTGCTAGTATTTAAAGCCATTTTCATACATCTCACAGCTCCTTCGCCGGAAGGTGCTACCATATCGTATCCATCAGAAGTTGCTCCATAACCTGTTAATTCAGCATAAATTTTTGCACCTCTTGCTTTTGCATGTTCATGCTCTTCTAGGACTAAAACGCCTCCACCACCTGATATTACAAATCCATCTCTAGTTTTATCATATGGTCTTGAAGCTTTTTCAGGAGTATCATTATATTTTGAAGATAATGCAGTCATAGCATCAAACATTGCCGTCATTGCAAAATGAACTTCATCACTTCCACCAGCAAACATAATATTTTGTTTTCCAAGTTGGATTAATTCCATTGCATTTCCAATACAATGTCCACTCGTTGCACAGGCAGAGCTAATTGTATAGTTAACTCCTTTAATTTTAAATGGTACCGCTAATGTAGCTGAAGCGGTACTAGACATAGTTCTTGGGACAATAAATGGTCCCATTTTTTTTGGATTTTTTTCTCTTGTTTTATCAGCTGCTAAAATAACATTTTGAATTGATGGTCCACCAGATCCCATAATCATACCTGTTAAAACATTACTTACATCTTTTTCTTCTAGTCCCGAGTCTTTAACTGCTTCAGTCATAGAAATATAATTGTATGCTGAGCCAGGCCCCATAAATCTTATAAACTTTCTATCAACATGGTCTTCAAGTTTAATATTTGGTTTACCGTGAACATTACTTTTTAAGTTATATTCTTTATATTCTTCAGAAAATGTAATCCCAGATTTCGAATTTAATAAAGATTGACAAACCTCTTCTTGATTGTTTCCTAAACAAGACACAACTCCAATACCAGTTACAACTACCCTTTTCATTATTTAAACAATCCTACTTTTAAATTTTCAGCACTATAAATTTTTTTTTCATCTGCTAATAAAACGCCGTTTGCTAAACCAACCGTTGTTCCACTCGGAGACATAATTTTTTTCACATCAATTATATATTTTGCTTTTTTTACACTCTTTAAAACTTCGCCAGTAAACTTTACAGCACCAACTCCTAAGGCTCTTCCTTTTCCAGGATTACCAAGCCACCCTAGATAAAAGCCTACCAGTTGCCACATTGCATCTAAACCAAGACATCCAGGCATAACTGGATCTTCTTTAAAATGACAATCAAAAAACCAAAGATCATCTTTTATATCTAGTTCAGCTGTAATAGAGCCTTTTTTGAAAGCACCATTATCTTCTTTAACTTCTGTTATTCTATCAAACATAAGCATTGGAGGAAGCGGTAATTTAGCGTTTCCAGATCCAAAAAGCTCTCCATTTCCACAATTAATTAATTCTTTATAACTATATGATGATTTTTTTTCCATAAAATATAGATCTTTAATACTTTATTTATTAAAATTACAATATACAAATTCTTTTGGTTTGTTATAAATTTGGTAAAAAATGAACAATAATAGCATATTTATTGAAAAATTAAGATCATCTGGGTTAAGATCTACTAAACAAAGAATAGAAATTTGCAAATTACTGTTTAATAGAAAAAAAACTTTTCATTTTACAATTAGTGATCTATCTAAAATATTAAAAAAAGAAACCAGTAAAAAAATCTCTTTAGCAACTTTATATAACACTATTTTTTCATTTAAGAAAAAAGGGTATCTAAAAGAAATATCAATAAATAGTGATAAGAGTTATTTTGATACAAATACTTCAAATCATCACCATTTCATTGATGAAACTACTAATGAAATTGTTGATCTTCATACAAACAACTTAAGTAATATAAAAATTAAAAAAAATTTACCGGGAAAAAAAATTAAATCTATAGAAGTTTTAGTCAAACTTGAAAATAATAATTAATCTCAAAAACTAGTTGATCTATATCAATTTACTTTAGAATCATTCTAATCTATTGACAATTATTTTGGAACAATTATATATATATCAATGAGAGTTCCAGAAATAATATTTAAAACTAGAATAGGTGATAATCAATCCTTGGGAGGTGGCTGCTCAATTGGAGGACAATGGAAAGATGTTAGTACAACTGATTTGTTTAAAAATAAAAAAATTGTTTTATTTTCATTACCAGGCGCCTATACACCCACCTGTTCTTCTCAACAATTACCAGGATATGAAGAAAAATATCAAGATTTAAAAAATTATGTAGATGAAGTTTATTGTTTATCTGTAAACGATTCATTTGTTATGAATGCATGGTTTAGAGATCAAAAAATAACTAAAGTTAAACCAATTGGAGACGGAGAAGGTAAATTTACAAAAGAAATGAACATGCTAGTTAATAAACCTAAACAAGGTTTTGGCATGAGGTCATGGAGATATTCAACATTTATTAATAATGGAGAAGTTGTAAAATTATTTGTTGAAGATGGAAAAAATGATGAAAGCAACGATAGCGATCCATTCAAGGTTAGCGATGTTGATACTATGTTAAATTACTTAAAAAACTAAAAAAATAATTTATTTAGACATACCCCAGATATTATTTTTATCTATCCATCCAGAGTACTGACCTGATTTAATATTACACCAATTTTTTTCACACTTTTTAAATATTAAAAGTCTTCCTTCTTCTAATTTAACCAGTGGTTCCGAGTATTTACTTGGTTTTTTAAATAAAATTTTTTCAGAGGTTGCAATTAAAGATTTTGATTTTTTTAATTGAGATATATGTATCCAACCACTATTTTTTTTATGATCAATTGTTTTTCTAAAATTTTCTTTTTTATCAATTATTTTAACAGGTAGAAATTTTTTTTTATAAATGTATTTTATAGGATAATCAAAACCCGGTCCGTATCTTACATTAACTTTATTATTTTTTAATGATAGAAAATGATTGTTTTCAATAGCTATACAATTTGTAAAAATATTTAAAAAAAAAAATATAATAATTATTAATTTTTGCATATACAGTTTGTTTTTTTTTTAAATTCAACTTTTCTGAAATTTAATTTATTTAAATCTAAAATTAATATTTTTTTGTTTGAATTGTCTCCAATTTTTAAAATTTTTTTTAAAATTTGAATAGCTTGAATATTTCCCACTATACCAGCAACAGGTCCCAATATTCCTTCATATTCACAATTTAATATCTCATCCGAAGGTTCTGTTTGATAAAAGCATTTTAAACATGGATCAGTTTTATTTTTAAAATCAAAATTAAAAATATGGCCATCCATTTTACTAATTGCACCTACAATTAAAATTTTTTTGTATTTTAAGGAATATTTATTTAGTAAAAATTTAGTTTTAAAATTATCAGATCCATCAACAATAAAATCATAATTTTTAAATATTTTTTCGATATTTTCTTTTGTAATTCTTTCTTTAAAAATTTTTATTTTAATTAATGGATTAATTAATTTAATTTTTTTTTTTAAAACAGCAACTTTAGACCTGCCTATATCCTTGGAGTTATATAATGATTGTCTATGAATATTGGAAATACTTACTTTGTCTCGATCAACAATACCAATATTGCCAACACCTGCTCTACTTAAATAATCAATTACAGGACAACCTAGCCCTCCCGCTCCTACAACTAAAACTTTTGATTTAATTATTTTTTTTTGTCCCGCTGGTCCAACATCTTTTAAAACTATTTGTCTAGAATATCTTTCAATTAATTTTTTATTAAGAATTTTTTTCATTTACCAGTTGATCCAAAGCCACCCAATCCTCTTACAGATTCTGGTAATTGATCTACTTCTTCTAGTTCCATCTTTATAACTGGTGTTAAAACCATTTGGGCTATTCTATCATTGTTATTTACAATAAAATCTTTATTTCCATGGTTAAATAATATTATTTTTAATTCGCCTCTATAATCACTATCAATAGTTCCAGGAGTATTTAATACACCTATGCTAGATTTTGCCGCAAGACCTGATCTAGGTCTTATTTGTATTTCTAAATCTTCTGGTATTGCAATTGATAAGCCTGTTGGAATTAGTTCTAGAGTGTTAGGATTAATTTTTATTGGACTGTCAACAAACGCCATTAAATCCATGCCTGATGATCCATTAGTTTTATATTCAGGTAATTTAACTTTAGAATTAAGTCTTTTAACTAAAACTTTAACCATTAATTTAATTGAAAAATTATTCTATTAACTATTTCATTAGCAATACTTGATTTTTTCATCTTTGGAAGGTTTTCTTCGGAATTATTTTTATAGAATATAGAAACTTTATTAAAGTCTGACTCAAAGCCTATATCGTTTTTAGATATGTCATTAGCAATTATCCAATCACAATTTTTTTCAGATAATTTTTTTAAAGAATTATTTTTGAGAGAATTTGTTTCAGCTGCAAAACCAACAACTAATTTTGGTCTAAGTGAATTGTGATTTGAAATATGTCCCAAAATATCAGTATTTTTTTCTAAAGAAAGTTCTGAAATTTTATCTTTTTTTATTTTTTCTTTTTCCTTATTTTTTACTTTAAAATCAGCAACTGCTGCAGAGAAAATTGCGACATCTGTTGGGAGATTATTTAAAGTTGCTTCTAACATTTCATCAGCTGATTTAACTTTTATTAAATTTACACCTTTAATTGGATTTAAATTTGTTGGTCCTGATATTAAAGTGGTATCAAACCCATTTTCACTTAAAGATCTTGCAATTTCATAACCTTGTTTACCGCTAGATTTGTTTGATATAAATCTTACAGGATCAATATATTCGTGAGTAGGGCCCGCGGTCACAAGTGCTCTAAAATTTTTATTATTTTCTAATTTTTTAAAATAATTGTTTATATGATTTATAATTGTTTCTGGCTCAGACATTTTTCCCATTCCATATTCTCCACAAGCCATTTCACCAATCTCAGGTCCAATTATTTCATGGCCAAAATTTATTAATTTTTTTAAATTTTCCTTGTTAGATTGATGTTCCCACATTCTTACATTCATTGCAGGCGCAATAAATATTTTTTTATCAGAAGCAAAAACAACAGTAGAGGCTAAATCATCTGATAATCCAAAACTAATTTTTGAAATAGTATTTGCAGTTGCAGGAGTTATTAAAATTAAATCTGACCATCTTGATAATGAAATATGGTCCATTTCAGATTCATTATCTGAATTAAATAAATCTGTATAAACTTTTTCTTGTGATAAAGAGGCTACTGACAAAGGTGTAATAAAATTTTTTGCATTTTTTGTAAGAATTGTTTTTACACTTGAACCACTCTTTCTTAAAAGTCTTATAACCTCTAAACTTTTATATGCTGCTATACCACCACATATAATTAACAAGATTTTTTTTCCATTTAAATTTTTCATTGGCAGATTAAAATACTATGATTCCTAGAAATACAAGCAATAATAATCCAATAATACTTTGATTTCTAAACGATTTCATTTCTGTTTTTTTTTCATTTAATGCTGAAAAAGAATTAGATTCCTGAGGTATTTTTCCACTAGCCATGAATGTTAAAGCTTGGTTTGCCTTATCCATTATTTTTGGAAGTTCAGGAAGTTTTTTTAGTACTTCAGCGGAATCTTTTAAAGTATCAGTTAAATTATTAATTGGGTCTTTGGTTTCTTTAAGCCATTTCTCCAAAACTGGTTTTGATGTTTTCCAAATATTTGTATTAGGGTTTAGTTTTCTGGCTACTCCTTCAACTACAACCATTGTTTTTTGTAAAAGTAATAATTGGGGTTGAGTTTGCATATTAAATTTTTCAGTAACATCAAATAATTGTTTTAGTAATCTTCCTCCAGAAATATCCTTAACAGATTGTCCAAAAATAGGTTCTCCTATTGATCTCAATGCTTGAGCTAATTCATCAACATGAACATTGTTAGGAACTAATCCGGCTACAATATGTACCTCTGCAACTTTTTTGTAATCCCTTTGAATAAACCCATAAAGTATTTCTGCTAAATAACGTCTATTTAATTTATCCATTCTTCCCATAATTCCAAAATCAATCGGTATTATTTGTCCATTGTCATCTATAAATAAGTTTCCTTGGTGCATGTCCGCATGAAAAAAACCATCTCTTACAGCATGTCTTAAAAAATGTTGAATTATATCTGTAGCAATATTTTCTATATCTATATTTTTGGATTTCAAAATTTCCTTTTCTCTTATTGAAACACCTTCAATCCAGTCCAAAGTTAAAATATCTTCACTTGTAAAATTCCAATAAATTTTAGGAACATGAAAACCTGCATCATTTTTTGTATTTTCAGCAAATTCATTCGCTGCAGCTGCTTCAAATCTTAAATCCATTTCATGATTAGTAATTTCTTTTAGCAAAAAAACTACTTCTAAAAGTTTTAGTCTTTTTGTTTTAGAAATTAAACTTTCAATAAAATATGCTAACAACATCAAAGCATCAATTTCATCATTAAAGGTTTTTTTAATATTTGGTCTTAAGATTTTAATGGCAACATCTTTTATAACTCCATCATCATTTATTTGAGCTTTATGAACTTGAGCTATTGATGCAGCTGCGACAGGTTCATCGAAATTGATTATTGAATCAAATATTTCGTTTCCTAGATTTTTTTTAATTATTTCTTTGGATTCATAAGTTGAAAATGGAGGCAAGCGATCTTGTAGTTTTTCAAGTTGAGCAGATAAGTCTTCCCCAATAATATCAGGCCTGGTAGATAAAAATTGACCCAATTTAATAAATGTTGTTCCCATTTCTTGTATAGAGTCACATAATTTTTCTTCATCAGTTAATTCATTAGATTGATAGTTGTTTTTAGAAAAAGAAATTGAAAATAAACTTAAAAAAATTTTAATTATAAGCGGAGGCTTGTGAAATTTAGAAATAACTTTAAGAGCATTTGACAAAGCTAGTTTTCTGGCAATTTTAAATAAGATAAATAATTTTTTTATCATTATATTTTCCAACCTGAGTGTATTGCAACTATTCCACCACTTAGATTTCTGTATTCGCAATTTTTAAAATTACTTTGTTTCATCTTTTCAATAAGTTGTTTTTGACTTATAAAATTTTCAATACTTTTCACTAAATACTCGTAAGGTTTTTTTTCACCTACTACTATTTCACCAATTTTAGGAATTAATTTAGAATAGTTTTTATATAGAATTTCTAAATTACTGTTTTCAATTTTAGAGAATTCTAAACACAAAAATTTTCCTCCCCTTTTTAAAACTCTATGAGCTTCATTTAAGCTTTTATTTATATCTTTAGTATTTCTAAGGCCAAAGCTTATAGTATAAAAATCAAAGCTATTATCCGGTACATTTAATCTTTCTGCGCTGCAAACTTTCCATTTTATATTTTTATATTTTTTCAAATTTTCTTTGCATTCTTTAATCATATTAATGTTTGGATCGACACACAAAATTGTTGAATTATTATTAGTAGCTTTCAAATATAATTTGGCTATATCTCCAGTACCACAAGCAACATCAATAAGTCTTTTCTCATTTGAAGGATTCATCATTTGAATTAAATTTTTTTTCCAAATTCTATGAATTCCCAACGACATTAAGTCATTCATGATGTCATACTTTTTGAAGACTTTGTTAAAAACACCTTTAACTAAACCTTTTTTTTGTTGGAGAATCTGTTTCATAGTTTAATATTTTATTTTAAAATAATAATATAATCTATTGACCGTGTCCAATTGACAAGTTATACCATCGCGCGTATGGCAAATACAAAATCAGCAATTAAAAGAATAAGAAGAATATCTAGACAAACAAATGTTAATAAATCTAGAAAAAGCAGATTTAGAAATGCAATAAAAAAAATGAATTCTATTTTAGAAGAAAAAAATAAAAAAGAAGCTTTGTCATATTTGCCAAAATTGAATTCAGAATTAATGAAAATTGCAAAAACTGGTATAATAAAAAGAGAAAACGCCTCAAGAAATATTTCAAGAATAACAAAGAAAATTAATTCTCTTTAGCAACTTAAGGTAGAACAAAATATAAAAAATTTTTTTTAAATTTTATATTAATTTTTTTACAACTTTTAATAATTACTTTAATTAGTATTTTTTTTTGATTGATCACTACATCTGGTAAAAAATTATTTTAAAATTTTAATTTCAATTTTTAATTTTATTTTTTTTTAATTAAAAAAAATTCAATCTGAGATTTATACACTCATAAATTTTATTTTTTTTTAAAAATATAAAATAATCTATTGCATAAGATTTATTTAGGCATTAATAATTTTTTTCCACAATGAAAAATATTTTAACAAAAAAATCTGAAAACTTTTCTATAAAAAAATTAGACTGGAAAAAAATCCAGCTAAACATGAAAGAAAAATTAGGAAATGATATTTATGAGTCTTGGCTAAAAAAAATTGATTTTATTGATGAATTTAATAATTATATATTAATTTCAGTATCTACAAGATTTATTAGAGATTGGATAACATCAAGATATCTTGATCAAATTTTACAGATAGTAAAAATGCATAGAAAAGAAATTTCAAGAATAGAATTTACAATTATTGATCAAAAAAAAGAAGTAATTGATCTAGAAACTAAAATAATTGAAACTCAAAAAAATAGAAATGATAATCAAAATGTTTCATTTATAAAAGATTCTTTTTTTCAATATAATAGAATCGATCCAAATAAAAACTTAGATAACTTTATAATTGGACCAAGTAATAAATTGGCATTTGAGGCATCCAAAAAGGTTTCGGAAGATCTTTCTCATTATAATCCTTTATATTTATATGGAGGAGTGGGTATGGGTAAAACTCACTTATTAAATGCAATTGGTTTAAATCTAAAATCTAAAAAAAAAATTATGTTCATTTCTGCAGAAAGATTTATGTATCATTTTGTAAAATCAATCAAAACTAACGAAATGGTAAAATTTAAAGATTATTTCAGAAGCACGGACATATTATTAATTGATGATATTCAGTTTATGAATGGCAAGGAAGCTATGCAGGAAGAATTTTTTCATACATTTAATGCACTTATCGATAAGGGATCGCAAGTAATAGTTTCTGCTGATAGAGCACCAAACAAATTATCTAGAATACAAGAAAGAATAAAATCAAGATTTGCAGGAGGATTAGTTGTAGATATTCAAAACCCTGATTATGATTTAAGATGTAAAATTGTTAAAGCTAAAATAGATGAGCTAAAATTAAATCAATCAATTTCTTTTAATGTTTCAGAAGAAATTCAAAAATTTATAAGTTCAGAAATAAATACAAGTATTAGAGAATTAGTTGGTGCATTAAATAGGATAGTTTCATTTTCTAGAATATATAATAAACTACCTACTCTTGCAGAAACTAAAACAATTCTTAAAGATCTATTAAATTTGTCAGAAAATAAAGTAACAATAGATTTAATTCAGACTATTGTTTGTCAATTTTTTAAAATAAGTAAAAATGAAATGTTATCTGCAAGAAGATCTAGATACTTGGTTAGGCCTAGACAAACAGCAATATATTTAGCAAAATTACTTACATCAAAATCTTTACCTGAAATTGGTAGGTCTTTTTCAAATAGAGATCATACTACCGTTATTCATTCAGTAAAAACAATTGAAAGATTAAGACATGAAGACAAAGAATTGAATTCAAATATAGATAATTTGAAAAATAAAATTCTATATAATAAAGAAAATGAAGTTTAATTTAAATCAACAAGACCTCCAAAAATCCTTAAATTATTGTCAAGGTGTAATCGAAAAAAGAAGCACTCTACCAATATTATCAAATGTATTATTAGATGCATCATCTTCAAAGCTAACAATTACAGCTACAGATTTAGACTTAATTTTTATTCATCAAATATTAAATGTTGAAATAATAAAAGAAGGAAAAACTACAATCTCTTCTTCAATTATGTATGATATAGTGAGAAAATTTTCTTCAGGAAAAAAAATTAACTTCACAAGCGTTGGAGAAAATAAAATACACATAGAGTCAGAAAAATCAGATTTTAATTTAAACTGTATAAGTGCGACCGAATTTCCTTTGACTGATGAAGATTTTAATAAAAATGAATTTTCTATCAATTCAAAAAATTTACTTAAACTTCTTAACAAATGCAAATTTTCGATTTCTAACGATGAAACTAGACACTATTTAAGTGGTATTTTTTTTCACCAAACACAAATAGATGATAAATTTTTTTTAACTTCTGCTGCAACTGATAGTCATAGAATGTCTATTTCTAAAGTTAGATTAAATGAAAAAATAGATTTTGAACCTATAATATTGCCTAAAAAAACTATTTTTCAACTCTGTTCTTTGCTCGAAGATTATGAAGGAGATGTAAAAATTTCTAATATAAAGTCAAAAATTAAATTTGAATTAAATAACAGTATTTTAATTTCAAAATTAATTGATGGCAAATTTCCAAATTATGTTCAAGTTATACCAAAAGAAAATCAAAAAAAACTTCAAGTTGATTTAAAATCATTTTTGGGTTCTGTCGATAGAGTTGCCTCAATATCTCTAGATAAGAAAGATGGAGTTAAATTTAGTTTAAAAAAAGATGTTCTAGATCTTTCAGTTAACAGCACAAATAGTGGAGATGGAAAAGAAAGTTTGAATGTTAAGTTTGATTATGATTTAGATATAAGTTTTAACTCTAGATATTTGATTGATGTAGCTTCACAACTTGATGGTGATCATATAGAGATTTATTTAAAAGATACTGGTTCCCCAGCATTGATTAAAGATCCAGGAGATTTTGATAGTATTTTTGTTGTAATGCCAATGAAAGGTTAAACTATTTTATCAATCTCTTCATATATATTTTTTTGAAGTATATTTATAAATTCATCTGAATTCATACTTGGTCTTATAGGATCTAAAATTGAGATAATTAATGTTTTATTTGGTTTTAATTTTCCATTTTTTGGCCACACACTTCCAGAATTAAGTGCTACAGGTTGACAGGAAATATTTAATTCCTCATAAATTCTTTTAACCCCCTTTTTAAATGGCGATCTATCCAATACATCGACCCGAGTAGCTTGAGGAAAGATAATTATTGGTCTATTTGAATTATTTATGTGATTTTTTATTTGATCTGAAAAACCTAAATTGTCTTTAGTAATCTTATTTCTATTAATTGATATAGAGCCTATTTTTTTTAAATGCCATCCAAAAATTGGTATCTTTAATAATTCTTTTTTTAGAATAAAAACTGGCGAATCAAACAGCGACTGTAGAAAAAATGTTTCAAACTGTGACTGGTGAGCACTTGCAATGAAAAATTTTTCATTATTTAAAATTTTTTCTTTTCCTTTAATTACTATTTTTGTTGATAAAAATATTTCTAAACAAAATTTAGACCAAAATCCAAGAATTTTGCCACCATAAAGTGTAATTTTTTGAGGTAAAATTAAAGCTGGTAAAAAAAATATACAAACAAAAATAACTCCAAAATAAAAAAAAAATAGAAAAAGTGTTCTTTTAATCATCTATCAAAAAGTTAAATGATATTATTTAACTTTTGTCTTTTAGTTATAATTTTTGCTGAAGTTTTATTTACTAAAATTTCTGCTGGTTTTGGTCTTAGGTTATAATTAGAACTCAAAACCATTCCATATGCTCCAACGTCACAAATTATAATTATATCTCTTTGATTGATTTTTTGATACTTAGCAACGGTCAAGAATTTGTCAGTAGTTTCGCATATTGGACCAACAAATTCATGTTTTTTTGATATTTTTTTTCTATTTAGTTTTGAAGGCACAATTCTATGTTTTGATCCATACAAAGCCGGTCTTATTAAGTCATTCATAGCAGAGTCTAAAATAACAAAATTTTTTGAATTAGTCTGTTTTACATATGTAATTTTTGAAATTAAATATCCTGCATTGCCAACAATTGATCTCCCAGGTTCAAAAATTATTTTTGAGTTATTTTTTTTCAAAAAGGATTTTATTAACTTGTTATATTTTGAATAATCTAAATTATTTAAATTATTTCCATATTGAATACCCATTCCACCGCCCAAATCTATATATTTAAATTTATATTTTGATTGTTGAATTATTTTATTTACTACGTTCAACATATTCTTGTAGGGCACATGACTAGTAATTTGACTTCCAATATGTACGCTTAAACAAATAATATTAACAAATTTTGAGCTTTTATATTTTTTAAGAAGTTCTAAAAATTTTTTTTGTGTTAAGCCGAATTTATTTTCCTTTTTACCTGTAGAAATTTTTTTTAGAGTTTTGGCATCTGTATCTGGATTAAGTCTTATACCTATGTTTATTTTTTTATTATTTTTTTTAGCAATTTTTTCAATTTCAATAATTTCATTTTCCGACTCTGCATTAATTAATAAAATTTTTTTAGTTACAGCAAATTTAAGTTCATCTATAGTTTTACCAACACCAGAAAAAACAATTTTTTCTGGTTTTATTTTAGCTTTCAAAGCTCTTATGAGCTCACCTTTTGAAACTACATCAGCTCCTAATCCAAATTTATTAATTAAACTTAAGATTTTTAAATTAGAATTAGACTTTACTGAAAAACAAATTAAGGGATTTATAGTTTTAAAGTTTTTTTTAAAATTATTAATATTATTTTTTATTTTATCATATGAATAAACATATGAAGGAGTACCGAATCTTTTTGCTATCCTTTCAGCACTAACATTCTCTATATAGAAGTGCCCTTTTTTATATTTCATCAAATTATATTTTTCTGATTAATATATTTATGCTTACTTTCCTTGTATTCTGGGTCATCTTTTTTTCCGCATGAAACAGAAAAAGTTAAAAGAATAACAATTAACAGAATTTTTTTTATCATTTTGATTCTTTCTTATACTTTTTTATCATCTTCTTAACATTTTCAAAAGATGTACCGCCATATGATTTTTTTGATTTTATTGAATTTTTTAAATCAAATACTTTTAAAACATCTTCATTAAGCTTAGGTTCTATTTTTTTTAATTCTTTTAAAGTTAATTCATTTAATTTTATATTTTTAGACTCTGCATAATTTACAATTTTAGAGGTTATTTGATATGCCTTTCTAAATGGCAAACTATAATGTTTAACAATATAATCTGCTAAATCAGTTGATGTTGTATAACCAATACTAGCCAATTCATACATTCTTTTTTTATTTGGAGAAAAATTTTTTAATATTTCTATAAGTATTAAAATTGAGTTTTTTATTTGATCAAAAGAATTGAATACTAATTCTTTGTCATCTTGTAAGTCTTTAAAATAAGAAAGAGGCAGTCCTTTTAAAATAGTAAGCATTGAAAATAAGTTACCAAAACTATTTCCTGTTTTTCCTCTTAAATATTCTAATGGATCGGGATTTTTCTTTTGTGGCATTATAGAGGATCCAGTAACTACTTTATCATTAAGCTTGATTAATCTGAAAGCATCAGAATTCCATATGATAAATTCTTCCGCTAGCCTTGAAATATGTATAGAACAAACTGATACTGAATATAAAAAATCTAATACAAAATCTCTATCCGAAACGGTGTCAATTGAATTATTTGTTGGATTTTTAAATTTTAATTTTTTTGATGTATAGTTTCTGTCAATATTAAAACTTGTTCCTGCTAGCGCAGCAACACCCAAAGGATTTTCTGATAAATTTTCTAAATTATTTTGAAATCTTTTTTTGTCTCTTTTAAACATTTCGATGTAAGCTAACAAATAGTGAGCAAATGAAATAGGTTGTGCATTTTTTAAATGTGTAAAGCCTGGCATTACAGTTTCAACATTTTTTTCAGCGTTTTTTATAATAATTTTTTCTAAATTAATTAAATGATTAATAATCTCACTAGTTGAATTTCTTAACCAGAGTTTAAAATCAGTAATAACTTGGTCGTTCCTTGATCTTCCTGTATGAATATATCCAGCGTCTTCTCCGATAATTTCAAATAATCTGTTTTCAATATTCATGTGAATATCTTCAAGATTAGAACTAAAGTTAAATTTTTTTTTTACAATTTCATTTCTTATTCTATTTAATCCCCAAGCTATTTTATTTTTAATTTTAAATGATATAATTTTTTGTTTAAATAGCATTTCAACATGGGCAATTGATGCTTGAATATCTTCTTTAAATAATCTTTTATCTATATCAATTGAACTACCAATTTTTTTGAAAATTGATGATGTATCTTTCTTTATTCTTGTATTCCAAATAGCTTTATTGTTTTTATTTTTTACCATGTTATGTAATTATACCCTTTAGAATGAAATTATTAACATTAAAATTTATTTTAATTTTTATATATCTAATATCATCAAGTTCGTCTTATGCAATACAACAACCAAATTTAAAGAATCTAGTTATACATAAAGATCCAAAAAAACTAGAAAAAATAAATTTTATAAATATTAATAATGAAAAAATTAATCTAAACAAGTTTGAAAATTCACTTATTATTATAAATTTTTGGGCAACTTGGTGTGTTCCATGTATAGAAGAAATGCCATCTTTAAATAGGTTGCAAGCAAACACAGTTTTTAATAATTTACAAATAATACCCATTAATGTTGGAAGAGATAATGTTGAAAAATCAAAGGATTTTTATAAAAAATTAGAAATAGATAATTTAGAAATGTATTTTGATAAAGATGTAGAATTAGCAAATAAGTTTTTATTAAGAGGATTGCCAACTACAGTGTTCATAAATAAGAAAGGTGAAGAGTTTGCTAGAGTAATAGGATTTATTAATTTTGACGATAAAACAATTATAAAATGGCTACAAAAATATGACTAAAAGTTTTTTTGCTTATGAAATTTAGTTTAGATACAAGAATTATAAAACCAGAAAATAATAATATTAAAAATGCTGTAATTTTACTTCACGGTTATGGAGGAGATGGCGAAGATATAAGTGCTGTAACATTAAATTGGAAAAGATTTTTACCTGAAACAATATTCTTATGTCCTGATGGTATTGAAAAATGTCCAATTAATCCAAGTGGTTTTCAATGGTTTGGCTTAGACAAAGATGATCCAGTTTATATTCTTGAAGAATCAATTAAAGCAGAGAAAAAATTAAATTTTTTTATTAATGAAATTAAATCAGAATATAATTTAAATAATTCTAAAATTTGTATCTCAGGCTTTAGCCAAGGATGCATGATGTCTGTAAACTTAGGTTTAACAGCAGAAGAAAATTTTAATTGTATTGTAGGATTTTCAGGAAAAATAATTGATAAGGAAAATATTTCTAAAAGAATAAAATCTAAAACAAAAATGCTTTTGATTCATGGTGATCAAGATGATGTTGTGCCACCAAATCGTTTACTTGAAGCAAAAGATTTTCTAATGAGACATAAAGTAAATATTGAAACAAAAATGATCAAAAATTGTGGCCATCATATTCCAATTGAAGCCTCTAGTATTGCATTAAATTATATAAAAAAAAACTTATATATTTAATTATTTTTTAATAAATTTTTTGCATTATTGATTAATAAAATTAATTAAGCTAATCTTATCTAATGAACAACTCTTTTGATACCAGCATATCTTTAGAAAGATGTCCCGCACTAGTTTTGAATGCGGACTATAGACCTTTAAGCTACTATCCACTTTCTTTATGGAGTTGGCAGGACTCTATAAAATCTGTTTTTTTAGATAGAGTATCGATAGTAAATTATTATGATAGGATAATTAGAAGTCCTTCATTTAGTATGAAACTACCAAGTGTAATTGCTTTAAAAAGTTACATTAGACCACAAACAAATCCAAATTTTACAAGGTTCAACGTTTTTTTAAGAGATAAATTTTCATGTCAATATTGTGGAGATAAAAAAGAATTAACATTTGATCACTTACTTCCAAGATCAAAAGGTGGAAAAACTGACTGGGATAACGTAGTAACTGCCTGCTCAGTTTGCAATGTCCAAAAAGGAGGACGATTACTTAAATTTTCTGGAATGACTTTAAATCAGAAGCCATATCAGCCAACAACAGAAGACCTGCATAAGAATGGAAAAAATTTTCCTCCAAACTTTTTACATAAAAGCTGGATAGATTATTTATATTGGGACGTAGAGTTAGAGTCTTAATTAAATTTTTTCTGATATATTAATTGCAATTTTAGATCCAGTTTTAATAATTTTGTCCATTATTGAATAAAAGCCCTCTTTAGTTGCTCCTTCTTCATAAGCAATATCTTTATGATGAAGCTCATCGTTTCTAAATTTAATTATTTTATTTTTAAGTTCTTTTTCATCATTTTTTAATTGATTTATTTGATTTTGATAGTGCTTATCAATTACTTCTTCCACAGATGCAGTACATAGCATGGCTGCTTTTTTTCCTATTAAAGTAGATCCAAAGCCAAGTCCAACACCCAATAAATCCCATAATGGTAAAAATTTTGTAGGTTTAATATTTCTTTTTTTAATTTCATTTTCGAAATAATCACAATGTTCTCTCTCATGAGTCTGCATTTCTTCAATTTTTTTTTTTAATTCATCATTTTTTACTATTGTATTTAAAGCTAAAAGTTGTCCTTCGTAAATTTTAATCGCTCCCCTTTCACCAGCATGATCAACTCTAATAAATTCTTCTATTTTATTTTTATTTGTTTTTTTCATTTTTTATTATTTTTAAAATCAATATAAAAATTATAAACGATAACAAAAAGTTTATTGTCGCAAGAGATAATCCAAAAATTCTAAAATCAACATTTTTACAACTATTTACCTCTGAATTTAGTAATTTTAGTAGTTCGTTTTTATCTATAATATTTATTGAGCTTCCTGTGCATCCTGAAAATTCTTTAAATATTTCTTGTTCTATTCCAAAATGATATCCAGAAAGTAATAAACTTGAAAAAAAAATTAATAACAATGCATATAACCAAATCAGATTTTTAGAGTAACTTATTCCCAAGAAAGTTAAAAAAATTGCAATTAAATATGGTATTCTTTGGTAAATGCATAATTTGCAAGGCTGATAACCTAAAAAAAATTCTATATACAAAGCTATCAATAATGAAAGCAAAGAAATAATGAAAATAATTGTATAAAATTTTTTTATTTCAAAAATTTTATTCATAAATTTACGCTAAAAAATTAGTTAAAAATTTATAAATTAAATAAGCAAAAATTATTATAATTATAGAAGCAATTATAGATATTTTTAATAGCTTCTTTTCAATTAATAACTTCATTGCTGGACCAAAATTTCCAATTAAAAATGCAATTAAGAAAAATCTTAAGCCTCTTGTTAAAAAAGAAACAATAACAAAATATGCTAAATTAAAATGTACAAATCCACTGCTAATGGTTAAGAGTTTAAAAGGTACAGGAGAAAATCCGGCTATTGTCAGCAAAGTTATCCACGTAATTGTTCCGCCATCTGATGAAATTTTATTTTTCCAAAAAGATGGTTCTACACCATAAAATTCAAAAATCTTTATCCCTATTTCACTGAAAAAAACATAACCAATAAAATATCCTAAACAAGCTCCAAGAACAGAACCTATCGTTGCAATCATGGCAATTTTTATCCATTCTTGTCTTTTTGCTATAGTCATAGGAATAATTATTACATCGGGAGGTATTGGAAATATAAAACTTTCTATAAATGAAAAAAAACCTAAAAAAATTTTTGAATTTTTATGGCCCGCTAATTTAATTGATTTTAAATAAAGTTCTTTAAGCATATTTTCTTTTAATACAATAATTCTTCTTATACTATTATTTTATAAACAAATTAATGACAATTATATTAGGGCGAATGGCGGAACTGGTAGACGCGTTGGACTCAAAATCCAATGGTAGCAATACTGTGAGAGTTCGAGTCTCTCTTTGCCCACCAGAAAATTATGAAATTAGAAAATTTTAATAGCTTAATTGAATTATTTTTTTATCAGACTGAAAAACATGACCCAAAAAGTATTTTATTACAATGGCTAAACCCAAATAATAAAAAAACTTTTACATGGGAAGAAACAAAAACAAATATTTTTAAACTTTCAAAGACAATCAAAGAAAACATTAATCAAGGCGACAGATGTCTTTTAGTTTCAGAAAATAGACCTGAATGGTTTATTTCTGATTTAGCTATCATGCTATCTGGCGGTATTACAGTGCCAGCATATACAACTTACACCGAAGATGATTATAAATATTTAATAGAAGATTGCGAACCCTCAGTAATTATTGTTTCCAACAACGATATGCTAAAAAAATTAAACACAATTATTAATGAGAAGAATTTTATAAAAAAAATTATTACATTTGACGAAGTAGAGAAAGCACATCACAATTTAAATATAAATAATAAAGAAAAATTTCTAGATTTTAATTCAATTATCAAAAATGATTTATTTGAAAAAGATAAAACACAAAATTTAAATTTAAAAAGATCATCAGTCGCATGTATAATTTATACATCTGGAACCGGCGGCAATCCAAAAGGAGTAATTTTAAGTCACGGTGGTATTTTAAACAATCTTGAAGGAGCATGTGAAATAATGAAACCATTGATTGATTCAAGACCAGTATTTTTAACCTGGTTACCTCTTTCCCATTCATATGAGCACTGTGTGCAATTTGCACAGATAGCTGTAGGAGCTAAAGTTTTTTATGCAGAAAAAATAGAAAAACTTTTGGATAATATATCTGAAGCGAAACCAACGATCATGACCGCTGTTCCGAGATTCTATCAAAATCTTTATAACAAAATTAATATTAACATGAAAAAGCAAACAGGTTTTAAAGCTAAATTAATTGATGCAACTATTCGATTGGGTAAGAAAAGGCTGTTGAATGAAAAAATGACCTTTTTTGAAAAATTAACAAATTCATTGGTAGAGGTATTAGTAAGAAAAAAAATAAAAAAACAATTTGGTGGAAATTTAAGAGCTTTTATTTCTGGAGGAGGAGCACTGGATAAAGAAATAGGAGAATTTCTAAATTCTATAGGGCTACCAACACTG
>Ga0187827_10003339_pt1 | contig 20789 bp, 16 predicted proteins | sample ETNtaG_39_FD_167969 | JGI IMG/M metagenome (GOLD analysis project Ga0187827, IMG submission 167969) | Marine microbial and viral communities from oxygen minimum zone, Eastern Pacific Ocean - ETNP2014_SV_150_PacBio MetaG (Illumina Assembly) | ecosystem: Environmental > Aquatic > Marine > Hypoxic... | reverse complement strand
GAAACCGGTAATTCAGCCAATCTCGCTAACGTCATCGGCAATGACGATTTTCGCAAGCACATCAGTGAGGCGCTCGACCGGGTGAACGAGCATCTTTCGGTGATCGAGCGGGTGCGCCGGTTTGAGTTGATTGAGGAAGAATTTAGCGTCGACAATGAAATGATGACACCAACGCTCAAATTACGGCGTCATATAATCAATGAGAAATATGGAGATCAACTGGCCGCACTTTATGGAAGCGACTAGCTCACTATAGTTTCAAGACGAAAGCAAGAAGGAACGGCAACGTAATAAAGGTAAACAGCGTCGAGGTCACAACCAGACCAGCTACCTCTTCCGGGTTATTTTTGTAGCGCATGGCGAGCATGTAATTAAATACGGCCGCCGGCATCGCGCATTGCAGGACAAAGACGCCCCTAACCGTCCCCTCCAAACCAAATAAGTGGCTGACCACGAGGCCAACGCCTAGGCCCATGGCGAAGCGAACAAAACTAAGCGAAATGTTGCGAGGGAAACTGATTACTTTGAGTTTTGCCAGCGACACACCAAGCATTATCAGCATCAGCGGAATGGCAAACTGGCCGAAGATATGGGCGGTGCTGGCAAGCCATTCCGGCAATTGATATTTTGTAATCATCACCAAAAGCGCGGCTAGAACGGCATAGATCAGAGGATTTTTCAACAATTCCCTCGGTGAGAATGTACCCGAAGTGATCCCCAATCCAACCGTAAATTGGGTCAAACTTACAATTGTGTAAACAATAATCGCAAATGCGAACCCTTCGTCTCCAAATGCTAAAAAACTCAGCGGTAACCCAACATTGCCGGTATTTGGTATCATTACTGTAGCCAAATAAGTTCGCAAATCGAGACCCACAATTTTCAATACGGCTACACTAATCAACCAAAATAAAATCAAGGCAACGACAATGACCAATGCCAAATCAGCAAAAGCTTGGGGATTGGTGTTCAATTTGGTCAAGGTTGAAAACACCAGTAATGGCGTACCTAGATTAAACACCAAAGAGGTTATAAATTCAGCGTCAAATGGTTTGTCCAGCCGGGCCCAAACATAACCAAAAGCAGTGCCAAAAAAGACCGGCGCAATAATGGAAAATAGCTGAGTGATCATGAGGGCGTTGTGCTGGAGGATTTAGCACCCGTCAAGCAACGCACTCGAAGGAACCTATTCCGCCCAGACAATGCGCAGAACGTTGGTTGCACCCGGTGTGCCAAACGGCAAGCCAGCAGTAATGATGAGACGCTGTCCCGGAGCGGCGAATTTTTCTTCCGTTGCAACTTCGGACGCACAATTGACTACATCTATAAATTCTGTGAAATGCGATGTTTCTACCGGATGAACGCCCCAGGTCAACACCAATCGCCGCGCCGTTTTTACATCAGGTGTTAAGCCTAAAATGGGTACGGTGGGCCGTTCCCGCGCCGCCCGTAAAGTCGTCGAGCCTGTCGTCGTAAAGGTCACGATGGCTGCCGCATTCAACGTTTGGGCGACCTGCTTGGCAGCGGCCGTAATCGCATCTGCATCCGTACCCCGGGTTTGCCGGCGCTCCCGCATATTTGATAATTTATAGTGATCATCCTGCTCGGCACTACGGATTATCCGATCCATAATCGACACCGCTTCAACCGGATATTCTCCCGCTGCAGTTTCAGCCGATAGCATAACCGCGTCAGCGCCATCAAAAACCGCTGTTGCAACATCGGACGCCTCGGCACGGGTTGGAGTCGGTGAGTTGATCATGCTCTCCATCATTTGCGTGGCGACAATTACTGGTTTGCCTTCCGAGCGCGCCCGGCGGATAATTTTCTTTTGCAAGCCTGGTACATCTTCCGGCGGCGCCTCCACGCCGAGATCACCGCGGGCAACCATAATGGCATCCGCCAATTCGACGATCTGCTTTAAATGTTCAATCGCCAACGGTTTTTCCAATTTTGCCAAAACTCCGGCGCGCCCGACAACTAATGCCCGAGCTTCAGCAACATCTTCCGGACGCTGAACAAAAGAAAGCGCAATCCAATCAACGCCGATATTGAGGGCAAATTGAAGATCGCGCCGGTCTTTTTCGGTCAAGGCAGACATTGGCAAGATAGCACCCGGAATATTGATCCCCTTGTGATTTGAAAGGATGCCGCCCACCAGTACTTTGGTGTCAATGGAATCGCCGTTATTCTGCTCAACTACCAGCTTTAACTTGCCATCATCGAGCAAAAGTTCAACGCCCGGCTCTAACGATGGATAAATTTCCGGATTGGATATTGAAACGCGTTTTTCATTGCCATCTTTATCCTGATCCGAATCAAGCGTAAAATTTACACTATTTCCGAGCACTATTTTTTTATCAACAAAATTGCCAACACGGATTTTAGGCCCCTGAAGATCGGCAATTATGCCAATTGGCCGATTATAGTCGGCCTCAATTTTACGAATGGAGTCGTAGAGTTCTTTATGTTCCTCATGTTGGCCATGACTAAAGTTCAACCGAAATACATCAGCTCCAGCCTCAAACAAATTGGCGATTACTTCCGGAGATGTACTAGAGGGACCTAAAGTAGATATAATTTTTGCCGCACGTTCTCTTCTCATGTTGGCCAGCATAGGTATTTTTCGAAACATGTCACTTTAAAAAAATTAACTATACAATCTGCTTAGATTAGCACAGTGACATGCTGGTTATCTTTCGGATATGATTGAGAAAAGGGAATAACGGAATTCGTTGCAATTATGTTTGGCATTTTTCTTAAATCAAAAAAGTCCACATCAAAAAAGAAACTGCTATCAATAATTTACATGCTTTACAACATTACTTATTTTTTTGTAAATTTTAATCATAATTACCATTATTTATCAGAAGCTTATCTACTATTTTTGAAAATAGTGTGATATTGACAATAATCCTTCGGAAATAGGTCCGGGAAATATATACAATAGGAGTACTTAACATGGTTGAAGCCATTAAAAAGAAACCTTGGATCATTGCCGTTTCAGTACTGGTTTTGATGGTTCTGATCGGCATTGCAACGAGCTAATGATGGATATTCCCCTAAAATAATGCGGGGTGCCATTTTTTGGAAAACAAGCGCTCCGCAACTTTTTTGAAGTCTCTCCGCCGATCTGCGAATTGGCATCCGTCACATTTTTTGATCTAGACTGCTTTGTCCAACATTCTCGTCAATACGGGAGGAATGGAGGATTGCCTGAAAGGCACGTTGCCCGCAATCCAAGCGTTCGCAGATGCGGCAACTTGTTCCTGCCGAGACAATCAGGTTCGGCTCACCAATATCCAAGCCTTCAGAATATACCATTTTAGCTGTATGTGACACATTGCAGCCGATAGCCACAGCGTAGTGACTTCGTGGCTGATTGTGCCTGAGACCAGGTTTCACCAAAGCACGGGCAATGCTGAAAAAAGTCGCACCATCGGTCATACGCAGCAGCTGGACGTTCGTCAATTCCGGCGTCAGAAAAGCATGATGAATATTCCAACGTGGGCAAACGCCGCCATATCGCGGAATTTTAATGCCCGAACCGTCGTAGCGTTTGGATATATTCCCAGCAATATCAACCCGAATAAAATGGAACGGAATTGCTTCCGCGCCGGCCTTGTTGAGTGTCGCCAAGCGGTGGCAAACTTGTTCGAAGCTTATAGCAAATCTGTTTTGCAATTGCTCAAGATCATAGCGCACTTCTTGTGCAGCTTCGAGAAACTCATCATAGGGCAGTAATACAGCACCGGCGAAATAACATGCCAGGGTATCGCGGCACATGTCGCGGGAGGCGTCGCTGGTAAGCAGAGCTTCCTTCATCAGACGTTCAATAATACTGGCGCAGTAAATATGGCCGATTGACCGGGCTATCTGAAAAATTAAAGAGTTTCTTGGCAGGCTATAGGACAAATTCAAAAGCAGCAATTTACTATCAAAATGCACGAGCTCACCATGCAGATCTTCGCCACCGATTTCCACTGCTAGGTTGTGCTCGTGTGCGGCATAATGGATGAGTTTTTGCAACCGATCGAAACGTCCGAAATTAGCGAGCTCCACCAAATCATCGGCAGCTTGTTCCAGTTCTCCGAAATAGTTGCGATTGTTCTGTAGAAAATCGTTCACCTCGTCTAAAGGCGGGCGCGTACCGACTGATCGGTTGACCCCTTCACCAGAAACAAAACGCATCAAGGTATCAATATTTTGCGAGAGTTCTTCGCTTTCCTTTACCATGATACCAAGGAATTTCTGGCGATCCTTTTTTGAAATGTTGACATTGTCGTGGAGAATTTCGGCAAAAGATCTAATTGACGTTAGAACCGTTCTCAGTTCATGTGCCGAAGTCGAATAAAGCGAATCCTCGGACAGCCGTTCACCAAGATACTGAATGTCGTCGCGGGCTTTCTGATAGGCGCGATAGACTTTCAATATGGTCTGGCTGGCGACCGGCGATTGTGTCACCAGTTCGTTGAGGTCCTCACGAGTTAAGCCGTTTTCAGTCTCATTTGCAGTGAACAATGGATCGCTCAGAATTTCGGTTAATTCAGCTAAAATTTGCGATTCGTCGTCTTGTGAAAGAAGTTGTAAATCAACATCGAGAACTTCACCCAACTTGAACAAAAGAGAAACGGTTACGGCCCTTTGATTGTGTTCAATAAGATTTAAGTAGCTGGCTGAAATCATGAGCTGCTGGGCCAGATGCGCTTGCGTCATGTCCCGTTCTCGCCGCAATCTGCGAATTTTTGCCCCTAAACGTGGTCTGCGCGCCATTTCTTCAGCATCTTCCCAAATTTTCTGATTTACAACTTTACTTGAAAATTCCGCCGAAAATTTACAAGAAAACCCCTTACATAACAATAGATTATTAACCTTGGAACCTACTTTGTGAATTTATGTCATGTTTAATCGGGTCATATTACCTTATTTTGGCCCGTTTGGAGTGCATCACAATTAGGAGGTTAAGAGGTGAGTGCAAAACATCTGTGGCTCTATACCTTCGTCGTACTTTTTTGGGCCTATTGTATTTTCTGTTCATTCGTCGTGCGACCTCGTAAACCAACTGACGTGTTTCGCTTTGTCTAGCTCCCTTGTTATGTACCACTTTGTAGTAGAGTTTCTGGCACCGGCGGTTGCATGTTTAAAGATTGATGTGGACGGACGTGATTGTACTGTTTCAGCCAGGACCTTGACTTTTGCCGAAACCATTGTCTTTTCTGTAACGGTTATTGGTGGCGTGTCATTATATAAAAACAGTTTTTGTCGACGGTTAAGTTCCATCCCACCGGTACGGAGTAGATGGAATCCGCTCCTTCGACCAAAGCGGGCCCCTTAATCTTGTGGCCGGGTTTTAAAAGATCACGGTCATAGATTGACGTTTTCACGGTTTCCTTGAACTCCCAGAAAATATCGCGGCTGTTTTTTAAGGCCCTCTCTGGATTTTCCTTACCGGGCTTGGAAGTTGCAGATGGTGGGTGCGGTGTTTCGCTTGTAGAGGTGACTCTAAGTTGAGAAATTTTGGCCTTTATATAGCCGTTTTTTGACTTTTCTATAAGGAAATCCACTAATGGACCGCTGTCTGGCACCCAACTGACGCATTCTCTGCGTTTCCCATTTTCGACATCAAATTCGACAGATATTTTAATTGTTTTTTCGTCAAACCCTTCACCGGCCATATCCGTTGATGCTTGGGCAATCAGATTTTCAACGATTTCGCTAATTTTTGCGGTTTCGTTTATTGGCAAACCGTGGAGGCTGCGCATATAACTGTGCCGCACATCCGTCATGCAACTGCCATAGGCACCGAAGACCGATCCAAAGGGAAAAGCAATCACCCGGTCAATACCTACCAGTTCGGCAATTTCACAGGCATGAAGGGGTCCGGCGCCTCCCATGGCAAAATATGTAAATTCCGATGGCTCATATCCGGAATTGTTCAGCAAGACTTTGATTTCCGCAGCTAAATCGTTGGCGAGTTTACGTCGAATTCTCCAGGCCGCTTCTTGGGGAGTAATTTCTAGCGGATCAGCGATACTCCGATTTATGGTTCTTGTGGCAAGATCTTTACGTAATTCGATCCGACCGCCAAGAAAAAACGAAGGATCAATATACCCGAGCAGTAAATCTGCATCCGTCACCGTTGGTTCGCTGCCTCCTTTGTCATAGCAGATAGGGCCGGGGGAGGCGCCGGCGCTTTCAGGTCCAACACTCAATATTTCGTTCTCAACCCGGGCGATACTCCCACCACCTCCGCCAATAGTTTCCACCCGTATCATAGGAATGCCAACTTTCGCACCAAAGACCGAGGGATAAATATCAAGATCCGGTTTGCGATCATGAATAAGCGCCACGTCAAAACTTGTGCCACCCATATCCGCCGTGATGACATGATCCAGATTGAGACTTTCCGCCACCTGCGCTGCCCCTGAAACGGCAGCAGCCGGGCCCGAATTCAAAGTATGCAGGGCGACCGTCTTAGCGACTCTGGCATTGCCGCCGCTAGCGTGGACAATCAGCAAGGGATTGTCTAGCCCTGCGTCGCGCAGATTATCTTCCGCCCGGTATAGCGATCGCGCCATGTCGGAATGAATATAGGCATTGATGATAGCCGAATTGGTACGGGCATGATCGTCGGATACGTGAACGATATCGGTTCCCAACTGAATGGGGATCGATCGGAGATATTGAATTGGATACCGAGTTTGGACGTCCTTGATTACTTTAAGTTCATTCTCGGCATTTAGCCAAGCGTTTTGGAAACTAACGACGATCATCCTGGCACCTTGATTGAGTAATTGGCGTACGGCGGCGAGTACTTCCTCACGATCGAGCTTGATTTTGAGGGAACCGTATTGGTCAACTTCTTCTTCAATGCCGATAATCATATCTTCCGCAACATAAGAACCAATCAAACCCTCTGAGCTATCGCCGTACAGGGTTTGCTCTGATCCTTTTGTTACCAAGAGACCGATTTTTGGTCCGGCAGCTTGGATAATTAAATTGGTACCAACTGTTGTTGATACACGCGCCACGTCATTTTTGCGGAGAAATTCCTTCAGTGGCTGGCCAAAGGCTTCTGCGCCGAAGACCACACAGTTGCCGATGCATTCAGATATGTCATGGGGAGTGGTGAGAACCTTAGCAGTTTTGATTTCCTTGCCATTGGTAAAGTAGCCATCCGTAAAGGTGCCCCCAACGTCTATATCAATCGTATACATAATCTACCGTGCCATTTTTCCTGTTCTAATTTGTCATGGTGCGGCCGATTTCGGCCACTCGTTCTAATTTCGAATTGAAGGGCAGGTCCCAATAAGTTGTGATCAACCGATTCTGATTACTGACAATATTGTTAAGTTCCGCATCACTGCCATCAGCACTCAGAAAGATAGATTCTGAGAGAACCACATTACCCTCTTCTGCATCATTTTTTTCATTCAACATGGCAAAGCAGCCAAACTTTTCAAGCACGGCAGCCGTACTTTTTGATGGCGGTTCACGGTGCAGGGAAAGCACTGGTATTGAGTAATAGTTAGCCAGATTAAAAAGCGGCTCGTACGCGTCCAGGATTACCTTTGAAGGCTCAATCTCCTCTACAAGCAACAATGCCGTCGCTCCTGATTCACAATATTCTCTCGCCATCTGCAGACTGCAACGGGCCACCAAATCTATGAGGCCTTTATCATCATCAGAAATATCTTGTGGCTGGTCTTCGGCAAACAATTTCTGCTTAAGGTCTTGCGGGAAACATTTCTCGGCCATTGTTGACCCGCCCGTTAGGTATCCGAAGACCACTGAGCGCTCTGCCAATTCACTACTAAGGCGCTTGGCAACATCGACAGCGATGGACACCTGCCCATTCTTGACAAACTGTTCCGGATCAACGTCTCTGTTAATCTGGCCATTAACCGACAGCACCTGTCCGTTTTTATCGCGCGACAGGTTAAGTCCCAGTGCTTCGGCTTCCATCCACGTGTCGAACCAATTTATCACTCCATTCGTATTAAATGCCGTAATTCCATTACGAAGAGCGAAGGCGACAAGCGCGGCATCACTTTCGATTTCCTGCCACACCATGTGTTCCAGGCGCATCAATAAGCTGAATAGAATTGGGAGATAAAGTCCGCGATCATGTTCACCAATAAATTGATCAAGCGACTTCTCCATTATTCGTACATTCCCCAAAATGGCTTGTCATAATTTTCGACCCGGGGTTCCGGATAATTGCCATAGTTCTGGATGATCTCCTCATTTGGCCTTTTCTTCAGCCAGCCGGTTACGAATTCGTTAAAAGGTTTTCCTTGTTTCAAACGATTTTTTTTCATTGAAGCACGCTTTTTATCGGTCTTTTTCAGATCGACGTCGCCAGTTTCCGAATTGAACACGACGCCATAAACCGTTTCTCCAACTTCTTTCGTCAGAACATTCGTCTGAATATCTTCCAAAACGGATTCCGGTTCTCGCTCAAGAACGTCGCCATAGCCGCCACCGCCGCCCAGCGAGAAGGCGAACACATCTCCTTCGGCAAATTGCTGAGTTGACGTTGATGACGATTCCATAATGTATTCGCCATTCAACTGCTGCTTATTCATCAGGTCGAATTGGCTGAAGATATCAAGGTCTTCATCTGCTTGCAGCCGTTCCATCAGGTCGGTATTTCTGATCACAAAACGAGGATTAGGCGGGCCGTAATAGCCGCCAAAAATACCTGGATTGTGGCTCAATCTGTCGGCGCTTCCCCAGGAAGTCATCAGGCATCCTTTGTGGCTGCAACTCGTTGAAACCTCAACCAAAGGAGCACTGCCCCGGTTTTTACCAAAACCGTGATAATTTTTTCCAATGGCGCGGCTCAAAACCGTATGAGGCAAGCGTGAGTCAATATCTTCTACTTCGCCAGAATCCGTAAACGGACCCCAGTAAAAGCCAACGGCATGTTCGCCATCTCCGTCAACCCGGCCGCCCTGGCCGGACGCGTTAACCGTTCCGGTAAAGTTCATGCTGGTATAGCCGCGGGCATTTTCACCAGAGAAAATATAAAGACTGATATTTCGCGAATGCGGTGACTGTACTGCTTCTTTGTAAGGGCTATCAAAGAGAATCTTTGAGCCGATGACGTGAAGATTTTGAACGACACAAGCGGCAATTGAGGTGCCTTCACCATGTGCAAGATGGGCGCTTGAATTGGCTATTGAGGGCCCTTCCACCAAGACTTTGACCGCCTGCAAAAGACCGGCGTTTGGCTGTAAGCCGCGAAAAAAATAGGAGAAAAGATAAACTCCCATGGAACCGCGAATAAGATGCCAGGTCGCATGCATTGGGCCTTTGCCGTTTTCCGGCGATACCCCCTGAACAACCATGGTCAGAGTGTCGCCTTCCTTATAGACAGTCGTCGGAATTCGCGTAAGTCCTTCCTCTGTGCCCATATCATCATTGAACAGAACGTGCCGGTAGATGCCGTCGTTAAGCTTAACCAAATGGGCGCGGGCCCGTTCCTCGGATCGGATCAGTATTTGACGCATGCCTCCAACTAGTGATGGAGCGCCACGGCGTTCACATTCCCTGATAATACGATCCCGAATACGCTTACAAGTCGCTAGACGAGATTTCAGATCTGCGGCAAGAATAAAAGGATTGCGCACGGAGGCGCACAAAAAATCGAGAACATCCTGGCGGAGCTGAAAATTCTCGCCGATTTTCATTACCGGTATGTGCAGACCTTCCTCAAACCTGGAGGTAGCTGTCGGAACAAAACCACCGGGACTGACGGAACCACTCTCGCCCTGATGACCGCCGACTTCCGCCCAGGCAACAAGCTCTCCCTCAAAGAAGACTGGCATGGCCGTAAACATATCGAAAGAATGGATGCCGCCGCCCAGTTCATCGTTGAAGAAAAATATATCGCCATCGCGCAGTCCAACTGTCGGATCATCAGCGTAATATTTGTTGATGTACTTTAGCTGGGCATTGTTAAGCAATACGTGAAAATAAATTCCCGTGGCCACGGTGCACGGGTCGCCCGAGGCGGTAAAAATACCGCAATTCATATCACCGGTTATAATACCCTCTGAAATCGAAAGGTTCATATAAACATCACGGCCTTCTTCGGCAATTGATGTCAGTTTGTGATCGAGTAGATCAATTTCCACATCCGTCAACCCTTCAGCGCCGATCCGCTCTTTTTCAGTAACCGGCGCAAGGCCTTGCGTGATCAGTTCTGGATCACAACCTGGCTGGGGACCATAAGCTTCGGTGTCATAAATGAGATCCTCAAACCGGTAAAAATTGTCGTCAAATAATCTACCCATCTTGTCCGCCTATTTTTTTGTAATCCAACCAATGTCTTTATCGTCACGATGAAATTCCCATCCCGGTGAAACGATAATCGTAGTGTCAGAAGCTTCGCATATTGCCGGGCCTTCGAGTTCTTTGTAGCGCTCGACCAGATCGTATTGATAGATCGGCGTTTCTATGAATCCATGTTCGGGACCCCAGTAAGCGCGGCGGGTTCCAGCCGAGGGATCGCCTAAGGTCGGCGACTCGCTGTTGTCCCTGAACCTGAACTCATCAACCGGTCCAACAGCATTCAACTTCATCAGAACAACCTCTACACCAGCTTCTGGATAGGTTGCTCCGACTCCATATCGGCGGCTATATTCATCGTTGAAATCGTCACAAAGCTGCTTAAGATCGCTGGCGCTCGAGAGTTGTGTTTTGGTGGGACGAATTTCTACAGTCTGGCGTTGCTGGCCGTAGCTCATATGGATTTCAATTTGAAGGTCGATGGCCGTTAGATCAAACCCTTCTTCCGCCATGTCGCGTTCCGCAAGGGCAATAAGATCTTTCGCTGTTTTATTAAATATATCGATCGATTCTAACGGGTATTCCGCGTTTCCTGACGTCATCACCGTCATGTAGACCGTCTTTTCATAACTTTGGAGAATGTCAAAGGTCAGCGTGCTAAAGGCACCAAATACGCTTGAAAAAGAGAATGTTGCGATCGATTTGATGTCCGCGAAATCGGCAAATCCTGTTGCGTGCAACGGGCCTGCGCCGCCCAAACTAAAGGCAGTGAAGGAACGTGGGTCTTCACCCGAAATCTGGGCGCAGATCCGGTACATTTCCTGCCCCATTTTACCGTCAATCAATAGCTTGATCTGCCAGGCCGCTTCCCAAACAGAGACACCCAGGGGGTCGGCTACATGTTTGAAAATGGCGTTTTCGGCGCGTCCGGCATCAAGCCGAATGCTGCCACCAAGGAAGTTGTCGGGATTGAGAAAACCCAGGACGACGTTAGCATCGGTGACGCTAGGATATTCACCGCCGCGACCGTAACATGCAGGGCCGGGGTTTGACCCAACACTCTGCGGACCAACCTTTAATTCGCCATTAACCACTTGGGCCATGGAACCGCCACCGGCGCCAATTGACCAATGGGCGACAAAAGGTAATTGCACGCGGAAACGATTAATAATGGGATCGCTTTCATACACCCGATCTCTGTCAGCGACAATCAAACCAACGTCAAAACTGGTACCGCCCATGTCGCCGATAACAACATTTGAAAGGCCCAATTGCTTGGCTAAAAATTCCGCGCCAACAACCGAGGCAGCGGGGCTGCTGCCCAATAATTCCAATGCTTGGCTTCTGGAGAGTGATGAAAGGCCACCAGTATTTTTAGCGACAAAAAATGGTTGTTTGTAGCCAAAATCGCGTAGTTCGTCGGTTAAGCGGAGTAGGTGCTCAGAAGAAATTTCTCGTAAATAGGCATCAAGAATTACTGTCATGGAACGACGATATTCGCCACTTTTTGGAGATATGTCAGAGGACAGATAGACTGGCATATGGCCGAGATAGGATTCCGGATAGCGCTTTCGGATTAGTTCGTGAATGCGTTGCTCATGGCTGGAATCTACAAATGAATTAAGCAGGCAAACAACGAAACCTCTCACACCTTGATCTACCAACATTTGAATTTTATCGAGAACATCCCGATCACGCATGGGAATAACAACCCTGCCTAGACTATCAATTCGTTCCTGGATGCCGACAATCCGATTTTTGGGAATGATAGGTTCGGGCCGTCTTGCGCGGCCGCGGTCATACTTTTTATCATGTGATAAGCCATCCGCCCAGTTCCGCGAACGGCCAACCTGCACGACGTCTTCAAACCCCTTGGTCGTAATCAAGCCAAGCCTGGTTCCACGACGTTCGATTAAGGCGTTGGTTCCGACTGTGGTCGAATAAACGATAGCGTCCGTGGTTTTAACAGCATCTTCAAGCTGCAGGCCAGCCTGTTCCGTCGCCGTTCTGGCGGCATTCATAAAGCCAACTTTTAAATCATAATGTGTCGTATCTGATTTGCCACGGTAGATGTCGCCGTCTTTAAACAAAAAGACATCTGTAAAAGTGCCGCCAACATCGACACCTATTCGCAACGTCATTTCACAACTCCATTCTGGTGTTTTGCCTTTAGTTTTTCCAAGTCGAGTTGAATATCCCAGGTTAATGGATGGCCAAGAGGCAGGTATTCGTTCTCAACCATGACACCGCATTCAGGGCAGTAAAATTCGATTAAACGAATCCAATCAGGATGAAAGGAAAAATTCAATTCTTCATGGTCAATAAGACGTGGATGCACCTCTTGGGGATTTCGTTCATATACGAGACACCCCTTTTTATATGATTCATGGGCAGACCCAAGATCGTGTCCACACCGGTTGCAATGCCAATGCTCGGCTTTAAGATCAAGATCGATATATTCGGTCGTGCGGATCATCTATTGAACACCTCCCAGTTCCTTACTTGTCTGAACGATAAGCTTTTTTTAGATTAATTTACTCCGGCTATACTTCTTTCTCTCAATTAATATGGGGACTGATATAGATAAGTTCGAAGTATCCATAATTTTACCCATCGTAATAAAACCTTCAACATATTTGCCGTTGGCCAGTGATTGAAGCACCATTCACTCTCTTTGCGATAGAGGTGGAAATGCTGTTTTGAGAAATAATATAACAACAGTTCGCCTACAAAAGACTAGAAAGATAAGTAATAATGCCCGGGTATATTATCAAAATTGCGGTCCCAAGAACAAATAGTCCAACGAACGGCCAAGAAGCCGCGAAGACATCTTTGATGGTCACTCCCTCCGCAGCGCCGATAAAAGCGAACATTGTGTAGCCGAATGGTGGCGTAATGCCACCCACCGTAATATTGATAAGAAACAGGGTCCAGAACCACACTGGATCGAACCCGAGGGATGCAATAACCGGTTCATAAATCGGGATAATTACCAGCATCAAAGCGATCTGATCAATAAACATGCACAAGATGAATGGCAGCAATAGCATGACCAATAGCATGGATGTATCCGAAACGGGCAGGCTGGTAATGGCGACGGTCAGTGATTTTGTTGCCCCCGTAAAGGCCAGTATCTGACTAAACATTTTTGAACTAGCCATGATAGCTAAAACCATGGCACCGACGGCGGCAGCCGATCCGGTAGCCTCCCACGTTAGCTTCCAACTGAGTTTTTTGTATATTGCCGCAGTGAGAAGGGCGCCGAGAACGCCCGTAGCAGCGGCTTCAGAAGGCGTGGCTATACCGAGAAAAATAACACCCATTATGGAAAAAATAATGACTACAAACGGCAGCGATTGCGCGATGGCTCTGATCTTATCATTCCAATTTGGCTTAGTTTTGGATTCGTCATCCAGCGGTGGTGCTAGGGACGGGTTGAAGTGTATACGGAGCAACGCATAGATGATAAATAATCCGGATAGGAGCAGTCCCGGTAAAATGCCGGCCATCAACAGTTTGGCAATGGACACGTCAGCCAACGTACCGATGATAATAGCCAATATGCTGGGTGGAATAATGGGTGCCAGACTGGCGCCGGCAAGCATCGTGCCGATGGAAAGCTTCACGTCATAACCGCGTTTAATCATACTTGGAAAGAGTGATCTTCCGAGCATGGCCGCAACGCCCATCGCGGCACCTGACAACGCGCCGAATAGAGTGGATAGAGCTATTGAAACGAAATATTGCCGTCCTCGAATTCGCCCAACCAATACATCTACAGTGTTCAACAAGGCATCAATGGTCCCTGAACGGAAAAGCAGTTCGCCAAGTAATATAAATAAAGGAATGGTTGCCAAGGAAGCCGTATTGGCGGTATCGAACATGGAATTGGTGAGAATCGGGAACCCGCTTTGCCCAAAGAGAATAAATACGCCAATGATATTAATAATCAGGAAGGAAATAAAAATCGGCAAACCCGTCAGAAACATGCCGAGCAACAGCGTCAAACCAACCGAGAGAATTACCCACCATTCCATTTCTCAACTACCGAATTCTTAGGTTGGTGACTGCTGTGAGCCAAATTCGTCTAAAAATTGCCGCAAAAAATAAAATGCGGCGCCAAGTAACCCATAGGGAAGGACCATGGACACCCACCACTTTGGAATGGGGTTTACCGCCATGACCATAATCTCTTTCTCGAACTGGCGGATCGTTTCATCCAGCATAAACCAAGCAGCGATAAGGCAAAAAACAAAACTCGTTAACGCGACTAAAACTCTAAAATAGACCTGTTTCCTTGGACTGACGGAATCCAGAATTATAGTCACAGCAACATGTCCCTTATCCTTGGCTAGTTGGGGCATCATCAAAAAAATCATAGCACACAAAAAATATGAAACACTCTCATTCGCCCAACTGGTGGGCGAATTGAAAAAGTACCGGGCAACTACTTCGAAACAGTAAGCAAAACCAATAAGAAGAAGAGCGATTTTCGAAATAGCGGCGCCGAGTGAGGTGAAACGATCATGTTGTAGATATATCCAAGCCATCACCCGGCCCCCTATTGGGAAGAAACAACTGCCACTAATTGGCCATCAGTCCGCTATTTAAGAAGCCCTGATTCTAAAGCAATTTTGCGGATTTTTTCAGAAATTTCGCCGCAGCATACCTTGCCGAATATCCACAAGGTATCATTGAAAGATGAACTTACCTTCTTGTAATTTGCTGGGGAAAGCTTCTCGATAGTCATGCCGAGCTTATCAAGTTGGACGTCTTCATCCTTCGATATCTGGGCTGATTCCCTATCTACGGCGAGTTCGTGTTTGCGACCGACTTCCAAAATAATGTCCCGGTCAGCTTTGTTAAGAGATTTGAACTTATCGAGATTCATAAGGATCAGCAGGCTGCTGCTGCCAAATGAAGGACGAACACGGACCTTTGCCACTTCGTACCATTTAAAATTCAAGGCACCACTGTTTGGCCACGCGGCGCCATCAATGACGCCTTTTTCCAAGGCAGAATATATTTCTCCACCTTTGAGGACAACCGGTGAGCCGCCCAGGCTTTTAATGGCGGAATGATAAGGTTTGGTTCCTCTGATTTTACGCCCGGCCCAATCGCCTTTGGCGGAAAGACCTTCCTTGAGGATAAAATGATACTGGCCGAACGGAAAAACACCGATCAGTTTCACATTATTTTGTTTCTGATAATATTTGTCGACTATGTCCCAAATGCCGCTTTTGCGCCGCAATTCGGGATTGCTTTTTAGCGAATCCAACGTAACGCCAAGCCCCTTGCTACCAAAATGATATGCCGCATGGGTGAACAGAAAATCAAAGCTCCCAGATGATACGGGTTGTAACTGTTCAAACGGTGCAATAACCTCCGGCCCGCTGACAACAATCTTGATCCTGCCGTTGCTTGCATTTTTTAATTTTTCAACAAAGCCATTTGAAACGAGTTTGGTCAGTGGAGCTTTCTCGTTCCAACTGTTCAATATCCGCAGTTCAACTGCATGCGCGCTGGCAATCGATGCTAGAAACGTTGCACTTACTGCAAACAAACCCAAACGTGTGGAATCTAATTTAAGCATAATGCCTCCTTTGTGGGTAGATTAGTCATCTTGATAAATGCGCCTCAATGGAACATTCAACTTCCGCCTTTCACCCAAATTTTACCTATTTGATTTGAGACGGATTTATAATTTATTTCATTCGAAAGCGAATTAATTTATCTCGACCCTTTTGTTTGAGTCAAATGAAAAAATTTTTTTAAAATTATGGAATAATTTCGGAAGACCCCATCAGTCTTTAAACATGCGACCACCAGTGCCAAAAATTCTACGACAAAGTGGTACTTAACAAGGGGGCTAGACAATTTACACAAAAATATTCTAAAACAAACCGTTACGAAAAAAAATCTATTGATTGATATTTTTGGATTAGTTAAAAAAATCATTTTTGTAATACAAGATAATTGAAGGATGTTGTGGCAAGTGAACAAATAATTACGACACAGGTAGTTCAGTAAAAATTTTGTTTGATTACAATAAGAATTAATAAAATAATCTTGTTAGGATGTGTATTTAGCAATGGCAATCAAATCTAATGCAAACACCCACCGACCCGAAGATTACCCTTATGAGCATGGATTAGCCTTTTTATTGCGGGATAACTACAGGTATTTTTCACGTCGTTTGCAAATTCATCTTGAGCGCCATGGGTCTTCTCTACCGCAGTGGTATTTCCTTCGGGTACTTGCCGGGCAGGACGGGCTTTCCCAGAAAGAATTGAGCGACCGAGTTGGCGTTCTTGCTCCCGGCACCGTTACGGCCCTGAATAAACTGCAATCCAAGGGTTGGATTGAACGACAACCACATCCGTCGGACAAGCGTAAATCAAATGTATATCTATCAAAAGAAGGGCGACGTTTAGTGCGTTCACTGTTGCCTGAAGCAATAAAAAGCAACAACGTAGCTTTGGAAATTCTAACCGAAGAACAGATGGAACAACTGAGAGAATTGCTAATTCTACTACGTGCCGGAATGCAGAAAAAATCTATTGACGGCGATATTTCTTAGTCGTCTCCAACCAGCTTTTTCCGAAGCTCAGCCTAAAAAATATCCAAATTGTGGTATTTACATTCGCGGATGAATAGCTCAAAGCAAGAGTTTTTTTGTTTCTTTATTAAGTTGACCGGGTTGGCCACCCAGAGGCGGTTAAGATCTCAGCGCGGTGTTCATCCACAGCCGGCGGCGGTGTTATAGTTTCCTTATGCTCGCCGTCGACCCATATGGGGGAATGAATATAGGTGTATTTTCCTAAATCGGGATGTTCAACCTCGGTAAAAATATTTCGAGCAATTACGTGAGGATCTTTTCTGACCTCCAGGGAATTGTAGACAGGCGCACAAGGTACGTCTTCAGCGTTCAATATTTCAAGCCATTCATCACATGTTTTGTTGATGAATATTGGCTTCAGTTCCTTGATAATATCGGTAAAATTATTGATGCGATCATTGCGCTCTTTGAACCTTGGATCATCCGCCAAATCGTTGCGGTCGAGGCATCTAATAAGGGCCTCCCAAAATTTTTCAGGTGACGATAAATGTATTCCAATGCGTCGATTGTCAGCGCAGGTAAATACAAAAGACTGAGATATTTTTGCTCGATCAAAGGGACCCGTGGGTACATTGTTTTCGTCGGCTTGGGCCAACGGTTCAGCTCCGAAAGCGATCAATGATTCCAACATAGAGATCTCAACCAAACCGCCTTTTCCGGTGATTCCCTTGCGCACCAACCCCGCCAAAGCAGCGTTGGCCGCGTACATGCCGGTGACGGAATCAGCAATGGCCGGTCCTGTAATCGAATTGGATTCTTCCGGCAGCATTTGGCTTAGCAGCCCGCTCATACTTTGACCGACCGTGTCGAAACTTGGCATGTTGATATATGGTCCGCTTGAACCGAATCCGGAGATTCGACAATACACCAAACCAGAGTTCATATTGAAACATGAAGCCGGGCCAATGCCATGCTTTTCCATGGTTCCTGGGCGAAAATTTTCAACCAATACATCGGCGTCTTTTAGCAATCTTTTCAGGATCACTTTGTCCTCACTACTCTTTAAGTCTAGAACAATACTTCGCTTACTTTTATTGTAAGCGCGAAAATGTGGAGCATAGTAAGTATCACGAAAAGAACGAAAGGGATCTCCTTTAGGCGGCTGTTCTATCTTAATAACGTCTGCACCGTACTCGCCCAAAATCATGGCTGCGTAGGGGCCGGTGATAAATGTTCCGAAATCGAGAACCTTAACACCTTCCAACATTTGGCTCATTTGATCACCATCGAATACCAAATATATTTAGTTTGATAACGAACTAATCATGCTGTAATAGCAGTGGTTGTCAAGAACGGATTTTGGAATGAATAAAAGGAGCGCATCGTAGGGTGCCCATTCAAAATTAAGGGCTCGGTGGCTGAAAAATAGCATGTCTCTGCATGGGAATTCTGCCAGGTTTAACTCTGACTGCAGGAAATGGATAGACAATTGTGAGTAAATTAATCGGTAAATCAGACGGTAAAACTGGCATTAGCACCTTGGATAAAACCTCTGTTACAATACGAGGAAAGGACTTGTGCGAGGACCTAATCGGCAGCATGAATATTACTGCATATTTTTATTTTTTGTTGCTCGGCAAAGAACCCAAAGAAGAACAGATATTCTTTCTTGACGCGGTTTTAGTTGCGATAGCCGAACATGGATTGACGCCCAGTGTACAAGCTAGCCGAATGACTTATGCTGCCGGTCCAGAAGCTCTTCAAGGCGCGGTGGCAGCCGGAATTCTGGGGTGTGGATCCGTGATTTTAGGGTCGTCACAGGATGCAGGTGAATTTTTGTCGAAAGGTGTTAACGAAGCAGCGGAATTGGGGGGGGCAATAAAGGACGTTGCGATGAAAATGGTCGAGCAATACAAGGCTGATGGCCGCCGTCTTCCCGGCTTGGGGCATCCTGATCACTGGCCAGTTGATCCAAGAACTGAACGTCTTATTGATTTGGCTAAATCGCGTGGAATTGCGGGAAAGCATACGGAGTTTTTGATTGAGACAGGCATTGCAGCAGATCGTCTTTATAACCGTCATTTTGTCATTAACATATCAGCGGCAATCCCAGCCATTATGCTTGATCTTGATTTTCCACTTGTAGCGATAAAAGGTATTCCGATTCTTGCTAGAACGATTGGCTTGATCGCTCATGCATATGAGGAAAGTCAACGCCCAATCGGTTTCTTGATGTCAAGCCACGGCGACACGAAAATTGAGTACGACGGGGGTTAACGCACGTATCTAGCCCCTTATTTATTTACCACTCTGTTTTAGAGTTTCTGGGATAGATGGTCTCATGTTGACAGCAAGATATCATTTTGGACAAATTAGGATATTATTTTTCGACGGAGTTTTACTCTCGTTTCGTTAACAAGGTTATTGATCCAATTTTAGGTATCATAGGAACGGCAACTATTTTTACAATCTTGTTCGAACGCATTCCGTATGAACGAAACGGCGAACCCACCAAATTTCTTACAAATGAAGACTTATCCTAGATCGCCGATTGAAGTCACATCCTTGGAAGTTCAAGTTAAGCTTGGTCTGCTTCAAAACCAAAACGAATATATCCACATAAAGAAAGTTAATGAAACTTTTAAAAAACAAAAATGCTATTTTTTGCTTAGCCACAATTAATTTAGCATGTGCTTCTGGATACCCGAATTCGGAAACGCGAGATTATCCAGTCGAAAAAACAACGACTACGGCAGTCAATAAATATAAAATTGTTGATACAGGACAAAAGAATTTTTTTAATAATTCGACAACCATGTCCAAGCCTACTCTCGGTCAGCCCTTTTTTGGCCAGGACGCAAATCATATCGGGTATCAGCCTTCCTATACAGATAATGGTGATGGAACGATCTCCGATAATGTTACGGGTTTGATTTGGGAAAAAAACTATGAAGTGATGACCTATAATGAGGCGGTTAAAAAGGTAAAAACATTTAAACTTGCAAATCATACGGACTGGCGACTGCCGACGATAAAGGAGGCTTACTCCTTGACCTTATTCAGCGGCGTTGACGTAAGTAGCCGGAATATGACAACGGTACCTGAAGGCGGTGTTCCTTTTATCGACATTGACTATTTTGACTTCAAATATGGTGCTAATGGCAGAAGGATTATAGATACCCAATTACTGTCGTCTACTATATACCGTGGTAAGACAATGGGCCGAAATGAAACGGTTTTTGGTGTCAATATGGCGGATGGGCGTATCAAGGGGTATCCGATAGTAAACCCTCGTCAGCGTACTTCCGGAAAAGAATTTACGGTGCGTCTCGTACGCGACAACACTGAATATGGCAAAAATAATTTCAAGGACAATAACGACGGCACGGTGAGTGATCTGGCAACAAATCTTGTTTGGCAAAAATCTGACAGTAAAAAGCCTATGAATTGGCAAGATGCGCTAAAATGGGCGCAACAAAATAATAAAGAAAAATACCTCGGCTTCAGCGATTGGCGATTACCGAATGCAAAAGAGTTACATAGCATCCTTGACTACAGCCGCTCGCCGCAGGCAACTAATTCAGCTGCGATCAATCCGGTTTTTGAAATTAGTAAGATTAAAGACGAAGGCCGCAATACAAATTATCCATTTTATTGGTCATCGACGACCGGATGGTTGTTGAGCGAAATTCTTTCCATCTGTAGCCAGACCGACCTACAACTAGCCCCAGTTTGAAGATTATATGGGAAATGTTGGTTAAGAAATTAAATTGGCAATTTAATAACCCCAAACCGCAAGCTCAATTAAGACAAATAAAACAGTGGGTTAAACTATATTTTAACTAGTTAACTAGGTCAGCCCCTAGATTATTTTTAAAAAATAAAATTGATCTCTTGACCAAATGAACTGATCTTGGGTACATTCGCTCCGCAT
>Ga0187827_10003337_pt1 | contig 20799 bp, 21 predicted proteins | sample ETNtaG_39_FD_167969 | JGI IMG/M metagenome (GOLD analysis project Ga0187827, IMG submission 167969) | Marine microbial and viral communities from oxygen minimum zone, Eastern Pacific Ocean - ETNP2014_SV_150_PacBio MetaG (Illumina Assembly) | ecosystem: Environmental > Aquatic > Marine > Hypoxic... | reverse complement strand
ATTTATGCTGCAACACCTGAAAATGCTTTTTATGTTTTTTCTATATTCTATGTATTTTGCCTCGTATTGAATTGGTGGTTTTATCTGCGACCCAATGCTTATGTAAAAAATCCTTAGCATTATGAATGTTCTGATTATCGTTAACGATGCGCCGTATGGAACGGAAAAAACCTATAATGCTTTTCGCCTAGCAATGACTTTGCAAAATGAAAAAACTTTTAGGGATCTTGGTTAATGGTCTAACGTTTAGCCATTAAAAAACAATTCAACATAAAAGTTACAGTCTAGGCTATTAATAAATACTAATATATTTTAATGGCCCCAGTTTGCTCATAAATACAAAAGTAAATTTGTAGACTTGCTGTTATTTTCAAGTCTACTGTTTCATGTTGACTGTTAAGGATTTAGATAACTTCAGGTAGGTTCTAAAACCTTGGGATTCCGAAATTTGATCTTGATATTTATCTTTAATTAAATCATAACTTTTTTTGTCGAACTTAGGTAATTCCACAAAATCGTAGGAATTATTTTTAGCGATTTCGACAACAGCATCAACGAGTGTCATAAAAACCTGTTCTTGTAGTATGGGGCTTGAAGCGATTAGATTTTCAATAACTAGCACTTTGATAGGTTTTTTTTTATTATTTTTTACATTAATAATCTTTGATTTATTGATTTGTTTGCAACTTATTTGTTGGATCGTATAAATCAAAATTCCCACATAATAATTCGCTTCATTTCTAGCCACCAAGAGATCGGTGACAACGTCATCTTTAGAAGTCAGCAATTCCACATAAGATTTTATTTGTTTGGATGACCAATCCGGAAATTCTTGCTTTAGCAGTGGAAGAAGGGGATAAATATTATCATCTTCATAAGGTCCAATATTTAGGCCTCCCCAGTATTTACCCACGTTATTGATATTGGTCATTGTGACAATTGTTCTAAAAGAGTTTTTGCTATTTTTTTAGATTTTCCAGAAAATCTAGCTTTTTTAACGATATCCAGATTAGATAAATCATTTCCAACAATAACAAAACCGATCATTCCCATGGTTTTGTGAGGCGTACACCAATAAGCGTAAACACCTGGAATGGTAAATTTATATTTTACGTCTTCATTAAGCTTTGATTTAAATTTTTCTACGCCTTCAGGAACTGCTTTTTTAATGAACTCTACATTATGACCTTTGTCAGTTGCTTTCCAAAAAACACTTTCGCCAACATCAACTCGCACAATTTTTTTTGAAAAGACCATATATTCATTATCAAGTTTGTTGAGCATTTCTACCTCTACATCTGCCGCATATGACAATCCTGTCCATAAAGTAATTATCAGTATTAAAAAGTATTTCATAAAATTATTTCCTTTTGTTTAAAATTTGTACAGCTATTTTTAAGTTCAATATAATAAAAATTCCTCAGATCATTAATAAAACTACTAAAGTATTCCTTAATAATTTATCCTCTAATAAATATTCTTTACGAAGATTATGTATGAAAACATAGCCATCCCTCCAAAAACAAATGATATGTTTCTAAATATTTTACCAATTTTTCCTCCCATGACAATTGACATGCCAAGAAATATCACGCAAGGAACGTAAGTAAGTGCAAAAAACATCTGTGGTGACATGATTAAAATATAATTGCGATTGAAAAAAATTTATTGACACAAATCAAAGAAAAGAAAATTTGATTTGCATCAAAAAAGATTGATAAGCTTTTGGTAAAATATAAGGAAATGAATGAACCTTATATTGGAAGAAGTCAATAACAATTTGAAACATGTAAAATTTGGTTGTCGACCCTTTAATCATTGGATCTTCAATAAAGTTTTTACAGTTAAAATTGCTGATAACCTATCGAATATACCTCTCCGACTTCCTAGAATTGAACAACATTATGGAAGAAGAGAAAGTTATAATTCATCAAGGATATTTTTAAACACTGATACTTGTAAGACATATCCTATATTTAGAGATGTGGTAAATGTTCTCTCTAATCAAGAAATAATTAAACAGATTGGAAAAATTTGTGGTGTGAACTTGTCAAATAAAAAATTACGTGTCGAATATACTTTAGACAGCGGAGGTTTCTGGCTTGAACCACACCGAAATATTAAAGAAAAACTTTTAACTTTCATTGTTTATCTTTCTAATAAACCAAGTTCAGACACTTGGGGCACCGTACTATTTGATAGGGATTTAAATCCTTATTGTCGAATGCCTTATAAATTAAACTTCGGTTTTATGTTTATTCCCGGTAATGATACTTGGCATGGTTTTCCCAAACAAAAAATTAGAGATGTTAGAAAATCACTAGTAATAAATTATGTAACGGAAGATTGGCGAAACATACATGAACTTGCAACTTCATAACAATGTCTGATAATATTTCAGAAAACTTAAGCTTGTCCTACCAGTTAGTGTCGGCATTAAGTGATAAAAGGATATTTGATAGAACAAGCTTGCACAAAAAAAAATGTGTCGAACATTCTACGATAATTGTGTCATCTAAATTTGATTTGGGTCAAATAACCTTAAATTTTATTAATTGTCATTTAAAAAAGACGAGTAAATTTAGTCATTGTGTCAAAATTCGGAGCCTAAAATTTAATACTCATTTAATAAGGAAGCTTCTAAGAAAATTATAAATAACAAAAATCTAGCATGGAGAAAAATATTTAGGGGATGTTGTTACTGGACAAAGTCCGATCGTACAGTCAAAGAAATTAAAAAAGCTGACCTGATATAATTTTAAATAATATTTACTAGCTTAACGACAAAGGTTAGCCAGTTCTTGCTTATTATTAATAAAAATTTGTTTTGAAGTCAAAATTTTAATTATTTTGGACGTTTTAAACCGAGTGATTTCTCGGCTTACCGTTTCCAAAGTTAATCCTAAATAATCGGCAATATCTTGCCTTGTCATTGGTAAACTTACAGGATTGTCCGGCCAACCAATTCGACCTCGTTGATCAGAAATATTCAAAATAAATCTTGCCACCCGTTCATTGGCATTCATTTTACCCAAAACTCCCATACGATCTTGCGCTAAAGTTAGTTCATGTGATGTCATATGCAACAGTTCCTTGGCAAGATTCATGTTGTCTTCTAAATAAGCATCCAGAACTTCTTGTTTGAACACACAGAGTCTAACGTCCCCTATTGCTTCAGCGGAATAGTTGAATTTCCCTTTTTTATATGATCCGAAAAAATCTCCAGGATAAAGAAATCCAATAATCTGAATTCGGCCATCACTTAAAAGCTTGTATATTTTAATGTTTCCTTTGGTAATATTATAGAGATGTCTTGAATTTTCTTGCTGTAAAAATATTGTTTGCTTATCTTTAAATTCTTTCTCAGTTGAAACTTCAGAAAAAATTTTAAGCTGATCATCATGTAAACAACGGCAAAAAGAGTAAGATCGAATTTTACAGACAGAACATCTTATGTGTATTTCATCTAATTTTTTTTTATCTAAATTTTCTTTTAATAATTTGCTCACAACATAAAACTATCACAAAATAAATAAATTTAAACAATTGATTTAAATCAAATCTCTAAAAAGAAAAAAATGCTAGTTCAATCATAAATTGATCAGTGTAAAAGTGGACAAACATTGTGGTGGTCTGCCGGTTGGGCCTTTCAAAGGCGATGATATTCATTCTCTTCTTCCTCTGTTGAGGCAAGAATTTACAGAATAGCATAATCAACTCTGATTTAAAAGGATTGCTCTTACATTAGTGATTTGTAATGTGTAGGTTTAGGAGTCGATTCTGTGTGGGGCAACAGTAATATCAGGGTTTATTTACTTTTCTAAAAATTAACTTTCAAAAAAAAGAAGAAAAATTATAATATTTAAAAATTATAATGAAAATTTTTAATTACAAAAAAATTGATAAAGAAAAATACCTACAAAATAAACCTTTTTCCCATATTGCATTGGATGATTTGTGGGATAGATCATTACTCGAACAATGTAACAGAGATATATATAAAATTAATAAGTGGGATAATGAAAAAAAATTTTATGGTTCTATAAAAAAAAGATTTACAGCCAATTATCGGAATTTTCCAGAATCTGTTAAAAAAATTGCAGATGAAGTTCATTGCCCACAATTTTTAGAATGGCTTAAAAGTTTCACTGGTGAAGAAGTTCTATTAGGTGATCCTTATTTACTTGGCGGAGGTATTCACTCAACAACTCGAGGTGGTTTTTTAAAAATACATACTGACTTCAATTGGCATGAAAAATTGAAACTTTATAGAAAATTAAATCTTTTGGTTTATCTAGGTGAAAATTGGAAAGAATCTTGGGGCGGACATGTGGAACTTTGGTCAAATAATATAAAGAAATGTGAAGTAAAAATCAGTCCCTCCATAAATAAAACTGTAATTTTTTCAACAGATGACCTTTCTTTCCACGGTCACCCTGATCCATTAAACACTCCAAGTAATGTATGGAGAAACTCTTTAGCTTTTTATTATTACTCTCCTATTAAAACAAAAAGAATGTTTTATAAAAGATACAACACAAACTATAAAGAACGAGACATAGATAATTTTAATAAGGGTAATATAATAAAAAGGATTAGCAAACTTATAAAAGCTAGACTATTATCATAAGTTTTCTAATTAAAAAATAAGTACTGAAAATTATTTTAATGTATATAAAAAATTAAATGAAAATTTTAATGTGTTCAGTTCCTGATGGTTCGTTGAGACATACATTAAAACCTCTGCTTCCACGAAATAATCATTGGCAACTACCCATATTACCCATCGGTATTTTACGAATAATGAGTTGGATGGAAAAAAATAACTATGATAGCGATATCTATGATATAAATAATTTGAGACCACCAGATGAAAAACTGATCGAAGTTTTCAAATTAATCAATCCAACTGTGGTTGGTTTAAGCGCAACACTAACTCACTGTTACCCTAATACTAAACGTATAACAAAAATTCTTAGAAAACTTTTCCCCAATATTTGGATCATTGTGGGAGGTCATTTAACTGGTTCCTCCAATGTTTTATTAGATAAAACTGAAACCGATATTTGCGTAATAGGAGATGGTGAACTTCCTTTTGTTAAATTACTTGATTATTTTAAATTACATCCTACTCGTAAACAAATTAACTATACAGAATTAAATCAAATAAAAGGATTAGCTTTTATTGATGAAAATCATAAACTTAAGGTAACAGGTAATTCTGAACAGCTTTCAGAATCTGAATTGACACATCCTGATTTAAATAAACTCAAAAAAGGGTTAAAGGACTTTGGTGGAAAAGGTGAATTTATTAACGAATTTTTTGAAACAATAAAAAAAACTGTGAATTTCCCTACTACTTTAACACAAGGCCAATCTAATCCGGAAGGAGTAAAATTTTACGAAAGGAATGAAAATAAAAAAATTGGATTATTACAAACCGTAAGGGGTTGTGTTGCTCGCTGCTCTTTTTGTCAAAGGTACACAAGGGGTTATAGAGTTTATGCAGCAAACGATTTAGAGACTCGTATCTTAGAATTAAAAAACAAATACAATGTAAGGGCTTTAATGCTTGATGATGAAAATTCCTTAAGTAATCGAATACAAAGTTATCAGATAGCTCGAATATTGAAAAAACATGATATTTTTTGGTCAGCAGCAGGAGTTAGAGTCACAAGTGTGACTTATGAAGATTTAAAGTTTTATAAAGAGCATAATATGCTTTCCATACGATTTGGTATTGAAACTGGCAGCCAGAAAATTTTAGATATAATGGAAAAAAAATTTACGGTGGAAGACGTTTATAATGCTATCTCAAATTGTAAAAAAGTTGGCATGAGCACTGCCACAGATCAATTGATGCTTGGGATGCCAGGTGAAACAAGGGAAACCGTTATTGAATCAGCCAAATTTGTTGCATCGTTAAAATTTCTGTTGGAGGATAGTTCGGATATAGGTAACCCCTTTTGGGCTTCAGCTATACCTGGAACTCCACTATATGAATATTGTCAACAAATTGGAGTCATTGAAAAAACATTAGATGGGGAAGAAAATTATCTAATTCGCTCATCCGAACACAAACATACGCCCATTTTAAATTATGTGAATAAAACAGACTGGGACATAAAGGAAGTTCATTTTTGGTCTTATTTGTACCCATATGCTGGCAAGAAAGAATATGTAAATTTAATTATAAAAAATAATAAATCTATTAAAAACAAATTATTGAAAATTTATAAACTCTGTATAAAGGGATCGCTCAATAATTTGATTGGCAATTTTAACCGGAGAAAAGATTTTTATAAAAACGAAAAATTTTTAAAAAAAATGAAATGGTATATCATTCTCTCAATTAATTTTTTATTATCATTAAGTGTTACATTCTTGCCCAAGGTCGTTTTATTTTCTATTATTAGAGTGTATGCGAACATAAGATTTTTCTTTTTAAAGAAAAACAACAAAGTAAAAAAAGGAAAACAGATAAGTAATTTTTTTAAGGAACTACCTGATGCCACTGCAGCTGCTAGAAATTTTAGAATTAATGAGAACAAAATTGCTAAAACAAATAGACAAATCGATCGATCATTAAGAACTGTTGTCATGAATAACCGTAAACAAATGAAACCTCCTATAACAGATGATGAAAAAGGTTTACAAATACTAGCGCAAGGACAATAACTATTTAACTCAGATATAAATATTTTCTCAACAAAGACTTATATCGTGGGGCACTAATTACCAGCTTGTTTTGCTGCCTCTTCTGCCATCGCCCTATTATGTGCCTCCGCATCAAAATCAGAGCTATTCATTGCATCTAATGTTGGCATAGCATCCATTACTAATCCTTTTTCTGCATAAGCTTTAGATTTTTCTGGAGATATTAATTTTTCTAAACATAGGAGTTATTACTACAATTATATCAACACTAGTTTAAGAAGCTTGCATTTTTTCAATTTTATCAAAAGCAGAATTAATTGCTCTCATTTTTTTCTTACTTTCTTCTATCACTTCTTTAGGCACCCCTTTGCCTATTAAAGCATCTGGATGGTGTTCTTTTGAGAGTTGAAGATATCTTTTTCTGATAGTTGCAAAATTATCGTTAGAACTACATCCCAGCACAATGTAAGGATTTAATTTATCAGATCCTTTTCTTGATTCTTTGATCCCTTCAAATTGCATATCGGTGAGACCGAAAATTCTGGCAATATTTTTTATCATTATCTGTTCTGAATCAGAAACCTTGCCGTCTGCCTCAGCGATATAAAACAATATATTGATCACTTCATCTAAAACTGCGGAATTATTTCGATAAATTTGGGCAATCTGTTGAGCATATTGTTCGTAACCTAAGCTGTCTTCTTTGGCTTTGTTAAATATCTTTCCAACTTGATCGATTTCATTATCGGGTATTTTTAATTTATGTTTTATAGCAATTAATTCTTCTTTAGAAACTTGGCCATCTGCCTTAGCCAATTTTGCTGTTAGAATAACTAATGAAATTACAAAAATTTGTTGAGACTGAGCAAAGCTTTTATGAAATCCTCCCCTTCTGGCAGAAGAAATTTTACCTCCAATGATCGAGCCTAATAAGGCGCCAATAGGTCCTGCGAAAGAAAAACCAATAAAACCACCAACAAGATTTCCCCATATGCTCATATTTGTTTATTTATAATAATTATTTAATGTCACGAAAAGTTAAAATACGATCTGCTTTTAAATTATACTTAATTCTCCTACCAACAATTTTGTTAAAGTACATTGGGCTAATTCCTGTGCCAGGTCTTTTACAAATTAAATCATATTTTTTAAGCTTTTGATTTTTTTTAACATCATGGAAAAGAACTATACTGCGCCTAGCATTTTTTCTTGAAATGTATTCAGATTTTATAATTTTTTTTTTATAACTTGTTCCCAAAGAAACTTTAATTTTACCTATATTCTTTACTAAAACTTTTAGGTCATTTTTATCCATCGAGTGATAATGATCATTTCCTTTCATTTTTTTATTTAGTGTGAAATGTTTCTCAATTATTTTTGCACCCAGAATATAGGCTGTACATAAATTTTGCATTTTTTTATCTGGTAACGTGTGATCTGAATAGCCAATTATATATTCAGGAAATTCTTTTTTGAGAGATTCTATCATTCCTAAATTGGCATTTATATTTTTAGTTGGATAGTTAAGAATACAATGCATTATAACTATCTTTGTAATTTTATTTTTTTTAAATATATTGACTGCGTTCTTTATCTCATTAAGTGAGGAAGCGCCAGTTGATAAAAAAATAGGTTTTTTTTTTAAAGAAATTTTTTTGAGCAAGGGGTAATTTGTAATATCAGATGATGATATTTTGTAAGCAGGCATTAGAGGATGTAAAAAATCTACTGAATCCAAGTCAAAAGGTGTTGATAAAAAATCTATTTTGACTCTTCTGCAATATTTAGCCAATTCTTTATAATCATTTTCATTAAAACAATCGTATTTTGAAAACAGTTCAAATTGAGATCTAGTTGGTTCTTTTCTAACATCCCAATAAAATTTTGATTTTTTTGCTGCAATTTTATTTGCTTTATAAGTTTGAAATTTGGCAGCATGTGCTCCATTTTTTTTTGCATAATATATTAATTTCTTCGCTCTCTTTATGGATCCCTCATGATTGACCCCTATTTCAGCGATAATATAGGGAATATTATTTTTTTTTATTTTTTTATAATCGAATATCTTCATTAGATTTAAAGGATATTATTTAAATTTTATGTTTGTGTTTAAATTTTTTCAAATTTTTTTTCATTAACCGTGAATTATTTGTTGTGTTGTTCTGATGTTTTCTATATCTGTACAGCGGCAATGGTACATGTGTCATAGAATATTTTTTTAAGAAACGATGTCTCAAATCTTTTTCTTCATGAACCAAAAAAGAAGTGTCGTATAATCCTAATTCAATAATTTGTTCTATTCTAAACATAATTCCACACGCTATAGGATCATCAACTCCATTTTTTCTTCCGTGACTTTTTTCTTGATCATCGACTAAAAAATAATCACAACAAATTGCATCCATAGAGGGATTTTCCGTCAAGAAGAATGACAAAATTTTTAAAAATTCCTTGTTCACGTAATCGTCAGAGTCAACTCTAATCAAGAATCTTCCTCGTGCATTTAAAATTCCCTTATTTACAGAAAAGGCTAAACCTTTATTTTTTTTATTATGCAGATGTCTAATCTCTTCTTTGAATAATTCTAAAGCATAACTAGTTTTATCTGTACTTCCATCATTGATAATAATTATTTCATATGAAGACCTGGATAATGATTGTTCAAGTAATGATCTTAGACATCTTCCTATATACTTTTCCTGATTATAGACAGGAACTATCACAGAAACTATGGGTTTTTGCTTCATGAATAATTTAAAATAATTCTATTTATCTAAGCCTAATTTAAGTTTATTTTCAAGTTCTAGACAATCTTTATAACAGTATCTTTTAATCGATGCAGAATATTTTATAAGATTACCGTAATCTTTTTCATAATATATAGAATTTTTGTTATACATTATTTAATTAGTATTAAACCATTCTGTTTTATATATTTTTTCTCCTAAATATTTTGCGCCTGAGATTGTATAATGATCCCTATCAAAGTTAATTTTTTCACCTTTATTTGTAAAAAATTCACAGGTACTTGCTTCGTAACTACAAAGATATAAGGTTTTATCTAATATTTTCACATTATTTTTATGTGCTATAGATTTTAAAAATTGATTTGTTGAATTTATAGATTCGTTATTAATATAATTATCATAGTACATTTTTTTATATTTAAGAACTTCTTTTTTGTTCGGCAACCTTTGATTTGATATAATAAATTTATCAATTAGTGTAAATCTGCCAAAAGTTGTAAATTCAGGAGCCTGTGTTGTTAAAATTATTTTTTTACCAGTATTTTTAAGTTTAATTAATATTTTATTTAATGTTTCTTTATCTAAATCTCTCCAACGAGTAGATAAAACAATCAAATCTGAATTAATATAGTTTTCAAAATTTTTCTGATTTAATTTTTCACTACATAGTGTTTGATCAATAACGAATGTTTCGAGACAATTGATTTCAGTTCTAATTTTTGAAAATTCATATTCTTCAAATAATTCTTGATTTAGTTTAAAAATATTAAATAGATCTTGTCCATGTGAGTTTCCTATAATTAATACTTTTTTTCTATTATCATGTGTAAATTCTGGGGTATTAACTTTTATTTGATATTCCTGTCTCTCGTTTAAATAGAATCCATTATCTAAATTCACACCTTGAAAAACATATCTTTGATCAAAACCATTGTTATAAATTACATAAAAATTAACTGAAACCAATAGTATTATAAAACAAATTATAGACGATATTAATATTCTAAGAGATATTTTGTTTTTATTTCTAAAAGGTTTTTCGATAAAAAAATACGTGAGCATAGAGGCTACTATTATAAAAAATACTACCAATATTTTCTTTAGTAGACTACCTGATGCTAAAGAATATCTAAATAATGCAAAAGCTGGAAAATGCCAAAGATAAAGCGAATAAGAAATTAAACCTGTTCCAACAAATAGTTTAGATGAAAATATTTTTGTAATCAATTCATCTTCATGTGAAAACCATATAATTAAACAAACACCAACAATTGGAGATAGTGTGTAAAAAGATGGATGAAATATTTTATCATCATAAAAAAAGAAAAAATGACCTATAAAGAGAAGACCTAAAATTGGTAAGATTTGATTAAATAATTTATTAGATAAACGCCAACGGCCTCCTCTATCAATTTCAAAATATGCTAAAATTGATCCTGCTAGTAATTCCCACATTCTTGAGTGTAAAAAATAAAATGTTGCCGAAGGATATTTATGGCTGCCCCAATCAGCTAATCCCAAACTAATTAAACTTCCAACAATCATAAGTGTTAACAGATGACTTTTAAAAAATTTATATGTAATTAATAAAATGGCTGGAAATATTATATAATATTGTTCCTCAACAGATAAAGACCATGTATGAAGAAAAGGTTTTAGCAATCCTTCTATGGCACCATATTGAAGACTCGAGTAATGAAAATAAAAATTAGAACTAAAGCCAATTGAGTATAAAATAGATCTGGAAAAATCTAAAAAATCTGTAGGTAGTAAATACATCCAAGCCAATGGTAGAGATGACAACATTATGACAAACAATGCCGGAAGTATTCTTCTTGCACGTCGTTGGTAAAAATAAAGAAATGAAAATTTTCCAGTTGTTTTTAATTCTTTTAAAATAAGTGACGTTATTAAATAGCCTGAAACAACAAAAAATATATCAACTCCAATAAATCCACCTTTAAAAAAATTGATACCAAAGATTGTGATTTGAGTATGATAAAGAATTACAGCAATAACTGCTAGGGCACGAAGCCCATCTATTTCAGGTCTATAAGTTAGTTTCATAACTTTGTTATATTTTAATTGAATTGGATTATAAATTATTCTTCAAATATATTTTCGAAATTGTTTGACTTTTTGCCAAACACTTTATCGACAATATTGGAAAAAGATCTTTAGCTCTGTCTATCATTTAAAAATTATTTAACAGCAATATAATCTCCCAATACCAAAACATCAATTTTTGTTTTTAAAAAAGTTTTAATAGCTTGATCTGGATCATTAACTATAGTTTGACCCTTTATATTAAAACTGGTGTTTAAAATGACAGGACAAGTAGTCAATTTATAAAATTCATTAATTAACTTATAAAATCTTAAATTTGTTTCCTTCGAAACCGTTTGGACTCCACAAGATAAATCAACATGTACTACAGCTGGAATAAAATTAAATTTATTTTCTTTCACTTGAGAGGATATTAACATGTGAGGAGTTTCTTGACTGATATTAAAATATTCTTTACATTTTTCCAAAAGAACTGCGGGCGCAAAAGGTCTGAAATTTTCTCTAAATTTAACTTTATTATTTAGATAATCTTTTATTTTTGCTGGATAAGGCTTGCACAATATTGATCTATTGCCTAATGCTCTTGGTCCAAACTCGGATCTACCTTGAAACCATGCTACAATCTTTCCTTCTTTTAAATAATTGGCAGCAACTTTAAACACATTTTGATATTTTCGATATGTTATTTTATTTTTTTTCAAACAAAATTCTTCTTCTTTGTTCGAAAAACCTGATCCCAAATAGTGGTTGTATCTTTTTTTAATTTGTAACTCTTTTTTTTTACAATTATTCTTAATTGCCAAATATAATACCCCAAGCACTAGTCCTGAATCTCCCGACGCTGGTTGTACAAAAATTTCTTTAAAAGTTTCTTCTTTTAATATTTTGCCATTTAGTGAACAATTTAATCCAACACCTCCAGCAATACACAGTTTATCTAATTTAAATTTTTTCCTAAACTTCTTAAGTTGACTTAAAACAACTTCTTCAAGTCTAAGTTGCAACGCAGCAGCAATATTTTTATGATGAGTTTCAATTTTATCATCAAAATGTCTTTTATTTCCAAATACAGATTTAAACTTATCACTAACCCAAACATTCCTTTTAATATGATAGGCAATCCATTCAGTATTTATTTCAAAGCTAGAAAATTTATTTTCAATAATTATTTCTCTAAAAAAATCAATATAGCTTTTAGATTGGCCTGGTACAATTTCATAGGGATCACCGTATGGAGCTAAACCCATCACTATTCCTTCGTCGCAATGGTGTTTCCATCCTAAAAAAAAAGTAATTGCTGAATAAATCAAACCTAAAGAGTGCGGAAAAAAAATCCTAATATCTTGAATACTGATAAATCCACGTCTTCCTATTCCCAACATTCCCGTTTCAAACTGGCCAACACCATCTAGACTAATAATTAGAGCGTTTTCAAATCCTGATGGATAATAAGTGCTTGCCAAGTGACATAAGTGATGGTTGTATTTGTAAATTTTGCCTTTAAAATTCAATTGTTTTCTAACATAATCTTCATATTCATTATAATTTTTAATTCGCGAAACAAGATTAAAATTTTTAATTTCATCAATATAATTTGTATAAATATCAGTGTTAATTTCATCCGATAAAATAATATTGTCTATATCTGACAATTTTTTATTAGAAATTTTTAAACAGTCGTTGATAGCATCGATTGGGAAACTTCTTGAATGTTTATTTAAATCATATCTTTCTTGTTCTGTTGCACAAACTATTTCATTTCCTATTGATAGTGCTGCAGAAGTATCGTGACCACCATAATTTATACTTAACTGTATTAAATTGGATTTTGTCATATTTATTTAAGGTTCAATAAAATTTAAACTTTTCTTTAATCAATAAATTTCATTGCTTTTTCGGAATCAACAATTGGCAAAATTTTGTAAAATGTTTCATAAAAATCTTTAAATCTTAAATTTTTCAAATCTGGAATTTTAATATATTCATAATTTTTCATAGGTTTAACAATACCGGTTCCTCTATCACAATTAGAAATACAAAATTTCATATTTTTTGATTTTGACAATTCAACAGCAACTTTCCAAACATCTCCCGTCCAGGACCAGTTATAAGTTTTTCTAGGAACGTATTCTTCTATATAACCTGACGGAATAAAATCGTGGACAATTATTATTCCATTTTCATTTATTACCTTTAGCGAATTTATACAATCTCTTTGACATTGTTCATATGAATGTAGTCCGTCAATAAATATTACATCAAATTTTGTCTTGTTTTGTTGAAAAAATTCATCACTTGTCATTAAATAGTTTCCTGCCATATTGGGATTTGGATCTACACCATATTTATTCATTGATGGCAAAGGAATAATGTTAAATACATTTCCTTCAGCAACACCTATTTCTAAATATTTGCAAGTATTAAAATTAAATTTTGATAATGCTTTAATGATATAGCTCAGATGATTATATTTGGCATTTTTTTCATATTTAATGCATTTTGAGAATTTTAATTTTCCTACTAATGAATAATAAATATCATTAATTTCTTTTAAACCATTGCCTTTGGGGTGAAAAATATTTGGTAAAAAAACTTTTACAAATTTTTTAAAAATATAAGAATAAAACATATCAATTAATATTTTTAGATGCTTTTTTTCATCTGCATCCTTGATCCTATTACTTGCAAAGAGAATATATCAATATTTTAACACTACCTGAAGCCAAAAATTGTTGATTGATTGACCGCATTGTGTAACGACTTGCACCGCAAAAAAAATGATACAAAAAAAGATAACTTGAAACGTTTATAAGTTGTCTTAATAGAAGTATTCAATGAAGATTTCAAATAAGTAAGCAATTATGTTATTAATTTAATGTAAATGAAAAATATATAAAAATATTTCAAGCTATTTTTTAGAAAATTTAACTTATGAATTTGCTTACAATAATTCCAGCCAGAGGTAGTTCAAAAGGTATAAAAAACAAAAATATAAAAAAATTATGTGGATACCCCTTGATTGCTTGGACAATTTTGACAGCAAGAAAATCAAAATACATTAAACAGATAATTGTAAGCACGGATTCAAAGAAAATTGCAAATATTTCAAAAAAATATGGAGCAACTATTCCTTTTATTAGACCCAAAAAATATGCCACTGATAAAGCTAGTAGTTTTAGCGTTCTTAAGCATGCAATAAATTTTTTTAATTCTAAAAATATTAACTTTGATTATGTATTATTTCTTGAACCTACTTCTCCATTAAGACAAGTCGAGGATATAGATAACTGTATTAAAAAAATTTTAGCAAAAAAAATTGATACAATGGTGAGTGTAACTGAAGTAATTTGTCAACATCCAAGATTTATTTATTCAATTAATAAGAAAAATATTTTAGAACCATACATAACTAATAAAAATAATTTATATGTGAGAAGACAGGATATTGAACCGCTCTATTATCTTGAAGGTTCTATATATTTATCGAGAATAAGAACTCTGATGGAGAAAAAAACATTTTATCATAACAGAACAGTAGCTTATAAAATTAAAAAATGGAAATCTCTAGAAATTGATGATATTGATGATTTTAACCTTGCAAAATATTATATTAAAGAAAAAAAAATACTCTTATAAATTAACTGTTTAAAGTTTAGTTGAAGAATCTATTTTTCAAAGTATTAATTATTTTTTCATAACCTAAATTATCTCCATCCGAAACAATATAATTTTTTATATAGTTTGAGTAATTATTTTTTAACTTGGTCTATTAAATTAAATAAAAAAATTTTTATTAATTATTTTTTTTACATCTTCATTTTCAGCAATCAAATTTTTTTTGAGTAACTTCCCTTTTAAAGATTGTATTGAGCCAACTATATTTTGTATATTTTGAACTTCGAAAGTTTGACCCAGAATATTTCTCAAAGATATCTCGATTGGCTTATTATCAAATTTCAAATAATTTTGATTAACTATTTTTCTGGGTGTGTTAATTAAAAACGCTTTCCTTTTAAAAATCATTGCAAATTCAATAAAAATACCTGACCAGTCCGTAATTAAAAATCTATATTTAAAAAGATTTAGCATATTTAATCTATCAATTGGTATATTTAGTTGTTCAAGATCATTCATTGATATTTCTCTTTTTGTTAATGACATTGGATGAACTCTTAATTTAAAACTAATTTTACTTTCTAATAAAAATTTATTTAACAAAATATGGCAACCCAATTTATAAAAGCTACTATTCCAAGATGGAGCTATAAGCAAATCCGTGTCGGGAATTTGGTTTATATTTTTTTCAACTTGTTTTTTAATAAAAAGATATTTTGATTTAAAAGCCCTAGTATTTAGATTTCTCTTAAAAATAATTTCATCCATTTCTTTTAACTGATATGTGCTAATACATTGAACTGCGTTAAAAGCGTCAAATGAATTATTGTTATAAATCATTGTTAAGCTTACTGGCGTATGATGCAAATAAATATACTTACATCTAGAAAATTTAGATCTTTTAAAGATCGAATAATCAAGATCTGGTGTAGAAGAATATAAAACTCTTAATTTTAGCGTTAAAAAAACCAATTCTCGGAAAAATCTAGTGTGAAATACAAAAAAACTAGCTTTGTTGATTAGATTATTTTCGATATTTTCAAAACTTATAATTAATATTTTATTTTTCTTTAATTTGTTTAATTTGTTTAAAATATAGGGTTCTAAATATTCAAAAATAAAATTACTTTCACAAAAAAAACCAACTTTATAATTAGATTCTGTAAACTTTAATTTACAAAAATTACAAATATCTTTGAAAAATTTTATCAATTATATTAAATAATATCTAAACTTTTGACTTTTTTTTTATTTTAGAAATATTCTTAGATGCAAATGCTTTTACCTTCCTCCAATAATAACTAATAGTAGCCGCACCTGCTGCTAATGCAGCGACTATAGCTTGCATTATAGTGCTACCGGTTCCGGGATCTAAGTAAGCATAAGCATGACCAAAAGTTACAAAATAAATTATTAAAGCTAGTAAAAATTTTTTCATATTCACAATATCATGCAATATAAGCAATCATGACAAAAAAATTTGCTTTGTTTGAAAATTATATTAAACATTTTTTATTAACCTTACCTAATACTAATTTTAATATCTTAAAATTTTCATAAAAACACAAGTTTAAAATTGTCACAGAAAAATATTAACTTAAAATAACTAAACAAGACAATAAATAAATAAAAATCCTAAGCATCTAATTGTTAGCTTAGTAAAGCTTAATTTTCAATAACAAAAAGAAGTTAGTTTTTCCTTTTTTCTAAATTTTGACTAGATTGTTTGAGTATTAAGTAGTATTTATGATTTTTTTAAACGCATGAATTTCATTTTCAAATATAAATTTTTATTAATCTCATTGGTAAGTTTTTCCGTACCTTATCTTGAATTTATAAATTTTAATTTTGCTAGCATAGACTCTTATTTCGTCAAAACTTTATCTTATACAATAATTTTTTTTATCTTATTATCTTTTTTATTCTCATTCATCATAGCTTTCTTTTTTAATAAAAATTTTTTTGAGATATTTTATTTGTGTTCATTAACAATTTTCTTTTTTTTTAATTACGATAAATTAAAACTTATCATTGCGTTTCTTTTAAAGAATACTTCGTACCATTTTATGGGAGAGCTTTCAGTAATATTAATTTTATTGTTATCAATAGTCATTGCCATTTTTTTTGAGAAAATAAAAAAATCGTGGTTTATTAATTTTCTTAATATTTATATAATAATATTCTTCATTATTAATCTCATGAGTTTTTTTAACATACAAAAAGAATCATATAAAAATGTAATTGAAAATCCAAAAATATTTGCAGACTTAACCTACTTCTCAAGTGATGAGGTTAAAAAGATATTAAATAATAAAAATAATAAGAATATTTATTATATAATTATGGATGGAGCTATTTCACTTAATATTTACAATGACCGTATAAAAAAAATCAATTTAACAAAAATTATATCTGAATTTAAAAAAGATAATTTCATTTATATTCATGATGTTGATTCGAGTTACCCCAGTACTGCCACGACTCTCTCACAAATTTTAAATCTAAGTTACTTTAAAGATAAAAACAATTTGGAGAAATGGGACCGAAAGGAAAAATTTGGAGAAATTTTCAGATATTTTAATGAATCTCCTCTTGGAAAAACTTTAGATGATATTAATTATAATTTTTTTTGGCTAGGAAATTCATTTACTCATTGCAGAAGTTATAATATTTCCATATGTTTCCCTGCCGAAAGAGGTTTAAAAGCTTTCCTGAGATCCTTATCATTAAATAATAGAACTAATTTAATGAAGACGAATTATGTTTTAATGAATTTCTTACAAAAAACACCCTTTCTTGACTTTACCCATAAATATTTTTTTCTTGGAAAGTCAGGTAGAGAACTTGCTTTATTTGAAAATGATGCCGTTAATAATTATATAAAATTTTCACACAGCCTACCAAAAAATGAGAAAAACCATTTTATATTTATTCACGCATTCATGCCAGTTGTGTATTTTTTACCTCATTACAATCCTTTAGCTTTTAACGAAGATTGTACAATGCGCATACATTCAAAAGATGAGATAAAAGACTTTAAACATAAGTCTATAACAGATCCTTCGTGGCGCACATATGAACTTTATAAATCTCTCTATGAAAAAAACTATCTCTGCATGTTAAAAAGAGTCGATGAATTTACAAAATTTATAAATATTTTTGATCCTGATGCAATGGTTATTTTCCAAGCAGATCATGGATCACATGGTTCACCTGAACTGACTGATAATTATGGCAATAGATTAAACAAAGTCTTTACCTTGATAAAAACTTCCAATGAATGTGAAGATCATCTTTTAAATAAAATTGATAATATTAATGCTATTCGTTTATTATTATCTTGTGCAACAGACACGCAATTTAAATTTTTAGATGAGTAAATTTTTAATAATTAATTACACAATGAACGAATTCGGATTTAATTCATTTGATATTTTTTCTCTCGTTTAGCTTTTTGGAAATTTTATCTTTTTTCAAATATTTGAAAAAATAAAAAAAACACTTGCTTTCCATCAAAAATATATTGTCTTATTCATCTGAAGAATGTATAAATTATCTTAATAATAATACTGAATAACAATAAATTATAATGAATATACAAACTGAACTTACCCCTAACCCTTCCAGTCAAAAATTCTTACCTGGTAAGATTGTAATGAAAGAAGGCACTGCTGATTTTCGCAATGTAGATGAAGCGAAGCGTTCCCCACTCGCTATAAATTTATTCAATATTGATGGAGTCGAGGGAGTTTTTTTTGGTTCAGATTTTATTTCAATTACAAAAAGCAATAACCATGAATGGCAAACGCTTAAGCCCTCAATTTATGAAGCTATTATAAAATATTATAAATCAGGGGCTGCTATTATGCTTCAAGAAGAAAAGGATAAAACTGTTACAAATAATGCCGAAGATAATGAAGCAGTGATTAAAATAAAAGAGATATTAAATACTAAAGTGAGACCCGCAGTTGCAAGAGATGGTGGAGATATTAATTTTCAAAGTTTTGATAACGGCATTGTCTATCTTCATATGCAAGGATCCTGTTCAGGTTGTCCAAGTGCAACGGCCACGTTAAAAGCAGGCATTGAAAATATGCTCAAACATTATATTCCTGAAGTGCGCGAGGTGCGAGCGGTTTAAGAGATTCATTATTTAAAGTGGGCTGCAAATATAATAAAAATTGCCTAGGAAAATTTCTTCAAGCTTAATTTTTTGTAAGAATTTTTGTTAAGTTTTTATTTGTAAAATTTAATGTTGTTCAACCAATTTAGATTTTTCCCAGATACCTTTTAAAACTCTTCCATCGGAAAATGTGTAAGTTCCGAATCCATGGGGCTTAGCATCTTTCCATTCTCCAACGTATTTAGCACCACTGGTCCACATATAAATTCCTTGTCCATATTTTATGTTGTCTTTAATTTCTCCAACGTATTTATTTCCATTAGCATAGATGTTGCTTCCTTTACCGTTTCGCTTATTATTTTTGTATTTTCCAATATATTTATTTCCAATAGAGTCTATTAAGGTTCCCTGTCCGTGGTAATTGCCATCTTTAAATTGGCCTATATATTTGTTTCCATTGAAATATGTCGCAGTTCCCAATCCATTCAGAAGACCATATTTGAATTCACCAACGTATTTAGTTCCATTTGGAAAAGTCATGATTCCTTGTCCGTTCGGCTTATTATATTTTAACTCTCCAACGTATTCTATTCCGTCAGGATAAGTTATAGTTCCTTGGCCGTGAAATTTTCCATTTCTATATTCACCCTCATATAGGACTTTTTTGTCCTTATAAGCATCTTTATATAAGAGATCATATGTAATGTTTTTTTTTTCGATTCCAAAACAATTTGTCCATTTGAAAGATTTAGCTCCCCTACAGCTAGGTAACGAACTTTCCGCCAGAACTATATTGCAAAACATTAAACCCGGAACCAAGATCTCTAAAAGTTTTTTCATTTGAAAAGTCTTCTTTTCGGCAAATTTAATTAATCATTTTTTTGAAGCTTAATAGAATAAATTATTTTTTCTTTAAAAATGAACATCTGTTTTCCTACACCATCGGTTATGGTGTACTTAACTTCTGGCATATGTTCCTTCGAACTAATATCATGTTCCTTAAAGTATGTTACTAAACTACACCAAATCAATGAAGTTCTTTATTTCTCTATAAGACTTATAATAACAGATTTTTTGAGGCGGCTTCGCCTCTCGGTCTCCACCGCCTTGATTTATTAATATCTGATTCGTGCCTTAAAGTATAGGTACTGTTTTTTTGATAATTGAAATGCAATTGCTTTACCAATAATGCCAGCACCTATAATTATAGCATCAAAGGATTGGGACATATCGTTTAAATTATTAAATCTTTAATCTCCTTGGAATGATGGGTAATTTGCTCATATCCATCTTTTGTAATTATAAAGCTATCTCCAACTTGGCCTCGAAAATCTTTAGTGCTACAGCCGCCATCTACCACTAACACCATTCCTGGTTTAAGAACTGTTTTGTTGCCTACAACAATTTGAGGTTCTTCTAAAACGCTAAAACCAGTTCCTCGTCCACATCGGTATTTTGGATAGGGATAGCCTTCGGATTGAATGGTATCGGCGTAAGCTGCATGTACTTCTTCTGCCGTAACACCTGGGCGAAGTACATCTAAAGCAGCTTTTTGAGACTTTACTGCAACTTCTTGAGCTTTTATTTGAT
>Ga0187827_10003335_pt1 | contig 20802 bp, 19 predicted proteins | sample ETNtaG_39_FD_167969 | JGI IMG/M metagenome (GOLD analysis project Ga0187827, IMG submission 167969) | Marine microbial and viral communities from oxygen minimum zone, Eastern Pacific Ocean - ETNP2014_SV_150_PacBio MetaG (Illumina Assembly) | ecosystem: Environmental > Aquatic > Marine > Hypoxic... | reverse complement strand
GTTCTTCCTGATAATACTTTCACTTTAATTCCAGTCATATATGTTTCACTAATATTGTGTACACTTTAAGCGTTTTCATGCTTCAGTTATACACATTAATCGATATTTCTAAGTAAATTAAATGTTGTGCTAAGATTGTTCTATTTTAAATTGGTTTCATGTAATCATGACCACCTGCTTCTGGAGAACCTATTATTATTCGATGGAATAATGCCCCGGTAGTTTTATTTTCTACTATTTCCAACTTACCATGTAAAGCAACTTCATCGTTTACTTCAAATTTTCCTCCATAAATACCAGAATAAGATACAACTTCTTTGACGTCTTTAACCATATTCTCTTCATTGTTCTTGAATTTTTCAATCTTATAGATATGAGGATTGAATAATGATTCAGATGTATCAGTAATAATTGCTTCACCTTTCACCATACCTGAAGAATGAAAAAAGTGGTCCCCATAATTGTTGGTTATTTCAGATACTGATCTTACAGTATGCAAAGAGAAAATAGTTCCTTTGAAGGTACCATAATTCCATTGTCGTGAATTAAGTGATTTAACTTCATTTAGACTAAGAGGATGTTCTTTCACTCTGTTTGAAAACAGCTTTTTCAATACGTTTTCAGACACATGATTTACCGGCTCATCCTTATCCAAGAAAAGGCCAGGCAATGTCCTTTTCAATTTGAAACCATTTTTACCACCAATAACCGTTAAATCTACATCTGAGAATTCCGTATTATGAATATCTATCAATATAGATCCTGTTACCCCAAATGTTTCATTAGATATTTTCACGGTTTCTGAAAGATATGCTACAATTTCTAAGGCACGTTTCTGAAGAATATCAGGGTTTTCGATATTAGATAATTGCCTCAACTTGTCTTGAGGCCTATAGTGTTGTGTTACCTTGGAATGAGGCACAGCTGAAATTTCTATGCTGAATACATCTGAGTGAAAGACATAATGAGGGTACTCTTTTTTCAGGTATCCAATATTCTTCAATAGATGCGGTATGGAGTACTCTGGCATTGCCCTCCTAAAGTGCTTACCCTCTCCTCCCCAACTACCAGAAGAAGATGGTGCATACCTCAGATAAGAAATAGCTTTATTTCGTGGATGTTGATCGCCAACTACACAGAAGAATAGGTCTTCAGGGGTCCTAATGAATTCCCTGTCTCTAAATACGTAACCACCCAATTTGTACTCTTCTAGGTTAACGTTTTTCAGAGTGATAAAGATATCATAAAATCCGAAGAGTTTCCTCCAAGCAAAACTCGATAATGCTCCCCTTCTGAAGTTGAAACCTTCTCCAACTTACCTTGAATAACCACTGATTCTCCGGTCTCAGCCTGTTCACAGAACCTTCCTCTAAAAGAAACAGCTTCAACAATATTTTTGACCTTGGTTCCATCAAGGACTTCAACTTTTTCTAACCAGTATCTACAGGGACTATAAAATGCACCAGAGGCATCTTTTATACAAGCCTTCACCTTCACATATCCTGCAGGAAAATATCTTATGTTTCCATATTTTTCGGTAAGTTCATGTGAGTTTGGTAGATATCTGATAAAGAATTCTAGGTCTTTGAACACCCCTTGAAATGTTTTCCGCAATTCATGCTTTTCGAAAACTTCAAACTGCATTACAGTATCAGCACAACGGAATTTGTAATGCCTTGCAATCTCATTACTCATAAGACCTCTGACTTGTTTCTCCTCTCTCAGCAGAATCTTCAGCAAATTTCGTATTTTTCGAGATTCATTTTGACCATAGATTATCAGATCCATATCTGAAGAGGCTGTGTGAAGCCCTACCATTATGGAACCAGATATTCCGATGGCTGTGGATGATATGCCTGAGTGGTTTTCAAGTAGATGTGAGAATTCTATTGCTTTTTGCATTATACTATCTGGTTGCTTCTTTTTTTTGATCTTTTCGAGGAATTCATTTGGCTTGTAATGAGTCACTATTTCTGTTTGAGATATTTCTGGGACCTTCATATTGAGGATTGGGTCATTAATGATTAAGTGAGGATATTTTTGTCTTAGAAGTTCTTGGCGTTCTTGCAGAGCGTATATCTTGCGGTACCTTCTGGGGCCTTTCCATCTATCGCCTTTCTTGTTGACTATATATCTTGGATAAGATATGAGTTTTTTGGGTGGGTGAATTAGGCCTTTCACCTCAAAAATAGAGAAGTCTTTAAGTTCAAGAAAATCTCCTTCCAGACCAATAAATTCTTTGAATGAATCTTTCTTAGGTATTATGTTCAACCAACCACGTCAAAGCATTCAATGAAGATGAATTTTTACATATACTTTCTGTTCTCTATTGTATTCATTAGAACCAGTACTTCATTTCATGTGTACAGAATTATATCTTAATCTTCTCTTTAATTCCCTTCTTCTCAAAGTAATGATCAAAGATTCTTTCTGAAAAGTTAATTATTAGCATGTAAGTAGTGTTATTGCGATGAATGAAGTGAAAAATGAATCAAATGAAACAGATGAAGAAGTGAAAAATGAATCAAATGAAACAGATGAAGAAGTGAAAAATGAATCAAATGAAACAGATGAAGAAGTGAAAAATGAATCAAATGAAACAGATGAAGTGAAAACACTTGATATTGATACGGAAATAGACTCATTACCTGGTTTGGGGCCAGTAGCTAAGAAGAAGCTAAACGAAGTTGGTATTTTCACAGTTTTAGATTTAGCCGTAAGAAGCCCAACAGAAATTGCTGATAGGCTTGGGAGTGATCTTTCGCGTGCAACTGAATTTGCAAATAAAGCACGAATTAAACTCGTAAAGATGGGGATACTTGAAAAGGATTTTGTCCCAGCTAGTGAAATATACAAAAGACGCCAAGCAATTGAAAGGATATCAACTGGTGCAAATAGCCTAGATGATTTACTTGGAGGAGGAATTGAAACTCAGGCAGTAACTGAATTCTATGGTGAATTTGGATCTGGAAAAACACAGGTATGTCATACTGCTTGCATAATGGTTCAACTACCTAAAGAAAAAGGGGGTCTTGATGCGGGTGCTGTTTATGTAGATACTGAAAACACCTTTAGACCTGAAAGAATAGTGAGTATAGCAAAAGCTCGTGGATTGGATCATGATAGTATTCTGGAAAGAATAATTGTGGCTAAAGCATACAATAGTTCTCATCAGGAGCTGATAGTTGGAGAGCTCGGCCGAGTTCTAGATGATAAGAATATAAAACTGGTAATAATTGATTCAGCCGTAGCACATTACCGATCAGAATTTCTTGGACGAGGCACACTTGCTCCAAGACAACAAAAATTAAACAAGTTTATGCACCTCTTAACTCGGACATCTGAAGCTAGAAACCTTGCCGTTATTATTACTAATCAAGTTCAATCAACTCCTGACACATTCTTTGGTGACCCCAATAAACCTACTGGGGGACATGTAGTTGGTCATACTAGCACATATAGGCTCTATCTGAGAAAGGCTGGGAAAAACAGGATAGCTAAGATGGTTGATAGTCCTTATCACCCTGAACAGGAAGCTGCTTTCCAGTTAAATGAATTGGGAGTTAGCGATTTACCTGATGATGCCCCTTCTAAAAGACGTAAGCTCTAATGGACCTTACTAGCTCAATTCTTCGTGACCATTGAAAGTAAGGTGGCAATAACATACTTTTTATAAAGTTGCGTAAGGGCGGAGATGAGTGAGTCTCCATAATGAATAAACTTTCCAAAGCTCTTATTTTTGTTCTATTACTCTCAACAATCATAGTGTACCCCACACCATCCGCAATATCTCAAACAGACTATACTGAAAAAATTTCAACCACAATAATCGGTAATACTGCTTATTGGTTAATAAACATGACAGGCGGTAGCATTACAATACCGGGACTAGCCAACATTGAGGATGAAATAAGCGGTGTATCCAGCTACAAACTGCTAACTCTTGATTCTTCAAAGTGGGAACCAGAATATGAATTTTTCACTACTGCAGGGTATAATTTCCTTGGGTTCGACGCAATACCGACCTCTGGAATATTTTTAATTGTAACTTCCGATAATCTTCAAGATGCAGAGAAAATTGCCGACAATTTAAGCGAATTTCTACACTTAAAATTCAGTATCTTCTCATCAGCCGGTAATGACTACACCTTTTATTCACATATGGATTTTAGTCATATCAAAGGAAAAATGTGGGAGGCTCTGCCTGTTTCATATGGTGGCTCAGCTACTCTAGTGGATAGAGACCTCTTCCAGTTCAGAGATGTGCCGATATTCCAATTTTCAGCTGAAAAGAATTCTGAGGGATTTATTCATTCGATAACTCTAGGCGGGTTCAAACGTTTAGCAGTTATACAACAACAGTTCTCGCTTACTAGTATCTTTCCTAGTATCAATAATACACAAGTATCAACAGAATCCTCATCAACCATAGTAAACGTGAATATCGTAGGTGGATTCATATCATATAGCAGTGAAGGTAATGTAACAAACTTTCCGAAAAATAAATCTGCCTCAATTATCACAACATTGGAATCTGGAGAATATTTTCCTACAATGTCGTTTGAGGTTGCTCAAATCTTACCTTCCATAATAGTTACACGTGAAGTAGAAGAAGCATCCTTGAACGAAGGAGACATAGCAATAATAGGCGTCCGTGTTAGAAACATTGCTCCAATCGGGTCTACCCCCATATCAAATATTTCTATCAATGAAGACTGGTGGAAGAATATGACGGAATTCGAATTTGAAGATGGCGAAACTAATCGTACACTTGGACATTTATCGCCTCAAGGCCAATTCACACTAGCCTATCGCTTAAGGATCACTTCTTCTGATAAAGAAGAGATAATTATTCCTCAAAGTACAATATCATATTCATATGACATCCAAGACGAAGTGGTAACCGATGAAACGAGCATTAATGAATTAATATTCGTTCTCAACGATATTAGTCCCACCATCAATATATTTGCTTCCATCGAAACATCAAATCCATCAATACTTGGCACCGTTCCTGTAAACCTTACTATAAAAAACAATGGAAATGGCCACGCGACTAATCTTGAAGTTGATGGTCAAACAAGACAGAGTCTTCTTGCCCAAGATGTTTGGAACTTATCAGTAGATGTACATTCAAACTCTCTATTAGATATAAATTCATTCAATATTTGGCAAGTGACTTGGGAATCTGGAAACGAAAAAAGAAAAGTATCTTCCAATAGCATAACACTCCGATATAATCTAACCGGAGAAAATATTCCTCAATTTAACGTAATGCGAAACATTGTACACTCGGTTTATGAAGGAGGCGACTCTATCAACGAAACTCTAACAATAATAAACCAGGGTAAGCATATTATCGATAGAGTTCTTGTAAACGAAAAGTTACATCAAAAATTCCGGTTTTTAAATGGTAATTTTACAATAACTGGAAATAATTTGAACGCTGAGTTTGAAGGTATTGAGTCTGGAAATCAAGTTATGTTCAATTATTCTGCAACAATAACGGATATTGAGGAAAATTATGTCATTTCACCATCCGAAGTTGTTATAGAATCTTCGGGTTTGAGAATGAACCGAATAGTACGTTCAGAAGTGCTTCCTTTTGGAGTCAAGATATTGAAAGATCTTGATCCTTCTGCAAACTTTGTCGGGGCAAGTATCTCAATTGATGCAAAAGTAATTAATATAGGATCCATGCCGATATTCAATGTTGAACTTAATACAGGTGAAGATACTTTTTCAGATATTAATGAGGGTGAAACCACTTTTTCAGCTGAAACACTGAGAAAAGGTGAAAAATTAGGTTCACCTCAGAAGGCTATGTTGACAAGTCAAGGACAATTCGAAGCATTAAAAGCAACTGTCTCATTTACCCTTGCAGGACAATCTTTTTCAAGGTCTTCTGAAGCAAGATCTATGAATGTATATTCTCCCATATCTGCTGAAGTGGTGATTGACTCAGCGATCCCTATGGAAGGCGAAAAATTTTCAATTACTCTAACTGTATCTAATCCCTCTGAAGTTATAGTGAATGATGTGTTGGTTAAATTTACTCTTCCACCTGAAGTTAGAATCATTTCAGGATCTCTGGACTTGGAAGGAGGCGTCCTTGATAGAGATTCAGAGATAACAAAATCTGCAACACTCATCGTTGATAAACCAATGACTCTTTCAATAGAACCACCTATTGTAGAGTTCAGTTATGCTGAAGAAAGTTTGGGTGGAACATCAAACTCTCTAACCATCTACGTAGGGGATAATATCCAAACCCGATATTTCATTCCAACGTTAATTGCGGTTTTCTTGATTTTAGGTACTACATATATTGCTAGAAGAGTATTAGTATCTAATTAGGCTATACAAATATAATATAATTATTGAAAATTTTGTATTCTAAGTTATGCTTAGGCTATTTACCTGCTTTAGGACAACCGCAATTCGGGTGGTGGGACTCACGTCTTATTTCTCCTTTGTACATTCCGTCTTCTAGTTTCTTTCCAGACTTCTTTTCCCATTCTTCTGTTGGAACTCCATACTTCTTTTGAATAACATCTCTATACCATTCTGGAATAACATTGTAGGCACAGAATGGGATTATTTTATTATCTGGTATCAAATAATGTATATCGCATCTTTTCAAACGTTCTATATCTTGGTTATATTTATCTTGAAAATGCATCATTCCAAGAAATAGAGACTGCTTATGAAATTCCCCGAGAGCACGATAATTATGCCGTATTAATGCATTAAAAAGTATTCTTGCAACACTTAGCTTATCTGGTTGTTTTTCTTTATTTACAAAATTACCGATTTTCTTTAAAATCTTGGAACTTATCAATAATTTGCTTTTACCAGACTTTAGTTCCTCGGATTTTTCACCTAGATATTCTAACAACCCATTTATGTCTACGAATGATGTTAAAGGTCTCAACCGATCCCCATCTTTGAAAACATAAGTACCAGCTCCGCAGGCAAAATGTATGGCAAGTTCGTACTCTGATTTTTCAGTCATTCCTTCCACAAAATGTGTAATAGGTACGCAGGCAGGAACTGGAAACCAAGATTCTGCTGGTATTTGTCCTTCAGTCTGGTCTTCAATAAGATTCATGCAGTCAGGAATTGTAATTCGAAACTTCTCTCTCTCCTCTTGAGGTGTTCTTCCTACAAACGAAACAGGTTGAAAATTAACTGAGCGAATAATATCAATGTTCCGTTGACCAAATCTTACCATAGAGCCTAACTCATGATCGTTTACAGTTCTTAATATTGTTGGAACTAATACAATCCCTAAATTAGCCGTTCTACAATTATCGAGAGCATATGGAACTTCCCAATGGTTTTTTGGATTAGTTTTAGAAGTAATTCCATCAAAGCTCAAATAGACTGTATTTACCCCAGCTTTCCTAACTTCGGTAGCAAAATTTGGTTCTGTGGCAAGTCTTATACCATTTGTATTAAGTTGTATATGATTAATATCTTCATCCTTAATCGTTCGAATAATATCAATAAGATCCTCTCTTAAAGCAGGTTCTCCTCCTGTTATCTGAACCGCCTTCCCTGGTACTGGCTTCAAAGATTTGAGATTCCTAACCATCTCTCTGATTTGAGTAATCGTAGGTTCATAGACATACGATCCTTCTACCCCTTTCTTTGCATAAAAGAAACAATACCAACATGTAAGATCACATCTATTCGTTACTACAAGATTCGCTAATGCAGTATGCGACAAATGGTCTCCGCAAAGTCCACAATCATCAGGGCATGAATATTTTTCATGTTTAATCTGAGGATTTTCTATTCTTTTACCTTCATAGGAATATTTACTGAATTTATCATATATTTCATAAGAACCGAAATATACATCTTCATATTCACCGTGTATGGAACATTTTTTTCTTATCAAGACTTTTAGGTCTCTTTCAAAAATATCGGCTGGCAAAACCTGATTACATTCTGGGCATATGCTCTCAGTCCTTCTAATCATGTGTTCATTTTTTTTGATAGTCTCTGATTTGCTCAATACTGATTATCCCACTCAGTTGTAATAATCAAGTTAGGATAGGCATTTAACCATTTCTTGCTCTATGATATGATGAACGTTAGGTTACTACAAGGTATCAACAAGTGATACGATATGGAGAACTTTAAAGAATTTAGGGCTTATTTAAAATAAGATAAAGGCATCCATCGTAATACTTGCTAGTAGTCCCTCTTAAGCGAATCTAATCAGCCGAGAGTCAGATGTTCTGAGGTGATGTAATATTCAATAGAAAAGACGTTATTTTCCTGCTTGGAGAGCAATTTCTGAATGAAACTTCAGAAGCTATTGCTCAGAGCATCGAGATCTAACAAAACTAGAAAGAAGCTATTTGCTTCCTATGGAAAGAGTCAAAACCTTAGAGTCAGTCCTATCTCTTGTTTTTTCCTTCAACGAATTCTAGAAATGCTTGTTTTGCATCATTATAAGACATTTGAATAGGAGGATGTTTGAAGCAATAAGCGGATATGCTCACAAGTGGACCAAACACACCTCTTTCAAGAGCTAACTTGGTACCACGAATGGCATCAATCATTATACCTGCACTGTTAAAGGCGTCTACCACGTGAAGTTTTACATCCACTAAGACAGGAGTATTCCCAAAATATCTGCCTTTAAGGTATATGTAACAAACTTTGTCATTATCCAAAAATTTCACAAAATCACTGGGACCAATACGTGTAGGCACTTCATAGGGAGTCATAGCTTTTACCGCACTTGTTTTGCTTATCCTCTTGTCAGCTAACCGTGACTCCTCCTGCATATTTAGAAAGTCTGTATCTCCTCCAATGTTCAATTGATAAGTCTCATCCACCTTAACTCCTCTGTCAACGCAAAGTTTCACTAGAGCCTTATGCAGTACAGTTGCTCCCAACTGACTCATCACATCGTCTCCAGCAACAGGCAATCTTGCATCCGTAAATTTTTTCTGCCAACTTGAATCAGATGCAATGAATACTGGCATTGCATTGATAAATGCAGCCCCAGCCTTTAGAGCTTGTTCAGCATAATACTTGGTAGCCGCAGTACTTCCAACTGGAAGATAGCTGATTACAATTTCTGCCCCTGAATCTTGAATGGCTCTAGCTACATTATCGGGTTGCTTGTCATCTGTCTTTACGGTTTGAGAAACATATTTTCCAATACCGTCTAACACAGGACCTTTCTGGACCTTCACTCCAATTTGTGGTAAATCAGTTATTTTATGCGTGTTGTTTGGCGCTTTAAAGATGGCCTTTGATAGGTCTTCTCCCACTTTCTCTTTATCAACATCAAACGCTGATACAAATTCAATGTCTCCAGGCTCAAACCCTTCTAGGTTATATGCCGTCAACCCTATAGAATCATTAGCATCTCTATTTTTGTAATAATTTACACCTTGAACAATTGCTGATGCACAATTTCCTACTCCAACAATTGAAACCTTTATTTTCTTCATAAATACCACTGGGTATAAAGCGCTTTAAGACATAATAAAAAGGTTCTAATATATTGGCCTTCATTTAATTAGGAGCACCATATCATAGCAGAGCGCATATGAACTATCGGAATATATTGGAAAAGGCATTTGACGCAGCTGAAACTGTTGCTAAGAATCTCCAAATAAATGACAAAGCATCTCAACCAATTTCACATGGGGCTTTTGGCGATCTCACTTATCAAATAGATAAGGATGTTGAAATCGAAATAATGGAGATAATGCAGGCATATCTTCCAAAATCGCTTATAATTTCAGAAGAGGCTGGATTGATAGGTAATCTTTCAGGGCTACCAGTTGTATTGATAGACCCTGTGGATGGCAGCACAAATGCCTTTCGTAAGGTACCTTTCTATTCATCGGCAATCACAATAGTTGATGGCATTAGATTTAACGATGTGATATCTGCTGGTGTAGCTGATCTTGTCAACAGTGATCGCATCATATCAAATGACAAAGGAAAGGTACTCTTCAATGGTAATTCCATAAAACCCTCTTCAACAAAGATATTGGACGAATCTTACATCAGTGTAAACATGCACGCTGGAGATGTGGACAATGAAGAACGGTGGTTGTTATCTTTACTTAAAGAAATTAGATATCCACGTTTTATGGGATCAGCTGCCTTGGAAACAGCGTATGTAGCGGCAGGTAAATCAGATGCATTTATCCAGATCATTGCAAATCTGAGGAGCTTTGATTGTATCGGCGCATTATTTCTAGTAAAAGCTGCTGGTGGCTGGGTTGAATTTCTGAATACCAATATCGATAGTGTTGATATTCGTAAACCCAAAAGATTTGCTTATGTTGCTGCCAGCAATTCTGTCCTGGGAGAACTGATAATGTCATTAAGGGCATAACATATCAACATAATCCCAAACTTTTCCTGAAAAAATGTTTATTGAAAAGTCATAAATATTTAGATTACTTAAGGATGCGCTGAATATTCAGATGATCGAAGAGAGGTCTGCTGGAGCAGTTATTTTCAATGAGAATGATGGTTTAACAAATTTCCTTCTATTAAATTATCCTGAAGGCCACTGGGATTTCCCAAAAGGAAATATTGAGAAAGGTGAATTGCCTATTGATACAGTTAGACGTGAAATCTCTGAAGAGACAGGGATTAATAATATCAAAATATTTCCAAGCTTTAAAAAAAAAATAGTGTATCATTATCGCCGAAATGCTGGATTGGTTCACAAGGAGGTGATTTATTTCTTGGCACGAGCATTAACTTTAGATGTGACTCTATCGCACGAGCATAAGAATTACCTTTGGTTAGATCTAGAAAAAGCTTTAAACAAAGTAACTTATAGAAACTCTAAAAGCACACTTAAAGACGCATCTAAATTTCTAGATGATGCCCCCATACATCGCGACGAATTAGTTCCGTGATCTTTAAAGAATCATCTGCATTTATTATTGTTCTTCCTATAATGAGAAAATTAGCACCTACTCTAACAGCTTCAACGTGTGATCCACCTTGGAAACCAACTCCTGGGCAAAAAATTGGAATTCTTCCTTTCAACTTATCCGCTGCGTGTGAAATAATTTCAGGTCTTGTAGCTCCAATTACTACTCCGTCTGCTTCCCAATTTAGAGATCTCTCCAAGAATAATTCGTATAACTTCAATTGTTTGCTTTTCTCATCCATAACAGTCAATCCATACCCGTCTTCTGCTCCCTTATGACTCATATATACTAAAAGAATTACTCCTTTTCCTTTATTATGCGCATGCTCTATTAGTGGTTCAATACCCTCCTGATATCCAACAATGGGATTAGCTATAACTGCATCAAAACCTGCTTGCCAGAGGTTTTCTCCTACTATGAGGTTGGTAGAAGATACGTCATTCAGCTTGATATCTGCAATTGCTTGAAGCCCTTTTTCATGGGCTGCTGCAACTATATTTTCCATCTTTTTGAGATCCAATGGGATGAGCAGATGATAGTTTATCTTGACAGCAACTAGACTTCCTTCTAATTTTTCAATAATCTTTATGGATCTTTTTTCAAGTGTTTCAGGATTCTCATTTATGTAGTCTAGTGCCAGGACAATGCGGCTGGATCTATGCTTGGCCCTCTCTTGCATCCTGTCTATGAATCTATTTTTCAATTATATATCCACCAAAGGATGTTTTTCGACCAATCTGATAATTTTGCAATACAGGTATCCGTGGTCTTCTGTATTATCTGTAAAATCTGTCTGTTCCGGACTTGAACTAGAGTACTTTACAAAACTATGCTCAGGTTTTTTCTTTAGATTAGTATAGAAAAAGATAGATATGTCCTCAGTATCATCCATCCTAGTAAAAGCTCCAAGTACAGATGTACCATTATTGGAGAACGTGAAAAGAGGCAAAGGTGCATCGTCATAGAGAATCTTATAGAGAGCTACCTTGCATAAACTTGCAAGATCCTCAACCATCATCAGTAAATATTTCTGTCGTTTAATATCCTTAGAGAAATACCCTTCCTTAAAAATTTCTGGAACCTTTTCTAGACCAATTATCGGTGTATAAATTCCCATCCGATCTTTTGTAGAATTGCTCAATTCTGCAGTTTCGTTACCGTTTTTTTGAATGTATCGAAGGAAGTTACCTTCATCTTTGTTTTTCACATAATATAATACTGGCGTATTTCGAAAGAGATCAAGATTTACTGCAAGAATAGATTCCTCCTTCATCCTGAATCTGAATACAGGGAGTGGGACTCTTTCAAGTGAGCAAACGAGTCTCACAAAATCTTTGAATGGATGAATTTCTATGAAGCACGGAGGCTCGAGTTGTTTCCTGTCTGTAGGCATCACTCTGATATAGAAATACTTGTTAAATAAGTTAAGGGTCAGTATATCATTGTGCTTCAGGTTCTAGAGGTTAAAATGATAAGCACAAGTATTTTTTCACTCTAAATAAGTTACTCTCTAGAATATTATTTTTATTATTAGTATTTTAATTGGAAGTAGGTGCTTTTATGTAAGCATTACTTAAATCTAGAATGTACACAAATTAATCATACGTGAAGCGATACAGATAAATCCCTAAAAAACTAAAACATATTTGCGTCAAGGTGGAAATAAATTGAATTCCGAAAGAGCTAAAAAAGCTGAGGAAGCAATAGCTGAAGCGGTTAAGATACTTGATCAGATAATACAACAGGTATCTGCCGGTAAAAATGTATCTGATTATTCACACGCTATATGGGAATCATTTAGCAAGATAGAGTATAGCATAATAATGCTTAAACTCCACCTAGGAAAAGAATACCCAGGAAGACTCTTTAAAAAAGTCAAGATCAACGAAAATGATCATGAAATGCTTATTGATGTGTCTAACGAAATAACATATGCTTTGAACAACTTGCAAAAAGAAAAATACTTGAAGGCCCTAGAGTCAGGGAGAAGAGCAAGAAATATCCTTCACGCCACCTTATTGGATATGAGAAAGATTCGGGCTAGTCAGGTTTAATTATTCCTCTTCCTGCTGCAACTCGACAAGAGTTACTTCACCTTTATCAACAAGAATTCGAATCTGTTTCCTTAGCCCTTCGCGGTGAAGATATTTTTTTAGATAGGTTTTAACATCCTTTATTCTAACTGATTTATCTTCATCTTCAAAAAGTATTCTTTTTCCTTCCAATACCGCTGAACCCCCAAGTTTCTCGTTCAATAATGATACAATATTCTCTCCATTGACCTTCGATTTTCCTAGATTTATCTGTACCAAATCTAACACTTAACCTACCCAGAAATCAAGTAATATTAGTTTTGTGCTAGGAGTTTTTTACGTCTGTCCACAGTATGAAAAGCTTCTCCACCTGTACCTATCAGAATGACTGGTACCCCAAGCGATACCTCAATATTCTCAACGAACTTCTTGGCTTCATTAGATAACTTACCAAACTCTGTAACTCCTGCAACTTCAGGGAACACAACATCAAGCTTTGTTATAGCTAGCTGTGATGCGCTATTGAGCATAACTGCTCTCTTTGCTAAATCCATATCAAATGGTGCAGCTCTTCTAGACCGTCCAGTTACCGTGCCGACTTCTCTCCAACCGTGCTTAGATGCCATTTCATCAGTCAATTCACCCTTTATTGGGCCGCTACCAACTCTTGTCACATATGCTTTGAAAACAACCAAAACTTCATCTATCTTCTTAGGCCCTAATCCTACATCAGAACAAATGGCAGATGCACAGACATCTTTCGATGTAACAAAGGGATGTGTTCCAAAGTATAGCGATAGAAATGTCCCTTGAGTCCCTTCGATAAGAACTGGTTTTCCATCATCAACTAATCTATTCACTTCCAGCGGAATATCTGCCAAAAACTGAGAAACAGATTCTATTTCACTAAGTAGCTTACCGGAACGTAAAACCCTATCAGAATTAGCTGGTCCGGTTCCTGTGCCTGTAGTCCCTATTCTTGATTTCAAATAACCCTGTTTATCTTGTGAAATATGTTTATCCTCAATTACAGCACATTGTGAATCAACCAAAATTCTTCCTTCCAATTTATATTTCTTTACTTCTTCAATAAGGACATCGGGATTTACGAGAACACCTGGGCCAATCATTAGCTTAGATGACTCATTCAAAATCCCACAAGGAATCATACGCAACTTAAATTTTTTCCCATGATGGATGACTGTGTGTCCTGCATTTGGTCCAACACCTCCTCTCACAGTAGCTGCTACAGAATCTTTCAAGGCAAGATACGAAATAATTTTTCCTTTTCCTTCATCACCAAAAAAACCTCCAATAATCACTGTTGTAGTCAACTTTATCATCTCTTTGCTCGATAAATCATATATTTATTCATTCAATATCATTGGCCAAAACGTCTTAAACGATTTTGATATGTCCTTATTGCTCTCATAAGATCTATCTTACGAAAATCTGGCCAATAAACATCCATAAAAACAAGTTCGCTATACGCTCCTTGCCAAAGAAGAAAACCACTAAGTCTCGCCTCACCTGATGTCCGGATAATTAGATCCGGTTCTGGGTTAGGCAGGTGAGATGTGTAAAGATGTTTTTCTATGGTCTTGAGACCAATCTCATCCACATTCAACTCACCCGTATTTACTTCTTCAACTATCTTCTTAACACCGTCAAGTATTTCAGTTCTTCCTCCATATGCAATAGCTATATTCAAAAAATGGTTAGAGTAATCTTTTGTTGTTTCCTCAAGATCATTTAGAGTTTTCTTAATCCTTTCTGTAAGGTAATCTGGTTTCCCAAGAAATTTTACTTTTATTTCATAGCGATGAATTCTTTCATCATCAAGAAGATCTTTAAGCTTTTCTTCAATAACTTCAAAAAGTTCATCGAGCTCTTCTTGTGGTCTATCAAGATTCTCAGTTGAGAGAGCATAGAGTGTTACAGCTTTTATACCAATATCATGACACCACTCAAGAATATGTTCAGTATTATCTGCACCCCTTCGGTGACCAAATCTTCTGGGATATGTATGTATAAAAGCCCAGCGTCGATTTCCATCTAAAATTATCCCAATATGTTGGGGAATTGCAGCTTTAGTTATTTGTCCTTCTAAATACTTTTGATATACATTATACAGTCCTACTAGGAATGGTTTGTATAAAACACTTCTTATCACTCCAATATATCCCAATGTTGATTTCTGGCATTATTGTAATATTCCGATTATAATTATGTTGCTTAGATATTTTATTTAATTTTCATTATATCTTATTCAATCTATCCACAATTATCAGATGGGAAATATCAAATTAACATTTTAAATTATCAATTAAGAGTAATTCGATAAAAATAACTATCTTTCAAATTTTTGGTATCCCATTCCTTTAGATTTTTTACGTGACTGAATATACATGTAAACAATAGTTACTACCAGGAAGAAAATAGCAAATCCAACTAATAAAAAGGATATCAATGTGGCTGTACTCCCAGATCCCATCAATATTTCGGAAAATTGAAGCACCGGAAAATAAAGAAGTGCCAGTATTATAATTCCTACACTATTACTGAGAATCCAAATACTTCCCTTTAGATAATTAACCAATACAGCCCCAGCAAAATACACTCCAATTCCTATCCAAAGAATCAAAAGTGCTTCTTGAATGAATTTACCCAATAAAAAGGCTCCATGGACCCATATCATGTTAGCATCTATCTGGACACTTTGAAATGCCTCTGTTCCAGATACTACCACAAAAGCAGTAAAGAATGAGGTTGCAATAATGAGGAGACTGGCCATAGAAGAGAATAATCTAAGATATCCTGATGGTTTTAGACGCGGAAGTAACTCGATCCATTTATCCAAATTAAATCCTCGAATTAGAAATGTTCCACCAATTAATCCCAGTGCGATAAAACTAACAATTCTTTCTTGACCAAAAAATATTGCTATAGAACTAAGCAATAAAAAAATTCCAGGGACACCCAATGCAATTCTTGAATATCTTCGGTCATATACCAACATTTTCAGGTATCTGCCCAATATTGCGTAAGTTTCTTCTAAACTCTTGCTATGCTTCACAACCACTCTTTTTACAGAAACAACCTCGACAAGGTTCTGGATAACAGGAATGACTACTTCATCTTCGACTCCATCTGAAACTAATACTACACCTTCAGTTGTAGAATTACTAGCAATTTTTTTTACCTGTGTTCGAATTATTTTATCTGCTTCAAATCCTCCTTTACTACTTCCAGCCACTACTGCAATATCACAGTGGTATCCTTTTTCTATTAAATCATCAAATTGTTTAACGGCTGCAAATATAGCATTTGCGTCTGCTTCCTCTGGGTCAGATAAAGCGAGTTTAGAGGCAGCATAGAGACAATCTTTTCTACCCATTACTGGAGTTTTAATATTGCCCTTTTCTCCAATATCGTTGTCTCGGTCTACACATAAAACCAATAGTTTATTGGTTTTGGTATCTTTAGTGCTCAATTCTTGTTTTATTGTGTTAGAGAGGTTTTACTTAAACAATAGCTCGCAGACTAATTAATTGTTAATTGACGATTTTTATATCACTCAAGTTTATCTTGATAGACCAATTTTAGGTCTTCAAATGTGAGTTTTCCTCCTTTTGAGAGCTTATTTTTTGCTATACTTTTAGCTTTTTCAAGTAGTTCTTGTTCTTTAATTTGGACTTTCTCTTTTTCTCTCTCTTTCCCTATTCTAACAATATCTCTGTATTTTCTTCTTATTTCTTCAAGCTGCTTATCTGTATTCGCTATCGCTTCTTCCAATTCCAAAATCTCTTCATTAATTTCATTAATCTCTTTGAAAAGTTGGTCTCTTGCTTTGTAGTCGTTTGTTAACCTATCTTTTCCTGATTCAATATCTAATTCGGTTTCTTCATTTGAAAGATTAATGTCATCCATCTCATCCTTTAATTTCTCCATTTCAGCTCGCAGATTATAGATGTTCTTTCTGGTTTCATAGGCCTTTTTCCATTTCCGCAAATCCAATTCTAAATTCTTAATAAGCTTCACTAGCTGCTTCTCTTCATCTATTGTAAGTTTTTCAGTTTGTATTTTCCAATCTGCATCTTTGATCCTTTCAGATATCCTAATTCCTTTCTCATTAGAAATATCTTTTTCAAACTTTTTTGCGTCGTCTTCAACAATCTGTATCTTAAGTCTTAATTCTCTAATCTTAGATAGAGTTTCTCTCCTAATTTTCCTTGCATCATGGTGAAAATCATATCTTAGGTCCAGATTTTTTCTTGTCTCATCTATCTTTTTAGAAAGTCCCCTTATCTCTGTCCTAAGATCTGTTCTCTTTTTATGTACTGCCTTTATTTGTTTAATCAATCCTGATCTATATGTAAGTAGTGAAGTAATTTTATTATTAATATTTTCCATTTCTTCAGAATTTTTTATCTGCAAATCAAGTTAACCCATTGTTAATAGGGCAAATAACTATTACGCTACAATTTTTGTATTGATAATTAATCTTTCAAATTCATTAACAAAAGATAGTAATGTCTAACTTTTATCTGTGAGTTAGCTGTAATTCGATGAGAATGTCGAAACCACAAAATTGCGTATGATTAATTATGATAAACCAAGTATAGGAAAAACCATTTGTCTGTAAAACACTATTTATTATATTAAAAGCGTAGGTTATACAGTTGTAGGTGTTTTTATCGAGGAAACTTCGAATACAAAGTTCGCTAACTGGTTTTGAACTTATCGACCTTAGAACAGGAGAAAGCGGAATTCTATCTTCAACTATTCTTGATATTAGTCTCCAAGCTAGGGTTTTTATAGAATTAATCTTCAATTTTTTAGAAAGCGGGATCTAAAGCCCTATTCTCCTCAAGTGAATTGTTTGATATTACTGTGCGCGACAATTTTGGCACAATGGAGATGTACAATCCAGATTTTCTGCGCGCAATTGATTATATCATTAATAATCGCGCGCTTGCAATATGTGTTATTCATCAACAACTAATGATCCCTTTACCCAATAGATTAGATAATCTGAGTTTGTTCAAATCTACGAAGCTACCCTAAAATATGAAAAAATATTATATATATTGATAAATGAGATTTTGAAACTTCTGGAGAGTAACAATTGATAAAGGAACGAGACCTGAGGATAGTTGGACTAGATGAAGCGGGTAGAGGCTCGATAATAGGTCCGCTACTCATTGGAGGAGTAGCAATTAAAAAAAATAAGCTCGATCGATTATCCGCCATTGGTGTAAAAGATTCAAAGCTACTTTCATCTAAAACTCGAAATCGACTTCTAGAACAAATCAAAGACATATCCGAGAATATTATAACTCATAAAATAATGCCCGCAGAAATTGATGAATATGTGAATAAAGGAAAAAAGTATCGACGACTAAATTATCTTGAAGCCATAACTATGGGTCAAGTAGCATCGAATTTAGATCCAGACATTATCTATGTAGATTCTGCGGACATAAATCCAGAGAGGTTTGCAGAGGATATCAGATCAATCCTAACAAAAAATGTAGAGATTATTTCTACTCATCGAGCTGATCAAAAATATCCTGTTGTCTCTGCTGCTTCAATTGTTGCTAAATGTGAGCGGGATGCTGAGATCGCAAAGATAATTAAAGAAAATGGAAATTTTGGAAGTGGTTATCCAGCAGATTCAAGGACAATAAAATTCCTTAAAGATTGGCTTTCTCATCATGGTGAGATACCTTCATTCTCGAGGGCATCTTGGAAAACATGGGAAAAAATTAGATCAACAAGTTTAGAGGAATTTTGATTAATCTAGAATACTGCACTGATAATGGCGTGGTCTTTATCGAAAGGCGCAAGCCTGATAATTTGTTTTATTGTGAACTCTTCTTTCTCAATTTTTGATGCTTCTTGTTGAAATATGCTCTCAGGATTAATACTTGTATCAATACTTCTAGCCTTGATAATTAGTAGAATGTGTCCTCCTTTCTTCAAGTATCTTTTACAGTTCATTATTGCAATCTCTGTCTGATCTGGCTGGGCTATATCACAGTATACTGTATCCACTTTCGTGAAAAGTGCAATGTACAAGTTTGGTTTATGCGCATCTTCTATAATTGGGATAACATTTTTTCTCTTTAGCGCTACCCGTTCAACAAATTCTCTTGCTACTCGGGGTGCATTTTCAACCGAGAAGAGTGTCCCTTTCTCACCAATAATATCTGATATGTGACTAGCAGTGGTGCCAGTTGATGTACCAAGGTATAATACTTGGCTTCCTTCAATTATCGGAAGGTTTTTTAATCCATTAAGAATTGCTGCTGCCAACTTGCTCCTAAAAGGATCCCATATTCTATATTCTTCACCATCAATCATTAAGACGTGTTCTCCGTAAACCTTGGTTCCTGGTGCGAGGTTTAAGGTAGCAAGTTTATCTTTGTCTTTTAGTCTTACTCTTGTTAACATTATCTGTCCTCTTTCCTTTTTTCTTACTTTTATTGTTCGTCTTCTTAAACTCAAAATTTTCGGTCTTTGGTGGTTCTCCATAATTATCTCTTATCTCTTCTAACCTCTGATCAAAACGTGTTTTGATTCCTTCTTCACGTGTCCCTCGGTAGGCATCTACCCTACTAGCAATTGCGATTTTTGCCGCTAGAGATCTAGCTATTTTTCCTCTTTGCCATTTTGGTGCAATGTGTACTACTTGATGCTGGAATAATATCCCGTGTTTTGGTGGCCTTGCTCCAGTACGAATAGATCTAAATAGTGCTTTCTCTGCCCCCAAAACTTGTATTGTACTAGCTGGTAGGCGTGCCATCTTCTCCAATCCCCTTGACTTCACAATTAATCTTGCTCCAATAGTTGCTCCTGCGATTGAAGTTATATTAGGTGCAATTTGATTCATTGTTTTTTCAACATGTTTTGCTAGGCTATCTCTTACCAACGATAATAGTGCTGCTTCTTTTGAGAGGATTGATATCTGCTGTAAATCTTCATCTCTAATCTCGGTTCCTTTTGATCTATCTGCAGCAGAAAGTATTTGTTTGATTTTCTCAGAGGAAATACCGTGCTCCTCAAGCTTTTTCATATTAATGTTTTCCCGTCTCTGGAAATTGTTAACAAATTTTACGTATGTTTCTGGGTTATCTAAAATTCTCTCAAGTTCAGGAAAGTGTAGGCCATACCATTCTTTAACTCTTGCTTCTAAAATGTTAACTATTTTGTCAATTTCATCAAGAGATTGAACTGATTGCATAACCTGCAAATCAGGTTTGGACGCTAATTCTCTAAGTTTCACTTTTGACATTTCAAGTGCAAAAACTCTTACTAGCTTTTTAGCTTCATTCTCATTCTTAGCCCAACCAGTATCTACTATTAATCTCAATTTTCTATTTTGCATACGATTAATCTCTCCATCTGAAAGGCTCTTTACATTAACCCCATTTTTATCTAATGAATTCCTCAGTGGTTCTTCATGAATTAAGAATTCCTCAAAATCTTTATCTTTAGCTCTCAAAATAATTCTTCGAAGCCAATCATCAATTACACCAGACTTCATTTGCTGAAATCTTTGAATTTCTTCCCCATCTGGATATCTTTTCACAACCTTTATCTTCATTGACTTATCCAAAATCAAAACACCTAATTCCGTAATAAATAATCTTCCCTTCACTATGTATCTCCTGCTTCTACTGTTGAAGTGTTACCATAAATCCTTACCTGCTAATCACTATTTCTTCAAAAGCCTTGGAATTTAGTTTTAGCTGTTTCCACCGAAAGACAAACGTTTAAAGCACAAAATCTTGAAGTGTGGGTGGATTATGTTTGAAACTTCCTGAAAAGAAAGC
>Ga0187827_10003334_pt1 | contig 20803 bp, 18 predicted proteins | sample ETNtaG_39_FD_167969 | JGI IMG/M metagenome (GOLD analysis project Ga0187827, IMG submission 167969) | Marine microbial and viral communities from oxygen minimum zone, Eastern Pacific Ocean - ETNP2014_SV_150_PacBio MetaG (Illumina Assembly) | ecosystem: Environmental > Aquatic > Marine > Hypoxic... | reverse complement strand
ACAACGCCAGAGTGAATCACCCCGGGTTTGCCAGAGGCTCCATTTCTTGAGAGAATGGAGTCATGCCAAGACAATCAAGGTTTTCGCCAGAGGTCCGGGAGCGAGCGGTACGGATGGTGTTCGACCACGAGGGAGACTACGGCTCTCAGTGGGAGGCGATCCGCTCGATCGCCAGTAAGATAGGTTGCTCCGCCGAGACGTTACGCAAGTGGGTGCGACGCACTGAGGTAGACACAGGTCGACGGGACGGCGTCACCAGTGATGATAGGGCTCGGCTCAAGGAGTTAGAGAGGGAGGTCCGCGAGCTGCGTCGGAGCAACGAGATCCTGCGGAAGGCATCGGCATATTTCGCCCAGGCGGAGCTCGACCGCCGACCGAGGTGATGGTGTCCTTCGTCGACGAACATCGTGACGCGTACGGGGTCGAGCCGATCTGCCGGATGGTGCCGATCGCCCCGGCGACGTACTACGAGCACAAAGCTCGACAAGCCGATCCATCCCGCCTGCCAGCGCGTGTACAACGCGACGCAGAGCTGCGGGGCGAGATCCAGCGCGTTTGGGACGAGAATCTCCAGGTCTACGGTGCCGAGAAGACATGGCTTCAGTTGCAGCGCGAGGACGTCGTGACGGCCCGCTGCACGGTGGAACGTCTCATGCGCCAGATGGGCCTGCGCGGCGCCACTCGCGGGGATCGACATCGGGTGACCACCATCGCGGCCGACGACGCATCACGGCCTCTCGATCTGGTCGAACGCGATTTCACCGCCGAGCGGCCCAACCAACTGTGGGTGGCTGATCTGACCTACGTGGCGACGTGGCTCGGCTTCGTCTATGTCGCCTTCGTCATCGACGTCTTCTCGCGCTGGATTGTCGGTTGGCGCGCATCGAGCCGTTTGCGCAGCGACCTGGCACTGGATGCCCTTGAGCAGGCGCTGCACGCTCGGCGCCCCGACGACGACGGCCTCGTGCATCACAGTGACCGCGGCTCTCAATATGTCTCCATTACCTACACGGAACGTCTCCTCGAGGCCGGACTCGAGCCCTCGGTTGGGTCGGTGGGCGATTCCTACGACAACGCCCTGGCCGAAACGGTCATCGGACTCTTCAAGACCGAGATCATCCGGCGACAAGGTCCGTGGCGCAACCTCGAACACGTCGAATTCGCCACACTCGAATGGGTCGAATGGTGGAACCAACGCCGCCTGCTCGGGCCCATCGGTCACATCCCGCCGGTCGAGTTTGAGAGGCACTACTACGAGCAGCAAACCAACCCAGCCATGGCGGCTGGACTCACATAACCGAGTCTCCGGAATTCCCGGGGCGATTCACTTCATCTGCAGACAATTACTCTACTCTTACATCCGTACATGTCAGAGGCATCAATTGCGTCAAGACACGAGCAATGGAACCACATCGTGAGTGACGATAGTCTGCTCAACTACAAGCAGGCCGCTGCCTACTTGAACATCGGCAAGTCTACCATATATGCGCTGGTATCGCAGGGAGAACTCACCTGCGCTCAGTTTGGTGCAGGCAAAACCAAGAAGGGCATCACCTGGTTCCAAGGTAGGCGACCGGTCCGTCTTCACGACGGGACTGCGGTGAGGAAACTGAGCGTGAAAGTGATCCCAAATAACCACGAACTGGCTGCGACTGAAGAGAGTGTCCAGGAAGCTTGGATTGCTGATGTCATCTTCTGAAGGGCTGATGCGATACGTCGAGGCCGCGGAATACTTGGCCGTCGGAAAGTCGACACTGTACAGCCTGGTTAGTCGCGGGGAGATACGAGTCGTCCGATTCGGAGCCGGGAAAACGGGGAAGGGAGTGACGAGGTTTAGGCGGGAGGATCTGGAACGCTTCATCATGAAGAAACTGGCGAAGCGTTGAATATGGCCTAACCGTGGCCTAAAATCGGATTCAGAGACAGAACAAGGGGTCACGATATTCTCGTAACCCCTTGTTTTTTATGGAGCCACCCGCCGGAGTCGAACCGGCGACCTACTCATTACGAGTGAGTTGCTCTACCAACTGAGCTAGGGTGGCAATAAGAGCGCACGAATATACCGGTGAACGATCAACCGGTCAACGTGTTCTCCGGCAGAACAGAGATCTACAGAAAGCTGAAGATTCGAGCGACCCGGTCGAGCAGACGGGGACGGTTCCCGCCTGTCGAATCAAGCGTTGGCGCCAGCTCCGTTGTGCTGTCCGAGGCAAACCGCAACAGACCGATACCCGTAGCACACGCCGGTCCCTGCACCGCGTCGGGGGCGATCATTTCGGATGGCTGGCCGATACGAACGGGAAGGCCGAGCACTTCTTCGCCGAGGCGGTCGACGTTGCGCAACTGAGCCGCACCGCCGGTGAAGACCAGGCCCGCCGCCAGCTGATGGCCGTGACCGCTGCGTTCGATCTCACGACCGACGAACTCCAGTATCTCCTGTTGCCGCGCTTCGATGATGGCATCCAGCTGTTCGCGCAGAATCGTGTGTGAGCGCCCGGCCGTGGTGCGGAAGGTGAGGGCCTCGTCGGCTTCGTCCTCTTCGATGCAGACGCCGCCGTGTTCACACTTCAGCTGTTCAGCTTCGCGCGGCGAGATGTTCAGCACCATCGACAGGTCGCGGGTGATATCCTGACCGCCGAAGGGGATCTCCGCCAGGTGCTGGAGGGACCCGTGGTACAGGGCCAGGTCGCAGGTGCCGGCTCCCATGTCGAGCAGGCCGACGCCCATCTCACGTTCATCGGTGTTGAGCATGGCGGTGGCCGTAGCCACGGATTCGACGAGGAAACCGACGATACCGACGCCCGCTTCCTCGGCGGCACGACGAAGTGTCGTGCAGGCGTGCTCGGAGGCGGTGGCGCTCAGCGTCTCGACTTCAAGTTTGTGGCCGTGCAGCCACAATGGATTCTGCACGGGCTCGCCGTCAACGGCATAGGACTGCACAAACCGGTGCAGGGCGACCGCCTGGGCCGGCGGCGCCGCCTGCTCGGCGGCGGCCAGGGCACGTTCCACGTCGCGTTCATCGATGGGCTCGGAGGATCCGGAGATCGCTACGGCGCTGCGGCTGGAGTGGGCCTGCACGTCCTGGCCCGCAATACCGGCGTAAGCGCCAGTAATCTTCAGCCCGGCGGCCCGTTCGGCCTCGGCCACGGCAGAGCGGATCGATTCGACGACGCGGGGCATGTCGATGACGGCACTGCGGCGGATGCCGCGACAGGGGGATGTTCCCATGCCGAGGATCTTGCAGTCACCGCTGGGCTCGGTTTCGCCGACGAGACAGTGGACTTTTGAAGCGCCGATATCGAGAACGACGACGGGAGACGAGACAGACATGAGGCATTTGTCCTTTACGGAAGTCGGGCGGAAGCTGGCGAACGTAGAGGACAAGAGATCCGCAAGGGATCGGGAGCAGGAGGGAGGAAGAACTGGTGGGCCAAGGGCGACAATCGGGGAGAAAGCCGCTGTATGCACGCCGTCAAGGATACCGACCACGGCCCGGACGTGTCAAGCTAAATCGTGCAAAACGAACAAGTCACGACGGTTTTTCGGGGCGACCACAAGGTGTTGTGGTGTGGCGCTTCAGATGTGGCCTCAGATCACAAGTTCTGCAGAGTGCGGAGCCGTTCCACGGTCTCGTGCAGGCGCATCAGGTCCACCGGTTTCTGGAAGAAGTCGCAGGCGCCGTGCTTGAGAAGGTCACGGGCCAGGTCCTCGGAGGCGTACCCCGAGACCACGATAACCTGGATGGCGGGGTCGATTTCGTGGATGAGGCGCAGCGTCTCGGTGCCGTCCATCTGCGGCATCGAAATGTCCAGGAAGACGGCGTTCGGCACGTGCTCCTTGACCCGCAGCAGGGCCTCCTGGCCATTGCTCGCCGTGTAGACCGTATACCCGAGACTGGTGAAGAACTCGTCTATGGTAGCGAGGAAATCACCCTCGTCATCGACGAAGAGCAGGACGAAATCGTCTGGACCAGCCATCTCGGGTCTCCAGGGGGAGGCAGGGGCGTCGAATATATCGGTGCGTCAGGGCCGGGTAAAGAACTGATCGTTGTGGAGTACCACCGATACGACCGATATTCTTATGGATAGGCGCCCATGATGAGATATCGGCGCTTGCAGCGATTTCATCAGTTATTCAGCCAAGCCCTTCCCGGACCGGACGAGACACCCGCGTGAACGAAAAGCAGTACATGCTCGTCAAGGTGATCCAGAAGATCGAAGTCTTCAAACACTTCGATGGCACCGATGTGCAGCGCCTGCTGAAGGTGTGCAAGTTCCGCAATTTCCAGCAGGGGGAGCATATCTACACCCGCGGCGAGGCCAGCGATGAGATGCTGATCCTGCTGAAGGGACAGCTGCGAGTCGTGTCGCCGTCAGGGGATGACCTGGCTGTCATCCAACCGGGAAACCCCATAGGTGAGATGGGGCTGTTCACGGGCCAGCCACGGTCAGCCGACATCGTCGCCAACGACAAGTCCACCGCCATCGTCCTGCGCGATGAAGAGCTCAAAGGCCTGCTCGCCGGCGCCATCGACATGCACATCAAGGTGCTCTACAACGTCATCAACATCCTCAGCCAGCGCGTCAGCGACGCCAACGGGCTGACCGAGACCCAGGCGCGGCTGATCCGGGATCTGGAGAAGAAGCTTGGGGGGGGGGGGGGGGCCGACGACGAGTACGATGACGACGAGTACGAGGAAGAAGAACTGGAGCCGGTCGTCGGGCAGGAGTGACAGTTTCTGGTTACGGGTATAACCGGTAGACAAAACTGAGCGTCGTCAACAGGCCGCCGCCTCTCGAACTGCCACCGATGAAGTGTGGCCCGTCACGCAGGAAGTTCTTTTCCAGCATCCCGTCCACTGCAAGGTCACCAAACTCGAAGCCGAGGCCGATGTCGGTGACCAGTCCAGCGTCGAAGGACAGGTCGACGCCGGCCGGGCCTTCCACTTCTTCTACGACACTCTCGTGACGGGCTCCCAGGCGCAACTGCAGCGATCCCACCTGTACTTCGCCTCCGGTGACGATGGCGGGCAACAGCCAGCGCCGGTGTTCGGTGGCACCGAGCCCATCCCCGGGCACGTCGCTGCGCTGCCAGTGACCGGCGACGCTGATTCCGAGTACTCCCAGCACTGTCGGGGCAGGGCGAACGTTCAGCGCGATGCTGCCACGTAGCTCTTCCTCTTCATGCTGTTGGGGTGCCAGTCCGAAGGCGGACCGACGCCACAGCACCGAGGGCAGCAGGATGGCATCGGCGCCCAGCCACCAGCGGCCCCGCAGGTCGATGCCGAACCCGTTGCCATCCGATTCGTCGAGGGAAACCCCTGCGGCGCGATCGCTCAGGGCGACGCGCTCGAGGCGCAGCGTACCTTCGAGTCGGCGGTGTCCGGCCCCCACGGCGATACCGATTCGGCTGTCCCACCGCGAGACACTCGCCTCGTCATCACCAAGATCACGAACGTCATAGGCGTAGCGGAGGCCGACTCCGACCGACAGTCCCCGACGCAGCTGCAGGGCGTACATCGCGTCGAGCCAGGGCCGCGGCTCGAGGGAGCGCAGCAACGGGCTGCCCGTGCCGGTCAGGTAGGTCGACAGTTCATCGAGGCCATCGTCGGGGCGATTCAGAAACAGCGCCACCCCATGTTGTGCGGTGATGGGAACAGCGATACCGGCCCAGTGGTCGAACAACTCGATATCGACGTGTGCCAGTTGCCGAAGCAGGGCGGGGTAGTCGAAGAGATTGGTGGAATCGAGCAGCAGCCGGCGGTCTCCACCGAGAGTGGCGACGCGCACGGGGGAGGCGGACAGACCCGTTACAGCGAGCAGGACGGCCATGACCGTCCATCGGAGCCGAAAGGCTCCGAGACTAGCGAACAGCATCGGTGTCGAAGGGCAGATCCTCGAGGTCGGCTTCCTCTTCCAGGATGTCGGGCACCTCTTCTTCCTCGACGCCATCCTCGACGACGGCAGCGATCTTCCAGTTTGCCGCAAGCGATTGAAAGTCGCGGTTCTCGATCTTTTCGGCGACTTCGTGTGGGCGGTAGACGATTTCTTCGTTGACGCGGTAGAGGCGGTCCTGCCAGTGGAACAGGGCACCGTCGAGGACGAAGGCGGTCTTGGGCTCTTTGCCGAAGATGGCGTTGTTGATGATGGCGACGAGGTCGCCGATAGGTTCACCGGAGGCGCCGACATCACCCAGCATCGGTTTCTCCTGGGGCCCGATGATGACCGACTTCTTCTCCTCACGACGTTCGTAGCGGATCGACTCAGGGATGAACTCTTCCATATAAGGCCGGGTGAATGATAAGGCCGGGTGAATGTCTCGTACGGATAGAACAGGTTGGTATGCGCCGCGTAGATCCAGTCGCCGAAGCGCTCGTCCTTGATGCGCATGCGCGTGCCGATCTTGATCAGCAGTTTTCCCTCTGCCAGCAGATGCTCGCGGACCGCCTTGAGATCGAGATCGGTGATCTCCACGTCCTTGCCGCCCAGTTCGATGCTGAAGGTGCCCCGGGAGGCGCTGTTCAGCTGGAAGACAGTCTTGCCGAGAAGGTGGCGGAACTTGCCTGTGTGGGCGTAGGGCAGTTCGGTCATGAACTTGTAGAACACATTCTTGTCGAGCAGCAGTGTCTCGATGTTGATCCTCGTCGTGCCCGCCTGGCGGAAGACGTCCCGCAGGTAGGTGAGATCGTCCTGGGTGACGACGAGACCCGGCCCACCGATCTGATTCCCCTTCGTCTTCGAGACCTCCACCATGTGCGGATCCCAGATCTGTGATTCACGGGACCATGTGGTCAGCGTCGCTTCGTCCACCTCGAGCCCTTCCTTCCAGACGAAGTAGACCTTACCGGCAGAGCTGAAGATGAATGTGCCCCGCTCGATGGGGATGGCCCGACTGCCCGCTTTGGCGGAGCGCTGAATGAGGGTTTCGATGGGGAAGCGCTCGTATTGCGTGCGCAGCTGAAACAGTGCCTCGAGATCGGACAGCGGTCCCTTGTGGGGCAGGTTGTAGTCCTCGAGCATGAGGCCCACCAGCGCTCCGGAGCGGCTGATGACGAGGCTGCCCTTGTCGACCTTGCGGACGTTCTCGGCCGACGCGTCGAACAGGACATCCTCTTTCAGCAGTTCAAAACTCGGTGGGATGTCGAGCAGGGCCTGCAGGTATTTCTGCGCCGTGGTCTCGGTGACGGCGAGAATCTGCGGATTGCTGGACAACTCTCGTCGCAACGGCAGCTGCAGGTCGTCGAGCAGATAGGCATTGGGATGTCCACCCACACTGAGGAAGAGGCTGCCCTTGCGGAGTTTGGCGGCGAACCCTCGGCCCTGATGCAGGACCTCCTCCTTGTACAACTGCGTGCCCATGGGCAGGTAGATCGCCTGGTTCGGACGCAGCTTGCGGGCACAGACCTCCTTGAGCGTGCGCCGACCGACTTCGACGAGCTGGTCGATGAGCAGGCACTTCACCCCCAGCCTCTGGCTGACGAGGACGGTGCCGGCCTGCAGTTCATCGGGGATGGGACGAGGACGCCCGGTGGGCGGGTTGATGAGCGGGTCGATGTCGAGGACGGGAGCCGTGAACTCCGACAGTGCGTCCTTCTGCTGTTTCAGGCGGCGCTTCTTGGAGGGGCGACGCCGGCCATTGCGGCCATTGCTCCCCGGCGACTGTCGACGTCGCACCAGCGCCTGCACGATCAGCATCAGGACGACGACGCCGATGAACGCACCGAGGAACACATAGGTGCTCCCGGAGGTCGTCTGGCTGCTGCCGAAGTCGACGTAGCTGCCCTTGGCCTGCTGTGCGAGGACGGCGATCATAGCAAATCCGAAGCGATTGACCTGGGCCTAACGTTCACTGCCAGAATGGAATATCCCGAAACTTCTTAAAGTGAACAAGGTGCCATGACAAGTCAAACCCGTGGCGGTTCTGTCTTGACCCGGTTTCAGGACGCGTGTAAGCTACGCGGGTAGCCATCAGTTCACTCACCCAAGATCAGGAGCAGCTCCATGGCCCGGGGCGTCAACAAGGTCATTCTCATCGGCAATCTGGGAGGAGACCCCGAAGTCCGCTACACGCCGGGTGGTGCGGCCGTAGCCAACGTCAACCTGGCGACCAACGAGAGCTGGACGGATCGGGAGGGCCAGCGCCAGGACCGCACCGAGTGGCACCGGCTCGTGTTCTGGAGCAAACTGGCCGAGATCGTCGGCCAGTATCTCAAGAAGGGCAGTAAGATCTTCGTCGAAGGCCGTCTGCAGACACGCTCCTGGGATGATCAGAGCGGTCAGAAGCGATACACCACGGAGATCGTCGTCAGCGACATGCAGATGCTGGACGGCCGCGGTGAGGGTGGCATGGGTGGCGGCATGGGCGGTCCCCCCTCCGGCGGCCAGGCGTCGGACGTCGGACCAGCTGGAGGAGGCCCCCCCGGGGGAGGCGACTTCGGTCAGGGCGGGGGTGGTTTCGCCCCGCCAGCCGGAGGCGGCCAGGGCGCCGCCACCGAGGACGACGACCTGCCCTTCTGACCCGACGAGACGGGGGACTGGGTGAAGGGGCGTCCCCCGGCCGGAATCGATCATCATGAACGACCTCGGACGTATCCTGCCAGTGGCGGCGGTGATCGCTACGGTACTGTTGGTGGTGGGGCGTCGTCTGCTGTCGGCGCGAGACCGTCCCTGGTGGGTGTGGGCCGTGCTCGACAGTCCGATGGTGGCTGCTGTTTCGGGGATGCTGCTCGCCTTTGCCGCGCCTGCGTGGGTGGCGGCACCGGCACGTGAGATTCTGCACCCGGCGTTGCTGTTCCTGACCGGCTGGGTGGCCCTCGAGATCGGCTGCGGCCTTGATCTGCGCGTCATGCGCCGCTCTGCCGGACTGCCCTTCCTCAACGAAACCGTCACGACGCTGCTGACGACGATGGCCGTGTTCGTCGCCGCCTACGCCGGCTCCCGGCTGTTGCCGCCCACCCCGTTGCCCGCGGCCCTGCTCGTGCTCGCCGGCATCTGCGTCGCCGGCCCGGCCTTGCCCGGTGGCGGTATCTCACTGACTCGGGGGTCCGGCCGCGGCGGTTTCTGGAATCCCTCGGCGGCGGCAGCGCTGGCCGTGTTGCTGGCGGCCGTTGGCGGCGCCTTCTATCCATGGCCTGTGGTAGAAACCGTCATCCCCTTCTGGGATGTACCGTTCCTGGTTGAAATCGAGAGCGTCCCGGGCAGGCTTCTCTGGGCTATTGGCGCCGGATGTGTCGCCGGATTTGTCGCGGATCTGTCGACCAGGGAGGACTTTGCACCCGGCGGCCTGTATCCCCAGCTGGCCGCGGTCGTTCTCACGGCAACGGGGATCGCGGCGGCCGTCGGTCTCGAGGTGCTGCTGGTGGGCATGCTGGCCGGTTTCTGGCTCGTCAGCGCGACCCTGCGTCGCCTCGACATCCTCCATGTCCTCGAGCGGGGTGCGGCTCTCCCGCGGCTGCTGGCACCCTTCCTCGCCGGCTGGCTGGTGGGTGACGGCCTCCGGGCCCCCGGAATCGATGTGGCTGCTTTCGCTCTGATCCTCGTCCTCGTACTCCTGCTGCGGCCGGCCAGCCGTGTCCTGGGACGTCGCGTGGGCCCCATGGGTCAGCAGGTGGTACGGCGGCGACGGCCAGAGCCGTTGTCGGGAACCCTTGTCGAGATCGATGAACTCGGGATACTGCTGGCGGTGCTGTTGACGAGGCTGCTGGAACCGGCAGCTGGCATCGGGGCGATGGCAGCCGTTCTGCTGGCCAAGTGGCTTCTCGGTATCGGCGCCCGTGCCTGGGATCAACGGCAGGCAGGACAACGGTCGGAAACGTAGCCCGGGGCTTTTCGCTTCTGACCGAGGATCAGGCCAGCAGGCGACCGAAGGCGGAGCGACCGGGGTAAACCGCCTGGGGCCCCAGTTGTTCCTCGATCCGCAGCAGTTGATTGTATTTGGCGATGCGGTCTGTCCTTGAGGCCGAGCCCGTTTTGATCTGACCGGCGTTCGTGGCCACGGCGATGTCGGCGATGGTGGTGTCTTCGGTTTCTCCGGAGCGATGGGAGATCACGGAGGTGTATCCGGCCCGGTGGGCCATGTCGATGGCCGCCAGCGTTTCGGTGAGCGTGCCGATCTGGTTCACCTTGACCAGGATCGAGTTGCCAATGCCTTCATCGATACCCCGGGCCAGCCTCTCGACGTTGGTGACGAACAGGTCGTCACCCACCAACTGCACGCGATTGCCGATGCGGTCGGACAGTTCTTTCCAGCCTTCCCAGTCGTCTTCGTTCATGCCGTCTTCGATGGAGATGATGGGGAAGCGCTCCAGAAGACCGGCGTAGTAGTCGGCCATCTGCGAGGAAGTACGGTTCTGCTTGTCGGACCAGTGGAAGGTGTAGGCACCATCGGCGTAGAGTTCGCTCGAGGCCACGTCCAGCGCCAGGAGGATATCGTCGCCAAGCTTGTAGCCGGCTCGACCCACCGCTTCGGCGATGACTTCGAGAGCATCGTCGTTCGACGCCAGATCAGGTGCAAAGCCACCTTCATCGCCGACGGAGGTATTGAGGCCGCGGTCCTTGAGCACTGATTTCAGGTTGTGGAAGATCTCGGCACCCATGCGCAGGCCCTCGGCGAAGGATCCGGCGCTGACCGGCATCACCATGAACTCCTGCAGGTCGACATTGTTGTCGGAGTGAGCCCCACCATTGAGGATGTTCATCATGGGCACGGGCAGAGTGCGCGCCGAGGGCCCTCCGAGGTAGCGATAGAGGGGTAGTCCAGCGGCTGACGCGGCGGCATGGGCGGTGGCCAGCGATACCCCGAGGATGGCATTGGCCCCCAGGCGGCCCTTGTTGGGCGTGCCGTCGAGGTCGATCATCTTTTCATCTACCTGCACCTGATCGAAGACAGCGGTACCTTTCAGGGCCGGCGCGATCTCGTCGTGAACGTTGGCGACGGCAAGTCCGGTACCTTTGCCGAGATAGCGGTTCTTGTCTTCGTCGCGAAGTTCCACCGCCTCGTGTTCGCCCGTGGAGGCACCAGAGGGTACGGCGGCGCGTCCGCGATGGCCGCTGTCGAGAATGACGTCGACCTCGACCGTGGGATTGCCGCGTGAGTCGAGGATCTCGCGGGCGCGAATGTCGGAGATGGAGTTCATGTCGGGTACCGATCGGGTTGAGAAGTTGGGAGGCACACGCCGGAAGCGGCCAAGAGGAGAGTATCCGCGTCCGCAGAAATCGTCAAGGCGACGACGGCAGTGCGGTCTCCTCATCGGCCTCGCGTTGCTGTGGCTGGCGCCGGCGCGGGTACGGGCCCGGGATCCGTCGACGCTGGTACCCGTCGAGCACTGGTCGTACGCACTGGTCGAACGCCTGGAAGCTGCCGGTCATCTGGTTGGCACCGCTGACGGCATCAAGCCGTACAGTCGTCGTCACCTGGCGCGTCTGGCATTGCGGGCCGACAGCGTGGCCACCTTGACGCGGATCGATCGCCAACGCCTGTCGCTGTTGCTGCGGGAACTGGATCCCGAAGTACGGGCCCTGCAGAGCAGGGTGGCCCCCCGGCCGCACGGACTTCACCTGCAGTCGCCAGCGGCAACCGGCCCCCCGGTGCAATACAGCGCCGACCGGGGTGGCCTCTACGTCGACCTGCTGGCGCGGCAGCAGACCGATGTGCTCACCGGACGTGGCCGGGCCGGCAGCGAGCGGGTCTATCGCAACCGCTTTGGCGGCGTGATACGGGGTGATCTGCTCAACGACGTCGGCTTCCGCATCGCCTTCGAGCAGAGCCGCGAGCAGGGCACCGGCGACTATGACCTTCGTGAGGATGTCTTCGAGCGACGGCTGGAGGCGGTGCAACTGAAAGGCAGCCTGGCTGATTTCCATGCTGGTGCGGCCTACATCACCTTCGGCCTCGGAGCCTGGGTGGACGTCCAGGTGGGCAAGGATCAGGTCGCCTGGGGACCGGCACCGGACGACAATCTCGGCCTCAGCATAAATGCTCCCGCTTTCGACATGATCCGCCTGCGAACGCGGCTTGGGGGGCTCGAACTCGTCAGCCTCCACGGGTCTCTGGCGACCTGCCCCGAGCGCCCGGATTCACCGATCTGCGGCGGTGAGGCCGACACCAACGCCAGCTACATCGTCAACGGCATGTCGCGCCTTCTGGATCGTGACAGGTGGATCGCCGCCCATCGAGTGGAAGTGGCGGTGACGCCGACACTCGATATCGGCTTTCAGGAAGTCGTCATCTACGGCGACCGCAACCCGGAGCCCTCGTACCTCAATCCCTTCATGTTTTACTGGGCGGCGCAGAGTTATCTGGGTGACAAGGACAACGTCATGATGGCCATCGACGCCGACTGGCGGGTGCGTGCCGGCCTGCGCTGGTGGGGGGCATACGCCATCGATGACCTGAAGAAGCTGAAGGTTTTCTCCGACGATTTTGCCAATAAGTTTTCGCTGCAGACCGGGATTCTATGGACCGATCCTCTGGGTGTGAGGGATACGGATCTACGCGCCGACTACGTGCGCGTGGAACCGTGGATCTACACGCACAAGTTCCCGGTCAACACGTTCCGCCATTTTGACGCCCCCCTCGGTCACAGCCTCGGGCCGAACAGCGATCGCTGGCGTGTCGCTGTCGAGCGACGCTGGACGCGGGACCTGTCAACATCGGTCTCCTTCGGTCGCAGCCGTCACGGCGACAATGTGCTGCGTCAGGACGGTACAATCCTCAACGTCGGGGGGGATCTGCATCGCGGCTGGCGACCAGGAGACCGGCGCAACGATAAGGATTTCCTCGACGGCAACCTCAGCGTGCGCCGCCTGCTTGAGGCCGCTGTCGATTTTCGCCTGTGGCCGCGCCTGCACCTGCAGGCTGGCGCTGCGGTCGAATGGGGAGACAATGTGCCGCTGCCACCACGGGATGGATCCGCCACGCCACTGACGCACCGTAGCGGCTACGGCGATGGTCGGCAGACGCATGTCTCTCTGGATGTGCGTTACGGGGTGCTGTAGTCCTTAACAGCCCGTTGATAGAGCCCATCTGGGCTACGGCCGGCCCTTTCGACCGATGCCTGCGTTGCGCTCCCTCAACGGGTCTCACCGACCCGCTTCAGTCGCGCGCCTTGTCACCGGCCGAAATGCCTCGGACTCGCCAGCAGAGCGACTCTAACAACGGACTGCCAACATGAGCTGGCTAGACATCGCCATCACCGCGGCAACCGTGTTCTACGGGGTTGTCATCTGCTGGCTGTCTGTCGGCATATTCCGGAGTCGTCGCCATCCATGTCGGACCACACAAAGGCCGTCCGTCTCCGTCATCGTCGCTGCCCGCAACGAGGCCGGGAGCATCGGTTCCTGCCTGGCGGCTCTGCGCCGACAGCGATATGACGGCAGGCTGCAGGTCGTCATCGTCGACGATCGCTCCACCGACGGCACGGGGGCGATCGTCGACAGTGCTGCGGGCGAGTGGGGGACCGGGCTGGTCTGCCTCCGGGCGCCGGAGTCGCCTCGGTACGTATGTCCCAAGAAGAGCGCCCTCGCCGTCGGGATCGAAGGCAGCGACGGTGACCTGCTGTTGTTCACCGACGCCGATTGTGAGCCGCCGCCGGATTGGGTGGCAACCATGGCGACCTGTTTCAGCCCTGGGGTGGGCCTGGTGGCCGGTTTCGCCTGTGTCGAACCTCTGCGGTGGCTTCGGCACCGACTCCTGGCGATCGACAATCTCGGGGTGTCCGCCCTGGCCGAAGGCAGCATCGGTATGGTGGCACCGCTGTCGTGTACGGGACGGAATCTCGCCTATCGCCGATCCGTCTGGGACGAAGTGGGCGGCTTCGACGAGATCGGTCACCTGATCAGCGGCGACGACGTCTACTTCCTGCGACTGGTGTCGGGGCGTACCGACTGGCGCATCTCCTACTGTGCCGAACCCGCAGCCGTGGTCACCGGGCCATCCGGGTCACCGACGCTCGGGGCCATCCTGCAGCAAAAGCTGCGGCACGCTTCCAAGGCGGCACGCTACAGCGGCGGTGCCCGCTGGCTTGGCCTCGGCGTGTATGGTTATCACGGCCTGCTGCTGGCCGGCCTTGTGCTGACGGCGGCAACGGGTACGCTGTCGAAGGGGTTCGCCATCGCCTGGGTTCTCAAGTGGGGCCTGGATGCCGCCCTGCTGGCGGCCTTTGCGCCGCGCCGGGGTCGCGACCGTCGACAGCTGTTCTTCCTGCCTCTCGTCGAGGCCCTGTATATTCCGTACGTCCTGTTCTGCGTACCCCTGGGCCGGAGCGGACGCTTCCGCTGGAAGCAAGAGCCCGACTGCGCGGACCTCGCCCCCCCGGCCTCTCGCATGAACGAAACCTGCTGATGGCTTTTCTCGCCACGCCACGCGCGATCCCACGCTACATCGACCGCTACGGCTACTGCTTCAGCTGGCGGCGTCTGTGGAATGTGGGCAAGGTGCTGTTGTCCATGGCGGCGTCGCGGGTCACCGGCCGACCCGTCGTCTGGGGGCGGCCTTTCGTGATGATGGTGGAACCCTCCAACTTCTGCAATCTGAAGTGCCCGCTGTGCCCCTCCGGCAATGGTCAGATGACTCGCGAGCGTGGCAACATGGGCCTGGCCGAATTCAAACGGCTCGTCGATGACGTGGGCGACCACCTCGTGCTGCTGATGTTGTGGAACCAGGGTGAGCCCTTCATCAACAAGGACCTGCTGGCGATGATCCGCTACGCCCGGGATCGGCGGATCGTGGTCATGACGAGCACCAACGGCCATTTCGTGCGCACCAGGGAACAGGCCCGGCAGGTCGTCGACAGCGGCCTGAGCGAGATGATCGTATCTCTCGACGGGGTCGATCAGCAGACCTATGAGGCCTACCGCGTAGGGGGCGAGTTGCAGAAGGTCATCGATGGTACGCGCCTGGTGGCCGAGGCCAAACGTGAACGGGGTTCCAGGACACCGCTCATCAACATGCAGTTCATCGTTTTCCGTCACAACGAAGAGGACATTGCCGAAGCCGAACGTCTGGCCGCGCGTCTGGAAGCGGATCAGTTCCTGATCAAGACAGCCCAGGTCTATTCCGCTGACGAGGCGGCGACCTTTCTGCCTGAGGACGATCTGTTCCGCCGGTACGAAGAGAAAGACGGCAAAGGACTGCAGGTGAAGGGACAACCGGCGAAAGGCTGCAAGGTTCTCTGGTACAGCTCCATGGTGAACTGGAACGGAGATGTGGCTCCCTGCTGCTTCGACAAGGATGTCGATTTCGGTATGGGGGACGCCTTCAACGGCCACGTCAGCAACCCGACAGCATCGACACTCGGGCAGATCTGGAAGGGACGTGCCTATATGGACTTCCGCGGCAGGATTCTCGAGGATCGAAGCAGCGTCGACATGTGCCGCAACTGTTCAGAAGGGTACCGCGGGATGTTCTCACTGGTGAAGGAACTGCGCGGGTGATCGAGACGGCGGTCAGCGTCGCAGAAGCTGTCTTCGCCGTGTCGACGACGACTTATGTCGCCGGGCTGCTGTGGTTCCTGCGTGGAGCGCGACGTGCCGAGTCTTCCCCGGAGGCGGGCAGCGCGCCGACGATCCCGCCGACGCTGCCTGCCGTCGCCGTCGTTGTGGCGGCGCGCAACGAGGTGAACCATGTGGAAGCCTGCCTGCGATCGTTGTCGGCACAGACCTTTCCCGCCGACCGCTACGAGGTCGTTCTCGTCGATGATGGCTCCACTGACGGCACGGGAGAGCTGGCCCGTACCGTCGCCGCTGAACTGTGCCGGTCGGGCTCCCGAATCCGCGTCCTCGATGGGCCGTCCACCTATGGGGCCGGTGGATCAAAGAAGGCCGCCCTGGGCAGTGGCATTGCCGGCTCCAGCGGCGAACTCGTGCTGACCACGGATGCGGACTGTGCCGTGCCGGCCGGTTGGGTACAGTCGATGGTCGACCACTTTTCGCCAGAGACCGGAGCCGTCATCGGTTTCTCCCAGATCGGGGAGCCGGGCGCTGCCGCCAGCAGGCTGGCCAGGTGGGAAGGACTGGATTTTCTACAGCTGATGACGGCTGCCGCCGGCAGTTGCGTGCAGGGCCATCCCATGGCAGCCTCCGGTCAGAGTCTGGCCTTCCGACGACAGGCCTTCGAGGAAGTGGGAGGGTACGGTCCGGTGCAACACCGGGTCTCGGGTGACGATGTGCTGTTGCTGCAGCTGATACGCGGAACGGGTCGCTGGAAGATCTCCTTCTGTGGCGAGGAGGCGGGGCGTGTCGTACATCCACCTTCCACCGACCTGCGCAGCTTCCTGAGCCGTCGGGCTCGCTGGGCTTCCAACGCACCCATGCAACTGCGCCTGGATCCGCTCTTCTTCCTCTTTATGGTGGCAACCTTCACCACATCGATCGCCCTGCTGATCGGCCCCATCCTGTGGGCGATGGGCAGTGTCTCCGCCGGCTTTTCCCTTACCATGTGGAGCACGAAGATCACGGCCGAGCTCGCCCTGGCGGCCCGGGGGGCGCGCCGTTTTGGCCGTGCCGACCTGTTGGGTGCGTTCCCGTGCTGGACGGTTCTGCAGCCGTTCTACACCGTGGTCGTGGGAGTGGTGGGCCCCTTCGGTTTCTTCCGCTGGAAGGGGAGGCGTGTTGCCCTGGGCGAGGCGAGAACGGCGCGGCTCTAGAGACTTCCGGAGAGCATGTCGAGAAGCAGGCCGTAGCGGATGCCCCGGGTGGACACCGTGATCTGTTCCAGTCCGCGGCTGCCGAGGAAGGTGCGCAGAATCAGGGCGCCGGCCCCGATGATGTCGGCGCGCTGATCGCTGACCTGTGGCAGGGCGACGATGTCGGCATGCTCCATTGTCAGCAGGCGCTCGCTGAGAGCGGTGACGGCGGGCCGGAGCAGCCGATGGCCATCCAGGTCGCGGCTGTCGAAGCTCTGGGTGCCGGTGTCCAACGCCCCCAGGGTGGTAACCGTCCCGGCCACACCGACGAGGGCGACGTCCGCTGGCAGAGCGAACAGCCCGTCGAGGATGGGGCCGATCATGGCCTCCGCCTCGAGTACCTGCCGGGCATCGGGGGGCAGATGAGAGAAGAAACGTTCGGTCACACGGACGGCGCCGACGTCGACGGACTGCGATGTCTCCACCCTGCCATCGGTTCCCAGAGCCAGCTCCGTTGAGCCGCCGCCGATATCCAGCACAGCGTAGCGTGCGGCGGGCAACTCGAGACCGAAGAAGGCCCCGGCGTAGGTATAACGGGCTTCCTGGTCACCGGACAGTTCGACGAGTTCGACGTCTTCTCGGGCCGCCGCAGCGATGAACTCGTCCTTGTTGGCGGCATCACGCAGGGCGGAGGTGCCGAAGGCCCGCACCCGTTCCGACCCCAGTTCTTTTGCCCGCTTGCGGTAACCGCAGAGAAACCGGCAGACGCGGTCGATCGTGTCGGGCAGGATTCTGCCGCCAGCATCGACGCCCTTGCCGAGGCGGGCGATTTCGTGGGCGTCGTCGAGGATCTCGACACTGCCGTCCGGCCGCACACGTCCGGTGACCATGAGGATCGTGTTGGTCCCCAGATCGATGGCAGACTGGATCGATCCGGCGGCCATCCGGCTCGTCATGCCGCCGCGACGCGCTCCTGGTTCTTGATCAGGGCCGTCAGCTCAGACGGTGTCTCGCAGTGCAGGATGGCGTCGCGTGTCTCGTCGGTGTGCATCAGCGAGGCGATCTGTGCGAGCACGGGGATGTAGCTGCGGTAGTTCTGCTGCGGCGTCAGCAGCAGGAAGATGTAGCGTACGACGTCGCCCTGAAGACCATTGAAGTCCACGCCTTCAGGACAGACGCCAAGAGCGCCGATGATTCCCGGCAGGTCCGGCAACGGGGCATGGGGGATCGCCGTTTCCCGACCGATCGAGGTCGAGGACTTCTGCTCTCGGTCGCGGGCCGCGGCGAGTACGTTGTCCCTCTGTGACAGGGGGATCTGCTTTTCTTCGATCAACACCTCCACCATCTGGTTGATGGCCTCCCACTTGTCTCTCGGGTGCAGGTCGAGGCGGATCGTGTGTTCCCAGAAGATGTTACTCAGTCGATGACTCCCCGGGTTGCGGGAGCGCACCATCAAAACGGAGCAGGGAGCCTTGAAGGCGATTTCGTCGGGGATCGAGCCGGCGAGGAACTCCTCTTGACGCCAGTCGTTCGATGCTCCCAGTACGAGCAGGTCATCCTCGCGGGCCATGTCGACGATGGGGGTCACGACCTCGCGAGAGGGGATGACCTCACTCTCGGCCTCAATGTCGAGCAGACGCAGTTGTACCCGCAGGTCATCGGCGACCTGCTGGCAGTAGCGTTGCAGGATCGGGTCGTCCGGCTGGCAGGAGGCGTCTCTGGCGATGCGGATGGCGCGCATCTGGGCCTGCCATGCCTGGGCCAGCTGATGCGACACTTCCAGGCCCATCAAGGAGTGCGTACCGCCTCCCGTCGGCACCAGCAGTCGCTGAATGCCGCCGAAGCCCTTGTCCTTGAAGATGAAGGTGTCCACGTCGAAGTCTTTTGTCAGGGCGCGGTTGCGCGACGACAGAACCGTCGTACGATCGACATCACCGTACCAGCCCATCATCAGCACGTCGCAACTCCACCGCCGCAGGGCGTCCTCGATGGCGCCGGTTACCGAGGCACCATGCACAAGGTGTGGAATGGCACCCACGCCCATGTCGATCGCGAGGGCGGCTGCCCGCTCGAGATCAGTCTGGGCCTCGGGGCGTGACGGGTTGTCCGGGGTGACGACGTGCGTGAGGTGCAGCTCGGCCCACGGTTCGCTTGCCAGCGTTGCCGCGAGACGGACCAGCGAATCCTCCATCGCCGGATCTTCCAGGGCGACGAGGATTCGAACAGCGGATTTGGGCATGTCGATCGCGTACCAGGGGTCGCAGCGTTGGGAACGCTGTGAACCCTTCGTCTTTGTTAGGATCCAGGGCAGCGGCGCGGCATGGGGACCACGTCGTGACCGAAGCTAACATACACAGGCCTAACCTGGGCCGCCATCTATTATCGAGCTGCCTCTCGGGCAGCTAACTCAAGGGCTGAGCTATGCTTGCGCATGCTCATGTACGTTTGCCAGAGAGGGGGCATTTGTGTAACTTGAACGCCCGAAGAAAACGACTGCGAACATGTGGAACCCCGGTGGGAGCGAGCCTGGACGATGACCGTCGTGACGGTAGCCCGGCAGTTGGGCAGCGGTGGAGACCACGTCGCCGAGTGCGTGGCCGAGGCTCTCGGGTACGAACACGTCGACCGGCGCCTGGTGGAAGAAATCGCCGGCATTATGGACACCTCTCCCGACGAAGTTGAGAAGTACGACGAGAAGGGCGAGGGGGGCGTCCGGCACTTCCTCAAGCGGCTCCTCGTGCCCGAGATGTCCCCGGGAGGCTTCCCGCTCTCGTCGGCCGCCTACTTTCCCGAATTCGGTCTTGAATTTCCTTATGTCATGGAGCGATCCGGCGCCGAAGCCCCGGCGACGTACCTCGACCGCGGCACGTACCAGTTGCTGATCACGACGCTGGTGCAGGACTACGGCGACACGGGCGGCGCCGTCGTTGTCGGCCGCGCCGGCCAGGTGGTCCTGGGGCAGAATCCGCAGGCCTTCCACGTCAAGATTATCGCCCCCTTCGACCTGCGCTGCGAGCGCATCAAGGAGGCCCAGGACGTCAACGATGACCAGGCTCGGGAACTGGTCGAACAGCACGATCGCTGGCGACAACTCTATCTGCGCAATTATCACGACGCTGACTGGGACGACCTGCTCCTCTACCACCTGACGATCAATACCGGCCGCGTCGACACCGAAGAAGCGGTCGATCTCATCGTCCGCTACGTCAACCGGAAGGCCCAGGCGCAGAGCTGACGTACAACAGAGTTGATCTACAGTTCTTTCGCCACGTCTCCTGCTCCGTCCTCCAGCCACACCGACAGCCGTCCTCCCGCCTTCAGGCACGCTGGATCATGGTCGGATGCCGCCTGGGCGTCGGCCATCCGACCCAGCTGGCGCAGGCTGAGCGTCAGGTTGTGCCAGGCGTCGTCGTGATCCGGTTCCTGGCGCAGCAGGGCGACGGACTGCCTGGCCGCCCGCGACGGATCTCCCGCCTCCAGTAGCGCCGCCGACAGGTTGAAGCGCATCAGGCTCTCGTCCGGGCACTGCCGGACACCCTCCGTCCAGCGGTGGATCGCCGTGGGCGTGTCCCCCGTGGCATAGCTGGCAACGCCGCTGCCGTAGTAGAGCCCTGCCAGGTCGTTGTAGCTCAGCAGTTCCTGCAAGCGGAAGGGAGTGGCCAGGATCGTTTCGTAGTGGGTGTCAGCTGCGGCCCAGTCGTTGGCGCGAAATCGTACGGTGGCGCGCGCCAGTTCGGCGAGCAGGCCGAAATAGGTGGCGGCGCTCGGGATCGGATCGGTCAGCTTCAGCGGCACGCTCCCCAGCGTGACATTGGGGCCGCTACGGTGTATTGCCCCAAAGCTGTCCAGCGGCAGGAACATCAGGTCCACCGGATCGTAGGCCGCCGCCTCAACCTCGCCAGCGCCGATCTCGTGATACCAATCGACGACGGACAGGTCCACGGCCCGGCCCTGTTCGGCACGGCTGAGGGGGTGCTTCAGGCGGCAGGTCGTCGCGCTCGGCGAGGCGCTCGTACAGCGCCGCGACACCGGACAGCCCGAAGCTCTGCTCAGCGCGGCGCTGACGGCGGTAAAGGAAGTCCGGGGAGAGCAGGTGTGGACGGCCGTGGCGGCTGGAGAAGTGGACGACACGACCCCCCTCCGGCAGGCCCGCTTCGATCGCTCTTCGAGCCTCGATTCTCG
>Ga0187827_10003333_pt1 | contig 20804 bp, 23 predicted proteins | sample ETNtaG_39_FD_167969 | JGI IMG/M metagenome (GOLD analysis project Ga0187827, IMG submission 167969) | Marine microbial and viral communities from oxygen minimum zone, Eastern Pacific Ocean - ETNP2014_SV_150_PacBio MetaG (Illumina Assembly) | ecosystem: Environmental > Aquatic > Marine > Hypoxic... | reverse complement strand
AGAAAGAACAGAAGATATAATCACAGATGGACTGTCTAATTTAAAATTTGAGATTATTAATAAAGAAAAGTTTATGAAAAAACATTGGATATATTCGGTGATATAATGTTAAAGAAAAAAATAAAAGAATGTGATGATGTTATTCATAATATAAAAGTAGATATCCAAGAATTAACAAGTAAGTTGAAAAATGAAAAGAATACACGGAAAGAGTTAACAAAAGAATATAATCGGATCTATAAACCTTTCTATCATCATATCAAGGATAGAAGTTTGAAAACAGAAAATTTTATTATACATGATGAAGTTAACATGATATATGAAGATGATAGATTTTTTGTTATTAATCCATTAACATATGACTCAGTAATGTATTATGGTAAGGATACAAAGTGGTGTATTTCACGACCAGATAATTCGGATTATAAACGGTTTACTGATTTGGGTGCTATATATTATATTATAATAGATGATTTACAAAAAAGAACTCACCCATATCAGAAAGTTATAATACAGATGGCACCTTTTGGTATTACTTTGGAAGAAGATAAAAGAACTGAAGTAAAAAATCAATGTCCTGATTGTAAAGAGTCAGTACTTGGTAATGGTTATTGGGATAAATATGATAATCATAAATATGAGGATGAAAGTTATTTTGTAAATGCATCACCTCTTAGATGTGCGTTTAGACATCCATTACCAATAAAAAAATTATCTGAACAAGATTGGCCAAAAGATTTTATAAATGATATTATTTTAAAGAAGTGTGTATGAGTAAAAAATATAAATTTTCATATTATTCATCTAATAAAATTTTAGATTGGTCTTTAGGAGATAATAAAAAATTATTTGAAAAAAATTGTAAGAAATATCCTAATAATAAGTCATTAAAATATTATAAAGAAAATCCTATTGAATATAGTTTTAATAATTATGGATTTAGAACTCCAGATGATTTTAATAGTATTGATGAAGGAAATGTTTTTCTTGGGGATAGTCATACTATGGGAAATGCATTACATCTTAAAAATGTTTGGTCGTATACATTAAATAAAAAAATTGGTGGAAAGTTTTGGAATCTTAGTCAAGGTGGTTCTTCTATTCAAACTGATTATAGACTATTGTTGGGATGGAAAGATGATTTAAAGATTAAAAATATATTTCATTTTACCATACCACATCCAAGATATGAATTTTTTTATGATGGAGGAATATTAGATTTGAAACTTTGGGGAGATTCTTCTATATGGAGAGTAGATACTGGATATAGGGAAAAAATTCCTAATTATCAACTAAAATTTTTTGAGGACGTATTAATAGAAGAAGAATATTGTAATTATAATCAGACTGCTTATATAAATGCTATAAAAGGAGTAACCAAGGATATGGGGTGTAATTATTATTATATGACAGATGAAATATTTAAGGATTTTAATGAAGTAGATGATGATTCTTTTCAAGCAAGAGATTTAATTCATTATAGTATTGACAAACAGAATTTTATTTATAATAAGTTTTATGAAATCATTGAATAAACTTTTAATAGTAGCTCATCCAGATGATGAATCTTTATTTGCAGGTTCACTATTGATGACACAAAATAATTGGAAAGTTATATGTGTTACTTGTGGTTATGATGACATAAGAAAAAGTGAATTTAAAACTGCAATGAAATTTGCTAATATCAAAAATTTTGAAATATGGGAATATGAAGATATTATAGAATGGTCAAATAAAATACAAGAAGAAATTAGTAATAGATTGAAGGTTATAATAGATGAAGAAAAATATGATATGATTATAACACATAATAAGATTGGTGAATACGGGCACCAACAACATAAATTGTTGCATAAAATTGTAACACGATTAACAAAAGATAATATGTATGTTTTTAATAAAGGCCCTTTAAGATTATTGTTTGATGATTTAACAAAAAAAATTAAATTGTTGGATGTTTATAAAACTCAACCAATTTGGAATGTTGATGATTTAATACCATGGATTACTAATGAAAAAATAGAGAAATTTGATGGATAGAGATACAGTATTGGCAGACCATATATTAGAATATGATCATGCAAGTGCACATTTGGGAAATTTAGAATACTTAGATTTACCTTTGAGTAATACTAAACGATATGTAGATTCACCGTTGGGTAGTATAAGTTTAATTATGTGTCCAGCATGGGGAACTATTTTCCCTCCGTATAATTTATCTAGATTGAGTTCAGTTCTTAGAGAAAACAGATATAATGTTAATATTTTTGATTTAAATGTTAAGTGTTATAATTTTCTTAGAACTTATGAAGAACCCGAAGTAGAAACTGTAGATACAATTGAACAAAGAGGTACATATTGGGAATCAGTACATTGTCATTTGTGGATAGGTGAACAATATTATAAATATTTACATCCAAAGTTACAATCTATTTTAGATAAAGGCATACAAGAAATTTTAAATACTGGAGATGATATAATTGGGTTTAGTTTATATGAGACGAATTATAAATGTAGTGAATATGTTATAAAAAAACTAAAAGAATTCAATCCTAATTTAACAATAGTAATAGGCGGACCAGAAACTATTATACGGTATCATGATAAAACTATAATAAATATTTTGAATAGTGATATAGGTGATTATTTGGATTACATTGTAATTGGTGAAGGAGAAGATCATATTTTAGAAATAATGAAAAATTATAAAAATAATTATTCGGATATGAAAATAATGGGAGATTTGTTTTCTAAAATTAATTTAGATGATTTACCATTTCCAGATTATTCAGATTATGATTTTAATGATTACAGACATAAAAGTGGGGTTAGTTTAGAAACAAGTAGAGGATGTGTTGCCAGTTGTACATTTTGTTCCGAAACTCTATTTTGGAAATTTAGACATCGAGGTGGAAGTAGGTTGTTAGATGAAGTAAAGTATCAAATTAAAGAATATGGTGTTGATAGGTTTTGGTTTATTGATAGTTTGGTAAATGGTGATTTGAATAAGTTTTATGATTTTATTTCGGGCGTAGTTGAACAAGATTTAAAAATTTTGTGGAACGGATATGCGAGATGTGATGGTAGAATGGATAAAGAATTTATTAAATTGATTAAAGATTCAGGATGTACTGCATTAAGTTTTGGAGTAGAATCGGGCAGTCCGTTAGTTCTATTGGATATGAAGAAAAATATAAGTCCGATAGAGATAATAAAAAACTTAAAGCACACACATGAAGTTGAATTATATAGTCATGTAAATTGGATTGTTGGATATTCAACTGAAACCATAACAGATTCTTATCATAGTTTAATATTATTGTTTATATGCAGAGAATGGATACATAATATATCACCAGGACTTGGGTTAGGTATAGGAACTTTGACAGACATGTATACAAATGCGTATAAATATAATATTGCAGAAACAAGATTGTTTAATACTTGGCACAGTATGGATTTTAAAAATACAGATTTGAATAGAATTATGAGAGTATTATATACTACTATTGTTCTAAAACTATTTAACATAAGAAATTCACAGGATAGGTCAGAATTTTTAGATAAACATGTGGATTTTAAACCAAAAAATAAAAAGTATAATGTAAAATATTTGAATCAAGATTATATAGATTTTGAAATATTTAAACCAAAAAATACTTCTTTAGAATCTATATTATTAACTACGTTGGGTAATGAATTTATTATGCTTGCTTATTTTTTATATAAAATTTATGGTGATTTTAAGTTAAATATTAAATTTACAAATGATGAGTTAGTAGAAGAGTTTGGAGAACGGGGAAAATATTATTCAACTGATACTAAAATAAAAGTTAATGGTGATACGATTGAGTATGATATTAGTCAAGAAATACTTTTTGATGATGAGGATGTACGAATGTTTGGGGTGCCTCACAAAATTAAGGAAAATTATAAAGGTATTACTGACTTGAATTTTAAGACTTGTGATGTTAGACTTCATGTTAATTATGAACATAAAGTACCAAAATATTTAGATTTTGGAGATATAGACTTTGAAAACTTATAATTTAGTCTTTTTTCATACTGAAGGCCCACCAAATGATAAAGGACATAATTTGACAGAATGTAGGGATATAATTCTTAATGGGGCAAAACCTTATATGGATAACATATCATATTATAATCCGAGAATTTTAAAAGAAATGGGGTTTGAGTATTTTGTCAAGGAGTATGATGATTTGGGATGTTGTACAAATCCGAATTTTCATAAAATGGGATTTGCAGCTTGGAAGTCGTTAATTATAAAATTAGAGTTAGAGAAACTAAATGAAGGTGATATTTTACTTTATAGAGATTCAAATACATTTCATTATCCACCGTATGCAGATTATAGTGATGTTAAAGAAGTTGTTGATTTTAGTTTAAATCATTGTAATTTTGATTTTTTTATATCAAGAGAAACTGATGATACTAAATTGAAACACCATTGTAAAACAAATATTATACGGGAATTAGGTGAAGATCATCCATTTACTTATGAGTTTCCTTTATTAGCTTCGGGGTTTATAGCTATGAAGAAATCTAAAATATCTGTTGAGTTAGTGGACGAGTGGGTGAAAGGTAGTGAGAATAAAGAATGGAGTACTGGAAAAGTATATGGAGATTTACATCCTACATTTGAATGGTCAACTCCAGAACAGGCTATATTAGGTGTTATTATAGCTAATTGGATTAGAAAGAGAAAGTATAATATTCCTATTAATTATCCTAATTTAATTATGGGTTTACATAAAAATGAAGTTATATTAAATAGAATACCAGAAAATTATGAATATCTTAAATTATTGGAGAATTAAAAAATGATTTTAATAGCACATAGAGGTAATTTGAATGGTAAAACAAATAGAGAGAATCAACCTGAATATATACAAGAAGCACTTGTACAAGATTTTGATGTAGAGATTGATGTATGGTATATTGAAGATGAATTTTGGTTGGGACATGATATACCACAATATAAAATTGAAGAAAATTTTTTGGAAAACCCAAGATTGTGGTGTCATGCAAAAAGTATAGATACACTTTATAAGATGACTTCAAATTCTTTAATACATTGTTTCTGGCACCAAGAAGATGATGTAACTTTAACATCAAGAGGATATTTATGGACATATCCAGGTAAACAATTGACTAAGAAGTCTATTTGTGTTTTACCAGAAAAAAGATTTGAGGCTGAAATGGCTGGTGTTTGTAGTGATTATATAAAGGAATGGTTATGAACCAAAATATGAATATAGTTTTACCAATGGCAGGAAGAGGTTCTAGATTTAAGAAAGCTGGATATACTGATTCTAAACCATTTATAGATGTTAATGGTAAACCTATGGTTTGTAGAGTAATGGAAAATCTTAGAATTGAATATGATACTTCATTTAAATTTATTATAATTTGTTTAAAAGAAGATTATGAAAAATATGATTTTAGTATGTTTGAGGATTGGATTGGTCATGATAAATATGATGTTGTAATATTAGATGATGTTACAGAAGGAGCGGCTCAAACTATTTTAATGGCTAAAGATTATATTAATAATGATGTTCCATTACTCACTTTCAATTCTGATCAATTAGTAGATTATAATCCAAAAGAAACATTTGAACGATTTGAAAAATTCGATGGTGGTATACCTTGTTTTTATGGAGAGGGCAGTGAAAAATGGAGTTATGCAAAACTTGATGTAAGTGAATTTGTTACAGAAGTTGCAGAGAAGAAACCTATTTCACCTTATGCAACTGCAGGATATTATTATTGGAGTAAAGGTAGTTATTTTGTAAAATACGCTGAACAAATGATTGAAAGTAATGATAGACAGGGATCCAATAAAGAGTTTTATGTTGCTCCAGTTTATAATTGGGCAATTAAAGATGGAAAGAAAATTGTGATTAGTATGGTGGATGATACAACTGAATTGGGAACACCAGAATACTTGGAAAAGTATTTAAATGAAAGATAATCCTATAACATATGCATATTTAGAAACAACAAACTATTGTAATTTAGATTGTAGTTTTTGTAATCGAATGGGTGTAATAGGCCCACTAAAACATATGAGTTTAGAGGATTGGAGTAAGTTACTTAATGGCATAAAACACCATCCAATTGAAGAAGCAAAACTTATGGGAATGGGAGAACCATTTTTACATCCACAATTTGATGACGTAGTTAAAAAGTTTAAAGAAGTTTTTCCTGAATGTTTTTTAATCGTATCAACAAATTGTCAATATAATATCAAAGAGGGATTAGAGTTTAGAAGAAAGTTTCAAGAAAGTTTGAAATATATTGATATGTTATATTTTTCAATTGATGGATACAAAGAACACTATGAACGAGATAGAGCACCAGCAAAATGGAGTAAGTTGATAAAGTTTTTAGAGGATTTTAAAACAATAAATCGTTATGATTGTAAATTTCCTGTTAATTATGTTGTTAATGCTTACAATGTTCGAGATATTGAAAAAGTAGATAAGTTGAGAATAGATAACAATTTAGATGAATTGAGATTAAATCTTGCCATGATTTGGAGCCAAGATGAGTTAATGGCAGATAAGATAGAAACTTCAGGTTATAGTAAAGAGGATTTAAATTATCTGAAAGAGAATTGGAGTAAAAATATAATGGGTAAATCTAAATGGGATTTTTCAGATTGTTTTTGGGTAAAGAATGCAATTTATGCTTCGGTAGAGGGTAATGTAAAGATGTGTTGTTTGAATACAGCAGCAAAACCATTTGGAAATTTATTTAAAAATTCAATAGATGAGATAAGAATGAATAATAGGTATCAAGATGTAAAAAATGGTTGTGAAACAAATAAACCTACAGAACATTGTATAAATTGTTCATATAAAGAAATGATACCGATGTTGACTTATTTAAATGTTAACCCAGATACAGATATTAAAAAAGGAACACGCGTTAAAATATGAAACAATATTTAAAAAATATAGAAAGAAGATTTGATACGGAAGATAAATTTAAATATGATTATGTTTTAAATCAAAGTGAAAGAACTCAACATCTTCCTGATAATTTATATCAAGAATTTTTGGGTAGTTTAAAACAAGAAGATTTTTTCTTTTATCCAAATACAGAGAAATTTAAAGAAAAGATATGTGAATTTTATGGAGTAGAGAATGATCAATTATTTTTATGTGCTGGTTCTGATTTAGGTATTAAATCAGTATTTGAAACTTTTACTAATGGTGGTAGAGTGATAACTTCTGATCCATCGTTTCCAATGTATAAAGTATATTCAGAATTATATCAATGTGAATATTTTGGAATACCACACGAGAAAGATTATACAATATCAATGGAAAAAATATTATCAAATATAACCAATGATACAGATTTAGTTATATTGGCAAATCCAAATAGTCCAATGGGTGAGTATAAATCCTTTGATGAGATACGAATATTATTGGAACAAGATGTTCCAGTATTGATTGATGAGGCATATATTGAGTTTAGTGATAGAGATAGTCTAATAAATGAGATAAATAATTATTCTAATCTACTTATTACAAGAACCTTTTCTAAAGGTTTTGGGGCAGCAGGTTGTAGAGTTGGAATGGTCTTTTCAAGTTCAGATAATATGGAATTAATATCAAAATTTAGACCAATGCATCCTATAACTGGTGTATCAACGAAGTATTGTGAATTTTTACTTGATAATTATTCGGTTGTAAGTGAGTATGTAGAAGGTGTTAAACAAGAAAAGAAAAAAATGATATATTCATTAAGTGAAGTAGGTTTTGAAATTATTGATTCGAATTGTAATTGGGTTCATTTTAATGATGAAACTGATAATATAAAATTAAAAAGAGTGTTTGATAAATATAAAGTTTTGGCCAAATATTGTTCAGTACCACATGATAATAGAAAAAATTGGTGTAGGTTATCTATTGTTCCATCTATGAGTAAGTTTGAATTTTTTAAGGAAGTGCTTAGGGTAGAAAGTTTGTTGAATGATTAATGTACAAAGAATTGAACCAGTAATTTCTAATAGAAAATATGTGACTTGGGTTTTAAATAATATTTGTCCATATTCTTGTGTTTATTGTCCTGAAATTGTTCATAGTGGTAAAATTAAAACTTATTATGATTGGGAAGTTCATAAAGAATTTTTAGATTTTTTATTTGACTATTGGAAGGGGAATAAAATTACATTTGCTATAACAGGAGGTGAACCAACCGTACATCCATATTTTGAAAAAATACTCGATAAAATTACTGAAGCCGGTCATGATGTAGGAATAACTACGAATTTAAGTAGAAGTATAAATTTTTGGGAAAGCATAATTGATAAATTGAATTACGTTTCAACAAGTTTTCATCCACACTATGAAAATACAGATATAAAACATAAAAAGTTTATTGATAAATTATTAGTACTTAGTGAAAAAACAAAGTATGAGGTGAGAGTTATGATGTATCCAGAATTGTGGGATACTTGTATAGATTTTATTGATAAAGTTAGGGAAACTAATTATAATTGGACTGATGGGGCTATTGATCAAGTTATGGCAGTTAAGGTATTAGAGGACTTTGGAATACTTGATAAGTATTGTGATATAAATTATACTGATGAACAATTAGATTATATAGATAATTTTGATTTTGCATCAGAAGACATAATTATAAACCACAAAATACAAGAAAGAAATAAACAACTTTATTCAGTACAAGAACAAGTTTATCTTATTGATATAGAGAATAAAAAATATATACCAAATCATATTCAGGAAATATCAAATAAAAGATTAACAAATTTTAGTGGTTGGAATTGTAATATTGGTATAGATTCAATTTATATAGATTATGATGGTGTAATAAAGGGTGGAAATTGCCTTGAAGGCGGTATAATTGGTGATTTATTATCAAAAGTTAATTGGAATGTAGAACCTATAAGATGTGGTTCTACTTATTGTCATTGTGTTACTGATATTAAAATAACAAAAGAATTTGTAGAAGATGCTAATGAAGTATTATTACCTAAAGAGTATTTTTCAACATATGATGGAGAATATAAAGATGGATTAAGACACGGATTTGGTACTCATTATTATACTACGGGTGCTAAGTACACAGGAAGATGGGAATATGGTATTCAAACTGGAAAAGGTGTTTTTTTATATCCAGATGGATCTATTCATAGAGGATATTATAAAGATGCAGTATATAATGGTAGTGGTAGATTTACTCATCCTAATGGAACGAAATATAATGGTAATTTTTTAGAAGGTGAATATCATGGTAAGGGTATATTAATTTTACCTAATGGTGAAGAATATGATGGTATGTGGGATAACGGTAAAAAGTGTGGATATGGTAAACTGACAACTCTTGAAGGTAAGGAATATATTGGTGAATTTAAAAATAATTTACAACATGGAAATGGAAAAGTTATTGAATTAGATGGAACAGTATATGATGGTATTTGGAAAGATGGTGATAAAGAAAAAGGAAAATTGACAACTTCTGACGGCCATGAGTATATTGGAGAATTTAAAAATAGTTTACAACATGGAAATGGTAAAATGACTTTACCAGATGGAACAATATTAGATGGTATTTGGAAAAATGGATGCATGAATGGATTAGGTAAGTTATTTTTATCAAATGGGATAGTATATGAGGGGGAGTTTAGAGACGGATTAGAGAATGGCAAAGGTAAGTCTGTTTTACCAAATGGAGAAACTTATATTGGAGAGTGGAAAAATGGTAAAAAACATGGTAAAGGATTTATAAAGTATGAAAATGGGGCACAATATGAAGGAGATTGGGTAAATAGCTTTCAACATGGATATGGAATTCTCACTATAGAAAATAAAACAAAAATATATGGAATATTTAAAGAAGGTAATTTAAAAAAAGAGATAGAAGAAAGTGTCTATAATAAGAAAAAGTAAAACATTTTGTGTAGTTCCGTTTGTATCTCAAATGGTAGATACTTCAGGAACAATTAATTTATGCTGTATTGCCACAGATAGTGTATTGAAAGATATTGATGGGAAAAATTTTCATGTTTCAAAAGATAAAATGAATAATGTTTGGAATTCTAAACATATGCAAATTTTTCGTAAATTTATGATTGATGGGAAGAAATTACCAAATTGCCAAGGTTGTTATAAGTTAGAAGAATTGGGTAAAACATCAACAAGACAGTTAATGAATGCCGAATGGAATGATAAATTAGGGAGTAGAGGAGTTAGACAACGAGTTATAGAGGCACTAAAAAATGATTATCAATTAGATGATTCTAAACCAGTTTATTTAGATTTAAGATTGGGTAATATTTGTAATTTGAAATGTAGGATGTGTAATCCATATAACTCTAAAGCCATTGGAAGTGAACATAGTGAGTTATTAGAAAATGATTTTCATTATAGAATGGTATATCTTAGGGCGCATGGTAATACTGCTGAATTTATGAAAACAATGACAAATTGGTATGAAACCGATTTCTTTTGGGATCAAATAATTGAATTAATTCCACATTTAAAAAAAGTGTATCTTACTGGAGGAGAACCAACTTTAATAAAACAAAATTATAAATTTTTGGAAAAAATAATAGAACATAATTTACAAAATGAAGTAGAAATATTTTTTAGTATTAATGTTACTAATGTTACATCTAAGTTTTTAGATTTAATAAGTAAGTTCAAAAGTGTTCAAATTAATTGTTCAATAGATGCAATTGGGAAATATAACGATTATATAAGAAAGAATTCAAATTGGGATGAAGTAGATACAAATTTTAAAAAGTTATGTAAGATTAAAAATTTAAGATTATTTGTTACTCCAACAGTTCAAGTTTATAATATTTTACATTTACATGAAATATTATATTATGTAGAAGATTATAGAAATAAATTTAAGAAGAATATAGAAGTAGATTTTTTATTTTTAAACTATCCAGAGTTTTTAGATATAACAATTTTAAATGATAAAATTAAACAAATTTGTTATGATAATTTAAATGAATATAAAACTAAATTTACTGAGACTTATAATACTACATTTTTTACGAGAGATTCTATTGATGGTTTAATGAATTTATTAAAGTCTGAAAGACATCAAAAATATAAATTTTTAATTCCAGAATTTTTTAGATATAATGATTCGATAGATAACATACGAGAAGAAAGTTTTGGTAGCATATTTCCTGAGTTGGAAAAACTTATGAGGGAAGAGTAACTTTGATGAAAGTACTTAATAATATTAAGATGTGTTTTTTCTGGGAAGATTATTGGCATAATGAAATGACTGCCAAAGCATTTGGTGATAAATCTTTTATAAAGGCTTACTCTAAAGATGAAAATTTATATACTCCGTGGAGAGAGGGAAAGATGTATATTTGGGATGCCGACCGACCAAAGAGGTATCAATTAAAGTATGATGAGATAAATAAACATAAAAAAATTGAAATTTTAGATGAGTTATATTTGTTAACAGAAGTTGATGAACAAAATTTTCAATGTGGATTCGCAAGTGTTTTAAGCAGAATATTAAAATATAAAAATAAAAAAGTTTTGGTAACAAATTTGACAGAATATAGTATTGAAATTTTAGAAAGTTTAAATATAGATTATTATACAAAAAAAGAATGTGATAGACTTTTTGTTGATAGAATTTTTTTAATCAAAAATCTTTGGTTTGAGGAAAATATTTTATCAAGTGTTGCACCAGGTATGGATTTCTTTACTATAGATGAAGATGCTTTATTTATTCAGAAAAAAATAAAGAAAAAAAATGTTGTATTTTTCAGACAAGATCCTATAACTGGTATAGATAGAGTTATGGTAAATTATAGTGAAGTAAGAGAATTATTTAAAAAATATGGTTTTGTAATACGAGATAAATTTGCCGATTTAACAATTTATGAAAAGAAAATTTATTTAAATAGTTTTGAGAATATTTTTATAGAAGGTGGTGCTGGAAATTTCAATTTATTTTTATTGAATCCAAATAAGAAAGCTAAGATTTTTCTTCTTGACTCACCAGATTATAACACAAGTTTTTTATTTGATTTTTTTACTTATTTAGATTATGTTAGATTGGAAGTTGGGGAACTGGTGGAGGGTAAGGATACCGCCGCAGATCCTAACAATTTAAAATGGAAAATAGATTTACAAAGACTCGAAAATATTTTGAGGGAGATTTAAAATGAAAATTGCAGTAGCTTTTTCTGGAGCACTTAGAACAGAAAGAACTTGGAAAAATATTAAGAAATTTTTTGAATATTGTGTAAAATATGCAAATATCAAAGATTGTCAAATAGATTATTTTTTATATACAGTTGATAAAGTAGATATACATGGGACAGCATTTGGTAGGGCTAAAACACTATCATCAAATTATAAGTCGAGTGAAAATTTGACTGTGAATCGAGTTAATAATTTTATAGAATTTTTTAGTCCTGTTAAAGTCTTAATTGAACCAAATAAAGATTGTTCTGATAAATTAAAGAAGGTCTCTGAAAAGGCCAATCTTACCGAAGAAGAACATAAAATAGTTTGTTATAATGATAATTTTATAGTTTCACAAATGGATAAGGCGGAAAGAGTTATAAAACTTATTCAGGAATATGAGGAAGAACATGAATTTGAATATGATGTAATTTTTAGAACACGTTTAGATGTTTTTTATGATTTTGATGAAACATTATTAAAAAATAATACAGTTGAATTTGAAAAAAACTTTAAGAGGAGATTTAATAGTTTTATAGATTTTTTATCCGATAAAGAAGTAAATATTAATTCAACCCTTTTAGGTGGTGTAATAAAAGAAATTCCATTTTTTGTTGTTTATGTTCAAAACATTCATACAGATTTAGGTTCTGTACAGCATGATGATTGGTATATTTTTGGGTCAGGACATGCATTAAAATTATATTATAATAATTTAAGTTTTAATATTTTTGAATTTTTTAGACAATCTTTTGATTTGATTTACAAACATTTTGATTATAATAAAGTAAAGGATATGGATTTTGTAAAACTTAAAGATTATGTTTGGAAAAATATATATAATTTAACTAAACCTACTAGTTTTGAATATTTACATTTAAAAACTTTTTTTGGTAATATTGAATCTCTATGGGTTATGAGTTCATATAAATCTAATTTGGTGTGTACACAGGGCTGGTTAGATAGTAAACTGCATAGACCAGGATTTCCATATCCAGATGGAATCGAAATACCAGATAACAATAATTCTTTTCTCAATCATCACGCGACTGATTTAGATTATGAAAATCATTTGAAGGCGTTAGCTTCGGGAGATATTGAAAAATATGATCCAGAAAAATCAATAGGATATTTTAAAAAATGATAAAAATAGCAATCATTATATGCGGTCAACCTAGATATTTAGATGAATGTGCAAATTCAATAAAAAACTATTTCAATTTACCCGAAGGCCTTCAGGCCGACTATTTCATACACTCCTGGACTGATATTTCTTATTTGGGTGGACAAAAATACGATACCTCGGTATTCGATGAAAATGAACTTAAACAAAAATTAATAAGAACGTATAACCCAAGGAAGATAATTGTTGAAGAACAAGACAAATGTGAAGGACTGAATGAGGGCATAGAAAAAATCCAAAGGGTTTTAGAAAAAGCAGACCAGAGTACGATTACTGATTTAGGCCCATACGGCCGAATGAAAGTCATGACCAATCGGGGAATTATAAACCATTGGGTTTTCGGCCAAACCTATTCACTACAAGAAGCAACTAAGCTTATGTATGCAGAAGGGGTGGATTATAATTTAGTAGTAAAGATAAGAACAGATCTTTTTTTTGAAAAACATTCGTCTGTGGAAAGGGCTCGATTTTTCCATACCAACCCCAGAAAATGTTTATTAACACCGGACCCGAGACAAGCAATAAGAGGGAGGAAAAAAATATCTGATATATTGATTGCAGCAGACAAAGATTCTTTCAATCTCTTGTTCTCTGACATATATGATTATTCAGTAGAAAATATCATTAAAATAATTAAAGACAAACCAAAAATAATTACGTATAAATCAGGAGATAAAGAGAATCCCTTATTCGATGGACTACCGTATACAGCAGCAAGGAAGGCTCAAGAAAATTCTATTCCCATAAAATATAAAAGTTACAACCAAAGATTTTTCCTTTGGAGGAAATCCAACTTTTTTCAACAAAACAAGGAAATAATATGAAAGCTTTTGCTATAGATATAGATGGTACGATATGTGAAGAAAGAGATCCCGATGGTGTAGAAATAAGACCAATCACTAAAAGATTATCATATAAAGATAGAATTGAAAAAATAAATAAATTATATGATGAAGGTAATTATATTATATACTATACTGCTAGAGGATTAAAGAGTGGTAGAGGAGAACAACATTATCGTCCAATCACAGAACAACAATTAGGTGAATGGGGCTGTAAATATCATGAGTTGGTATTTAAATCACATGATATAGATATATTTGTAGATGATAGGTCAATACATCCAGATCAATTTTTTGAGGAAAAAGATGTATCCATTTAATAAATCTAAGACATTTTGTATATTGCCGTGGATACATATGGCCACTTTAACAGATGGTCGAACTCCTTTGTGTTGTATAGCAGATCAAGATACAAATAATAATTTAAATAATAATACTATCAAAGAAATTTGGAATTCTAAAGAATATAAATTTGCAAGAAAGAATCTTTTAAAGGGTAAACAAATTAAACCATGCATGACTTGTTTTAATGAAGAAGATAATGGTGTAGCTTCTCATAGAATGACTGAAAATAAAATATGGCGAAATGTTTTGGGTAAAGATTATATAGAAAAATTAACAAATTCGACAACCTCGACTGGGTACTTAGATAATCCACCTATAACTTTAGATTTAAGATTGGGAAATACTTGTAATAGTCAATGTATAATGTGTAGACCACAAGATTCATCAAAATGGGTTTCATTGGGAAATAAATTATTAGAAGAATTTGATGAGGGTTATTTAAGACAAGAATGGAAACATAAAAGTAATCTTAATTTATTAGATTTTGAATGGTATAAAAATAAAGAATTTTGGAATGAGTTATATGAACTTATACCTAATATACAACATATAATTTTTGGTGGTGGTGAACCACTTTATATAGAAGAGCATTATAATTTTATAGATAAGGTAATTGAAATGGGGGAATCCCAACATATTAGTTTAAGGTATCATACAAATGGTACTATAATGAATAAGGATTTGATAATAAAGTGGAAAAAATTTAATAGTGTTGAAGTCATGTTGTCTATAGATGCATATAGTACAAGAAATGATTATATAAGATATCCATCAAAATGGAAAAGTGTTTGTGAAACAATGAAATTGTTAGAAGAATCTCCAGATAATGTATTTCCAAAAATAAATACTACAGTTTCTTTATTAAATGTTTTTTATTTAAATGAATTTGCACACTGGATGATAGAACAAAATTTTAAGAAAATTAGTAAGGATGGTCATAATGGTATATTTTTTCCATCAATATTACATTATCCAGAATACTTATCGGTAACTGCTTTGAGAGGTGATATGAAAAATAGAGTTGTAGAAGAATTAAGTAAATTTTTTGAATTAAAAGAGTATAAATATACTATTTCTAAATTTAAACAAATTATAAATTTTATGAACTCTAAAGATAATTCTAAATTATTAGTTGAAACTAAAAAATATTTAAATAAGTTAGATGAGATTAGAAATACATCATATAAAGAAACTTTTAAGGATTTGGTTTTATAGTGAAAATAGCATTTTGTGGAGATAGTTTTTGTTTGGATATATTTAACTTTTATCCTAAGTCAACTATAACAGAGTTAGTTAATCCTGTTCTTAATTCTAATGCATTAGTTCCTTTCGAACCATATCCTTATACTGTAGCCAAAGAATTTAACGCAAAAATATTATGTAGTGGTCAGGGTGGAGGTACTCTATATAATTCATATGAAGTTTTAATGAAATATATTCAGGAAGCAGATTATATTGTATATTGTATTACAGATTATGTTAGATTAACTAATAGGTATAGATTACCAATTACTTCTATGAACATAGGTTTACCTTGGGAAACTGACGATCCGAAAGAAAATGAAATATCATTGTATTGTTTAGCATTATGGAATAAAGTTATTGATTTCAAACTATCTGAACAAGAAGAAAAAGAATTAAGAGTTGCTGTGAAATCTTATTATAAAATGATATATGATGATGAGTATGAAGAAACAGTACAAAGAGGATTGCTTAGAGAAATTGATTCAGTAATTAAAGAATATAAGAAGAAATGTATATTTTTAAAATGTTTTGATTCTAGTTTTTGTCATTATATACCAAAAAACGTTGTTTGGGGAAATTTAGCGTTATATAATGATATTTCGTCAGTAGAAGAAAAACTAACTCCACAAGAAAATGATGAATGGAGACCAAACCATTTTACCGAACAAAACAATAGAAATATGGCAAATTTTATAATAGATGTAATTAAAAAAGATGATTTTACTCCACGAGAACTTGATATGAAGGAGTATTTTAAATGAAAATAGCATTTTGTGGAGATAGTTTTTGTAGGGACATAGATAATAATGTTCATAATAATAAGCCTACACCCTATTCACCATACCCATATATGGTTGCCGAAGAATTTGGTGCAAAAATATTATGTAGTGGTCAAGGTGGGGGGTCTTTATACCATTCTTATGAAACAATGATGTATTATATAAATGATGCAGATTATATAATATTTTGTATTACAGATCCTTTTAGATTACCTAATAGATATAGAGCAAATGTTACTAATAGTCCTGATAGTTGGGATAGTGTTTTAAATAAAACTACAATAACATTAGATGGTTGGGATTATAATGGAAAGACGGAATTTGCAGATCCAGATTCCCATCCATTTTTAAAGATAAAAGAATTAAAATATCCTATTCCTGGAAAAAGAAAATTAAAGAAATTTAAAGAGGGAATTCGTTTATATTATAATGAAGTGGTAGATTGGGACTATCATAGGATTTCACATAGAGGGTTACTTCGTGAAATGGATGCAGTAATTAGAGAAAATAAAAAGAAATGTATATATTTTAAATGTTTTAACGATGCTTTTTGTGGTTATATACCTGAGAGTGTTGTTTGGGGAAATTTGATGTTGTATAAAGATATTTCGTTAATAGAAGAAAAATTTATGACTGAGGAAGAACAAAAACATTGTCATTCAGGAGATGAATGGAGACCAAATCATTTAAGTGAACAAAACAACAAAAATATGGCAAACTTTATAATAGATGTGATTAAACAAGATGATTTTACACCAAGAGAACTTGATATGAAGAAATATTTTAATAACAATAAGGATAAGTAATATGATTAATAAGGTGGTAGCTTTTGGTTGTAGTTTTGTTATAGGTGATGGTATGGGAGAACAATGGCGTTATGTGCCCTATACAAAAAAACCACTTGCAATTTATTATTTAGGAAAAGAATTGGGGGTGGATAGAGATAAGTGTGATATTATTGCACATGGTGGTCATTCTAATCAATATATTTATAGGAAGTTTTATAATTACATTGCCGATGTAAAAAATCAGAAATCATTAGATGAAACATTATTTGTATTTGGGTGGACAGAAAAATCAAGATGGGAATTTTATAGTGATGTAGAAAAAATCTGGATACCAAAAAATGATCCTGCTGGTGGTAAAACAGAAGATGGAAAAGATAGATCGTATGTTAAATTCGTAAGAGAATATTATAAAGTGTCTTTTAATTTAAAAAAACATTTCGAAAAATCCATTAGGGAAATTATTTCAGTCCAAAACACCTGTAAGGTAAAAAAATTACAATATATAATGTTTGATAGTATAGAGTCTGTTTTTCAAGAAAGATCAAAAAATAAATTAGTTAAGTTATTAGATAAAAAATATTGGATAAATTGGGATGGAAATTATAGTGATTGGGTTACTATGAATATTAAAAATCTTAAAGAGTATACGGCTTATGGAAATACAGAGGATCATCCATCTGCATTATCACAAAAAGTTTGGGGAGATTATTTAATTAGTATGGTTAAAAGTTTATATAACAATAAGGAGAAATAACATGAAAATTGATGGAAGGGCAGAGAGATTTGCAAATGAAGTTGATCACGATGTTGGTACAATATATGATACACCTGTAAATGGATTATTTGAAGTAAAATGGCCTAATGGTAATTTGAGATATAAATGGTATTATAAAGATGGTAAACGAGCAGATGGAGAGTCTAAAGGTTGGTTTGCAAATGGTAAATTAAAACAAATAAAGAATTGGAAGAATGAGATGACTGATGGGTTATTTACTCTATGGTATCAAAATGGACAGAAGAAAGGAAAAGGAACTTTCAAGGATGGGTTAGAAGATGGATTATGGACTGAATGGCATGAGAAAGGAGAGAAAAAATTAAAAGGCCAATATGAGAATGGAGAAAAAACTGGTAAATGGACTTATTGGTATTCAAATGGACATAAGGAAAAAGAAGGAACTTACACACGGGGTAAAAGAGGGGGTGAGAATAATAAAAAAGATGGAGTGTGGACTTACTGGCATCCAAATGGACAGAAGAAAGAAGAAGGAATTTACAAGAATAATAAAAAAGATGGAGTGTGGAGATATTGGGTAGAACATGAAATGCTTTATGACAATGGTGAGTTCATTGTTGATATTAAGGAAAAGAGATTTGCAAATGAAGTTGATCACGATGTTGGTACAATATATGATACACCTGTAAATGGATTATTTGAAGTAAAATGGCCTAATGGTAATTTGAGATATAAATGGTATTATAAAGACGGCCGGCGTGCAGACGGAATATCTCAATGTTGGTATCCAAATGGAAATATAAAATCAATAGATACTTGGAAGAATGGGAAAGCAGATGGATTATGGACGACATGGCACGTTACAGGACAGAAATTTTATGAAAGAACTTTAAAGAACGGGGAACTAGATGGAGTTGAAACTTGGTGGTATGATAATGGACAAAAGAGGACAGAAACAATTTGGAAGGACGGAAAAAGAGAAGGATTACAGACTCATTGGTATGAAAATGGACAGAAGAGTGAAGAAGGAGTTTGGAAGAATGATAAACAATTAGGAGTGTGGATTTACTGGACAATAGATGGTGAAGAGATATAATGCGTGAGTTTTTAGAAAGTATGTGGTTATTTAATATAGATAAAACCACAAGGCAAGTTATTAGATTAAATATTGATGAAGCTGCTTTATTATGGATATATGCAAAAGAGGTGCCCCCACCGGCAACTATTTTGGAGATAGGGAGATTTGTGGGAGGGTCAACCGTATTACTTAGTATGGCGACACACGAATCTGATAAAAAAATTATATCTGTTGATTTAAATGAAGGCCCACATAATGCGGACGTAGATGAATGGTTAGAGGAATATGAAGAAAAGGATCGGATTGATATTAGAGTAGAAAATTCACATACAATGAAAAATATACCATTGTCTTTGCTGTTTGTTGATGGAGATCATTCGTATGATGGGATAAAAAAAGATATTTATCACCATTGGAATTATTTAAATGGGCCATGTCTTTGTCATGATTATATGGGGTTCGAAAATCGGGGTGTGATAAAATTTATAGATGAGTTTATAGAGCAAGGATATGCTGAAAAAGTGGAACAGGTAAGTTCAATGTTGGTATTAAAAAAATTAAGAGATATTTAAAATGACGAATAGAAAAAGTAATGGACGGTAAAGAGATATAATGTGTGGTTTTTTATTCATAAAGACTGATAATAAAAGTTATTTATTATACAAGAGGTGGCCCCTGGCATGAAACTTGGGGTGGTGATTATAAAGAAAATTGGATTAATATATATGAGGAATTAATATGAATGATGAAGTTTTAAATGATTAGTATTATTTCGGGACCCACGTGTGTTGGAAAAACCTATTTTATAGATAGTAAAAAGGATAGATTGCTAGAAATTACTAATTTTTTATCATTTGAAGAAGATGTGAGTATTAAGCTTGAAAATGTACAGTCGCTTGTGAGATGGTGGAGTTGTTCAAAAAAACATTCAGTAGATTGGGAAGAATATTTATTAGAAGATGATGAACTTACTTGTGTGCATTACGATATAACCGTTAGAAAGCACGGCACGTTGAATCATGAGTATTATACTAAAAAAATTAGTGAATTAAAAACTTCAAAAAATATAATTGTACTTGGAGTTCCATATACTGAGTATAAAGTTAGAGTTGGACAGAGATATGAGTGCCCTTCAATTCCTCAAAATTGGACAATTCCAGTAAGTAACAGATCATCACAGGGATTATCAAATTTATATAAAGATTGGATTAACGAATTGAATAAAAACGAAATACCATATTTGTTAGTAGAAGCGAGTGGAGATTATAAAGTTTTAGAAGAAAAAGAATTTTTTAGGATGTTAAAATGAATGACGTAGATACAGCAAGAAACATAATTTATTTAAGTGGAGATATAACAGAGGAAACTGTTCCAGATCTAGAAATTGTAGAATTTTGGAAAGAGTCGTTAGGAGATAGAAAATGATAAAATGGATTAAAAATTTGTATTTGAGGTTAAAATTACATATCAAATACAAAAGAAAAATTAAAGAACTAAGGAAACGGGACCCGTTTATATATAAATAAAAGTGAGGAAATATGAAAATATTAGGAATTAATGCATTAAACCACGATGCTGCTA